>Ga0209172_10001401_pt1 | contig 51715 bp, 49 predicted proteins | sample LarsenN4metaG_FD_184113 | JGI IMG/M metagenome (GOLD analysis project Ga0209172, IMG submission 184113) | Hot spring sediment bacterial and archeal communities from British Columbia, Canada, to study Microbial Dark Matter (Phase II) - Larsen... ...
CCGCCGGTGATGGTCATAAAGCTGATTTGACCGCCATTGGCCAATCGCAGAATGTTTGTCGCTGCGTCGAAATCCATCCAACTGGAATCGACCGATTCATACTTGCCCGATGATGCATTGTAGCGCAGTTCGTGACGACTACCATCAGGCAGGATAAACACATAGCTGGAAGTGCCTGCTTCATTAGTGAATGTCCCCTGAACGTCGCCACGTCCTACGTCCGACGTCGGTTTTGCTTACGGATGTAGGACGTAGGACGTACAGACATAGGACGGATATCCGACGTAGGCGGCAAGGAAAGTCTTTTTCTTAATCTCTATAATTCTGCCGACAGACTCAATATTGATTTCACTTGCGGGCGGCTTCCAGCACTTCGGCTACGCAATTGATCACCTGTCCGACTTCAAAAGGTTTATTTATAACCATATCAACTCCGTTGGCTGCCAGGTGCCCCTTGTCCAGCTCCACACCCCAACCGGTGACCATAATGACTGGCACGTTGGGATATTGCTTCTTAACTGCGCGCGCCACTTCCCAGCCATTCATGCCGGGCATGCCGAGATCCGTCATCACCAGATCGAACTCCTCTTGCAGGCACCTTCTAATCGCCGCTTCGCCGGACTCTTCGGCAACAACTGCATGGCCGAATGCCCGCAACATATCATAAAGCAGATCGCGCACCGTTGAATCATCATCGACTACAAGTATGCGCGCGCAGACAGTGGGCCTGGCGGTGGATTCAGTCTCTTCGGCATCTCTGGCCTGAGTGGTGGGCAGAGTAATGGTAAATGTGGTTCCCTGTCCAGGCGCGCTCTCGACTTCTATCTGGCCGTTATGGCGCGAAATAATGCCGTAAGAGATGCTCAGGCCGAGCCCGGTGCCAAGTATCCCCTTGGTAGTGAAGAATGGATCGAATATGCGCCCTTTGTCCTCCCCGGTTATTCCCTGGCCGGTATCGCTGATTGTGACTTGAGCCATCTCGCCGGCTTGCCTGGAGCTGATAGTAATAGTACCCCCGGCGGGCATGGCGTCTACTGCATTGATGATCATATTGACAAAGACCTCGCGCAGCTCCGATGGATCGCCGGCGACTGCGCCAGTATCGTTCAGCTCCAACTTGACCGTTATCTGAATGCCCGCGCGGTCGGCGTCATCTTTCCAGCGCGTTCGCGTTATCTCGACCGATTCGCACAAGATGGCATTCAAATCAACTATCTCGAAGTCCTGATCGGTGCGCACGCGGGCGAAGTTCTGAATTCGCTTGACCGTGCGCCCCCCATCATAAGCAGCCTGAGCAATGATATTGAGTTCGCGGCATATCTTCTCGTCAGTTATCTGAGACTGTAGCATCTGAGCGCGACCCAGTATAACGGAGAGGATGTTGTTAAAGTCATGGGCGACGCCGCTTGCCAGCTCGCCAAGCGCGCGCAACTTGTCCGATTGCGCCAATCGCTCTTGCTGCTCCATCACTTTCTTCTGCGCCGCTTTTAGCGCAGTCATATCGCGCACAGTCTCGACTGCGCCGACCGCCCGCTCTCTCTCGTCAAATATGGGATCGGCAGTGATGTAGAGCGAGCGGTGAGCGACGCCAACGGCCAGCTCCACTTCCACCGTCTGTCGCTTGCCGGTTTTGAGCGCCTCATGCGCAGGCCGAAGCGTTTCACCGGAGATTGTTCCTGAAGGGGCCCAGCTCTGGCTGCCGAGCAGCTCATTGATCGGCAAGCCTGAGAGTTCCATTCCCGCTTTGTTAGCTCGAATGATGCGCCCGCTCTCGTCATAGATGAAGATAGCATCGGTGATGGCATCGAATGTGGCTTCCCATTCCTTCTTCGCTTTGGAGATTAAATTGAAGAGCCGCGCCTGGCGCAGAGCTACTGAGACATTATTAGCAAACGAGGTCAAAAGCCGCAGGTCCCGCTCGTCAAAAGAATCGATCTCTTTGCTCCTGACGTCGAGCACGCCGATAACTTCGTTGTTGATGCGGAGCGGCACGGCCAGCTCCGATCCGGTTTCGCCATCGGACCGATTGAATCTGGGATCGCTGGCCAGATCGGGGACATAGACCGGTTCGCCGGTAGCAATAACAGTAGAGATGGCGCCGGCTTCTTCAAGCTTGAGGGCGAAGCCGCTGGGCTGAGCAGCGCACTGGTAGTCTGATTTGACAACCATCTCATCGCGCTCTCTATCTACCAGCAGAATGCGGCAGGTCATATAACCAAAGCTCTCATGGAGCGCCTCGGTTATGTGATCCAGCAGCAGATCCAGATCCAGGTCTGAAGAGAGCGCGCTGCTTGCCCGGTAGAGCGCAGTTGCTTCACGGACGCTCTCTTCCAGGCGCTGGCGGACAGACAATACATCGCCGTCCGTTGATTGTTCATCCACCTCAACCTGGTCGTTGGAAGACTTTGAGTAATCTGAAGCCATTAAATCTCAACACTCATTATCGCCTCGGAGCACGACTGCCGGAGTCTTAAGAAGGATCTTGAAATCGAGCCATAGCGACCAGTTCTCTATGTAATAGATGTCGAGGCGAATCATCTCGTCAAATGTCAACCGATTGCGTCCGCTCACCTGCCACAGCCCGGTGATTCCCGGTATGATGTGAAAGCGAGCGCGATGCCAGTCCATATACTCTTCAACTTCGTAAGGGATCGGCGGGCGCGGCCCGACCAGACTCATCTCACCCTTGATGACGTTGAGTATCTGCGGCAACTCGTCAAGGCTGTACTTGCGCATCCAGGCCCCCACTCGCGTTATGCGCGGATCATCCTTGACCTTGCCGTAGAGAGGCCTATCTTTGCTGCCCTGGTTGGCCGCTTCTTTATTCTTGATCGTCTGTCTCATCACCTCGCGGTGCTTGCTATCATCGGCGTCGGCATACATCGAGCGGAACTTATACATCAGGAAGATGTGCCCATCCATCCCGACTCGCTCTTGTTTGTAGAAGATCGGCCCCTTGGAATCGAGTTTGATCAGTATGATCAACAGCAGCCAGAGCGGCCAGGTAAACAGCAAGAGCAGAAATGAAGCCAGTAGATCGACGCTGCGCTTGATGAAGCGATTGGGGCCCTGCAACGGCTCCTCGAAGAGCTTGATCATCGGCAGCGAGCCTATCTGATCGATTTCGGTCTTGCGCGGCAAGCAGTTGAATAGATTAGGTACAACGCGGAAATCCACGCGATGCGAGCGCCCGCAGCGCATTATCGTCTCGAACAGTTGTTGATTGCTGATGCTGGTGTCGGTGATGAGCACTTCCTGTATGCCGTACTGGCGTATGATTGCGGGAAGGCAGTTGAAATTGCCCAGGATAGGTACCCCATCAACCGTGTCGCCATTGTTGCCACTAGCAGTGACGATGCCGACCAGGCTATAGCCCAGGCGAGGCTTCTCGGCTATCTCGCCTATGCATACTTGGGCCAGCTCTCCGCTTCCTACAATGAGCGTTGGAATAAGGTTGTGCGCTCGCTGGCGATAAGCTATCTGCACGCTGCGCACAATCAGGCGCAACGCGATGAAGCTCAACAGCGCTATTGCCCAATCAATTATGAAGACGAGTCGAGAGTAAGAGAAATCACGAAATGTGTACCCGCCTCTATAGAGGAAGGTGATCATTATGATTATCAGCGAGCCGACCGAAGTGGCCAGGAAGACCCCAACTATATCCTGCAAGATGGAGAACTCTCCTCGCAATCGGTAAAGGTCATAGTGGCGCATCGCTGCCACACGAATGAATGGGACAAATATGAGCACACTCAGGTAGGGCAGAAAGCCTTTGGTGAACCATACCGGCCAGCCGCCCTCTTCATAACGGATGAAGACAGGCAAGCCTTCGCGCAACCAGTAGGCGAGTATAAAGCTGCCGGTTGCAATGGCAAAATCAAGCACAACAAGAAGCAGTGTAACGGTTGGTATGAAGTAGCTGGCAGACAGAGCAGCCTTCGATTTCTGACCAGCTTGCTCGGCTATCCGCAACAGTTGACCGGGATTTTTTGTCGCCATATTTGCTCTCTTGTTTGCTCAATCAACCTTTGACAAGAACCGATCCGGGTACTGCGATCCGGTCGCGCCTAACTAGATGTCGTTTGCAACCCGTCAGGGGCACACGGTCACCCAACTAGCTTATCGGCGCATACACTTTAAAACTTCATCAGTCCATTCAAATAGCAAGATTCTGCTCAAATAGAACAACTCAAGAATGGTAATTAAAGATCGCCAGGGCATAAAGCATCCAGGCTTGAGCCCATCTGATATAGGCGATCTTATTGGTATAGAATCGATGTTTTTGAAAATAGAAGAAACCTTCTTCGTCTTGCATATAGTCAATCGTCCAGCTTGCGCAAGCAGCGGCCAACTGCTGAGCGCGTCTGTCAAGGTGGCGCAGAACGGTCAAAGTAATAATCGCCTGCGCACAGCTATGAATATCCACCGGGAGGCAGGAGTTATGATAATACTTCGGGACCCCTCCATCAAGGAAGAAATTGTCACAGTAGAACCTGAATCCGGCAGATAGGTTCTCCTGCCATCGGGGCTCTCCGCAATGTTTCATAATTGCATCAAGCGATACTAGATTAAATCCTGTGTGGAAATTGTCAATCCAGTTGTGAAATGGCAATGTCCCGTAAAGCCACGATCCATCCTGTCGCTGATGTTTGATGCTGAAGCGAGCAGCTTGTATAGCGTAATCTCTCAAGACCGCTTCGCCGGTTTTGGAGTAAACACGCGCCAGCAAAGCCGCTCCAAGCAGATTGGCATTGTGAACCTGAGTTCTATCCAGTGGAGTATAGCTGAAACAGATCGAATCGCCGTCCTCAGTCCGATTAAGATCGGTGAGGATAAAATCGCAGGCGCTCCGCGCTACCATCAGATATTTCTCATTGCCGAGAACTTCATAAGCATCAAGAAGAGCGTTGGCAACAAAACTCGTGCATACAATCGATGGAGTGTTGCGCGGGACGAAGAAAGCGCGAGATTGCCAGTCGAAATTGTATCCCCAGGCCGCGCCACTGTATCGCCCCAAACACAACCGGTCAAGCTCCTCAAGAAGAAACGCTATATCATTGAGAACTTCCTGGGGGGGTATCGGATGTAAGACTTTATGGCCCAGGAGCAACGCTCGCAAGAATAGCGCGAGACCCTTGGCATTGTAGCCCTTCTCGACAAGGAAGACCGGCCGTAGATTGATGGGAAAACGTTTGAGTGCTTGAATCCAGGCTATCCGCAGATGCTTGCTCTTTATCGGAAACAATTGAAACAGGCGGCTGTTGAGCCCGTCATAAGGATCATATCCGCGCCATTGCTGCGCGCGGCAATAAGCGAGAAGCTTGTTAAAGCTGGCTTCAGATTGCGTCATCATCTCTGGATAAGCCCTGAACCTTATAGTAAGCGTTCCAGAACCGCGCGAAATCGTCCCTCGAACTGCAATCTACCGGGAGGCGATTTGAAGTCCCTAGCTTGACCATCCCATCTTCTGCCATAAGAGTCCCGCCAGGCAGCGCAAGCACAATGCGACGATTGGGAAACCGCTGAATAAAAAAAGCGATCACTATGTCGCTCACATCATGCTTGAAATCCCACCGACCATACAACGTCTCTTTTCCATCTTCGACGCTAATCAGCTCAAAGTGAATGAACCCTTTGGCGCGTTCTATCTCGCGGCGCACGCTGCGGATGCGGCGATAAAACTCTCGCGCTTCGCGCGAGAGCGCGTTACCGACATAATTTAATCCTCCGTCGAGAAATCGATCCAGAAATGAAAGAACTACCTCGAACCTATCAGGAGCATTGTAACGCAGGGCCAGTGAAATCTGTTTCAGCAACTGCTCAATATCAAACTGGCTGTAATTAAACCGGTCGCGCCCGAAATGGAGAAGATAATCGAGCTGAACATCGCTCAGGGGAAAATCATCAGCCGAAGCGGCAGTAGATTGAAATAGCAACTCGCTCGCCGCCTGCCGGTGAATTGGAATCGCGTTCAACAACCGCGCCAGCAAGGCGGCTTTAAAGACGCTCTCGGCTGTTGAGTCGAATGTCACGACCTTTATGGCCGCCATGCGACCTCCAGAATTCTGCCGGCAAAATTTTCCAGCAGCTTGCTCGAACTGCGCTTTTCAATATCGACGATCAGATAATTCAGCTCTTGATTGCGCTTGCGGCGCATCGGATTTACGCCCAGTACAAGCTTTTTACGATCAGGCGAATGAGCAATGATTATCATATCAGGCGGGAGCCCCTCTACTAATACTTCCTCCTGACCAGAGGCAATTGCAATTTTAGATAGGCCGGTTGCGATTTTTGCTTGATCGGGTTTCGTCAAATATACTGCTGCTGCATCCGCGCTCCATTCAATGCTGGTGGCATCTTCGGCCAGCGCCTTGCCCTCAAGGATCCCCGCGCCGTCCGCACCCGCTTCGGTTACCGGATCGGATGGGACATCGAACAAAAAGGCCCCTGCTGTCTGCTCGGGCCCCCACACTTTCGTTCTTACTCCGGCGAGACGGCGAGAATCAGGCGACCAGCGGAATTCTTCAACGGGAAAATCTGCGAGATACTTATTGTCGGCAACTCTCAGCACGCCGGATATGTTTCCCCAATAGAGCCCCACTTTGAAAGCAATGAATTGTCCGTCCGGTGACCATTCGGGTTCAAAGTAGATGCGATTCTTGTTTTCAACCTCATAGTAACGAGATTTGATAATAGTCCCCCGGTATTCAGAGGTCAGGCTGGCAATGCGTATCCCATCGCCTTTGGGATTTCCCGTCGGGAATTGATTGAAGTCCGCTTGAAAGCTGTAGGCGATTCTAGTTCCATCGGGGGACCAGGCCGGATAATCTCCGCGCCCGATCACGCGGTCGCTCTTAGAATCAATATTGATGATGTGAATCTCTCCCGGTTTAGTCTCTCCTTCAGGAAAGATCACATAAGCCAGTTGACTGCCATCAGTTGCCCAGGCCAAATTCTTTTGCTGCGATGATGAAGCTGCCAAACGCGCCTGCGCTCTATTATCCGACTTGTCTGGATCGATAAGCCATATCTCACTGCTCCTGCTCTGCCCACCGGGTTCGGATACTATCGCCAGCAATTCGGCAGGTCGAGTGGCCTGCTCAAGACGCTCGCGGGTTTGCTCCTTGATTTCGGCAACCTTTTGCGGATTGCGACGCAGATAGCCGATGACGCCAGCGGCGATAATTATGAGAATGCCTAGAATGATTGACCAGCGACGCATAGGAAATAATGCGTAATCCGTAGCGCGTTCCACGTTCGATGTTCTACGTTCGGCGTTCAATCTCCCGTCTAGAACGTAGAATGTGGAATGCATTACTCATCGGTTTCAAACAAAGATAACTGCTGCGGCCCATTTAAATCTTCCAGCGAGCCTTGTCGCTTGCCATCGATCAAGATAAATGGCCGCGCCCGCTTGGCTACTGCTCCCAGCTCCTGCAATTGCCGTAAGCTTGAAATTTTACAATATGCTCGTGAATTGACAATACGAAAGGCTGACCGGGGCCCTATTCCCGGCACCCGCAAAAGCTCTTCTATATCGGCTGCGTTTATCTCTACAGGGAACAGTTCCGGACGGCGGAGAGCATATTCAAGCTTGGGGTCCCTAGCAAGCGTCAGATTGCCTTTTTCGTCATAGGGCAACTCTTCGCGCGAGAATCCGTAGAAGCGAAGCAACCAGTCGGCCTGATAGAGCCTGTGCTGGCGCTGGCTGGGCGCGGCTGGACGGTTTTCAAGCGGGGTGCCGGCTACGGGAAAGAATGCGCCGAAGTGCACGCGCCTGAGATCAAGCTCGTCTGTAAGCTGCTGAGCCGATTCTACAATTTCACGATCAGACTCTCCTGCTGCGCCGACTACGAATTGAGTGGTCTGTCCGGCAGTAAGGGCCCCTGCCGGGCGACCCCGACCTGGGCGTCGAGAGGGATTATTGCGAATGATAATATCGCGCACCCAGCGCATGCGCTCAATCAGATCCTGTTGATAGTTCTTCTCCGGCGCAATCTGCTTGAGCGCCGCCTCGTTGGGCGCTTCGATATTGATTGAAAGTCTATCAACATATTGCGCCAGGGTCTCTATGCTTGCCCGGTCCGCTCCGGGGACGATCTTGCAATGGATGTAGCCCGCATATTTGTGCCGCTTGCGCAGCAGCTCTACCGTCTTGATCATCTCGTCCATTGAATAGCCGGGGGAACGATTGACAGCAGATGTAAGGAAGATCCCTTCGACCAGGTTGCGCTTATAAAAATCCAGAAAAAGCTCTGCCAGCTCATCTGCTTCCAACCGAGCTTTAGGCTCATCGCGTCGGGCGCTGCAAGGGCAATAAGCACAACTCATCTCGCAGGAGTTTGTAAGCATTATGCGGAAGAGAGAAATGTTGCGGCCATCAGGCGCGGTGGCATGGCAGATTGGAGAACGCGAAGGGGAACCGAGGCGATCAGCTCGCCTGACTTTGCGTTTTGATGTGGGCGAGCCGGGAATGTCAAATTTAGCCGAGCCGCTCAGTATCTCCAGTTTTTTGAGTTTATCCATCTCTCCTGGTAGGTTCGCGCGCTAATGATTTAGACGCAAACTCTCGACGCATTCTTTGTATCATACTTTATCACTTTCAAGCCGCGCAACGTCTGCCTGATCTTGTGGCCGCCCTGTAGCTCTCTTATTATCAAGCAAGTGCTTTCGCCCTATTACCGGAATTGTTATCCCTTCAATGTCAACTTGCTGTCGCTCAGCCTCAGCCTCCTCAAAGTCAACTCCATCTATCGAAGTAAGTATGTCAATGCGACGAGGTGCTACTCCTATCTGGAACACAGTCCCAGGCTTCTTCAAGTCATCCTTGGTAAGATCAAAAAGAGGTACGCCGAATCTCAACAAGGCTCGCCACACCCGCTCCGCATTCTCATCAGATCGACGTATCCACAGATCTATATCACCAGTAGCGCGAGGCAGGCCGTGATAAGCCAATGCATAAGCGCCGACCACCATATATTCAACTTTCTCTTCGTTGAACAGAGACAACATTTCTCTGTAGTCTGGATTCAGCAAGAGAGTCTCCTTTGAAAGCCCAAGAATCAAGTGCAAGTTGCCACATCATAGCTAAGCGTTGGGCTGGCGTTGTGGTGACAAGATCATCCTCCTTACCCTGATCCGATAGCCTTTGTATACGCACTGTGTTGACTCGATTCTGCATAGCTTAGATTTATCGTCGAGAGTATTTTAGCATGATTTTCCCCAGCAGACGCGCTGTAACTGCAAGCAACTATTGTGCTCAGGCGGGATTTTATAGTAAACTTCGGGACTGGAAAACCATACTGGGAGGTAATGTGTGAGCCCCGAACTACAGCAGCTCATTGCGCTTCAAGAAATAGACTTAAAGATTCAAGAGGGAAATGAACGATTGGCGGCAATTCCTCTTGAACGACAACGATCAGAACAACAGTTCAATGAATTTGCCGCCAGATACAATAGTCTCATCCGCCAACTCGATGAAACCCGCCTCAGCCGCCGCAAACTCGAATTAGAACTCGAAGAGATTCAGCAACGACAAGAGAAATACAAGCAAGACCTGATGAGAGTGCGCAACGAAAAGGAATACTCTACGGCGCTGCGGGAGATTGACAGTTGCAAAAAGATTATCAGCGGCCTTGAGACTCAGATACTTCAACGTATGGAGGAGATAGAGTCACTGGAAGCAGAGATTGCTCAACTGGCTCCGGAGATCGAGGCCAAGCGCGTTGAAGTTGACTCTCAGCTACAAGGATTCGATTTGGAGGCGCAGCAACTTGAGCGACAACAGGAGCGCCTGCGCAATGACCGCGCCAATCTGGTAGAAAAGATACCGGCCAGGTTGATCAATATCTATGATCGCGTAGCCCGAATGCGCAAGGGCCTGGCTCTGGCAGAAGCGCGCGATTCGGCTTGCACCGCTTGCCGCATGTCGATTCGTCCCCAGGTCTTTAGCGATGTGCGCAAAGGCGATCAGTTGATTCAGTGTGATTCCTGTAACCGGATACTCTATTACAGGCCGGTCGAAGCTCAACAACCGATGATCGAGATCACAGCTTGGGACTGAGCTTATCCATCAGGACAAGATGCCACGCGAAAACAAACTTCTCAGAGTCGGCGACAAAGCGCCCGACTTCCTCCTCAAGACGAGCGATGGGCGCGAGATTCGCCTGTCGGATTTTCACGGCAAGAAGAATGTGCTGCTCTTCTTCTTTCGCGGGATGTGGTGACCCAACTGCCGGAAGCAGCTTGGAAAGCTGCAAGATTACATTCCTGCTTTTGAAGAGATGGGCACTATATCAATCGGCATAGTTGGACAGAAGGCAGAGAATGTCCAGAAGTTTCTGAAAAAGCATGGATTGCCGATGCCTATGCTGATCGATCCGGATCGCGCGGTCATCAAGCGATACGGAGTTTATAATCGCATCTGGTTTGACGGTTTCAATGTCGCCCGCCCGGCAACCTTCCTGATAGATCGTCAGGGCATAATCAGATTCATCTATGTCGGCAGCAATCAATTGGATCGCCCAAGCCCAGAGATGATATTGAGTGAGCTGAAAAGATAGCTGAACGTTGGAATGTTCTACGTTCTATGTTCTATGTTTTATATCTGCTAATTGACAAACTTTTCCATAGGCGCCCCCTGTGTTTTCGGGGATGACTGTTCAGAGGCAGTGATTAGCATTGCAAGCAGGACAATTCCCAGGGTTTGGGCAGGGGCCAATGAGAGTTGGGGGAGCGGCAACGTTGTTTGGGTCGGCCCTGTCGGCAGCAGCCTTCGCCCCATTATGAGCCGAGCACAACGGCTGAAGGTTGTTCAGGTTATTCGACCAGAACGAGGCGTTCACCATCGACACCCCCAAATAATGACATGTATCGTCGCAGAACACCTCGTTTGGTGCATTGTCCGAGATGTATCTTCGATACGGGATGATGTGGTCGCGATCCGTAGCAGGAGTCACAATACCATTTGCAGCGCATAAGACACAGTTCGCGGGGAGGATGGCTGCGGCGGCTGCATTCCAAGCCGGGCGGGAATCGCCATCCCAAAGCGTCCTCCTCCAATTCCAAGCGGAAGGGCTCCGAAGGTCTCGACACTCGTCTAGTTTCCTCTTTTTGGAGGTCGTCTGGGATGATGTGCCGCTCCCGAACATAATATCGGCTTGGCGAGGCGTTAATCGTTTGTGTTTGCTCCTGAAGGATGCTGTCCGTGGCGGATTGATTCGTTTGCCTCCTGTAAGCATCGCCAGTATAACGGCCCCTCGGGTTCGTGTGCCCATCCAGTTGGAGCTAGGGGGTCTACACACACGCTCTCCCCTGCATCCGCAGCCTGCATCACAATGACTGCTCCGATGTTCTGGCTGGAGCGATTTGAGTTCAGGTCGATCTATTGGCTTTGGAAGCCGATGCGCCTGTTGTGTGATGGTCATCTTCGGCTGCGCTATGGGCTTCTGTTGAGTGCGATAAACCAGCGGACTAACAGACTGGCAGGGCGGCCTGCCTGACTTGGGCGACTGATGACCAGCCAGCTCTAGCCGCGCAATTTTAGTCATTGGCTGCGGGCAGTATATCGGATGAGCCACAGGCGGATGCTCGGATTGATTTATGGGCGGATGAGTCATAGCCCGCTTTGTTTGTAAAACCTTGGGAGCGGCGTGAGGCCGATACACGGGCAGCGCGACAGGCGGTTTGCGCAATTGTGTGGTCGCCGCCATCTTTGGCTGCACTATTGGTTTCGGCTCCGGGCGATATATAGACGGAGCAGTCGCTGCTGGCCTCACTTGTGTGGTTGCTATCGCCTTTCCCTGCAAGACGCCTGGCCTGTGCAACTGCGGGGGTCCTGAGTACGGGCCGGGTTTAGGTTGCGTTCCACGCTCCTGCTGCGGCATCTTCCTCCTCCCAGTTTCTACTATTTATAGCTTTTCGGGAAAACATTTTCCGGTTCGGGCGCAAATACTGCGGGCGCCAAGCGCCCTCAAAACAGTTCTAAAGATGCCTGTTTTGAGGCCGTAAGAACTTCGCGCAAATACTTCGCGTAAATGCTTCGGGCGGTTTTGAGGGCGTTGCAGGCCCGAAGTTCTTGGGCCCTCAAAACCGCCCGAACTAACTACAATCTTTTTCTTAAGGTTTTTAGTTATGGCCGAAGAAGACCCTTATTACTGCTATAGAGTTTGTAACTGCTCAGCCCCAGAGGGGCGACCTATTTATAGCAGGCGAGTTAGTGGAATCTTCACCAGCTCCGTAGGAGCGGCCTATCGATCTCGATTTACTATCCCGCTCCTAGCGGAGCTAAGGGGGCCTTTTATCCCCCAATTTCTATAAACAGGTAGCTCCTGCCGGAGCTGTAGATTTTAAGAAAAGATCCTCCAATTAGAGTTGGCGCTTTCCGCTCGCCCTTTCAGTGCTTGAGGGTTGAACGCTGCGTCTACCCAGGGCTCACGGTGGCTGGGCTAGCGGTCACGGCGAGAAGCTTCGCCTCTCTCTAAAAGGAAATTCTTTTTCTTGAACTCTATAACCACTGCCCCCGCAGTTACAAGAAATCTCACGTTACGCAAATCCCTACTATAGCCGCGCGAGCGGCGCTGACTCGCTCTGCGTGCGGCCGACGCAGCCATAAGAATTTGCTTCTTCTTCTGCGTAACATCAGTTAAACGTAGAACGTCGAACGTCTGTTGCAAATCCTCTCTACCTTCTGATGGCCGCTTCGCGGCCCAATAGAAATGCGCGTAACATGAGTTACCATTAAACGATTGCCAAATACTATACCCAGATTGCCAGAATCTCAAGATGTCTGGTCACTTCTTCTACGACACGAATTTGCTGGCAACAACTCGAACATCGAATGCTGAACGTCAGGCGTTGGATGACGTCGAAGATCGAACATCTAATGTCGAACTCTGCAATGCCCGGATAATCTCGTCGGCCAGATCGCCTGGCGTTTTGTCGTAAGTCACTTTAACCGTCATATCGGCCTGACGATAGGAACTGACGCGGCTCTCCAGCAATCTAAGCATCTGCTTAGGGTTCTGATAGAGAGGGCGCGAGGCGTCTCCGGTCAGACGATCGATAATAACTTCCAACAAGCAATCGAGCCAGATCGATCGTCCGTGCTGTTTGACAATGCGCCGATTCTCCTCCGAGACGAAACAGCCTCCGCCAAGAGCAATGACCACATTCTTACTGGGCGCTACCTCCCGCAGCAGATCGCTCTCAATTTGTCGAAAATACCCTTCGCCTCGCTCTTCAAATATCTGATTGATTGACTTCCCTTCCCTATCGACAATCACATCATCAAGATTGATAAACTCCCTTTTGAGTTTGGCGGCCAGCTCGCGCCCAACGCTTGTCTTGCCAGATCCCATAAACCCTACTAGAAAGATTGGTCGCTCGTCCATATCGCTTGATACCTCGCAGCGTTGCTCTGTATCTATTCCACCTCTCAGGGCACGGGAAAACCTATCACAAACAGACCGGAGAGTGGTAGATGAAAATTACCATCATGATAGCGCCTCAGCCATTGAAGATAGCGAACGAACAAGCGCCTTCCGATTTTTCTACCCGTAGCCGAGGCGCTACCAATCAGGGTTTATGCGCGGCGCCCCATAAACCCTGTTACAATTTCCTGTCACCGCTTGTGCCCGCCCTTCGTATACAGTAGAGTAGCAAGCTTCAAGCAATCCGTACCAGATTTTAATCGGCGCTCCCTGCAGAGGAGCGTACCAATTGATTTCTTGAAATCACATTAGACATGGAGGAACCCTATGAAACTGCAACGGCTGGCTCGGCTGAGGCAACAGATCCTGTTGCTCGTTATCGGCGTGCTGCTCGTCCCCAACGGCATTGGCATCGCTCAAACTGCCAGGAAGGTCGGCTCAGCACCGGCTACTCAAACAAAGCAACCGCAAAAACTTGATGAAGGCTACACAGCCAAAATCGTTGAATACACTACGGAGAAGTTCTTTCTCACCGAACTTGTTGATCATCTCCCTGCGTCTGACAAAGTGCCCACGCCGGAGAAGGTCCTGGGCTACGTGATAGGTACCCCCAACAAGCTGACATACACGAAGGATATTTACCGTTACCTGCGCGAACTGGAAAAGGCGACGCCTCGCGTGAAAGTCTTCTCCATCGGCAAGAGCGAAGAAGGGCGCGAGATGTTGCTTGTCGCCGTCTCGGATGAAAACAATATCGCCAGGCTCGATCGCTACCGCGAGATTACTGCCAGACTAGGCGACCCGCGCAAGATCGCTAACGATGAAGAAGCTCAGAGGCTCATTGCCGAAGGGGTCCCGATGTACTGGGCTTCAGGCAGCATCCACTCGCCTGAAACCGGCTCGCCTGAGATGTTGATGGAGCTTGCTTATCGCCTGGCAGTAGAAGAGACGCCGTTCATCGAGACTATCCGCAAGAACTCTATCGTGTTGATTACGCCGGTGGTCGAAGTAGATGGCCGCGACCGCCAGGTGGACCTCTACAACTATCGCAAGGCCAATCCCAACAAACCTGCGCCCGGCCTGATCTACTGGGGCAAGTACGTGGCCCACGATAATAATCGCGATGGCATGGCAATGGCCCTGGCGCTGACGCGCAATATGATGAAAGCGTTTCTTGATTTCCATCCGACTATACTCCACGACCTGCACGAGTCCGTCCCATTTCTCTATACTTCAACCGGCACGGGGCCCTATAACGCCTGGCTCGATCCCATCGTCGTAGATGAATGGCATCTGCTGGCCTACCATGAGATCGAAGAGATGACCAAGCGCGGAGTGCCCGGCGTGTGGACGCACGGCTTCTATGACGGCTGGGCCCCCAATTACATGTTCTACATCGCCAACGGGCATAACGCCATCGGCCGGTTCTACGAGACGTTCGGCGGCGGCGCGGACACCGGCGAACGCAGCGTAGGAGCGCAAACCAGCCGCGCCTGGTTCCGGCCCAATCCCCCTCTGCCGCGAGTCAAGTGGTCGATTCGCAATAACATCAATTTGCAGCAGAGCGCGATATTGTTCGCCATGAACTTCGTCGCCAACAACAAAGACCGTTTCCTCAAAAATTTCTATCTCAAGAGCAAACGCTCAATCGAGAAAGCCACCAAAGAGGGCCCCGCCGCCTGGGTCATCCCGGGCGATGAGCGCCGCCCGGTAGAAGCAGCCGATCTGGTCAATCAACTTAAGATGCAAGGCGTGGAGGTCCACACCGCCGACAAAGAGCTTGACACCAAAGAAGGCAAATTCCCTGCCGGCAGCTACATCATCCGCATGGATCAGCCTTACAGCCGCATGGCAGATATGATGCTGGACACTCAATACTACAATGTGAACGATCCGCGACCTTACGATGATACCGGCTGGACCCTCGGAGCGCTGAGAAATGTCAAGACGGTGCGCGTTAACGATCAAGCAATATTGAAAGCTCCGATGACATTGATTCAAGGGGAAGCCAGAGTCAGAGGCAAATTGATCGGCCCCGCAGGCGCCGAAGCGTTCATCATCAACCACAACACGGATAATACTTTGATGACTCTCCGCTATCGCCTCAAAGATGTGAAGATGCATGCGGCAGAGGATTCGTTCAAAGTAGGAGATCAGAGCTTCGTCGCCGGATCGTTCATCATCAAGGCTAATGGGGCCCCGGCGGATCTGCGCTCGCGGCTTGAGCGCGAGGTTGCCGATCTGGGCATCACCGCTTACGCTGTGGATAAGCTGCCCCAGGTCGCAATGCATGAACTGGCCGCACCGCGCATCGCGCTGGTGCACACCTGGATAAACACGCAGGACGAGGGCTGGTATCGCATCGCTTTCGACAAGCTGCAAATCCCCTACTCTTATATCTCAGATCATGTCATACGCGACACTTCTAATCTTAAGGAGAAGTTTGATGTGATCATATTCCCGCCTTCTCGCGGAAACGCTCAGCGCATTGTCAACGGAGTTCGCGGCAACGAGCCTATACCGTGGAAGAAGACCGATCTGACTCCCAACTTGGGCGTCGATGAGACAGACGACATTCGCGGCGGAATGGGGCTCAAGGGAGTAGCCAATCTGCAGAAGTTCCTCGAAGATGGGGGCCTGTTCATAACCGTCACCGGCATCAGCCAGATTCCAATCGATTACGGCCTGGTTGAAGGCATCTCGATAGTCGAATCGCGCCAATTACAGGCGCGCGGCAGCGTCTACAGCACTACCTTCGCAGATAAGAAGAGCCCGATCGCTTATGGCTATGAAGACAAACTCGCAATCTACTTCAATCAGGCCCCACTATTCAATGTCAGCGCCGGAGGCGGCTTCGGCGGCGGAGGCGGTGGTTTTGGCGCTGGCGCTCAACAAGGGGGGCGGCCAAGCGGTCGCGGCAGTTTAACCGATCCCGACATTCCGCAAGGCCGACCGCGATTTACTGCTCCGCCTGCGCGCACCGATCCCGACAGCGGCACGGAAGAGTTCCGCGAGGCTGCGCGCAATCTGCTGCCGCCGCCCGAGATGAGACCGCGCGTGGTCCTGCGATTCGCTGCCGAGAGAGAGCTGCTCATCAGCGGCATGCTTGCCGGGGGCTCTGAGCTGGCCAACCGGCCTGCGGTAATTGATGTGCCTGTAGGCAAGGGCCACATCGTGATGTTCGCCACTAATCCGATGTGGAGACAGCAGACTCAGGGCAGCTTCTTCTTGCTCTTCAATGCGGCATTGAATTATCAGCACCTCAATGTAGGCCGACAGCAGCCTCAGCGCAGAGCCGATAGAAGCGAACAGGAAGAAGATCAATGAGCCGTTAGTTAATGATGTCAGGCAGTAGTTCAAATATGAAAGCTCTTGTCAGGCGAGTCCCCCTTGCCTGAACAAACTCTTTTCTCCGCCGAAGGCGCCGCAGAAAGCCTCTGCGACTCGGCTGCGCTTCGGCGGCCTTCGGCAAAGGAGTCGATGAGGCCCGATGGGCCATTTGAAGAGAGGAGAAGACGGGCGGGCGGCGCGCCGCCGTCACACGGCGACCGGGCGGTCCCAGGGCCGCAAGAATATGGACCGATCCTGGGGATAAGGTTGAGCTGGCGCTCACTCATATCTGAGCGCATCTATCGGATGGAGGCGCGCAGCCTTAATTGCCGGCCACAACCCGAAGATCAGGCCGATTGCCACAGAGACGCCGAAACCGGCTGCCACCGACCACAGGGGGACCGAAGAAGGAATATCGGGCAGCAATTTATTTAGGATGAGGCTGATGATTACTCCCACCGCAATGCCTATGACCCCTCCCGCTGCTGTGAGCGACATAGCTTCGATCAAGAACTGCCAGACTATATCGCTGCGGCGGGCCCCCACAGCGCGGCGTATGCCTATCTCCTTTGTCCGCTCGGTAACCGAAACAAGCATGATGTTCATTACTCCTACTCCGCCCACAAGTAGCCCGGCTCCTGAGATTGGTATGACGATCAAAGCCAGCACAGCGGTAATGCTTCTAAAGGTGTCCAGCATCGCCTGAGAGGTGCCGATATAAAAATTATCGGGTTTATTCATCGGGACATTGCGGCGGCGGCGCAGAGCTTCTGTTATCTCATCAATCATTCGATCAAGCTGACCGCTGCGCGCGCGCGCCAGTATCACGTTATCTTCAATCTCAGGGTGCATCTTTATTAGAGTGTCGTAGGGCACAAGCACCATGCGATCTTCGCCGCCATCTCCGCCGAACAGCCCGCCTGCGCTCCGCTCCAGGACCCCAACCACGCGGAAGAGATGGCCCTCAACCTCAAGCTCTTTTTCCAGCGGCTCCAGATTGACGAAAAGAGAATCGGCAACGCTGTGGCCAATCACACAGACCGGCGCTTTGTGTCGATTCTCTGATTCGGAGAAGAATCGTCCGGCGCGAAGAGTAACTGAGCGAACATTAGGATAAGACGCCCATACTCCCACGATCACCGGGCCGCTGGCCTCCTGACCACGATACTTCACTACCGGACGCGAAAGCGACGGGCCGAAGAAGCCGCCGCTGAATATCTGCGGCGTGACGCTCTCGACCGATGGAAGCTCGCTTATAGCTCTGGCATCCTCAAGGGTGATAGGTTTGCGCATGCGCTCTTCGGCTGACAATCGGCCAAATCGCACGTTGCCCCCCTCAAATTTCGTGATGAATGCTACGTTGGGGCCGAACCGTTCGATCAGATCAGAGGCGCGAGCGTTGAGCCCGGTCAGCACTGATGAGACGGCGATGACCGTCATCGTGCCGACAACAACTCCCAGCACTGTCAGGAATGAGCGAAACTTGTGCGCTTGTAGAGTTGACAGCGCCACAAGCAGATTCTCTTTGATCTCCTGTGCGTGCATAGAGCTACTCCGCTCGCAATGCCTCGACCGGATCCAGCCGGGCGGCCTTATTGGCCGGATATATGCCGAAGAACAGCCCCACCGAGCTTGAGACAATTATAGCCAGAGCTGCGGCCCACAGCGGCAATGCCGCAGGCACCGGCGTCAATTGTGCGACTATCTTCATGGTGAAATAGGCAAACAGCAGACCGATTATGCCCCCCAGCCCTGATAGCGTCACCGATTCGATTAAGAACTGCAACAGAATATCTCTATGGCGGGCCCCCATAGACTTTCGGATGCCTATTTCTTTGGTTCGCTCTGTCACTGAAACAAGCATGATGTTCATTATCACTATGCCGCCGACGATAAGCGAAATGGCGGTAATAGGCAGCGCAACTGCCGCTACTGCTCCTATGATCTGGCCGAATAGCTGCCTTGTAGTGTCCGATGAAACGATGCTGAAATCATCTTCGAGATGGTAATCCAGGTGATGCCGCGCCCGCATTATCATTCGCGCTTCATCCTGCGCATCCTCTATAGGTATGCCGTCTCCGGCTTTGATTCGGATTGCGATTGATCGGCGCGAGCCGAACATCTTTAAGAAAGTAGAGAGAGGAATGATGACGAAGTTATCCTGCGATTGGCCGAGCACGCTGCCTTGCTCTCTGGCGACGCCTATTACTTGAAATAGCAGATTATTGACCTTGATCTGTTTGCCTATCGGATCAATACCGGGTAACACCTCCTTCGCTACCTGGCTGCCGATGAAGCAGACCATGCGGTTATTATCATCGTCGAACTCGGTGATGAATCGCCCTGAGTCAATCTGGGTGCTGCTCATATTGATCATGTTGGGCGTGTACCCCATCAGGCTGACGCCCTCGGAGACTTGATTGCCATATTTGACTATGGCCGAGCTAGCAGCAGATGCGCCTACTTCCTGAGCTAGCTTCAAATTGGCGCGCAGCGCGTTTTCGTCGTCCAGCGTCAGATCCGGGTTCTTGCGCAGAGCATTAAGATATTTTTCAAAATCCCCCAGGTTTTGAATGCTTGCCTTCTCAATCAAAAAAACGTCTGAGCCGAGATTGGCGATCTTCTCAGCCACATAAGCATTGGCCCCCTCAATGACCGTAGCAACAGCCACGACCACAGCTACGCCGATTATCACGCCAAGCAATGTGAGGAATGAGCGCAGCTTGTGCGCCAGAATGGACGAGAGCGCAACGCGAATGGCCTCGACTAATGTCATGGCAACAGATCAAGCCTTTGGCAGAACAGGTTTGAAGATGGCTTCCATTTGCCGGTCCAGGCGGTCTACTTTATGCTCAAGGGTATCGATGCGAGCGACTACCGCTGCAATATCTGCGCGCACTTCTGCGAATTCTGCTTTCATCTCCGAGCGCACTTTCCCAAATTCGGATCCCATCTCGGCGCGCAACGATGCGATCTCCGAACGCGCCGAAGCAATCTCCGATCCCATCTCCGAGCGCAACGATACGATCTCCGAACGCGCCGAAGCAATCTCCGATCCTATCTCCGCGCGCATTTTCCCAAATTCGGATCCCATCTCCGAGCGCAATGATGCGATCTCCGAACGCGCCGATGCAATCTCCGGCCCCATTTCTGCGCGCATTTTCCCAATCTCCGATCCCACTTCTGCGCGCATTTTCCCAAATTCGGATCCCATCTCCGAGCGCAATGATGCGATCTCCGAACGCGCCGATGCAATCTCCGGCCCCATTTCTGCGCGCACTTTCCCAATCTCCGATCCCATCTCGGCGCGCAATGACGCGATCTCTGCACGCATCTCGCCGAACTGCGCGGTCAGTTGCTTGTCAAGCCGATCAAACAGCTTGTCAATGTGCTTGTCGAGCCGATCAAAGAGTCTGTCATTACCCCGTAGATTTAGCCAACTAGCGGCAAAGACTGACAGTATAAAAGCGCTGGCAGCAATAATGATGGTCAGAATTGTCGGATTCATTACTCTTCCCCCTCTAAACTGCGGCTCAATCGGTCTGTGCTGCCATTCCCAATTTAGACGTAGTTACCAAGTCTAAATTCTTTTTCGGCAACCAGGCAATCATCATCAAATCTGCGGCGCTAGAAACCGGTCCCATCTGATCATTGTTTGCAAGGACGCAGTGTTCTGAGTTCGGATTGCTACTAAGACGGTAGCGATTAAACCCACGAATAGCTTATAGCCGATGCCCAACCTGTCTGTCAATGGAGACTTGCTCTTGACCACCACATGGCAGCGTGCTAGATTCAAAGAGCATTGGTCATCTGATAATTTGTGGGTTTACTTGGGCCCGTTCTCCTCAGAAAGTGTACAGCCGTGGTGGTCAGGTTGCTGATAGTGCGCACTATCAGCAACCTGACCACCACGGCTGTACATTGCAACAGTTGCTGATGAAATGAAACCAGAACCCGGCGCGAGACTCCTCGATGAGTTTTCAGTGAGCGAGCTTAGATGATTGGCACAACTCTTTTAAATTATCGGATACTGAAGAAGCTCGGCCAGGGCGGAGGCGGCGAAGTCTACCTCGCGGAAGATACCCGCTTGCAGCGCACCGTCGTCTTGAAGATCCTGCCCAGAGAACTCGTCGCCGAAGAGAACGCCCGCAAACGCTTTATGCGTGAGGCGCGGCTGGCGTCGGCGCTTGATCATCCCAATATCTGCACAATCTATGAGATCAACGAAGCAGATGGATTGCACTTCATCGTAATGCAATATGCCGAAGGCAAGACTCTCCGGCAGGTAGTAGCAAATAAACCGCTCGATACTGAAAGCGCCCTCTCGATAGCGATTCAGATTGCCGATGCGCTCACAACGGCTCACGAACGGGGGATTATTCATCGGGATATAAAGCCGGCTAATGTCATTATCACTAAAAAAGGGCAGGTCAAGATACTCGATTTCGGGCTGGCAAAATCTTTCCCTCTTCCTACCATCAGCGGGAGCGAAGCAGTAGAAGCAACCGAGCTTACCCGGCAGGGGGCACAACTTGGAACCCCGGCCTATATGTCCCCCGAACAGGCGCGCGCGCAGCCGGCCGACCATCGCAGCGACATCTTCTCGTTCGGCGTCATCCTCTATGAGATGGTCACAGGAAGGTCCCCCTTCAAAGGCAAGAACCGATCGAGCGTTGAAGTGATGCATTCGGTCATTCATGATCAGCCGCAGCCTATCTCCGAGTTGAATCCGCGAGTGCCGCCTCAACTGCAAACCATAATAGAACGCGCGCTAGAAAAGGAGCCATCCAAACGCTATCAGTCGATGCGCACAATGCTCAATGATCTTAAACAGGTGGCGCGCAGTATTCATCTAGATGCCAGCAGTCTATCGGAAACAGCACCTGCTTACTCTGCCCCCAGGCATGAGAAATCTTCCTGGTTCAAAGAGAACATAGTCAGGCGGGCGCTCGGGCGGCTGCGCCGCCGCCCATCGGAAGAGAGTTTGAGCCGTGGCAGCCCGCGCCGTTCCCCTTCTAGCCCTGATGTATCGGTCAGCGGAATAACTAAAGACAAGAAGACCATCGCCATACTGCCATTCAGAAACATGAGCGGCAAGACGGAGGATGACTTCTACGGTTTCTCCCTCGCCGATAGCTTGATCACAGAACTCGCTACGCTGCGTTCTCTGGTCGTTCGCCCTTCGAGCTATATCGCCAAATATAGGGGCAAGGAGTTCGATCCCACCCAGGTAGGACGCGAGCTGGCAGTAGATGCCGTCTTGATCGGTGGCTTTGTCAGAGCCGGAAATAGATTTCGAGTCACCCCTCAGCTCGTTGATATAAACAGTGGAGAGATCCTGTGGAGCGACAAGATTGATGTCGAATATCAAGACATCATCACCATCCAAGACCAAATATCCCGGCGAATAGTCGAGGGCCTGCGCATCAAGAACATAGACCTGGAGCAGGAGCGATTGATCAAAGGGATCACTGCAAGCGCCGAAGCTTATGAATATTATCTTCGCGGGCGCAATCTCCTCTATCAATTCATCGGCCAGACCCTGCTCAAGAGCGATCTCGATATGGCGGTCGAGATGTTTCAGCGTGCGACTGAACTCGATCCGCAATTTGCCCTGGCACATTCCGGCTTGGGCGTCTGTTACGTCAATTACGTCACCAAAGCTATAGGCGGCGCTGAGTACTACAGAAAAGCAGAGCAGGCATTCAAGCGAGCGATCCAGCTCAATGATAAGCTGGTTGAGCCGCGATTGCGCATGGTCTACATATATCTTCTGGATGGCGATAAAGAGAAAGCCAGGCGAGAGCTGAAGACATTGCTGCGCGAGGCCCCCAATGACTCTTCCGTTCGGTTCGTAGTGGCTACGCTTTATCGCCTCGATGGCCTTTACCATAAAGCGATCAAGGAATATGAATCCATTCTCAAGCTCAATCCGGCTGATCTGGTAATTGTCAGCTACAATCGCGCTCGCATAATGACCTATCAGAAGAAATTCAATGAAGCGATAGCTGAGCTGGAGAAAGGATTTGCTGTAGAGCCTGAGCACCCGATGATCAAGACCTTCTATGCCCAGGCATCCTACTACATGGGAAATATCGAGAAGGCCGCCGCGCTCCTCAAAGAGATCCTTGAGAAGCATCCGGAGATGAATGGAATTGTGCCTTTCTTGAGCATGTGCTACAGCAAGCAAGGGAGGGGGCGGGAGGCGCTGGAGCTGATTACCGATAAGGTCAAGGAAGTCGCCGCTGCCGATCACGACGTGGCCTACTGGCTCGCTTCTGTCTATGCACTGGAGAAGCAGAATGCACTTGCTATTCAGTGGTTCAAGAAAGCGATTGCGCTGGGCAATGAGAACTATCCCTGGTTCAATTCCGATCCCAACCTGGACAACATCAGAGATGATCCTCAATTCAAAGAGATCCTGGAGGAGCTGCGCAGGCGATGGGAGAAGCTCGGCGCACAGCCGCGCCGCGAAGATCAATTGCAAGCTCTTATGCATATTTTGAAAGAGGAGAAAGATGAGGCAGCTCGCTTTGACGCCGTGCACAAGCTGCTCTATTCGTATACTGACAATCTGCTGCCTGCTCTGGTAGAGGCATTGAAAGATGAAAGCGGCAGGGTTAAATCGGCGGCGATTGACATACTGGGCCGGGTAGATAATGAGCGCGCTTTCGATCCTGTAATCGATCTGATGAGGCAAGCAGAGCAGAACAGGGATTTTCTTACTTTGCGCTTCGCTGTCAAGGCGCTGGGGGTCATCGGCAATAAGAGAGCTATTCCTTTCCTCTCTAATATGCTTAACAACGAGAATGAGTATGTGAGCTACGAGGCTGCGCTGGCTCTGGCGGCGATCAAAGATGATGATTCGCTTCATTCATTGGTTGATTCATTGCAAGGCGAAAGCCCAAGCCTCAGATTTGCCGCAGCCGAAGCGTTAGGGCAACTGGGCGACAGCCGCGCAATGCCCGCGTTGCAAGAGGCTCTCCTAGACGAGGATGAGGGCGTGAGAGCAAAAGCGCGATGGGCGCTCAACCGATTGAAGAAATCAGCAGGACAGGATTAACGATTCAGAACCGAGGCGTTATTCCACCTCTTCTTTCGCTATCTCGTTTGAAGCGATCAGTAATTGGTAGGCATAGGCAGTTTACCAGTAGCCCCCTTAACCCTCGTGCCACAACTGCTGCAATGCTTGCTCGTCGCTCGCCTGATAGGCGCATGACAGCCCGGACATTCAAAGACAAGAGTATTTCCGCAACGAGGGCAGAACTCTTGATCAGGACGATTATTAGGCAAGAAAGTAATGCTGTAATCACACTGGGAACAGATCCCGTAATGCAGCTCGATTTTGCCGACAATAGTTTCAAAAGACATTGGACCTCCCTTTCAGTGCCCAAAGGTATAACATCCTCACAAATGAAAATCAAGAACAATCCACGGAGGAATCCGAAGAGGGGCGGAGAAAACATACGACCTGCGCGGTTGGAGATCGAGAATAAGACTGCCACTTCCAATGGGCTCCGCGGCTATTCCTGGAGGATAACTACTCAGCGGGGCAGAGATTAGCTGCGGTAGGAGCGACCTATTTATAGAATAGAGATAAAAAACCTTTCTAGCTCCGTAGGAGCGACCTGTTTATAGAAAGATTGAAAAATAAAAGACCTCGCTAGCTCCGGTAGAAGCGGCCTGTAAGTCGATAGGTCGCTTCTGACGGAGCTAATAAAGATTTCATTCACCTGCCTACTATAGATAGGTCGCTCCTACCGGAGCCGGGCAGTTATCTTAGAGCGTGCTCAGGTCCTCGCGTTGCAGATTCTCATAGATAGATCGCTCCTCCGGAGCCGGGCAGTTATCTTAGAGCTTTCAATCTTTTCTTCAGCATCTCTGCGCCTGCGTGGCTATCTTCTCTACAATCTCCCAGCCAGAACTTGGTTGAACGCAAATAGCTATGGTGATAACATAAATCCTCAACTACGGAACCTCCCTTGAGGAGACCTTCTCATGAGTTTAAATGACAAATGCAGAAACCTCGCAAAGCTACTCTGCCTGCTGTTATTACTTTTCCCTATCAGCAGTCTGACTGTGGCTGGACAGGGGCCAAAAGCAGGCGGCGCATCTAAAAGCATCTCGAAGGACGCCGGACCAAAAGCTGGAGGGGCCTCCAAGAAAGACCGCAAACCGGAGCCAAAGCCTGTTCTTTCTGATCTTGTCATACGCACCACTCCGGGAGATTGTGAAGTCTATATCAACAACAATCTCTTTGGCCGCAGCGGAGCCGAGGGCTCTATTACCGTGCCCAATCTGCCGCGCGGCACGCACCTGATAAGCATCAGGCGCGACGGTTATCATGAGTTGACCGATAGGGTCACGCTCAACGAGCCTCGCGTTGAACGGAGTTTCACCTTGCAAGAGATCCTGCTATCGCTCACTATTCGCACTCTGCCGCCGCAGGCCGATGTCTTAATAGATGGAACCAGACATGGCCAGAGCGATGAGACCGGTCAAATTATTGTGAAGGATCTCAAACCGGGAAATCACCGGGTGCGAGTCCAGCGCAATAGCTATATTGCCCGGGAACAGATCTTCGACCTTCGGGCGAATAATTCTCTTCTCGAAGTGAAGCTCGAACGAGACCCTGCCTGGGTGCTTGCCGAGCGAGTTGATCGCGCGCTCAGCTCAGGCGCCTTGATCAATCCGCCGGGGAACAATGCTTTTGAATTGTACTGGCAACTGTTCCAGATGAAGCCCAACCATCCTGAGATCCCTCGCTTGCAGATCATTCTATTCGACCATTTTGAAGCCAGGGCCCAGGCGATACTGGAACAAGCTAACAGGTCATGGCATCGGATGAGTCCAAATGAGTTTTCTGAGGCGCGCAATCTGTTTGAATCGCTGCTCAAGATCAGGCCAGGCGACAAACGGCTGAGAGCAAGACAGTATTACTGGGAGGCGCAGTTCCTCTATAGGGAATTCGAGCTGGCGAGGACAAAATCTCAGAGAGATGAGAAGCTTGCGCAGGCCAGGCGCGAAGCAGAGCAAGCTATCGGCATGGACCCCACCTGGGCCCCCGCCTACGCTCTGTTTGCTCTGACGCGCTGGATAGGAGGCGATCAAGAAGGGGCACTGAGAGAACTTCGCCGCTCCATAGAGCTATCGCCCCGATTTGCGCTTCCTTATTACTTGATCAGCCTTATATACTTCGACCCGCGCGACAAGCGCAAACTCAATGCAGCTATTGAAGCAGCTCAAAAGGCGATTGAGCTGGATACAAAATTCGCCGCTCCTTATGTAACACTGGGACTGGCCAAATCGGCAAAGGGCGATCATGCCGGCGGGCTACGCGATTGCCAGCGAGCTGTAGAGATAGATCCGCATAGCGCCTACGCCTATTTCGGCCTGGGAAATATTTATTCGAAGCAGAAGGACTACGTCAAAGCTGAAGAGTCGTTAAGCAAAGCGATAGCGATGAACCCTGATAATCTAGAGTTTGACAATGAAGCGGCGCGCAAGCTGCTCCAGGAGGCTCAGAAACGGACCAAGAAACGCAAGTGACGTTCTACGTTCTATGTTCTACGTTCGATGTTGATCTCCAACGTAGAACATAGAACGTAGAACGTAGAACGTGGAATGATGAAATACTGTTCATATTGCAACCTAAGTTTCTCTGATGAGTACAGGTTCTGTAAGACCTGCGGACGCATATTAACCGACGCACCTGAACCTGCTCCAACAACCGCTTACTGCTTGCAGTGTGGCTCCCCCCTGCGGCCAGGAAAGAAGTTTTGCAATATCTGCGGCACCCCGGTAGTAAATGCGCGTCCACGTGAGACTACTGTATTCAACGAACATCCCGTCGAGGAACCCTTTACTAACAGCGAGTTCAATCAGCAACAGCCGATTGCGCCGACTCAGATCGTAGCTGCAACTCAACCGATCACATCATCTGAAGCCACAGCAGCAGAACCTGCTTTGGTGCGCTGCCCTGAGTGCGGAGAAGTGGCTTACCCGAAGGCCATCTTCTGCGAAGAATGCGGCGCGGCGCTCGATGGTAGCGGCATAAGAGCGGACGAGAGCGATGAAGAGTTATATCTGAGCAGCGCCGAGACAGTCCAGATACCTACTATCTCCAGAGAAGGCGAATCGGCAGCTGGAGAAGGTGAGTCCCCTCAACCTCAGCTTGCCCCTCTCCAGGGTGCCCCTGAGTTTTCCTCCGACGCGGAAACAGAAGAGGTCCCCATTCAGTCAATTTCACAATCAGAATCAATATTTCATGCTCCGACACAGGTAATTCCAGCGCCAGAGCCGCCTGTGCTCCCAGTTCCAGCCGAGAAGCCTGATCGTCTATTGCCAATCCTGGTAGTCTCGGCTCTGGTCCTTGTCGCAATTGGCGCAGTAGGCTTATGGTGGTACTGGTACTCAACTCGCTCGACCAGCCAGCCACAGGTAGAAACAACAAGTACAACGGCGCAAGAGCCACAGCCGCCTCCTCTTCCAACCGCAGCCACACCGACGCCGCCCCCTGGAATGGTTTATGTGCAAGGAGGCAAATTCATGATGGGGCGCAACGATGGCGAAGGGTTTGAAGTCCCGGCGCATGAAGTCGAAGTGAAACCATTCTTCATCGACAGGACCGAAGTGACCAACGCCGAGTACAAACGCTTCATCGACTCCACAGGTTATCCTGCGCCCAAGCACTGGCGCAACGGCGCATACGCGGAAGGCAAGGGGGACTTTCCTGTAACTAACATCACCTGGGCGGATGCCGATCAGTTCGCGCGCTGGGCAGGCAAGCGGCTCCCAACAGAAGCAGAATGGGAGATAGCTGCGCGCGGCGCCGATGGGAGAATCTATCCCTGGGGAAATGTCTGGAGACCGGATGCTGCTTCTTCTGAAGTGTCAGGCAATAAGTTGACTGCTGTTGGTTCGTACACGGCCGGCGCCAGCCCCAGCGGCGCGCTCGATATGGCGGGCAGCGTATGGGAGTGGACTGCAAGCAACCTCGAACCTTACCCCGGAAGCTCGGCGCGGCTTCCATCAGGGGGCCCATTCAAAGTGATACGCGGGGGGGCCTACCTGGAATCTCCTAAATACTTGACTTCAACTTATCGCCACTATCAGCACCCAGAGGTCCCCGATCCGGCAATTGGCTTCAGGTGCGCTAAATCGGCTGATTGATTAATTGTCCGATGTCCCTCCGACGTCCGTGATATCTTCTGACGTCGGACGTAGATGAGAATGGCCATACTCATTAAAGAACAAGACGTTCACAAACTACTGACTATACCGGATGCCATCGACTCGGTTGAGCTGGCTTTCCGCGAGCTGGGAGAAGGTCGAGCAATCAATCACCCTCGACAGCGCATAAGGCTGCCAGGCACTACGTTGCACTACATGGTTGCTGCAATTCCCTGCCTCAATGCGATGGGCTACAAAGCTTACACCGTCTCCAGATCCGGCGCTAAATTCCTCTTTATGCTATACAGCACTCAAACAGGGGAACTGCTTGCGATAATAGAAGCCGATCGGCTGGGGCAGATGCGAACCGGCGCGGCCACAGGCGTGGCGACAAAGTACATGGCGCGAGAGGACGCCAAAATAGTCGGCATCTTCGGCAGCGGATGGCAGGCCAGAAGCCAGCTTGCAGCCGTCTGTGCCGTGAGGAAGATCACAGGAGTTAAGGTCTATAGCCGCAAGCCGGAGAAGAGACAGGCATTCGCCGAAGAGATGAGCAAGCAATTAGGCATTGACATAATTCCCGTTGAGACTGCCGAAGAAGCTGCGCGCGACTCTGACATCATCATCACAATTACCACATCGAAAGAGCCTGTCTTCAAAGGCGAATGGATCGGCGCAGGGGCCCATATCAACGCTGCCGGATCGAATGCGCTCATCAGGTCCGAGCTTGATGAGACGACGATCAAACGCAGCGCAATCATCGCAGTCGATTCCAGAGAGCAAGCGCGAATAGAATGCGGCGATCTGCTGGGCCCCATTGAGAGAGGGATAATTAGATGGGAGCAGACGCTTGAGCTTGCCGAGATAGTTTGTGGCCGCATCAAGAGCCGCGAGAGTGATGAGCAGATTACACTGTTTGAATCGCAAGGATTGGCAGTTGAAGATGTGGCAGTTGCAGCCAGAGTCTACGGGCTTGCTCTGCGCGAGCAGATTGGTGAAGAGGTTCCCCTACTGAACAGTTGAACAAGCTATTCATTGGCTGCTTGAGAATTTCTGCGTAGAGAAACAGAATTGCAAATGCAGCTTGATTTTGAGTAGATACAGGGACATTTCTCTTTCTGGCAAGACGAGTAATGTAGACCCCCAATGTTGGGCGTTGAACATAAAAGGTAGAGTGGGCAGTAATGAAAGTGTAAGTAACTGCTCGGTGGGGGCAGTACTTAGCTCCGGAGGAGCGAGCAGGTTTATAGAACTGAGAAATAAAAGACCTCTCTAGCTACGGTATGAGCGGGGCGGTAAGGTAGCCAATAGGTCGCTCCTTACGGAGCTAGTGAAGATTTCATCAAGCTGCTTACTATAGATAGGTCGCCGCTGCCGGGGCTGGGCAGTTATAAGTGTAAACTGCATTTGGAGGTAACAGATATGAGCAATAGCTTAACTGCCGATTTGACATCTGAAGATGCTGAAATTAAAGCGGCCATCGAAAAACTCTTTATCGAAATCGAACGCGAATATGAGAAGATGAAGAAAGACCAGGAAGAGTTCAAATGTCTCAAAGCTCGCACTCGCGCAATTTTAGTTCAGTTGGAAGCAACATAGAATATCACGATGGCGGCAGCTTGCCTGACGGGGTTGAGCCTGTGGCTCTGGGGGGAGAGGCCGATTCATAAAGGGTTGTCAGAGAAGATCCATTGGGCTGCGCACACCTTGAGCGCCTTTGTTCATGACGTGGGTATAAACCATCGTAGTGTTCACATCTTTGTGGCCAAGAAGTTCCTGTACTGTGCGAATATCGTACCCGGCCTCCAGTAGATGTGTTGCCAAGCTGTGGCGAAAAGTATGACAACTGCCGGGCTTGGGAATGCCCGCCGCACGGATAGCCACTTTCACCGCTTTCTGCAAGACCGTCTCCGGCGCGTGACGGTCGTCGCACAATGCCGGACCGAGGATCGACCTCGCTGCAGGCAGCGGGAAACACATATTGCCAACCCCACTCCCGATTGGCGCCTGTGTACTTTCTCTCTAGCGCAAACGGCAAATAGACCTGGCCAAATCCTTCTTTCAAATCCTGTTCCGTGGAGCGCCACGGACTTTGGCCAGATGTTTTTGCAATGGTTCTTTGAGAGAGGCGGGCAGTACGGTGACTCGATCTTTATTGCCTTTCCCATCACGCACAACAATCTGGCTGTAGCTGAAATCGATATCTTTGACTCGAAGTCTCAGGCATTCCATCAATCGGAGACCAGCGCCATACAAAAGACTGGCCATGAGCCATTTGGAGCCTTCCAGGTGGGCCAGGGCCGCCGCCCGGCGCCTCCTCGCGAGTGAACACGACTGGCAAGCGAGATGGTTTCTTCGCCCGCCCGAACCGCATCTATCCAATCGAGCGGCTGATTGAGAACTTCACGGTAAAGAAACAACCGTGCGCTAAGCGCCTGGTTCTGGGTCGAAGCTGTCACGTTTCGATTGATGGCTAGATGGGCGAGAAACTGGCTGACTTCATGTTTTCCCATCTCCTCGGGACGTGGCGCTTGTGGTGGAAAAGAATATATTCTTTGATCCAGCGGAGATAAGCTTCTTCAGTTCTGATGCTATAGTGTTTGACGCGTATCGCGTCACGCACTTGATCAAGTAATTTGGGCTTGCTCATAGTATTGAGTCGACGTATAATCCGACTCTTAAAAATGTGAAGTATAACGATAATCAGGGTTTGTAGTTATGTCAACCTGGTTATATGTACTAAAAGACGTAAAATTTTACGCCTTTTAGTACGTCTATTTCATGTTAGGCGGCACGGGCCGGTGTCGGGGGTGTTGGTGTTGGAGAGAAGAAAAAGTTCTGTGCATCGCTCACGTGGCGGAGAAGTCCGGCGGCACGCTGCATCAGTCGAGCGCTGCAATTACTCCGGGGAGTCGTTTCACCGCCCGTGCAACAGAACGGAAGGTTCGGGCAGTGTTCAAGCAGTCGGGACAATCAACAGTTCATTCAAGTCCAACAGCAGTGTTCGCCTAACCAGGCAATTCAAGCTGACGGAAATGGCTGTCTGCGAGTCTTCCCGTACTCAGGTTGAGCGTGGTTCGGGCACTGCAATCTCAAAACAGTCAACCGCCGCAGCTTAATTGCGGAGCGTTAGGCGAAAATTAGATCCAACATCAACAACTTCTGAGTAGGAGTGGCACGGGCACGGTCGGACAGACGATCGGCTCGAAGCTCATCCAGCTTGGGCACGAGGTGCGCATGGGCTCGCGTACGGCAGATAACGAAAAAGCGGCCCGGTGGGTAGCGGCCAATGGCCCGCGGGCGTCGCACGGGACCTTTGCCGATGCCGCTGCATTTGGAGAGATTCTTTCAATTGCACCGCCGGGGCTGCTTCCCTGCAGGCGCTGCAGATGGCGGGGGAAGCGATCCTCAGGGGGAAGATTCTCATCGATGTGGCGAACCCCTTGGACTTTTTGCACGGTATGCCGCCTTCCCTGGCGGTCTGCAACACGGATTCGCTGGGCGAGCAGACCCAGCGGGCGTTTCCCGAAACCCGGGTGGTCAAGACGCTGAACACCGTGAATTGTAATGTCATGGTGAACCCTGCGCTGGTTAGCGGTGCGCGCGACATGTTCCTGTGTGGGAATGACCCGAATCGAAAGCGGTAGTCACGCGTATCTTGAAAGAATGGTTCGGCTGCGAATCGGTGCTTGACCTGGGGGACATCAGCGCGGCGCGAGCCCTGGAGATGGTCCTGCCGCTGTGGGTCCGGTTGTGGGGAACCCTGCAGACGCCGCTTTTTGGTTTCAAGATTGCCTGGTAGGGCGGAGAAATGAAAACAAAGAGCTTGATAATTCACCCGCCGATGCGCATTAGACCGACTGTTAGTGATAAATGCGTGTTAGGCGGAAACCAGATAAACAATAGTTAGCCGTCACGCTAAATACGGAGGCAGGATGGCTGAGAAAAAATCGCAGCTAAAACGCCCCCGGCATGCGATGCCAAGTTTCGTTAATCAGGCGCTTGAAGAGCGTGGCCTGATGGATGCATACAAAGAGCGGCCGGCATACCAGCAAAATGACTATATTGGCTGGATAAATGCAGCAAAGCGCCCAGAGACGAAAGAGAAGAGGCTCCAACAAATGCTCGACGAACTGGAAAGGGGCGGTGTTTACATGAATATGCCGCATCCACCATCAAGGAAAACAACGAAAATGGCGAAAAAATGAGCATCAAATACCTAAACCCTGATGGCTTGCATAGGAACCCTGCTTACTCGCAGGTGGTTGTAACGCGGGGAAAATTACGCACTGTCTACGTCGGTGGACAGAATGCGGTTGACTCGACCGGAGAAATCGTTGGGAAAGGTGACATAGGCCAGCAAGCAGAGCAAATTTTCAAAAATCTCGAAATCGCACTTTCTGCAGCTGGCGCGCGACTAGAAAACGTCATCAAATGGAATGTTTATGTTGTCCATGGGCAACCACTGCAACCCGCTTTTGAAGTATTTCGTCGCGTATGGGGGGATCATCCCAATCCTCCACTTGTCACAGTACTGTTTGTTGCCGGCTTAGCGAACCAAGACTTTCTTTTGGAGATTGAAGCAATTGCTGTTGTTCCTGATGACAACAGCTAACAAGGCGCTGCACCTGGCCGCTATTCCGCTGGCGCTCCGTAGCGGCAGGTGAGCTTTGTCGTTAGGCCACGAAAGGAGTGAATCAGCGGGATGGCGGAAAAGATCTCACCCCGACTTGCGGCTATCGTTGAGGCGCTCCCACTTCGCCTGGGTATGCGCGTCCTTGAGATTGGTTGCGGCCCTGGTGTTGCGGCTCGTGCAGTTCTTCAGCGTATCGGCGATGGGCACGTTCTCGCCATTGACCGTTCTCCCAAGGCAATCGCGCAAGCTATTGCTGGTTCTCGTGCCGAACTGGGCACGGGCCGTCTAGAGTATCGCTGTATATCCATCGAGAATTTCGAGCTCGCCCAGGGAGAGGCGCCCTTTGATATTGCGTTCGCGGTTCGCGTTGGCGCGTTGGATGGCCGGCACCCTGCTGTTGGTCGGCTTGCGCTGGAGCGCATACGAGATGCGCTCGTCAAGGGCGGACGCTTGTTCATTGACGGTGGTAAGCCGCTCAAAGAGATAATGTTGCCGTAGCCTAACAAGGGTATGCAGCCGACGTGCTGACACGCGCGGCTGATGCCAAGCGTTAGCCGCACTACGCAGTGAAGTTCCACGGGTAACCCGAAGGATGACAAGCGATAGAGGAAGCGACATTGCGAATCTTATCCGGCGAGTGCTGAACTGGCTCGCATGTCTGATCGGCCGAAAGACAGCGAGGGCACAAACCCAGCGCGCCGGAAGCGAGGCGGCTGCGCAGCCCGAGGAGAGGGGAGATGTAATCGCCCCTGTCAATAGCTACCCACTGGCTCCACTGGCTCCCTCGACTAAAGCGCAGCAACCGTTTGAACGCGGCGGTGCCGTCGGGCACGAGTCCCAAGAGAAGGCCGTCGAAGCTTCTGGCGACGTCGAAGAAAGTGCCATGCCATCTTGTGGGACTTCCATGGGGACACAACGCCAAGCGACAGAGGAGAGAAAGCGGAAAGCGGCTTCTCCCGAGGACCGAGGAGGCAGGCCGCGCTCTCCGCCATCCAAGGAGAGGGGGGAAGACACGGAAAGGAAAGCATCACGCTCCTCACGCCCCGAAATCATATGTTGGAAAAGGGCACGCGAGTGGCTTGTTGGTGTGGAGGTCCCAGATGACATTTCGCAAGCCGACGTCTCGGTTCTCCAAGCCGACGATTCATTATCCGAAGACGGTTCACGAGCTGGATGCTGGCCCCTGGCAAAACTGAACGCCGCGGTCACAGTGCAGATTGTGGACCGCATCGTCAATCAGACAATTGATATCCCCTTGGGTGATGCCGATTGGTTGCTATTCAAGCTAAGCGGGAGCCAACTGGAGCTGGGCCGCAAAGTCAAGCAGGTTTCGTCAGGCTCATACCTGGCCATCGTTCCGAAGACTTGGCGTAGAGACGAAGAGAGGGCGGGCAACGCGCCGACTACGGCGGAACCCGTCTTTCTTGACGGCTACCTGGCGCATTTCTTCGAGCTCGATGACGTAGCATCTACCTGTATCGCATTTCGCGATGATCACGACACACCGATAGTCATTGGGTCTCCCGGCGCGGAGTTCCGCCTTGTCGATCACGAGATCCACGACGCAAGGGAGCGACTCGGGCCGCTCTTCGGGGTTTCGCCGCCTGGGATTCGCATCGAAAACGGACATTGGTCCGATGTTGGAACGATTGTGGTAGGTCAAGAGGGGAGTGGACGCCAGCGGTGGCGGATGAGCTTCGAGCCAAAAGCGGATCAGGTGCAACAGGAGCTGCCCCACGAAGTCCTCGAGAGAAAAGCCGGTTGGTATTTTCTCCGCTTTTACGATTCTAGCGACACGTTGATTGACAGTCTCGATTTCCGCTTTGTTCATGGGCTGAAGGCGATTTCAATTCCTACGGCTGGCCCTGCCCCCTCCACGGACGGGCATGTGGCGCAGACGGTCGAGATCGTGCACGATGCTGGCTACCGCGTGACGCCGTTGGACCGAAAATACCCGGGTCTCAAGGTGGAGGAGGGCACCGGCAAAACGATCTTGACAATGCCACCAACGGCCGAGTGCGACCGCACCCGTTGGCTCATCCACCCGCCAAACGGCGATGGGAAGGAAGTAGAGTTCACGATCCTCATCGAGCGGCTCTGGTGGGCGCTCAGCACCGGTAACAGAGAACCCTCCCAGTGGGGGGATAGATGCGCACGGCTTACTCCTGAAGATTTCACCGCGGCATCGGGTAGGGCTATTTGGCTGCGGTTTCCCAAGCCGAGGTGGGCTAACAACATCCTCGCTGGTTTTGCTCGAGAGCGTGCGCGGGAATTCCCGGTCAAGGTAACTGATAGAGTCGTTTCCATTCCGCTCCGTGATTTCTCAGGCGCGCAGGAACTCGACGACCGAGCCCACGAGCACAAGCTCAAGGTCTGGCTGGAGACTGGGCAAGACACACACGAAGTCATCATCGGAATCCTTCCAGTCCAGGAAGACGATGGGGGCCTCGACCTAGCGAGCATTGCGGCGCACCGGCTGGCTACGGTCTTGACCAAGCTTCGGCGCGCAGCCCATGGTCCAGCGCGCCGGGTGATCAAGGAGGTTCGTAGCCACTATCGTCGCGCGCCGCGTTCCCGCCCGGATCGCAATGCAGATTTTGTGAAGGAGGGGCTTTGTCTGATCGCAGTCCTTATGGAAGAGGTTCCGGAGCCGCTGCTCTGTCCTCGCTTGTCCGACTACTGGAAAAGGAATGTGCGGCTGGCGCGCCGGGAGTTTCCTGACCGTGCGCGGGAAATCGCCAAGTCGCTGAAAGAATAATGGGGTCTATCGATGAATCCAATTATCCTCTCACAAGAAGTTGAGGAAAGATACCGGCGTTATCTGCAGACGACCTTCTACTTCAAGGATCCCGTCCTGCGACGGTCTTTCCAGAAAGCTCTAGACGACGGGCACCTCAGCAAGGGCCCCTATCTCGAAGCGACGCCGACGTTCAAGAGGGGAACCACACCGTCGGCCTTGTTCGCAGAGTTGCTGCAGCACGGGCTTGATCAGGGTTTTCTCAAAGCCATACAGGGCGACCGGCCGCTCTACCGTCATCAGGAACGGGCCATCCGGTCGGTGCTCGAGGGCCGCAACGTAGTGGTCGCGACCGGAACAGGCAGTGGTAAGACGGAGGCCTTTCTCTACCCAATACTGCTTCATTTGTACCAGGAGTTCGTAGCCGGCACCCTCGGTCCTGGGGTCCGCGCGCTGGTGCTCTATCCCATGAATGCCTTGGCCAACGACCAGCGTGAACGCCTCGGCGAAATTTGTGGACGATTGAAAGCGGGGAACTCGCCCTTCCATATCACATTCGGTCAATACATCGGCGAGACGCCAGAAAACGAGAATGACTCCCAGCGTCACGCCCGCGATCACATGTCCCAACGGAATCAGAAGGAGCAGTCCATCATCGAAAACGGGCGAGTCGTGCATGGAGAACTCGTCCTCCGTTCCGAGATGCGAACCACCCCTCCGCACATCCTTCTGACCAACTACTCGATGCTGGAGTATTTGCTTCTCCGCCCCGATGACAGTCCTTTGTTTGATGACGGGCAGGCGCGCTGGTGGACGTTCTTGGTGCTGGATGAGGCGCACCAATACCGCGGCGCGAAAGGCATTGAGATGGCGATGCTGCTGCGCCGGCTCAAGCAACGGTTGCGGGAAGGTGGACGGGAAGGGGTATTTCGGTGCCTCGCGACCAGCGCGACGCTGGTCGGTGGCGACGCAGACAAGCCAGCGGTTGCAGAGTTCGCAGCTCAGCTCTTTGGGGAGCCATTTGACCCCGAGGGCGTCATTCTCGGTGAGACCCAGCCTATCCCAGAATCGGGGTCGGCGCGTTTCGACCGAGAAGATTACCAGATGCTTTCGCAGACACTGGATGGCGATGTGGAGGCTTCCGCACAGCTCTCATCCCTTGCTGGCAGGTGCAACATTGCCATCCCACAGGCAGAGGAGCCAGCGAAGAAAGTGGGAAGATTGTTGCAACATGACAAACGCGCGACAGAGCTACGCCAGCTCATTACAGGTAGCCCGGATGAAGTGCAGGCTGTCGCCGACCGAATCTTTGACGATCTGGCAGAGGGAGAGCGTGTTGACGCTCTATCTGAATTGGTCGCGCTGCTCTTGCGTGCTGAAGACCCGACTACAGGCGCCCGGCTTCTGTCGGCCCGCTACCACCTCTTCCTCCGCTCGCTGGAAGGCGCGTTCGTCTCGCTCCATCCTGCTAAGAAAGTTGTGCTCGATCGGCGCACAGAAGGAGAATCCGAGCTCTTTGAAGTCGCTCTGTGCCGAGAATGTGGCCAACACTACATCGTGGGCAAGATCGCCAACGACAAATTGGTGGAGGCGATTCGCGACCCAGGCCGCGAGGATTTTGGCGCGACATTCTTCCTGCCTGTGGAGGACCGTACGCTTGAAGGAGACGACGAGGACGATGAAGGGGGCAAGCAGGGGAGAGCCGCGAAGTACAGATTATGCTGCCAGTGTGGAGAGGTTCGTCGCGCATCCGATCAACTACGGTGCGGACATGGAACCGCCATCGATCTCCTGAGGCAGGAGCAGGCAGAGGAGAAGGAAGACCAGGTTCCTCGTTGTGCGGTCTGCGCTTACCAAGCCCGTGACCCTGTGCGTGAAGTCGTACACGGCACCGACGGCCCGCACGCCGTGATCGCGACGACCCTTTACCAAGAACTCCCGGAGCGCCGACGCAAAGTGTTGGCCTTTGCTGACGGCCGCCAGGAGGCCGCCTTCTTCGCTTGGTATCTCGAGGACTCGTACAAAAATATTCTGAGCCGTAACCTAATACTCAGAATAGCTCGCAGCTTTGACCGTTACTCCGAAAAGGGAATTAGCCTCACTACGGTGGCAGACAGAGCATTTCGTGATTACCAAGATGCTTTCAAGGAGAAGGAGGGTGAAGATGAGCCGACCACTCGAAAGAACATCTGGCGTGCCCTGTACCGAGAGTTTCTCAGTGATGAACAACGAATCTCCCTGGAGGGTGTGGGGCTGGCCTTCTGGACAATCGAGTGGCCACGGTGGTTCCGGGTGCCCGAGGTGCTCACGAACGAGCCATGGTCGCTCTCTCCCGAAGACGCCCGCGATCTTGTCTTCATCCTATTCGACACGATGCGCACTGACCGCGCCGTTGAGCTTCGAACTGAAAACAACATCTCACTGAATTGGGCCGACCTATTACTTCAGGCGACGCAGATGCGTGTATCCCCGGCTGAGACAGGCAAATTGAGAAACGAGGAACGTAGATGGGCAGGCAAAACCGGAAGACGAGTCAAGTTGCTGGCAAGGCTCTATCAGCGCATCCATCCCGAAGCGACCGAAGACCAGGCGGTCGATGCGGCGGTACGGGTGCTGAGAGCCCTGTGGGATGCGTTGCGGCAATACGACGACACGGCGCCCACAACAAGCGATCGCTTGCTCCTTCCCGTCAATGACGCACGCAGGCTGAACCCGGACTGGTGGCGGCTCCGCTCCATCGCAGCGGACGATGTGATCTTCCAGTGCGACACGTGTGGGCGTGTCCAGACAGTGTCGGTCCGGGGTGTTTGTCCGAGGCATCGCTGCCCAGGTACCTTGCAGGAGGTGTCGCGAGAGAAACTCCCACCCAATCATTACAGATTGCTTTACGAGGCAGAGCTGCCGGGTTCGCTGCGTGTCGAAGAGCATACCGCGCAGCTCGATAAGGAAAAGGCCCGGGAGTTTCAGCGCGAGTTCCGCGAAGGCAAGATTCATGTCTTGAGTTGCTCGACGACCTTCGAGCTCGGTGTGGACCTCGGTGACCTGGATACGATTTTCCTCCGCAACGTGCCGCCGGAAGCCTTCAACTACACCCAGCGCGTCGGGCGCTCGGGACGCCGGAGCGGGCACCCGGGGTTCGCCATCACGTATTGCAAGCGCGGTCCGCATGACCTCTACCACTTCGCCGAGCCCGCGCGGATGCTAACCGGAAAGAGTCGGCCACCCTCCCTGGCAATACGTAACGAAAAGATCATCACACGCCATGTGGTGGCTGTCGCCCTTTCCTTCTTTTTCAGAGACTACCGAGAAAGGTTTTCAAACGTTGAGGACCTATTCAGAGATCTGGCCTCACCATCGGGCGTGAGTGATTTCAAGGAATTCCTCCGAAGCCAGCGATCTCAAGTCGAAGGAACGCTCCGCCACATCTTGCCCGCCGAAGTCACAACACAGATGGGCCTGGCCGATGGGAGCTGGAGCGAGAAGATTACCGGCGAGAACAGTCGCTTTGCCCTGGCTGAGGCTGAAATCTCGAGCGACTACAAAGCGGTGAGGCAACTCGAGAAGGACGCAGGGGATAGGAGAGACTATACGGCCGCCGAGTGGGCAAAAAGGCGCGCCGAGACGATCGCAAAGGAGGATGTTCTCTCGTTCCTTTCGCGAAAAGCAGTCATCCCCAAGTACGGCTTCCCCGTGGATGTGGTGGAGTTGGATACGCAGCGGACCAAACAAAACCAGGAAGCATCTGAAGTCTCGCTTCACAGGGACCTCACTATCGCCATCTCGGAGTTCGCCCCGACCAGCAAATTGGTGGCTAACAAGAAAGAGTGGACCTCCTATGGCTTGAAGAAGGTAGCCGAAAAAGAGTGGGACCGAAGAAGGTATGCTCGCTGTGCAACCCACAGTGTCTTCCTGCAATGGAAGGAGGGCGAATCTTCGCCAGCCCAGATGCCGTGCGGCTGTAGGTTGCAAGCACATAAATATGTTATCCCCCAGTTTGGATTCGTGACCGAGAGGGACAAGCCGAAGGAGCCGAAGGCTCGTCCGCCAAAGGTCTTCTCCACTCGCCCGTACTTCGTCCGGTCGCTGCTGACAGAGGCAGAACGCCTTGAGCTACCTGCTGCTTCGCCGATGGTGTCGGTCACGAAGGCGTCACCGGGACTCATGGTCGTGCTGTGCGAAGGGCGACGACGTACCGGCTTCTACCTCTGCGGCGTCTGCGGTGCGGGGTTCCGCACGAACCAGCGTCCACCGCACAAGACCCCACAGGGCCAAGAGTGCCGTGGCACACTGGATAACGTGTCGCTCGGGCATGAATTCGTTACCGACGTTCTCCAGTTGCAGTTTCAGTGTCCCCCTCCAAACGGCGTAGATGTTGTCCCGTTCGCACTGTCACTTGCTTACGCTATCGTCGAAGGCGCGGCCGAGGTGCTTGAGGTGCCGTCAACGGACCTCAGTGCCACAGTGACCCATAGTCCGACTGCTGTGCCGCCGATCATCCTTTACGACGACGTTCCTGGTGGAGCGGGGTTGATTGCGAGACTGGAGGGCGAGGATGTACTGAAGGACTGTTTGCAGGCTGCATGCAAGAGAGTGGAAGGCGGTTGCGGCTGCGCTCCAAACACAAGCTGCTACGGTTGCTTGCGTCATTACCGCAATCAATTTGCCCATCCCCTCTTGGCGCGCGGGCCAGTTCACGAGTACCTGGAGTCCATTCTGCGAGAGTGGCAAGGCGGACCGATCGCATGATGGGCCGCGGAGGCAGGGGAGATATGGCGGCTAACCAGCGCTTGCACCTTACGCCGCTCCGCTGCGCTTGGCGGCGCAGGTGAAGCGCGAGCCGTTAGGCCGCTGTGGAAATCTTCGAGGGGCTCCAATGCGTAAGCTCGTTTCAAGTGGCAGCCCGTACGAGCCCAAAGTGGGCATCTCTCGGGCAGTGCGCGCCGGAGCTATCGTCACGGTTGCCGGGACTGCCCCACTTCTAGATGGTCGGACAGTTGGGCTGGGCGACCCCGCTGCTCAAGCGAGACGTTGCCTTGAAATTATTTCCGCCGCACTAGAAGACGCCGGAGCTTCATTGCGGCACGTGGTACGCACCCGGATCCTCCTCACCCGAATTGACGACTGGGAGGCAGTCGCTGCAGTGCACGGCGAGTTCTTTCGGGACATCCGGCCGGTCAATACGATCATGCAGGTATCGCGTTTTATAGACCCAGACTGGCTAGTTGAGATCGAGGCTGACGCCGTTGTACATGACGAAGGCGCGGCCTAACAATTCATTCAAGCCGAACCCGCTTCGCGGGTCGGCTTAATTCAGGCGTTGGGTGGCTTTGCCTTTCGAGGAGAACAGCTTATAATCAACAGCAGGGTTCCATCTTGTTTGGAGTGAGGTTTTACTGTAGTGCGGCTTGAACAAACACCTATCACTGGAAAAGAAGAGAAGAGTCTCTTATCAGCACCCATGAAGGCACTGTCTGAGTTCTATGAAGCTCTCAACACCAGAGACATGCAGAAGATGGCGAGTAACTGGGCGCAAACGGACGAAGCGGTGATGGATAACCCTGTCGGCGGCATTAAGCGCGGCTGGGAGGAGATCAGAGCCGTCTACGAGCGTGTCTTCCGCAGTCCTCAGCCATATTGGTTTGAGTTCTACGACTACAGTTATCATGAAGCAGGGGAGATCTTCTACGTAGTGGGGAGAGAACGAGGTGAGTATCGAACAGGTGATCGAGTGCTGAAGATGGCGATTAGGACAACCAGGGTCTTCCGGCGAATAGAAGGAGAATGGCGGCAGGTGCATCATCATGGTTCGATAGATGACGCAGAGCTGCTGGCAGCATATCAGCAGGCGGTTAGATCGAATGGATAACGGAGGGGCCACCCAACAACACATTCAACCGGACGCGCCAATGAGCGTACTCTTTATATTCAGCGGCCCCGGCGCGCCGAATGTGAGCGTTCGGTGGCTTTCGTGTAAAGGAGATTAAGTGAATACCGATCACATCAGGCAGCAGATCACAGAGATCATCCATCCACCGGTTGATCGCATCACCAAAGCGCAACGCATTGCCGAAACGATCCGTGCCGCTGGCAACTACCGTTGGGTCGGCATCTATGATGTCAATGATGAGGAGATCGCCGTCATCGCTTGGAGCGGAATCGGAGCACCAGCTTACCCGCGCTTTCCCGTAACGCAGGGATTAAGTAGCCAGGCGGTGGCATCGAGAAGCACCGTCGTCTCCAATGACGTCACGAAAGATCCACGGTACCTGACAGCTTTCGGTAGTACCCAATCGGAGATCATCGTGCCGGTGATCGAGCCGCAGACTGAGCGTGTGCTTGGGACGCTCGATGTGGAGAGCGAGCAAAAGGGGGCGTTTACTGCTGAGGATCAAGCGGAGCTAGAGGCATGTGCCCGTGCACTGCTGGAGTTGTGGCAGTGAAGAAGGAAGCAGAGAGGTCTGTTGACAGGCGAAGGGCACTACCGAACAACACGATGAACCGGACGCGCCAACGAGCGTACTCTTTATCCCGCAGGAAGCCCGCGCGCTAGTTATCGTGAGCGTTCGGCCGCCGCGGTCCGCCTTGAGCGCGGCATACTTGGGAGGCAGTGTGCAGACTGAGAACCTGAGCTTTCGGTCACTCGCCGCTCGCACGGTCGTGGTTCACACACTCACTTACATTGTCGTCGGCGCCGTCGCGGCGGCCGTGCTCGGGTACAAAGACCTCTTCGCGCTTCCTGAGTTGTCGTGCTTCATGCGCCCGATCAGCGACCGGTGGGTGATGGCCGGGCCGCTGTTTCAACCGTTGCGAGGGATGCTATTCGCGAGCGTGTTCTTCATCCTGCGCGAGCGGTTGTTTTTGCAGGATCGTGGGTGGCTCGCGATGTGGTGGATTCTGGTGGCGATCGGTGTCTTCTCGACATTCGGTCCGGCACCGGCGTCGGTCGAGGGGTTGGTCTACACGCGGGTCCCGTGGCCGGCGCAAGTCCGAGGACTCCCGGAGGTACTCGTGCAATCGCTTCTGCTCTCGAGCATGCTGTATGTGTGGGTTCGGAATCCCGACCGGCGCTGGCTTAGCTGGGTACTCGGGGTGATGTTCGCTCTCGCAATGGCAATGGTCACGCTCGGTCTGCTGCTACCGCAACAGCGGCCGAACTAGGATTGCACCGGACGCCGCGCAGCGGAGCGTGTGCGGTTGATCTCAGTTGCTCGCGCAGCGCCGGTGAATCTGGGCGTTAGGCGGACGCGCCAGTGGTCGAAGAGGGTGCGTCACCCATTGAAGAGCACAAGCAAAGAGCAAGTCTGACCCAAATCGGCACATGAGTATGATAGATGAACCCAAGATTCAAGATTATCGGCGAAATCAGAGACATCGAGACCATTGCATCGGGCCGAGGTGTGTACATCCGACGCTATCTGGAGCGCACTTACGGCCGGGGACGATGGCGGAAGATGAAGGGCATAGCCACTGTAGAACTGGCGGATGGTACAATATGTGAGGCCGAGGTACACTGGTATGAAGCCCACGGCATAGGCCGTAAGGATTTCAAGATCAAGAGGGTGATACGATGAGCGAATTTGTTATCTGCATCAACAATGAGGGCAATCCGGCAAGCCTGATTGTCGGGAAAGTGTACCGTAGACTGCCAGATCCCGAAGCGGAGGCGCACGATATGATTCGCATCGTGGATGAGGATTTATCGGAGCCTGATGGGTATCTTTATCCGGCGTCCATGTTTGTACCTGTGGAACTGCCAGAGAGAGCAAAGCAAGTGTTGATGGCGAAGGGAAGCTGAGCGATAGGCGTACTTGTTGGGACTATCTGGAGAGGTTGTCCATACATGAAGAAGCCGCCTCACACCCGCTGCAGCCGACCCGCTTATCGGCGGGCGGCTGAGCTTGGCCGTTAGGCGGGCGTATTGCTAAGCAGGAGAACGTGCTAGAATATCAACATGACAAAAGTCTATCTCGATTTGTGCGCTATTCAACGCCCACTTGATACACCCAATCAAGTTCGCATCGTATTGGAAGCAGAAGCAGTTCTTGGCATTCTCTCTCTTTGCGATGCTGGACTGATCGAGTTGGTTTCATCGGAAGCATTGGTCTACGAGATTGAGCAAAATCCTTTGCCAATTCGTCGGGAGCATGGTTATGCTGTACTTGCCAAAGCCAAAACGATTATCAACATGACTACAAGTGTAAAAGAGAGAGCGGCCCAATTCTTGCAATACGGCATCCAGCCTCTCGATGCGGTTCATTTGGCTTTGGCGGAAGCGAGCAAGGTGGATTACTTCTGCACGTGTGATGACCAATTGGCTCGCAAAGCAAGGCGCATCGGAGATTTACAAGTGAAGGTTATTTCGCCGCTTGATTTGATACAGGAGATTGAGAAATGATTACGGAAGTAAAGCCATTGGCAGAGATCAACCAGCAAGCAATTCACCTACTCTATCAGGAGTTGGGTGCTATCAATGCTGTCCGTTTTCTGAAACAGTTTACGCTTGGCTTTGGAGATTACACCAAGGAGCGGGAAGTCTTGTTTGGTAGCAAGACATTAGACCACATCGTGAGCGAGATTGAGCAAAGGCGAAAACCATCCTAACGCCCGCCCAACCAGCGCTTGCGGGCCGACCGCTTCGCTCGCGGCGGCTGAAGCGCGGGCCGTTAGCCCGCTTGTGCCGTAATCGCGGATGAGAAAGAGGTAATGGCAATTATGAACGCTGAAGACATTGTGACCAAGTTGAGAGAGTTAAGACCTATAATCACCGTTCGCTTCAAGACACGGGAAGTAGGTCTCTTTGGTTCTTTTGTGCGTGGGGAACAAAGCGCAAACAGTGATATTGACGTCCTTGCCGATTTTGAGGACGGGGCAGACCTATTTGACTTGATAGGATTGACACTATATCTGGAAGAGGTGCTCCAGCGCAAAGTGGACGTTGTGCCTAAACGCGCTCTTCGGAGCGAGTTGCAAGAATCGGTTCTCCGCGAGGTCGTTGCCGTATGAGAGATTCTACCTTCTACTTGAAAGATATTCTGGCGGCGATAGACAGTATCGAAAGATTCACCGCCGGCATGGACTAGTAAACATTTCAGGCAGACGACAAGACCACCAGTGCTGTAATGAGAAAACTCGAAGTCATTGGCGAAGCTGTGAAACAGATACCCGATGAGATACGCCAGAAACATTCTCAAGTTCCGTGGAAGGAAGATGGCAGGAATGAGAGACAAGTTGATACATTTCTATTTTGGCGTAGATTACCGCTTGGTGTGGAGAGCGATTCAGGAGCGACTTCCTCAAGTCAAACAAGAGATTCAGCAAATTCTGCAGGACGCAGGCTAACACGCGCTTCCAGCCGACTCGCTCCGCTCGCTGCGCTCGGCTCGCCGCAGGTGATGCGCAGGTCGTTCGGCGGGCTTGCCCGTTCTTGCGGTTCATGACGATGTTTTTGCGTACCTACACCCCTGGTCCGCCGCTTGACGAGTACATCGACCGTTTCTGGTTTTGTTCGGACACGCCCCCGCATCCACGGGAGCGGATTACGCCAAGCGGTACGGCCCACCTGGTGATCAACCTCAGCGACGACGAGATCCGGATTGACACCGCTTCCGGCTGTCGTCGGCGGTTTTCCGGAGCGGCTATCGCGGGGCCGTACAGCAACTTGTTTCTGGTCGATCCTCTCGTGGGCGCCTCGCTCATCGGTGTGTGCTTCCGACCGGGCCGCGCGGCCCCCGTCCTCGGCGCACCGCTGAGCGAATTCACCGACACGCATGTGGATCTCGAAAGCGTCTGGGGACGCAAGGCCGCCGAACTGCGCGAACGCCTTTGGACCGCCGCCACGCCGACCCGACGATTTGCTGTGCTGGAAGAAGTGCTTCGGGAGCGCATGCACTGGGCGCGGCCCTGGCACGGTGCGATATCGGTTGCGCTCAACGCCTTCGAGCAAGCAGACGCAACCGTGCATGTGCGCAACCTCGCTCAGTGGGTCGGCCTCAGCCAGCGGCGGTTCATCCAGCTCTTCAGAACCGAGGTCGGTCTGACGCCGAAGCTATACGGCCGCGTGCGCCGGTTCCAGCGGGCTCGGGAGTTGGCGCAGAGGACCACAGACCCAGACTGGGCGGCGGTCGCGGTGACCTGTGGGTATTTTGATCAGTCGCACCTGATCCGCGACTTCAGGGAGTTCTGCGGTCTCAGTCCCGTGGCTTATCTGAACCAGAGGACCCAACACGTCTTGCTCAAGCAGGTACCGTGGGTCGGGTAGGTCAATTTTATCCAATACAGAACGGGTCCACTTGTGGAGAATGGGTGACGGTCGAAACAAGATCTAGATCTAAGAAAGAGGACTGCAATCATGAAACGAATCTTCACTTTTCTTGTCGTATTGGCCGGGGTGGCTCTCGTTGCTGGGCTGGTGTACGTCGTACTGCTCGTCACCCACCTTTCCGAACCAGCAGCGACCACGGTCTATGGCCTGACCCCCCGGCGACTCTGGGCCACAGCGGCCGCTGTGCTGGGGTTGGGGAGCGTGGTCATCGGTGGGCTGGCTCTCCGTCGATCTGCCCGTCGTGTCGGCCTTGGTAGCGGTCGAAGAGGGGCCGTCGTGGCTCTCGTTGCTGGCCTGATCGCTGCAGTCAACGGTGGGCTGAATTTGGCCGTCGCCACAGGTGGTCTCGGCAGCGGCAACGGTGTAGCGGGCGGGGCCGCGGCACTCGTGCTAGGGTTCATCGCCATGGTCCTCGGTTGGCTGGCTCTGGCCGTCTCCCGCTGTCAGACAGGTCAACTTTAGCCAATGTCCGCATCGACTCGGTCCGATGACAACAGCAGGAGGCCGGAGTTCCGGGCCGTGCCGGGCAGCTATGAACCTGAGCAATTAAAGTAACTCCGGCAAGCTCGGTTGCGGAGGCAGCGGCGCGGGTCGAAAGCGGATGTTACAAACCGGAGCAGCTAAAGCGGCTCAGCGATCTGGACGACCGGGTTCGTCGCGCTGGCGATGGCGCAGCTTACGCCGGTATGACGATGGGGGACGAAGATTGAGTCTTGAAAGACCTTTCAGACCGCTGGGCGGGGAAGGGGAAAGATGGGCGAGGAGAATGGAGTCATCGGTTTAGTCGTCACGGATGTGGAGATAGCGGCTTGTTATCCAGTCATGCGAGAGCTCCGGCCCCACATAAGTGAAGAAGAGTTCATCTCGCGAATCAGAAAGCTCGAAGCGACGGGTTACAAGTTAGCCGCGTTGCGGGATGCTGGGGAGATAGTTGCCGTCGCTGGCTTTCGCATCGGCGAGAATTTACCGTGGGGGCGCTTCCTCTACGTTGACGATCTCGCGACGCGCTCCGAACGCCGCTCTAAAGGTTATGGCGCGAAGATACTCGCGTGGTTGAAAGAGTTCGCTGCCAAGGAAGGTTGCGAGCAATTGCATCTCGACTCGGCGACGTGGCGGAAAGAGGCCCATCGCTTCTACGAGCGCGAAGGATTGCGGCTGACGAGCTTTCATTTCTCATAGATCCTCAAAGGAGTGGTTCAGGTGGCGGAGAGGAAGGGAGCGCATTCGTCAGATAAACCTGAAGATCCCTCAAAGTTATGTCACACCGTGGCGATCCATCTCGTCATAGTTGGTGAGACGCGAATGGAGGATTACGCGAATGGGGGATTATATGAGTGACCGGCCAATTACAACCATCGACACTGAACGATCTGTGATAACGCTCATCAACGTCTATGAGGTTGCGCCGGAGAAGCAAGCCGAGCTGGCGCAACTCTTGGCAGAAGGGACCGAACAGGTAATGCGACATCAACCAGGGTTTGTCTCGGTCAACATCCATTGCAGCCTTGACGGGACGCGGGTGGTCAACTACGCGCAGTGGGCGTCGGAGGAAGATTTTGAGCGCATGATGAGAACCCCTGAGGCTCAGGCGCAATTGAGACGGTTTGGCGCTTTGGCCAAGAGCGTCTTGCCCGCCCTGTACAAGGTCAGTTCCATTCACGTCAAATGAGTGATGAGGCGGAGAAGGAGCAAGTTCTCGATGTCGCTGCGATCTTCGATCGCTCGCGCCAGCGATTGACTCGCCTTGCCTATCGGATGTTGGGGTCGGTGGCGGACGCCGAGGATATAGTTCAAGAGGCATTTCTCCACTGGCTCGATACGGATCGCGATGCTGTGCGTGAGCCAGAGGCTTACTTGAGTCGCATCGTGACCAATCTTTGTCTCGATCATTTGAAATCCGCACAGCATCGGCGTGAAAGCTACATCGGGCCATGGTTGCCAGAGCCGATCATCGATGTAGCGGAAGAGTCCTTCGATGATGATGTGACGCTGCCGCTTTTGATGGCGTTGGAGCGTTTATCGCCTTTGGAGCGTGCGGCCTTTTTGCTGCATGACGTGTTCGGTCTCAGCTTTGATGAGATTGCTGGCATCATCGATCGTAAGCCTTCGGCATGTCGCCAACTGGCCCGGCGCGCGCGCTTTCACGTTCGGGCTTCACGCCCTCGTTACGCTCTTTCGAAAGAGCGCGGGCTAGAGATCGCATCGGCCTTTTTCGAAGCATCTCGCTGTGGCGACTTAGAGCGGCTGCGGTCACTTCTAGCCGACGACGTCGTCGCCTACGCCGATGGCGGCGGCAAGGTGCCAGCCGCCCGAGAAGCCATCGTCGGAATCGAAGCTGTGATGGCGCTTCATGCTTCGCTTAGGCTAGTTTTTGCCGAAAAGATGTCACAGCTCGTCCGTTATTGCTTCATCAATGGTTTGCCTGGATTCATCTCCATCGAACAGGGTGACGCTTGGCAGACCACGGCGCTTGAGATCGATCACGGCTTGATCGCAGCCATTTATGTCGTACGGAATCCTGACAAGCTACGGCATGTGATGAATGAGGCGTATCGTTCGATTGGCGATCCAACCAAACATTAAGCCGGGTGATTCTAAGATGACCGCTTCAATCGCAACGCAGAGGATATAAACGGTGAGTCCACAGCCGATCGACCGCTAGCTCCGCCGTGATGCTTATCGTTACGATCGTGGCCAACGTGGGCATTGCGCTTGCGGACTTTGCATCGGCGAAGTTCGTGCCGGATAGCTCCGCATCACGGTTCGTGGGATATCGATCGGTTCTTGTGCCTCAACGGACGGATCATCGTCGAAGATCAAGCTGAACCGGCTGGATTCAAGTTAAGTTTAGGATTGAAAGATATGCGCTTGGTACTGGCGGCGGCGGATTCTGTGGTCGTGCCGCTGCCGTTGGGCAGTTTGCTTCATGATCGGCTGCTTGCAGTCATGGCGCGTGGTGCGGGAGAGGTCGACTGGGCAGCTGGTTTGGCGCGCAGAAGTGCCGAAGATGCTGGGCTCGGTTGATCGCCAGCGAGTGCGCAAAAGTGCACAGTAAGGACAAATTGCTTCCTATGTTGAAGCGCGAATCGCTCGCAAGGGGCGCGTAAGATGAGAGTGTTTGTTGCGGGGAGCACAGGGGCGATCGATAAACGCCTCGTGCCTTTGTTATTGAAAAACGGATTTGAGGTGGTCGCGCTCACGCGCAGCCCTGAGAAAGGTAGAGAGCTTGAGCGTCTGGGAGCGAAGACCAGCATCGCCAATCCGCTCGACAAAGAGGGGTTGACTGCGGCAATCAAAAAGGCGAAGCCTGAGGTGATCATCCATCAATTGACGGCGCTCGCCGGTGCGACCGGGAATTTCCGGAAGTTCGACGAAGAGTTCGCTTTGACCAATCGCTTCCGGACCGAAGTTACCGATACGCTGATTGCCGCCGCGCGTCTTGTCGGCGCGCGGCGTTTCATCGCGCAGAGCTTCTGCGGTTGGCCGTTTGCGCGTGAGGGTGGACCAGTCAAGACGGAAGATGATCCGCTTGATCCAAATCCACCAACAAGCTTCAGCAAGACGCTGGCGGCGATCCGCCATCTCGAAATGGCCGTGCGCGAAGCTGCGGATATCGAGGCGCTGGCGCTTCGTTACGGGCTTTTTTACGGGCCGGGGACGGCCATCGCAAAGGATGGCGTGTTCATCGATCTAATCCGCAAGCGTCGCTTCCCGATCGTCGGCGACGGCGCTGGCATCTGGTCGTTCGTTCACATTGAAGATGCTGCGCGCGCGACCGTCGCGGCCATCACGAAGGGCGCGCCTGGGATCTACAACGTCGTCGATGATGATCCGGCCCCTGTATCCGTCTGGCTTCCATATCTTGCAAAAGCCCTTGGCGCTAAGCCACCGCGCAGAGTGCCGGTTTGGCTCGCTCGACTGTTCATCGGCGAAGGTGGCGTGATGATGATGACCCAGAGCCGCGGCGGGGCCAACACGAAAGCGAAGCGTGAACTAAAATGGCAGCCGACCTATCCGAGCTGGCGGATTGGTTTCGTGGAAGGGTTGGACTAGTTGTCTTTAGCGAAAATGTGAAGATGGAGAAAGAGTCTTTCAGGCAGACCGTCGAGATGACCAAGAGATAGTCGGGATCTTTGGGTAGTGGGAACTGATAGCATGTATCGAGCGCAAGCTCGTTTAATCGATTTAAGCTGATGAGGACGCCTAAAACTCAATTTCGTTGCGTTTGAAGTGAACAAGCGGAATACTGCGATGAGATTTGCGCGTTTGACGTACTTGATCGCCGGCGTATGTGGCCTCGCTATCTTGCTTCCGCAGTATTTTCTCGAAGCCAGAATCGGACACGATTCCCCGCCCCCGATCACACATCCTGAGTACTACTATGGTTTCATCGGTGTGGCGGCGGCGTGGCAGCTCGCTTTCATCATCATCTCGCGAGATCCGATTCGCTACCGGCCCGTGATGGTTCCGGCGATCGTCGAGAAGCTGAGTTTCGGTGTGGCGATGATCACGCTGTTCACTGACGACAGGCTAAAGGCTCAAATCCTTGTGGCGGGTTTGCTTGACCTGATGTTTGGTGCCCTCTTCATCATAGCCTATCTTAAACTGCGTAAGGTGTAATTCGTATGATCCAGGTGATTCCTCCACCAAAGGGGAAGATGGAGCGTCATCTGGTCAGGGATAAGAAGACTCGCTGTAATTGGCCTGAGCGATCAGGGTTTGTCTCGATCGTTTATCACTTGCTTCAAAATCCCATGCTGTGTAGAACGGAAGAAGATAATCAATGAAGTACCTCCTGCGAACTATAGTGAGCCGTTAGCTCAGTTGGTAGAGCAGCTGGCTTTTAATCAGCAGGGCGGAGGTTCGAATCCTCCACGGCTCACTAATCGAAATTAATTAACAGTTATGGGCGGTTCCCCGAACCGCCCATTTCCATTTGCCCACTTGACGCAACGCACAGAACTTTCGAGCGCCTTCAGCCGGCCCACTCAATCGACCGCGCGCCGCTCGAATTGCCGTATCCCAAGCAGCGTAAAAAGCGCGCAGAAGCCGATCAGTCCAAAGAAGATCAACCATGAAAGTCATGTGCGGTAACTGCGGCGTCATCGCTGCGCGAAACCCGGGGTAGAGATCAGATGAAAGGCCAAGAGCCCGCGCAAGGAGAATACCTTCAAAGGTGGCTTCGGATAGTTGTCGAGCAATTCCAGCGAAGAGGTTCAGGCGTGGTTAAGAGATAATGCCGTTGAATGGTCTCCAGTAAAGCGTTCTTGAAGAAGGTTTTTATTCTTCAGGTTCTTGAACTTGCCCCCCTTTTTTTATTATAAATCCCTTGACAGGCTGCGAAAGCAGTAGCATAATCTCGTCCATCGCAAAAGTAGTTTCTTTCTTTCAGGAACTGTCTCCCGCTGCAACAGTCTCTTGGAACTTTCTAACAAGTTTTCTGGTCAAAATTGGTTCGGAGATAATCTGATGACTTTGCCGCCGTGAACTCTTTCAGCGAGATTTACGCAGCAGATCACTCGACAGATTTACTCAAGTTCCATAGGCCAATCGGTGGAAAGCGGTCGAGCTTGCTGTTCAAGGTTGGTCACCCCAGCAGACCCGCCCGCTTCCACTAGCAACCCTCTCAAGGAGAATCGCTATGTCCATAATACACATCTGCAAGCGAACAATCAACATTCTTCGCAGTTCAAAAGCAATTTACGCTTTGCTCCTGGCTTTAATCATTCTACTGCCATCCGTGAGATTTACCGCAGTGCCAACAAATGGGCTAACCTTGCAAGCACAAGCTGCTGTTGAGGAACCAGATGAGCCTCATCGCATCTTTGCTCCTCATTGGTCAAATGAAGCTGGACTGAACACTACTGTCTTCATTAGAAATATCCAGGTGAACAGAGCAGTCACAGCCAGGCTATCTCTCATTCTTAATCATCGCACTATCACTCTGCCTCAGACTCGCGTTGACTCTCTTCAGACTATTGCCATAGATGTGGCAAAAGAACTCTCAGACAGAGGAGAGAGAGTTGAGCAGAGCGGAGGGGCGATCATCGACTTTGAAGCACAATCTGCCGGAGGAGTCAGGGCTTACG
>Ga0209172_10001402_pt1 | contig 51680 bp, 41 predicted proteins | sample LarsenN4metaG_FD_184113 | JGI IMG/M metagenome (GOLD analysis project Ga0209172, IMG submission 184113) | Hot spring sediment bacterial and archeal communities from British Columbia, Canada, to study Microbial Dark Matter (Phase II) - Larsen... ...
CTTCCGCGGTAAGCGGCTATCTCCTCATTGATCTTCTCCGGGGGCGGCCGGAAGTACTCGTTGCGCATTTTTTCGACTTCCTCCGCCGGCCAGAACTGCATGGACCAACCGAAGAAAAACGACAGCAGCGAAGCCACGGAAATCACCAGCACGCCCGTGATGAGCAAGGTCTGCGGGGACTTTCCCCGCAGCGGGTAGGCCAGCAGCCCGCAGACCGCATAGATAAACAGGATGTCTCCCACCCACAGCAGGTAGCCGTGCAGCAACCCGAACAGCAGCATCCAGCCCATCCGCCGGTAGTGCACCGCCGCGGACTTGCCCGTGCGCGCCTCCGCACGGCTGGTCATCACATAAACCCCTACGCCGAACAGCATCGAAAAAATGGTCATCATCTTCTGGTCGAACAGCAGATGGCTCAGAAACCAGGCCCACCAGTTGGGGCCTTCGAGCGAACCGTAGGCATTCGGGTTACTGTAGGCGGCCATCGGCATAGAGAACGCCCAGATGTTCATCACCAGGATGCCCAGCAGGGCAAAGCCCCGCAGGGTATCGAGCGAAGCGATGCGTTCCGATTCCTCCAGCGGAACCGCCAAGGCCGCGGCCACGGTAACCCCTTTCTGCTCTCTCTCGGTGGCGGCTGGTCGCCGCAGTCTAGGGCCGCCCGCCGCGGCAAGTCAACCTCCGGCACAGCTTTCCGCGTAGCGCGACGGCTGCGGAATGAGGTGAAAGAGCGCCGCAATTCCCGGGCAACCTGACTCCGGCGGGCCCCCGCCGGGGCGGTTCTTCACGGATTACAACATGAAACGCCTCGTTCTGAGCGGAATTGTGGCCGGAGCGGTGCTGTCTGTGGCCATAGATGAGCTTATCGGCTGGACGCCGGTCGGCCTGGTGCTGGCCGGAATGATGAGGCCGCGTTCCCAACAAGCCGCCCCGGACCTGGTGGGAGCACGGTCGAGCCAGCCCTTTTTTGCACGCTGCGGGCACGCTGTGGCGTGCTGCGGCCTAGAAGGAGATTCTCACGTCGGCGCGTTCTGCTTCGCTGGCAGCGAACAGCGGCCGGGGCATGTACCCCAGCAGGCGGGCGACGAACACGTCGGGCAGTTGCGCGATGCGGATGTTGTGCGTATTGACGGCGTCGTTGTACAACTCGCGCCGATCGGCAATCTGCGACTCCAGGTCGCTGATGCGGCCCTGCAGATGCAGGAACGTCTGGTTGGCTTTCAGCTCGGGATAATTCTCTGCCACGGCCAACAGCGTCTTGAGCGCGGCGGCGGCCTGCCCGGCAGCCTCGAGCTTTTGATCCACGGTGGTGGCGCGCATCCAGGCGGTGCGCGCGTCCACGATCTTCTGCAGCGTTTCCTGCTCGTACTTCATGTAGCCCTTGCAGGTGTCCACCAGCTTGGGCAGCTCGTCGAAGCGCTGTTTCAGAAGCACGTCAATGTTGGCCCAGGCGCGATCCACTTCGTTGCGGATGGCCACCAAGCTGTTGTACACGGTCATGAAATAAAGGATCAGCCCCGCGATCAGGAACAACAGCACCGCGCCAATCAGGATGCTCATGGACGCCTCGTGGAGGAACACTCCGCCTTCTCGTGCATTCTAGCCGGGGATCGCTCGTCAGGCAGGCAGGAAGGCCGCACCGGTCGCAGGAAAGTCACTCCCCGCACCACCCGATTAACAGTCTGAGCCGGGCCGCATCTGATTCCTGGCCGCGGCGGGTTTGCTCCCGTGCCCGGCTCGCCGTTCCGCGTGGGAGGTGCGCCCTGCCCGCGCGCCATCAGCGATGGCAACGGCGGGCCGGGACATCGTCGTCCCAAACGTGGGCGGCCACAGTGTTCCGGTTCTGCTTGGAGACGGCACAGGCCGGTTCCGCGAAGCGCCTGGCTCGCCCCTGCCAGTTGTGCAGCGGCCGTTTTTCACTGCGCTGGGCGACGTGAACCGCGACGGCAAGCTTGATATCGCTGCTGACGGGAACGAAGCCAACGACGTAACCGTGCTGCTGGCGCGCTGAGGGTGCCGCGAGTGGCCTTCGGTCCGCCCCTCAGGCCCGCTCGGCAAGCCGTTTAAGCCGAGCCAGCCAGGCACGGTCGCGCGCCGCCACACTCCACCGCGTGAAGAGGACATCAGCCAGGCGAGCAAGCGCGCCACCGGGCAGCGCGTATTCGTCGCGCATGGTGACGCGCGCGCCCGCGGCACTCGTCTCCAGCTCCCAGCTCTGCATCCCTCGCACGCCGTAGGCGTCCAGGAACTGCCACTCGAGAACGCCCAGGCGCTCGTAGCGCGTGACCACCGCCGTCAGCGAAACTTCCCGGCGGCCCAGCCGCCCGATGATGCGCACTTTTTGCCCGACCGCAAACTCCGCCGCGCCGCCCTGCACCTCGCATTGCGCTTCCATCTCCGCGCCGTACCAGTAAGGCATCCGCTGCGGCACGAAGAATGCAAAGACGCGATCCGGCGGGGCCGCAATGTCTACAGCGAAGTACAGCCTGCCCATGAGGCCGGCAGTATAGCCCCAGTGTTAAGAGCAAACGACGCCCCGAAGCAGGTGCCAACCACTGCGCTCCCAGGTAGGCCCAGGGCCAGCAGCCCCAGCGCCTTCCGAAACGAGCGCTCCTTTCCCAGTACGGTTGTACCAGCCGCTCTGAGAAGGCTAGGCTATCGACGCCGGCATGCCCGGGAGGCAAGAATGCTCACGGTTCGAGGTTCGGCACGTCCACTGGAGCAGGCTGGTGATTGTTGGCGTCTGTATGTTTCTCTGCGCGGTCGTCCTGGTGGCCAGCTTGACAGGCCGGCCGAAACTGTCGCGCTGAGCTTCGAGCTTCTGCTCCTCCATCACCCCATGCCCCAGGGCGGCCGGTTCCCCCGCCGGTCGCCCGCTTTATTTCTCCCCTGCGAAAAGCTGGCCGGCGCGTAAAGCCAGCGCGAAAAACTGCTTGACAGGGCCTTGCCGGTGGGACTATCTAAACCCTATCCCGTGCCCCTGGTGGGAGGGGGGACTCGTTCCGGGGCCTTCTGGTTCGAAAATCCGCTATCGCTGAAGAAGGTTGTTCGGCCCCGAGGCGAGGAACGTGGAATCGTTTTTGGGGTGCCAAGTCAAAGTCCGAGGAGGTGGGTTGTGAGGTTTCTCTCACAGATGTGCATCCGTGTCCTAGCCCTGCTCGCCGGTGCGCTGTTGTTGAGCGCCGGCGCTTGGGGGCAAGCCAGCACGGCAGCGCTCTACGGCGAGGTTCTCGACCAGCAAGGCGCAGCAGTGACCGGTGCCAAGGTAACCCTGACCAATACCGCCACTGGCGCGACACGCTCGGCCGAAACCGATGAAACCGGGCGCTACCAGTTTCTGGCCGTGCTGCCCGGAAAGTACAGCCTGAAAGTGGAGAAGGACGGTTTCCGCACCGCCGTGCGGGAAAACCTGGATCTGCTGGTCAACACGATCTCGAAGCTCAACATTCCGCTGGAGATCGGCCAGGTGACGGAAACGATCGTCATCGAGGAAGCCGCCGCTCCGCTGAATACCACTGATTCTTCGATCGGGAACGTCATCACCAGCCAGCAGGTGCTGGGTCTGCCGCTGGAGGCACGCAGCATCGTGCAGTTGCTCAGCCTGCAGCCGGGCGCTGTGTTCGTCCCGACCGGCGACATGCGCAGCGGCGCTATCAGCGGCGCGCGCAGCGACCAGTCCAATATCACGCTGGACGGCGTGGACATCAACGACCCGCAGAGCCAGACGGGCGGGTACGACGTCCCGTTGCGCGTCACGGCCGAGTCGTTGCAGGAGTTCCGCGTCACCACCAGCAACTACGGCGCGGATACCGGGCGCTCCAGCGGCGGCCAGGTGGCTCTCGTGACCAGGAGCGGGTCGAACGAATTCCACGGCTCGGCCTACTGGGTCCACCGCAATACCGCGACCTCATCCAATGAGTACTTCAATAAGCTGGGGCAGTTGCAGGGGGGCCGGGAGAATAAGCCACCCAAACTGATGAAGCATAACTACGGCGCTTCCGGCAGCGGGCCCATCTGGAAAGACCGCATCTTCCTGTTCGGCAACTTCGAGTCCTTGCGCCAGCTTTACGAAGCTGCTGGTGCGGCGGGCTCGCGCAGCGTCCCGTCCGAGACCTTCCGGGACGGCATCCTGATCTACCAGTGCCGCGACCTGGCAGGCCACCCCAATTGCCCGACCAGCCCGACGACCGTTACAGGCCTTTCGGGCCGCACCTACTCTGTACCGGCAGGCTTCTTCGGTGCCAGCCCTGCGCAGCTGGCGGCCATTGACCCGCTGGGCATCGGGCCTAGCATTGCTGCGTCAAACTACTGGCGGCAGTTCCCGCTGCCCAACTTGCCCGGCCGCGACTGCCGTCGCGATGCCAATGGCAACCTGTTCGGTAACATCTGCGAGTTCCTTTTCACCGCGCCTCTGGCCGACTTCTTCTACACGTACATTGCGAAAATAGACGTGAAGTTCGACCGGGCGGGCAACCACAGCCTGTATCTGCGAGGCACCCTCCTAGACGACTTCCAGGACGGCGTTCCGCAGTTCCCCGGCCAGCCTCCCTCCACGTCCACGCTGCGTAACCCGAAGGGCGTGGCCCTAGGCTACACAGCCGTGATCAACCCGCGTCTGATCAACACGGCCCGCTACGGGTATACGTTCTTCAAGCAGCAAACTGCCGGGCAGCAAACGTTCAGCCCTTCGCTGTTCCGTTTCATGAGCTCGTTTGAAGCCTTCACCGCGACCAGTGTGCGCAGCTTCTACGTGCACAACTTCGTGGACGACGTCTCCTGGACCAAGGGCGCACACACTGTGCAGTTCGGAACCAACATCCGCGTCAACCGTCTGCCGCGCTCGACCAACGCCAACTCCTTCCACTTCGCCATCGCTAACGGTTCCTGGTTGACGGGCGTCGGCCGCGTCTTTCTACCCGGCCGCTCAACGTGCACGGCCGGTTCCGGACCTCCGGGCTGCGACGACGTGCCGGCGGTGGCCACGGGGGCAGTGGCGATCTGGGCTGACTCCTCCATCAACATCTGGGGCATCCTTTCGCAGGGCACCGCCCGCTACAACTACACCCGGACGGGCGCGAGCCTCCCGGAGGGCGCGCCGGTCACGCGCCGCTACGCCAACAACGAATGGGAGTTCTACCTCCAGGATAGCTGGCGCATCTGGTCCAACTTCACGCTGAACTTCGGCGCGCGCTACAGCCTGTTCTCGCCCCCGTGGGAGGTCAACGGCAACCAGGTGGCCCCGGTGCCCAGCTTCCACGAGTTCTTCGAGAGCCGCCGGATTGGCATGCTGAACGGCGTCCCGTCCAACCGGCACCGCCGGATCAGCTTTGACCTGGCCGGGCCGGCCAACGGCCGCCCGGGCACAGGGTTCTACGACTACGACCTTAGCAACATCGCCCCGCACGTTTCCTTTGCCTGGAGCCCGCGGTTCTCCAGCGGCATCCTCGGCGCCCTCACCGGCAACGGCAAGATGGTGATCCGCGGCGGCTACCGGATCGTTTACGACCGCATCGGCCAGGCCCTGGCCACGACGTTCGACAGCGCCGGTTCGTTCGGCATGTCCACCAGCCTGACCACTCCCTTTGGCTCGCTCAGCGAGAGCACCGCACCACGCTTCGTGGCGGTGAATGTCCTGCCGGGCGCGCCGCTGATCCTCCCTGCGCCGCCGGGCGGTTTCCCCTCCACTCCGGCGTTCGGCCTGTTCGCCATCACTACGAGCATTGACGATTCGGTGACCACGCCGTACGCCCACTCGTTCAACCTGGCCATTGGCCGCGAGCTCCCCGGGAACTTTGCCGTGGAATTTGCCTACGTCGGGCGCAAGGGCCGCAGCCTGCTGACCAAGCAGGACCTGGCTATGCCGCTCGACTTGGTGGACCCAGCCTCCGGCCAGAGCTACTTCCAAGCCGCTTCGGCCCTAGCCGCCCTGGCCGAGCGCGACGACCCCATCGACTTCACGAACCCAACCCCGACCAGCCAGGTGCCACGTATTCCCTTCTGGGAGAACATCTACCCGGGCATGGCCGGCAACCCCATCTGCGACATTGATGGGCTGGGTTCGACGGCCACTGCCACCCAGGCTGTCTATGACCTGTTCCTGTGTGTGGCACCGGACTACACCACGGCCCTGCAGTTCCTTGACCAGGACGGGTTGTGCACAGCGTCCGGCTCCTGCAGCCGCTTCGGGCCGTTCGCCTTCTTCCAGGACCAGTATGCTTCGCTGGCCGGGCAGAGCACGATCGGCTTCTCTGAATACCACGCCCTGCAGGTCACCGCCCGCAAGCGCATGGGGCACGGCTTGCAGCTCGACTTCAACTACACGCTGTCGAAATCGCTCGACATGACCAGCGACGTTGAGCGCGGCTCGAATTTCGGCAGCTTCTTCGCCGGGGGCTACAGCGAGTTCATCATCAACCCCTGGAGCCCGCGGCTGAACTACGCGGCCTCCACGTTCGACCTGCGGCACCAAGTCAACCTGAACTGGATTTACCAGTTGCCGTTTGGCCGTGGCCGTTACCTGGGCAAGGACGTGCCGGGCTGGGCCAACCACATCATCGGTGGTTGGGACATCTCCGGGTTATTCCGCTGGACCAGCGGTTTCCCGTTCAGCGTCATCAACTGCCGGTCCTGCTGGCCGACCAACTGGAACCTGCAGGGTAACGCCAGCCTGAAGCCCGGCATTGCGCCGCCCGCGACCCGCGTCGTCAAGAACGCCATCGCCGGCTTGCCGAGCGCGTTCGTGGATCGCGACGACGCGCTTACCCGCTTCCGCCGCTCGCGCCCGGGCGAGGCTGGGCTCCGGAACAACTTCCGCGGCGACGGCTACTTCACGATTGACACGGGGGTGGCCAAGACGTGGACCATTTACGAGAACTTCCGGTTCATGTTGCGCTGGGAAGTTTTCAACCTGACCAACACGCCGCGCTTCGACGTGGGCTCGCTCAGCGCCACCCCGGACCTCACCGCATCCTTTGGCCGCTACAACGGCACACTGGCGATTTGCGACGGCGCGGCCGGCCGCTGCATGCAGTTTGCGCTCCGCCTCGAGTTCTAAAGCTCGGAGCGGATCAGCCCCGCTCGCCTGCACGCGGAGCGGGCGTCGGTTCAAGGGCCCCGACGAAGTCGGGGCCCTTTCCCTTTTCCACCCGCAAAGAGTTCCCCTTGGACAAGTCGAAGTGCGGGGTACCCCCGCGGAAGGTGTCGTATCAAATGAGGGTGCCCCGCCCCTCGTCGTGAAAGGGGAGAGTTCGCAAGAAGATGGGAAGGAAAGTTGCCCGGAAGGCGTCAAGGATTCCGCATAGCACCTCTAGCAGTGTATTCTGGCCGGCCATGCGGCAACGGTCGAAGCCGGTTGTGCTGACCGTGCTGGACGGGTGGGGCTACTCGCCCGAGACCAAGGGCAACGCCGTCCACCTGGCGCGCACCCCCAATTACGACGAACTGCTCCGCAAATACCCGAACACGCTCGTGCGCACGTCCGGCCCCGCCGTGGGTCTGCCCGAAGGCCAGATGGGCAACAGCGAAGTCGGACACCTGAACATGGGCGCCGGGCGCATCGTGCACATGGACATCACGCGGCTCGACCTGGCTATCGCGAGCGGCGAGCTCTTCCGCAACCCGCTCCTGCTGCAGGCCATGGAACGCGGCCGCCAGCGCCAGTTGCACCTGCTCGGCCTGCTGAGCGACGGGGGTGTGCACTCGCACATCGAGCACTTGCTCGCCCTGCTGCGCATGGCCCAGCACAATCGCCTCGAGCGCGTCTTCGTGCATTGCTTCCTCGACGGGCGCGACACTCCGCCCACCAGCGGCAGGGACTATCTCCGCCAGTTGGAACAGAAGTTGCGCGAATACCAGGTAGGTCGCATCGCCACGGTCATGGGCCGCTACTACGCCATGGACCGTGACAACCGCTGGGAGCGCATCCAACGCGCCTACCGCGCCATGGTGCACGGCGAAGCCCGGTACTACCACCACGACCCCGTCGAGGCCGCGCGCTTGAGCTATGAACGCGGCGTCACCGACGAATTCATCGAGCCCGTGGTCATCACCGAGTCCCCCAGCGAGCCGCCCCGGCCCCGCGGGTTGATTCGCGACCAAGACGCCGTCATCTTCTTCAACTTCCGCGCCGACCGCGCCCGCCAGACCGCCCGCGCGCTGGTCGAGCCCGGTTTCGACAAGTTCGCCGACCCGCAGCGCCCGCAGAACCTGTTCTTCGTGGCCATGACCCAGTACGAAAAGACTTGGCCGTGGCTCAACTACGTGCTCGGACCGGAGAAGGTCGAGCACATCCTGGCCCACGTATTCGCGGAGCTGAACTTCCGCAACTTGCGCGTCGCCGAAACCGAGAAGTACGCCCACGTGACCTATTTCTTCAACGGTGGCGTGGAGAAGCCGTTTGCCGGCGAGGAGCGCGTGCTGGTCCCTTCGCCCAAGGTGCCCACCTATGACCTGAAGCCGGAAATGAGCGCCGCGGGCATCACCGACACGGTGGTCGCGGCCATTGCTCGAGGCGAGTTCGACGCCATCGTCATGAACTACGCCAACCCCGACATGGTAGGCCACTCCGGGAAGCTCGAAGCGGCCATCCAGGCCTGCGAAACCGTGGATGCCGGGCTGGGCCGCATCTACCAGGCGCTGCGCGAGCGCGGCAACGCCGCATGGATCATCACCGCCGACCACGGCAATGCTGAAACAATGATCGATCCCGTCACCGGCGGGCCGCACACCTACCACACCACGAATCCCGTGCCGTTCATCCTGGTGAGCAACGAGCACCGGGTGGCGCTGCGCGCCGACGGCGCCCTCCGGGACATCGCGCCCACCCTGCTCGGCGTCCTCGGCGTGCCCAAGCCACCGGAGATGACCGGCCGCGACCTGCGCCTCAGGCCTGCCGGAGCGCACGGTGCCGGGGCCTAGGGGGCTCATCGGGCTCGCGCTCTGGCCAAGCACCACAGGGTTGCTGCTTCGTGTGCTTCCTCTGCTTCGCTTCCGCTACAATACCTGCTCCGATGATTTGTCCTTCCCCGGCGAACACCAAGCTGCTCATCTGCGTCTGGCACAAGTTCACGTTGTGGCGGCCGCCGGCCGACGTGGCTTCGCAGATCCGCAAACGCTGGCCGGAAATGAAGGTGGTGCACCTGCCCACCTACGACCACCTGGATGAGGAAATCGCCGACACGGACATTTTTGTGGGCTACTCGCTGCGGGCACAGCAACTGCTCGCCGCGCGGCGGCTGAAGTGGTTCCATGTGACGGCGGCCGGGGTGGAGCATCTGAGGTACCCGGAGCTGCGCCAGTCCGGCGTGCTGGTGACCAACTCGCGGGGCATCCACAGCGTCCCCATGGCCGAGCACATCCTGGGCATGTTGATCGCCCTGGCGCGACGGTTTCACAGCGCCTACCGCTACCAGTTGCAGGGACGCTGGGCCCAACAGGAAATCTGGGACGAGCCGCTGCGCCCCCGCGAACTTCACGGGCAGGTGCTGCTGTTGGTGGGCTTCGGGGCCATCGGCCGCGAAGTGGCCCGGCGCGTACGGCCCATCGGTGTGCGCATCTGGGCCGTGACGCGTTCCGGCCAGGCAGACGCGGAGCTCGCGGACCGCGTGGTGTCCGCCGCACAGCTCGAGGACGTGCTGCCGGAAGCCGACTACGTGGTCCTGGCCGCGCCGGTCACCCCCGAGACGCAGCACCTGATGAATGCACGGCGGCTGGCCATGATGAAGCCCACAGCGTTTCTGATCAACGTAGCCCGCGGCACGCTGATTGACGAGCCTGCGCTGGTGGAGGCCCTCCGCCGGCGAACCATCGCCGGCGCCGCGCTCGACGTGGCCTCGCAGGAGCCGCTGCCCGCCGGACACCCGCTGTGGTCGCTCGACAACGTTTTCATCACGCCGCACATCAGCGCCGTCAGCGAATACCTTTGGGACCGGCAGACGAAGCTGATCCTGGAAAACCTAGAGCGCTGGTTCAGCGCCCGCGAGTTGATCAACGTGGTGGACCTGGCCCGCAGCTATTAGGGCGGCAGCGGCGCACGGGAGAGGCAAGAAGCATGGGTGAACCGCAAACGCCGACCCCTGGCGAATCCTGGAAGCGCGTGGCTACTTCCACGGGGCGCTACGAATTCCAATTCCAGGGCCGCACGCCCACGGTGCGCAACGGCCAATACCAGGACGCCAACGATTTCCAGTTCCTCGTGCTCGATGAGGACGGCTGGCTCTATCGCATTCCCGTGCGCGTGCCGGCCAGCGTGGCCAACGCAGAGGCCGCGCTGGTTGCTGAAGCCCGCTTGCGCGCGGGGCTGGAGCGTTTCCGCCCGCGCCAGAATGCCCCCTACGAAGAGCTCGATGAGTTTTTCGGCGTGAAGAATGAGTCCGAAGGTAAGTAGATCGCGGGATCAGTCGGCGACGCCGGACTTCGGCGCCACGAAGCCTTCCCGGGCGAACACGGCAAACTTCACCCGTTTGCCTTTCTGGTTGACCACCACCAGCGGCTGACCGTCATCGCCCACCACTTCCACCTTGATCTTGTGGAATTTCCCGTCGCGCACCTTTTGCGGAGGAATGAAGGCCAGGCTGTACTGGTTGCGCAGCATGGCCGCAACCTCGCGCACGATGCCGGGAATTTGCCCGTCGAACTGCGGAAACCACGCGCGGCCGCCGGTAATGCGCGCGAAGGAGTTGAGCTGGTTTTCCGCCTGGTAGTATTGCACGCGGCCGGGGCCGCTGATCGCGCCGTAGGCGTCGGCGCGCTCCATGATATTGCGGGCCACGCCCACAGCAAAAATGGTTACATCGGTCTGGCGGACGCGCTTGAGTGTGTCGTCCAGGGTGTGCTTGCTGAAGGTGTCGAACCCGGTGGCCAGGATCAGGATGGACTTCTTGCCCTTGACGTCTTGCAGCCGATCCAGCGTCTCGATCAAGGCGTCGAACAGGTTGGCCTCGCTGAAGCCGGGCACGTACATGCGGGCGAGCACACGGCCCACCGCATACTTGTCGCGCGTGAAGTCCGCCTCGATGCGGGTCTTCAGGTCGAAGGTCACTAGCGCCACCCAGTCGTCCTTCTTCAGCTCGTTCAGGAACTGATAGGCCCAGAAGGTGGCGTTGTCCGCCGGTGTCTCGTAGTAAAACCAGCCCCACAGCAGCTTGCTGAACTCTAGCAGCAGCACGACGGTAATAGGGGCCTCGGTGGTGGCGAAGTTGGTGATTTGCTGCGGCTGGTTGTCCACCAGGACGCGGAAATTCTCTTTCTTCAGGCCGCTGAGGAAGTTGCCGTTGTTGTCGGCAACCACCACGTCCACGTTGACCAGCGGGACTTCCGCCTGGACGACGTACTCCTGCTGCTGTTGCTGCTCGGGCGGGGGTTGCGGCGGCTTCTGTTGCTGGGCCGTGCCCCATCCCGCGCCGGGCACGGAAAGCAGAATCGCCAGAAGACCCCACAGGGCCATGCGCAAGACACCGGTTCGCATAAAGGCCTCCCTAATCTTGGATGCTGCCACGGGACCAGGCGATGGGTCAAACGATGCTTTTTTCTTAGGCCACAGGCGCACCGGGCGGCGCTTTTGCCGTGATAGCATGGCTTGTTTTTGCGCCAACCATTTTCCACCGGAGGTGCCCGGAATGCCCTGCGCCCGTCTGCTGGGACTTGTCCTGCTTCTGACCACCCTTGCCATTCCTCTCCAGGGTCAGCAGGCATCACTGATCGATTTCCACAAGCTGTCTGCGGAAGCCACCGAATGGCTGGCGGGACTGATTCGCATTGACACCACAAATCCGCCGGGCAACGAGCTGGCCGCCGCGCGCTACTTGGCCGCCATCCTCGAACGCGAAGGCATCGCCGCAGAAGTGCTGGAAAGCGCGCCGGGCCGGGGGATCGTGGTGGCCCGGCTGCGCGCTGGCGCCGTGCCTGACCCTGCCCGGGCCTTGCTGTTGCTCGGCCACGTGGACGTGGTCGGCGTGCAGCGCGAGAAATGGAGCGTGGATCCCTTCAGCGGCACAATCCAGGACGGCTACCTGTGGGGCCGCGGCGCGCTGGACGACAAAGGCATGACCATCGCCAACTTGGCCGTGCTGGTGGCCCTCAAGCGCGCCGGCACGCGCCTGGAACGCGACCTCATCTTCCTGGCCGAAGGCGATGAAGAAGCCGGCGGCGACCACGGCATCGAATTCGCCATCCGGCAGCACTGGGAAAAAATCGCCGCCGGCTACGCCATCAACGAGGGCGGCCGCGTGGTGGTGAAAGGCGGCAAGGTGCAGCACATCGCGGTGCAGGTCAGTGAGAAGATCCCGGTCAACGTCGAAGTGATCGCCAGCGGACCTTCCGGCCACGGCTCGATGCCGCGGAAGGACAACCCCATCGTGCGGCTGGCGGCTGCGGTGGCCAGGATCGGCGCCTACGAGCCGCCCGTGAAGCTGCTGACCGTCACGCGGCGCTACTTCGAGGAACTTGCCAAGGTCGAAGACGGCGAGATCGCTCGCTGGATGCGCGCGCTCGAGCAGCCGGAGCGCCTCACGCAGGCGGCCCGGAGGCTCTCCGAAGCCAGCCCCATGTGGAACTCCATGTTGCGCAACTCGATCGCTCCCACCATCCTCCAGGGCGGCATCCGCAGCAACGTTGTCCCCTCCGAGGCTCGCGCGACGCTAAACATCCGGTTGCTTCCCGGCGAATCGGTGCACGAGCTGGTCGGGGAGCTCAGGAAACTGGTGGACGATCCGCAGATCCGGTTTGAAATCGGGCAGCCTTCGCGCATGCCGGCGCCGCCGTCTGAAACGGACACCGACTTGTATAGGACCATCGAGCGCATCAGCGCGGAGATGTTCCCCGGCGCCGTCGTGGCTCCTTTTCTTTCCACCGGGGCCACCGACTCCGCGCAGCTTCGCGCGCGCAACGTCCAGGCCTACGGCGTGATGCCCTTTCCCCTGACCGAGGAAGACGCGCGACGCTTGCACGCCGACGACGAGCGCATTCCGCTCGACTCGTTCCGCAAAGGCGTCGAATACCTTTTCCGTATCGTCGAGCAATTCGTCCGCACTCGCTGAGGGGTGCTGTCTTGGATGCGGGGACGATCCGCCGGGCCCGCCGGTTGTTAAGCCGGCACCTACCGGTCACGCGAATGGTGCCCGCGCCCGCACTGGGTCGCGCAATCGGCGCGCAAGTCTACCTGAAGCTTGAAAGCGAGTTGCCCACCGGATCGTTCAAGGTGCGCGGAGCCTTGCACGCCCTGCTGTGGTACAGCCAGGACGGCACGCTGGCCGGCGTGGTCACCGCCAGCACGGGCAACCACGGCGCAGGGGTTGCTTATGCGGCCGCGCGCCTGGGTCTGTCGGCGACCATCGTTCTCCCGGAGAATCCCAATCCCGTAAAGCGCGCACGCATCGTCGAGCAGGGTGCTACGGTGATCGAGCGAGGCAGCGACCTGGCGGAAGCCCGCAAACATGCCGCGCACCTAGCGCGCGAGCGCAACTGGCAGTTGATCACGGACGGCAGCGACCCGCACCTGACGCCGGGCGCAGCCGTCATCGGCACCGAAATCCTCGAACAAGTGCCTGACACGGACCTGATCATCGTCCCGGTCGGCGACACCACGCTGGTCCGCGGCGTGGCGCAGGCGGCCAGGCTTGTCCGGCCGGCCGTGCGCATGGTCGGCGTGCAGGCGGAAGGCGCCCCCGCCTATTTCCTTGCCTGGCAGCAAGGCCGCGCCGTGTCCCTGTCAACTTGCGCGACTGTCGCTGATGGCCTGGCCACGCGCATCGCCACGGAGGAGAACGCTCGCGCGCTGCGCGCGCTAGTGGACGAGATGGTGCTGGTCTCCGACGAGGAAATGCTGCGCGCAGTTCGCTGCCTGCTTCTCGAGGAGCATGTGGTGGCCGAGCCCGCGGGAGCCGCTGCCACAGCGGTGCTCCTGCGCTATGCCAAGGCCTACACCGGCCGAAAAGTCGTGTTGGTAGTGAGCGGAGCCAACCTGAGGGCCGAGCTGCTGCGCCGCGCCGCCGAAGCGCGGATGTAGCCGCTGCCCGAGCCGGAAAGCTCTCCTCAATTCACCCATTCGTCGGGCCGACGTGGCGTCTCGCCTTCGTGCTTGCGGGCGTAGACTTCAAGCTTGCGGCGCAGCCGCTGTCGCTGCCAGTCGGAGTAGCGGTTCCGCAACCGGTAGAGGAAGGATCCGCGCCGCAGATAGATATAGCCAACCAGCATTCCACCGAGGTGCGTCAGATGGCTAACCTTGTCGCCCGGGGCGCCGAGTGATCCGTAGAAAGCAATCGCGCCCATGATCAGCACGTAGATGCGCATCGGCAGCATCACCGGAAACGGGAACAACAGCACGCGGCGATCCGGGAAAAGAATGGCCGCGGCCAGCAGAACCCCGTAAATGGCCCCGGAAGCGCCGATCGTGGGAATCTCCGACCAGCGCGCAAAGGGGCCCAGCGGCTGGGCCAACGTGCCCGCGTCCGTGAGCGCCTTGATCAGCACGTTGAGCACACCCGCGCCGATCCCCGTCAGGAAATAGTATTGGAAGAATCGCCGGCGGCCCCAGTAGCGCTCGATGTCCGAGCCGAACATCCACAGCACGAGCATATTGATCAGCAGGTGCCACAGGTCGCCGTGCAGAAATAGGTAGGTGAACGGCTGCCAGATGCGCAACCCGTGCGTCACCGCGTGCGGCACCAGCCCGAACCACAGCAGCAGGGCCAGTTCGCCGGGCGTTTCCAGAAACACCCGCACCAGCGTCTGTATCAGGAATACCGCGGCGTTGACGATGACCAACAGCTTGATCCCCGGCGGGATGACGCTGCCCCAGTGGATCCGCCCACCGTAGGTGCGAAAGCCGTAGCCCATGGCCGCCAGTGTAAGAGCCGCCGAGCGGGAAAGTCAAAAGGCCAAAGATGGTTGAAAGGTTGAAGGGTCCCCAGGTCGCACCATTGCAGCCCAAGCTTGCGCCCTTCAGCAAACCGGGCTACTAGGCCAGCTTCTTCCGCGCGAAGAGGAACAGCGAAGCTGCCAGCAGGAAGAACGTGATGACAGCCAGCAGGTTGGAGCTGTTCAACTCCGGGATGCGCGTACCGAAGTGCACGAGGCCCTGGGGCAGCCAGCCCACCTTGGGGTCTTCGAGTAGCCGGATGGCCACGCCGAGCAGGCCCATCAGGCCGCCCGCAGCAATCAACCCGCTGGCGTAGAGCGAACCAGGGCTGACTTCGCTTTCCGCATGAGCGGACTTCTGCACGCCGCGCTCGGCCACCCAGCGCACCAGGCCGCCGCAGAAGATGGCGAACGTGGTGCCTACCGAAAGGTAGGCGCCCACCGCAAAGGGCAACGAGCGGATGCCCAGCAACTCAACGGCTAGAACCAGAAAAACGCCCATGAGCACCAGCCGCCAGGGCAGCTTCTGGGTTAGGATGCCGTTGATCACCACGCTCATCAGTCGCGCCTGCGGTGCCGGAGCTTCCTGGCTGCCGATGCCCTGGATCCACTGGACCTCAATCTGGCGCGTTTGCGGGTTGTACAGGTACTTGCCTTCGGGGATGACCGGCGAGCCCAGGGCGTTCACTAGGTAGTAGGTGCGGTCCTGGTAGGAATAATCGCGCGACTGGATGGCCACGCCGACGGGCAGATTCTCGACGTCGAGCGCGAGCGCGGTCGGCACGTAGCGTGCCAGGCCGCGATTCATCCCCAGCAGGGTCAGGCCGATGATGAAGACGGAAGCCAGGACGCCGATCATCAACCCGATCTGCTGTCGGGAGGGCGTCGCGCCCACCAAGTGACCGGTCTTGAGGTCCTGCGAAGTGGCCCCGGCGTTCGCTGCCGCCACGCAGACTACTCCGCCGATGGTCAGCGCCAGCGCCGCGTAAGGGTCCTTGGTCCAGCCCAGCGCCAGAAAAACGGCGCAGGTGGCCATCAACGTGGCAATGGTCATGCCGCTGACGGGGTTGGCCGAAGTTCCGATGAGTCCGACAATGCGGGAAGAGACGGTCACGAACAGGAAGCCGAAAACCACCACAAAAACCGCGGCCACCAGGTTGGCGAACGCTCCGGTGTCCGCGCCGGGAATAGGCAGGAAGGTCAGCAGGGCCCACATCAACGCCACAATGGCCGCCGAGCCGCCCAGCACCACCTTCATGGACAGGTCGCGTTCGACCCGGCTGCCCAGCACTTCTGTCCCGGCCGACTGCGCCCGCACATCTCTTAGCCCGGACTTCAACGCGCCGATGATCGTGGGCATGGTCTTCAACAGCGTGATCAATCCCGCCGCGGCCACGGCCCCGGCCCCGATGTAGCGGATGTAGCTCGACCAGAGCTGGTCAGCAGACATCTGCGGAATGGGCACCGGGCTGGGGTAGAGCGCCTCCGGTATGCGGCTGCCGAAGAACTTGATGGCCGGCATCAGCACCCACCAGGAGAAGACTCCGCCGGCGAAAATGGTTCCCGCCACGCGCGGGCCGATGATGTAACCCACGCCGAGATACTCGGAAGTGGTGGCTGCGCGGATGGAAAGACCCGGCACGCCGGCCGGCTCGTAACGCGGCGTGCTGGGCCAGAGCGAGAAGACGTTCTCGTTCTGGAACATGGTGTACAGGCTGCCCAGCCCCAGGCCCCAGAAGACCCGCCCGGCAAACGAGCCGCCGCGGTCGCCGGCCACCAGCACGTCCGCGCAGGCTGTGCCTTCCGGGTAGAGCAGGTTCCCGTGCTCTTTGACGATGAGCTGCCGGCGCAACGGAATCATGAACAGCACGCCCAGAAACCCGCCGATCATCGCCAGCAGGAAAATCCGCGTGTACTCGAGCGGGAAGCCCAGAAAGATCAGCGCCGGCAAAGTGAAGATTACGCCCGCGGCCACCGATTCGCCCGCTGACCCGGTGGTCTGCACAATGTTGTTCTCCAGGATAGTGGCCCGGCCGAATGCCCGCAGGATGCTGATGGAAAGCACGGCGATGGGAATCGAGGCCGAAACGGTCAGGCCGGCGCGCAGCCCCACGTAGACGGTCACGGCACCGAACAACACGCCGAAAATCGCTCCCAGGAGCGCGGCGCGCAGAGTGAATTCCGGCACGACGGAGGCCGGCTCGATGTAGGGCTGGAATTCGCCAGCCGGCGCGGTAGAGCTCCACGTTTTTGTGGCCACGCCTCACCTCCCGAAGATTGTCGGCCCCAGGTCCGGAGCCGGCCGTTTGCTCGCCGCGGCGGGCCGCAGGCGCGGGGAAGGTAGCATTACACCCTGCCTCCAGGCAACACGAAGCGAGGTTCGGGTGAGGGGAAGCCTGCAGCGCGAAGCAGTCGGTCTGCGAACCTAGCTTCGCGGGCAGAGGAAGAGCACTCGGGCTGCGCTCGGGAGGAAGCGCAACTGCGCGCCAAGCGGTCGTGGGGCCAGCCGCACGGCTGCTTCAGCGAGCGCGCGGCTCTGGGCGGGCATTAGGGCAAGCTCGTACAGATCTGCGCGGCGCGCATAGGAGTAGTCGCGATAGGCTGGCGTTCCGCGGATGGCCAGCTCCATCAGGGCTTCCCAGAAGCTCTGCCGGCGGAACAAGCGCCGGCGGGAAGCCGCTGCGCGAGGCAGTTCGAACGCCGGTCGCGCCGGCTGGTCGCCCCGCTCGAACAGCGCGGCCTGGCAATCTTCAGCGCGAAACGGTCGGCCAGGGTCGGCATCCGGAAAGCCCGCCAGCACCTCAGCCAACTCCTCCGGCGCAACTTCCAGACCTTCCCACCAGTAGCGATAGAAGCGAAACACAACCGTGCCGGAACGCAGAATCCGCAGGATGCGCGCCGCGTCCTTGCCGGTTACTTGCAGGATCATGTCCACCAGCTCCGGGAAGCGGAACGCCTGGCGGACTACCGGACGCAGGCTGAGGTAGTCGGCTTCCTCCTCGGTGTAGCGGACGGAGATGACTGCCGGGGGCGGCATGCCGCCATGATAGCAGGGCCCCGGTCTGCGTGGCGGGCCCGTGCCGTTCCCGCCGGCTGCAGTCTGCGAATGGGTTTGATGGCAGCGAGTATGCTGCGGGTCTGGGATCGGAGGGAGCCGGGCGAACGTTGGAACGGCACTAGGCTCGCACGGACAGGGCGCTGCGCACCAGGTCGCTGAGCGTCTTGCCGTCCACGATGCGGCCGGCCAGCCGGGCCTTGGCGGCTTTCATCACCGCGCCCATGTCTTTCATCCCTGAGGCGCCGGTTTCCGCCACGGCGGCCCGTACTGCGGCGCGCATGTCTTCGGCAGTGGCCGCCGCGGGCAGGTACTCTTCGATGATGGCGATTTCGCGGGTTTCCTTCTCGGCAAGGTCCGCGCGGCCGCCGCGGGTAAACTGCTCGATGGCCTCGCGGCGCTGCTTGATCAAGGTCTCCAGCACGCGGTGCGCTTCGGCATCCTCGAGCGCACGCATCAATTCCACCTGCTTGTTCTTGAGCGCGGTCTTCATCATGCGCAGCACGCTCGTGCGCAACTCCGCGTGCGCCTTGATCGAAGCCACGAGGTCTTCCTGAATGCGATCCACGAGCGACATGGCTGCCTCGAACCGATTCACTATAGCACGCCGAGATAACCCCAGGCAGGACTGGCGCGTCGGGCAAGCCATCGAGGCCCTTTGTTTCACGCTGCTATCTTGCTAGGCTGGTGCAGCGATGAAGATTGTTGTTGCCGACCGCATCAGCGACCGCGGCCTGGAGGTGCTGCGCGCTACAGGCTGGCAGGTGACCACTCCCGCTCCGGGAAAGCTCGACGCGGAGCTGCCCGACGCGGAGGGCCTGATTGTGCGCAGCGCTACGCGCGTCACCGCCGAGCTGCTCAGCCGCGCCGCGCGGCTCCGTGCCGTCGGCCGTGCTGGCGTCGGCGTGGACAACATTGACGTGGAGGCCGCTACCGAGCGCGGCATCCTGGTGATGAACACGCCCGGTGGCAACGCGGTCAGCGTCGCCGAGCATGCCCTGGCCTTGCTGTTGGCTCTGGCGCGCCGCGTGCCGCAGCTCAGCGCGGCCGTACACGCCGGCCGCTGGGAGAAAACCGGGGCCGCGGGCATCGAACTGCGTGGCAAGACGTTAGGCTTGGTGGGCCTGGGGCGAGTGGGCGCGGAAGTGGCTCGCCGGGCCCGCGCGCTGGAAATGACGGTGCTTGCCTCTGACCCTTACATCAGTGCCGAAGCCGCCGCCGAGCTGGGCGCTGAGCTGGTGCCCTTCGACGACCTGCTGTCCCGCTCCGATTTCGTCTCGCTGCATGCCACCCTTTCTCCCGCCACAGAGAAAATCATGAACCGGGAAACGCTGGCGCGAATGAAGCGTGGGGCGTGCCTGGTGAACACCGCGCGCGGCGAGCTGGTGGACGAAGCCGCGCTGGCCGAAGCCCTGCGCTCTGGACATCTGGCCGGCGCGGCGGTGGACGTCTTCGCGGAAGAACCGCCGCAGCACTCGCCGCTGCTCGGCCTGCCCAACGTGGTCGCCACGCCGCACGTGGCCGGCTCGACCGAAGAAGCCCAGGAGGAAGTCGGCGTGCTCATCGCCCAGCAGATGCGCGACTACCTGGCCGAAGGCATCCTGCGCAACGCCGTCAACCTCCCCGCGCTTTCGCCTGAGCAGTACCGACGCCTTAGGCCCTACCTGGTGCTGGCGCAGCGCCTCGGTCAACTGGTCGCGCAGATCGCGCCCGGCCGCGCGGCGCGCATCCGCATTACCTGCGCGGGCGAGCCCGCTGAAGTTGGCGCCCACCTGCTGCGCAATGCGGTGCTTCAGGGACTGCTCAGCGCTGCGCTCGAGGAGAACGTCAACCTGGTGAACGCGGCGCGGCTCGCCGCGGCGCGCGGCATGGTGGTCGAGGAGTTGACCCGGCGGCGCGAGCACGGTTTCCCCAACACGCTGGAAGTCGCCCTCTCGCCGGATGGCGAGGGCAGACGCATCTCCGCAGAAGGCACGATCCTGCAGGGCACGGCCCCGCGCATCCTGAGCATTGACGGCATCGAGGTCGAAGCGCCGCTGGAAGGAACCATCCTGTTCCTGCGCAACCGCGACGTGCCCGGTGTGATCGGACAAATCGGCACGCTCCTGGGCAGCGCGGGAATCAACATCGCCACCTTCGCCCTGGGCCGCCGCGAAGCCGTCCGCGGAGCCGAGGCGCTGGCGCTGGTGCGCCTCGATGGCGAAGTGCCCAGCGCCATCCTCGAGCCCGTCCTCCGCGTTCCTGCCGTCATCGAGGCAAAGCTGATCCGGCTGGGCTGATCGCGTTGGGCCGGCCCCTGCGGATTCCCTTTTTCCCGCTGCGGAGCGATAATCTCCCGGGAAACGCGCCCGGACGAAAGGAGACCGGCCATGACCATGTCCGCGCGTCTGAAGGCTTTCCTCGACGAACACAAGATCCGCTACACGCTGATGACCCATTCGCCCGCCTACACAGCGCAAGCGGCGGCGGCCACGCTTCACATCCCAGGCAAGGAATTGGCCAAAACTGTCGTGCTGCGGGCAGGCGAGAAAACGGTGCTGGCCGTGCTGCCGGCTTCCTTCCACATCAACCTGAAGAAGATGCGGGAGCTGGTCGGCGCGGAGGTCCGCCTAGCCAGCGAGCAGGAGTTCTACAACCTATTCCCGGACTGCGAAACCGGCGCCATGCCGCCGTTCGGCCACCTGTACAAACTGCCTGTTTACGTGGATGAGTCGCTGGCCGCCGATGAAGAAATCGTCTTCCACGCCGGCACGCACCGTGATGCCATCCGCATGCGCTACGAGGACTTCGCGCGGGTCGAAAAGCCGCAGTTGGCCACCTTCGCCGAAAAAGGCTAGCGGCACTACGCCTGTAAGGACGGGTTGCCTGCGCTCACGCGACGGGGCCGAAGGCGCGCACCGTAGCACAGGACACTCCCTATTCCAGCAACCCTCCGCCCGGGTACCGCGCATAATTCCGGCCTATCCAAGCGAGGAGGACAAATTGACTCGTAACCTTTCCTGGCGGGCGAGGCGTGGGTGATCCTGCGCGTGCCATTCAGCGTGGAACAGGAATGGAGCAGCCGCTCGCGCGTGGCGGTGAAGGGCGTGCCGAACGGCCCTCCGTTCCGCAGTTCCATCTTCCCGATGGGGGACGACACGCATTGCCCGATGATCAACAAGCAGATGCAGGCCGGCGCCAAAGCGGGCGCGGGCGATTGGGTGGACGTGGCGGTTTGACCGCGCGAGCATCAACCTGGACGTGAACCCCTTTGCGAAATTTGTCGCCGAGCGCGTGCACTGGTTTCTGGAGCAAGGGAACAGGGCGAGCAAAGGGACCTGGGGCCTGGCCCGCAACGACCACGCGCGACCTGGCGCATTGGCCGCTACGTGGACCGCGCCGCGCTCGACCGCGTGTTCGACCTCCAGCGGCAGCTCCGCTACGTGGGCGCGATCTTCACGCGCGTGTTTGGTAGCCGGGGCGAACACGCCGCCACAGGCCAGGGCCGTTGCCCGTTGGGGCACGAGCGGCAGTCCGCAGGCCACATCGGTTGCCCTGCTGAGCGCAGCGGAGCGTCTCCGCCATCGGCTTCCCCAGTGGGATCGCGGACTAGGCAGGAACGACGCGCAGAGATAAGATGATGGCAGCAAGCGGGCCCGTAGCTCAGCCGGTCAGAGCAGCGGACTCATAATCCGTTGGTCCCTGGTTCGAATCCAGGCGGGCCCACCAACCTGCCGGTGTGCTTGCTCCTGCCAATAACACGGGCGGCGCGGTGGAGGCCGTGAAAGGCGGGGCGTCCCTCATGGCATCGGTCAGGAGCCCAGGCCCAGGGCGCGCAGGAGGGAGAAAAGGAAGCCCTTGGCGGGGTTCGGTGTCAGGCCGCCCATCAGCCACAGATAGGCGAGCAAGCCGTAGAAGACAGCCATGGCTACGAGGGCGGTGCGGCGCCACAAGGGCGGGCGCAGCTCCTCGGGCAGCAGCGTGGTGTTTACGCGCAAGATGTGCAGCGCGCTGACCGCGCAGACCATCCCGCCAATGTTGGCGCCGAGCTGGAGCAGGGTGATAGGCTGGGTCAGATGCAGGGCCAGGACGCCCCACAGCACCGCCAGGCCCAGCAGGGGATAGTAAACCAGGCGCACGTCGCCGCCGCGCCAGCCGCGGATACGTCGGCTGCCGGTCCACAGGATGTCCGTCACGGCGCGCACCATGCCGTCCAGGATGTCGAGCTGCGTCTTGAACAGCACCCAGGCACCCAGCAGCGCCACCAGGAGCGCCAGCAGAGGCCCGCGCAGGGCCATCGAATCGGCCAACTCAGCAGCAATGGCCAGCCCACGAATATCGCGTCCCGGCTCGACCATGCCGGTGTAGAGAATCGCCGGCAAAGCCATGCCCAGCAGGGCTCCGAAGAAGAACACGCCCCACTGGTCGAGCCGAATAATCCGCCACCAGCCGTGCCAGCGCGCCCGGCTTTGTGCGTTGAGTGGAAAGACGCTGCCCGTGTGCGCCAGCTTCACCTTGTGTCCGCCCACTGCCGCGGGAATGTAACCGACCACCTGACCCATGCCGAAGCCTTTGTCCCGCGCCCAGTTGGCGAGCATCAAGTTGATCACGCCCCCCGCGCCGGAGTACGCGGCAAAGGCGCCGATGAGAAACCAGTCAGCGCCCGGCGGGAAAAAGCGAAAACGGCGCGCTTCCAGGTCGAACCCGAAAAACCCTGCGGCCGCAGCCAGCCACACGCGCGGCGCCACGTACAGCAGGCACAGCGCCGTCAGCGTGCCCAGGATCATCACCACCAGGATCCAGTTCAGGATTTCCAGCGTGCGTTCGATGCGCCGCCCGACCAGCAGAATCAGGACGCAGAGGAGAAACGCGCCGACCCCTATCCAGTACACTTGCGAGGCGTCTGCCGGTCCGGCCAGCCTGCCGTGAAACAAATAATAGATAGCGCCCGCTGCGGCTCCGGCCCAGCCCGGCCAGCCCACTTGGACGAAGTACAAGCTCGCGTAGACCCAGGCCCAGAAAGTCGCGCTGGGCCGCGTGCGCATGAAGCCGGTCAGCGCTGGCTCGCCGGTGTAGAGCGTGTAGCGCATCAGTTCGGTATTCAGGACGGTTTGCAGGAAGGCTGCGACGGCGGTCACCCAAAGCAGGGTCAGCCCGTAGCGCACAAACGCCGCCGGGCCCAGCAGCCATTCTCCGCTGCCAATGGCCACGCCCAGGATGATGGCGCCCGGACCGATCGCGCCCAGCACCGCCAAGCCGCGCGCCGCCGGCGGCCGCGGGAGCTCAGCGGGAGTCCACGGTTCGAGGCCCGACCGCGCTTCTCGCGGGAGTTCGCTCATCGGGTGTGATGGGGGCCCCGACGCGTCGGGGCGGGCTGGCCATGCTAGGGCGCAGCCAGGGCCAAGTCAACGCTTCCGCTGGTAGAATCCTCGCTGCTCCGACCAGTCGGGGCCAATCGAGGCCACCATGCAACTTGACCGAAGAGCGTTTCTCGCAGCGGCCACCGGTGCCGGGGCGCTGCTGCTCCCGAAAGGTCTGGCATCCCAGCCAGCCGAACGCCCGCGGGCCGCCCCGCCGGCAACGAGCTGGGACCCTTGGCTCGAAATCGACACGGCTAACCTGCTCTGGAACCTGCGGCAGATTCAGGCGCGCGTGGGCGGCAAGAAAGTCATGGCGGTGGTCAAGGCCAATGCTTATGGCCACGGCCTGGTGGACACGACGCGCGCACTCGCCGCGGCAGGTGTCGAGCACTTCCTGGTCGGCAAGCTGGATGAGGCGCGGCAGTTGCGCCAGGCTGGCATCCGCGGCGAAATCCTGAACTTCGGCCCGTTCAGCGAAGCCGAAGCGGAGGAAATTGTGCGCCTGGGGATTGCGCAGAACGTCTACGACGATCGCGCCCAGTGGCTTGATCGCGCCGCGCAACGGGCCGGCCGGCGCGCCCGCGTGCACATGAAAGTGGATACGGGCTTGGGCCGCGTGGGCGTGCCACACGACCAGGCGCTCGATTTCATCGAGCGCTTGGCCAGACTGCGCGGCTTACGCATGGCTGGCGTCTTTACCACGTTCACCGAAGATGCGGAGTTCGACAGGGTCCAGCTCGCGCGCTTCCGCGACATCTGCGACCGCGCAGCCCAGCGCGGCATTGCCCTGGGTCTGCGGCATGCCGCGTCGAGCGCGGCGATCCTGGATTTTCCAGAGTCTTACGAGCAGCTCGACATGGTGCGGCCGGGCATCATGCTCTACGGCCTCTATCCTTCTTCGCGCGCCGCGCAGCAGCGCAAGCTGGCGCTCAGGCCGGTGCTCTCACTGAAGGTGCGCGTAGCGCAGGTGAAGACGCTCGCGCCGGGAGAATCCGTCTCCTATCATCGCGCGTTCCTGGCCCGGCAACCCGAACGCATCGCCACGCTTGCCGTTGGTTATTCCGACGGCCTCCCGCGCGAGTTGGTTGAGAAGGGAAACGCCCTGGTGGCGGGCAGGCGCTGCCCCCTTGTGGCCATTTCCGCCAATGCCACAATCGCGCGCCTGGGCGACGCGCCGGCAGCGGCGGGCGACGAAGCGGTGCTGCTGGGCGCGCAGGGCGGCGAGGAAATCACCGCCGGTGAAATGGCGCAGTGGGCCGGCGGCAGCGTCTACGCCGTGGTGATCGAAATGAGCGCGCTCCTGCCGCGCCGCTACCTACCCGCTTGAACGCACATGGCTTGCCTTGCGCAGGACACGCAAGGATAATGACGGCCAAAGAAAACGACTTGGAGGTTGCCATGGCCCCACGCACACTTTCCCGGCGAGAGTTTCATCGCGCCTTGGGCGCCGCAGTGGGCGCCGCGCTGGTTGCGCCGAGGCTGGCGGAAGCGCGTCTGCCCGCCGGCCTGCCGGAAAACACCGTGCAGTTGAACTCGAACGAGAATCCCTACGGGCCTTCGCGGAAAGCGCTGTCGGCGATGACGCGTTCGCAACGCATCGCGGCGCGCTATCCGGACGCGCTCGAAGCGCAGATGAGCGAAGCCATCGCCCGGCTACACGGCGTCGAACCGGAGAACGTGGTGCTGGGCTGCGGGTCAGGCGAAGTGCTGCGCATGGCGGGCATGGCGTTTCTCGGCCCGGGCAAGAAGGTGCTGGTGGCCGAGCCGACCTTCGAGGCCGTGCTCAGCTATGCCCGCGTCACCAGCGCTGAGCCGATCCCGGTGCCGCTGACCGCCGATTTCCGTCACGACCTGCCGCGCATGGCCGCAGCCTGCAGCGACTGCGTCGGGCTGATCTACGTCTGCAACCCCAACAACCCCACGGGCACCATCGTGACGCGGGACGAGCTTGGGGAGTTCATCGCGCGCGTGTCGCCGTCGGCCCTCCTGCTGGTCGACGAGGCCTATCACCACTTCGTGGAAGATTCCCGGTATGCGAGCGCGTTCGACTGGCTGGGCAAGGCGCCCAACCTGATCGTCGTGCGGACGTTCTCGAAGATTTACGGCATGGCCGGGATGCGCCTGGGCTATGCGGTGGGCTCGCGCGAGCATATCGCCGCGATGCGGCGTCACGCCACCTGGAACAACGCCAACGCCGCGGTGCTCGAAGCCGGGCTGGCCAGCCTGAACGACACCGAACACGTCGCGCGTCACCGCAAGCGGATGAACGACACGCGCCGGTGGCTGGTAAAGGAATTGGAAAGCGATGGCCGGCGCTACATCCCGTCGGAAACAAATTTTGTGATGATTGAGGTGGGGGGCGATGTGCAGCCCATCATCGGCGAGTTCCGCAAGCGCAACATGCTGGTGGGGCGCAAGTTTCCTTCCATGCCCAACTGGCTGCGCGTCTCCATCGGCAGCTCCAAGGAGATGCAGCTCTTCATGAAGTACCTGCGCGAAATCGTTCCGGTGAAGAAACCGCAGGCCGCCTAGACCAAGCCAAGCGCATGCTCGGCCGCGGTGCGCGCAAGCAATTCCGAGGGGTGAGCGGACCGTCGAGAGGCTTGGCTTCGGTCAGGATGACAATACGCAGGACAACACTCCGCTGCTAGCTTTTCTTCGGCCGGTAGATGTGCGTGGCTTGGCCGAAGAAGACTTCGGCCGCTTCCATCAGGGTTTCGGAAAGGGTGGGGTGCGGATGGATGCTGAGCCGGAGGTCGGTGGCCGTCGCGGCCATCTCCACGGCCAACACGCCTTCGGCAATCAGCTCGCCCGCGCCCGCGCCGACGATGCCCACACCCAGCACGCGATCGCTTTCGGCATCGAGGATGAGCTTGGTGATGCCTTCGGTGTGGTCGAGCGTCATGGCCCGCCCGGAAGCAGCCCAGGGGAAGCGCGCGACGCGCACCGGCCGGTTTTCCTTCTGTGCCTGCGTTTCCGTCAGGCCGCACCAAGCCACTTCCGGATCGGTGAAGACCACGGCGGGGATGGCCTGCGGCTCGAACGCGACCTTGTGACCAACGATGGCCTCCACGGCCACGCGGCCTTCGTGCGAGGCCTTGTGCGCCAGCATCGGCTCGCCGGCCAGGTCTCCGATGGCAAAAATGTTGGAAGCGCTCGTGCGGCGCTGCGCGTCCACCTGGACGAAGCCGCGGGCGTCCAGCTCGACCCGGGCCTTTTCGATGCCCGCGATCGCCGAGTTGGGCTTGCGGCCCACGGAGACGAGCACGGCGTCAAACGTCTCTGGCTGAGCGCTCTGGCCTTGGCCCTCGAACTCGACTTCGATGCGTCCGGCGGCGTCGTTCATCCGCGCCACCTTCGTGTTCAAGCGGATGGAGGCAAAAACTTTCTCCAGTCGGCGGTGCAGCACGCCTACCAGATCCGCGTCTACGCCAGGCAGCAGGCTGGGCATCATCTCAACCACGGTGACCTGCGCGCCCAGCGCCGCATAGACGCTGCCCAGCTCGAGCCCGATGTAGCCGCCCCCAATGACCAGCAGGGTGCGAGGAATCTCCGGCAGCTCAAGCGCCCGGTTGGAATCCCACACGCGCGGGCTTTCCAGCCCCACCGCACCGGGGTCAGGCCACGGCACCGGACGCGAGCCGGTGGCCAGGATGATGTGGTCGCAGCGCAGGCGTTGCTGGCCGTTGTTGCCCTGGATGTGCAGGGTGTGCGCATCGCCCAGGCCGGCCCAGCCCTGGATGTACCGGACGTTGCGCTGGCGGGAGAGCAGGCCGAGTCCGGTGGTCAGCTTGCGAACGACTCCTGCCTTCCAGTCGCGCAGCTTCTCAAGCTGGATCGCGGGCGCGCCGAACTCGATGCCCCAGCTCGCGGCCTGCCGCGCTTCGGCAAGAACTTTGGCCACGTGCAGCAGGGCTTTCGAAGGAATGCAGCCGCGGTAAAGGCAGATGCCGCCGGGGTTCGGCTCGGGGTCAACCAGCGCGACCTGCAAGCCCAGGTCAGCGGCCAGGAAGGCGGCCGCGTAGCCGCCTGGGCCGGCGCCCACGACGGCAACCTGCACAGATTCGGCATTGCGATTCATACCCACACCCCGCCCCGCCACGGCGCGGCTGCCTGGCCCCGACCATGCGCCGCGGAAGTCCTCTCAGACAAACAGCAGGTACGGCTTTTCGAAGAGTTCGGCCACGCGGCGCAGGAAGCGCGCCGCGTCGGCGCCGTCAATCAACCGGTGATCGTAGGATAGCGAAAGGGGCAGAACCAGTCGCGGCACAAACTGCCCGTTGCTGTACACCGGTTCCCAGCGGGAGCGCGCCAGGCCGAGGATGGCCGCTTCGGGTGCGTTCACGATGGGAGAAAATGCCGTGCCGCCGATGCCGCCCAGATTGGTGACGGTGAAGCAGCCGCCGGCCATATCGTCGGGGCCAAGCTTGCGGTTGCGCGCCTTGGCGGCCACCTGGGCCAGCTCGGCGGCCAGCTCGAACAGGCTTTTCCGGTCCACATCGCGGATCACTGGCACCAGCAGGCCACGCTCGGTATCCACAGCCACGCCGATGTGGATGTACTTCTTCAGGACAATCTCCCCGCGAGCCACGTCCACGCTGGCGCAGACGCGCGGGAATTCCTTCAGCGCGAGCGCCGCAACCTTAAGCGCAATAGCGGTTACGGTGAGCTTGCCACCGGCCTGCTCGGCCTTCGGGCCCAGTTGCTGGCGCATCTCTTCCAGCACGGTAATGTCGGCGCGGTCGTGGTGCGTAACGTGCGGCACGCTGGTCCAGGCCACGGCCACCTGCTCGGCGGTCTTGCGCCGCACGTTGGACATGGGCATGCGCTCCACCGGTCCCCAGCGCGAAAAGTCCGGCAACGCGCCCTGGCGGGGCAGCGCGGGAGCGGCCGGCGGCGCGGGCCGGCCGGTGGCGCCGCGGACCACCGAGCGCGCGTAGTTCTTCACGTCCTGCATGGAGACGCGCCCGCCGGGGCCCGTCCCGGGAACCTCGTTGATATTCAGACCCAGTTCGCGTGCCAGCCGACGCACGGAAGGCGCTGCGGCCGCGGGTTCGCGCGCGGGTACAGGGGCAGGCCCGGGAGCGGGTCGGCGGAACTCGACGGTTTTTTCGGGCATGGCGCGCGCCTCGCGGGGCGCTTCCGGCGCAGTTGTGGTCGGAGGGGAGGGCTTGGCAGCGGCCGGGGCGGTCTGTTTCGCCGGGGGCGGTTGCGCCGCGGGCGCAGCAGGCCTCTCGCGTTCCGCTTCCGGCGCTGCGGCCGGGGCAGCGACGCCGTCTTCCAGAGTCAGAATCAGTTGGCCCACTTTGATTTTTTCGCCTTCGCGGACGTGCAGTTGCGTCACGCGCCCACGCGAGGGCGCGGGCACTTCGATGGTGGCTTTGTCGGTTTCGAGTTCGAGGACGGGCTGGTCCTTTTCGACCACGTCGCCGACGGCGACGAGAATCTTCACTAGGTCGCCCGAATCAATGTTTTCACCCAGTTCCGGCAGGCGGAATTCCAGCGGCACGCACGCTCCTTCGCTCAGGCGAACATCGGGTTGGCTTTTTCGGGATTGACCTCGAGCTCGCGAATGGCCCGGCGCACCACATCGCTAGCGATCTGGTTGTTGCGGGCCAGCTCGTGCAACGCGGCCAGAGTGATAGACCGGGCGTCCACTTCAAAGAAGTCGCGCAGGGCGCGCCGCGAGTCGCTGCGGCCGAAGCCGTCGGTGCCCAGCGCGGCCAGCGGGCACGGGCACCAGCGCGCGATCGAGTCGGGCAGCACGCGCAGGTAATCGGTGGCCGCCACCAGCACCCCGGGGGCGTCGGCCAGACACTGCGCGACGTAAGGCACGCGGGGCGGCTGGTCGGGGTGGAGCCGGTTCCAGCGCTCGCAGCTGTGGCCGTCGCGGTAGAGCTCCTTGTAGCTGGTCACGCTCCAGACGTCGGCGGAAACCCCGTATTTCTCCTGAAGGATTTTCTGGGCCTCGAGCGCTTCGTGCAGGATGGCCCCGCTGCCGAACAGTTGCGCGCGCAGTTTGGCCTCGGGGTCGGGAGCGGCCCGGAAACGATACATGCCGCGCAGAATGCCTTCGTGGACGCCTTCCGGCATCGGCGGCATGGCATAGGGCTCGTTCATGACCGTCAAGTAGTAGAAGACGTTCTCCTGGTCGCGGTACATGCGACGGATGCCATCCCGGATGATGACGGCGATTTCGTAAGCAAAGGCCGGATCGTAGCAGAGCAGGTTGGGCACGCTGTAGGCCAGGACGTGGCTGTGTCCGTCCTGGTGCTGCAGCCCTTCGCCCGCCAGGGTGGTGCGGCCCGAGGTGCCGCCCAGCAGGAAGCCCTTGGCGCGGCTGTCTGCCGCGGCCCAGATGAGGTCGCCGATGCGCTGGAAGCCGAACATGGAATAAAAAATGAAGAACGGAATGCTGTTGATGCCGTGGGTGGCGTAGGCCGTGCCCGCGGCGAGGAACGAGCAGATGGAGCCGGCCTCGGTGATGCCTTCTTCGAGGATCTGCCCATCGGTGGCTTCCTTGTAGTAGAGCAGGGTGTCCCTATCCACCGGCTCGTAAAGCTGCCCGACGTGCGAATAAATGCCCACTTGGCGGAACAGCGCCTCCATGCCGAAGGTGCGTGCCTCGTCGGGAACGATGGGGACAATCAGGCGGCCGATTTCCTTGTCGCGCAGCAGCTTGGAAAGCATGCGCACGAAGGCCATGGTCGTGGATACTTCGCGACCCTCGGTGCCCTGGTAGAACTCGGCGAACAGCTCCTCCGTTGGCGGCTCGAGCGGCGGGGCCAGCACTTTGCGCTGGGGCAGAAAGCCGCCCAGCTCGCGGCGCCGCTCGCGCAGGTATTTCATCTCGATACTGTCTTCCGGCGGTTTGTAGAAAGGAGCTTCGGCGATCTGTTCGTCGGAGATGGGAATGCCGAAGCGCGTGCGGAAGGCGCGCAGCTCGTCTTCGTTGAGTTGTTTCTGCTGGTGGGTGATGTTCTTGCCCTCGCCGGCCTCGCCCAGCCCGTAGCCCTTGATGGTGCGCGCCAGGATCACGGTGGGGGAACCTTTGTGATCCACCGCGGCGCGGTAGGCCGCATAGACCTTGCGCGGGTCGTGCCCGCCCAAGCGCATCTTGGTGAGCGCCTCGTCAGAGAGGTGGCGAACCATTTCGAGCAGCCGGGGATCCACGCCGTAGAAGTGGTCGCGGATGTACGCCCCGGACTCCACGGCGTACTTCTGGTAGTGCCCGTCCAGGCATTCGCCCATGCGCTTGACCAACACGCCTTCGAGGTCTTTGGCCAGCAGCGGATCCCAGTCCGAGCCCCAGATGACCTTGATGACGTTCCAGCCGGCGCCGCGAAAGATGGCTTCGAGCTCCTGGATGATGCTGCCGTTGCCGCGCACGGGGCCGTCTAGGCGCTGCAGGTTGCAGTTGATGACGAAGATCAGATTGTCGAGTTTTTCGCGCGCTGCCAGGGTGATGGCCCCCAGCGCTTCCGGCTCGTCGGTCTCCCCGTCGCCGATAAACGCCCAGACCTTGGCGTCGGATTTGGGCTTGAGGCCGCGGTCCTCAAGGTAGCGGTTGAAGCGCGCCTGGTAGATGGCCATGATCGGGCTCAGCCCCATCGAAACGGTCGGGAACTGCCAGAAGTCCGGCATCAGCCACGGGTGCGGATAGGAAGAAAGCCCGCCTTCGGGCTTCAGTTCCCGGCGGAAGTTTTCCAGTTGCTGAACGCTCAGCCGGCCCTCCAGGAAGGCGCGCGCGTAAATCCCGGGAGAGGCATGGCCCTGGAAGTAGACAATATCGCCTTCTTGGCCTTGGCTGCGAGCACGAAAGAAATGGTTGAAGCCCACTTCGAACAATGTTGCCGCCGACGCATACGTGGAGATATGGCCGCCGATGCCGCTTTCCAGGCGGTTGGCACGAACCACCATGGCCAGCGCGTTCCACCGCACGATGCTCTTGATGCGGCGTTCGATTTCCTGGCTGCCGGGGTAGGGCGGTTGTTCTTCCGCCGGGATAGTGTTGATGTAGGGCGTGTTGGCCGAGTAAGGAAGCTTGATGCCGGCGCGCTGGGCGTAGTCCCGCAACTCTTCCAGCAGGACGCGGACGCGCTGCCGCCCGCTCTTCTTCAGGACATATTCGAGCGACTCGAGCCACTCCTGGGTTTCAAGGGCTTCGAGTTGCGCCTTTTCCCGGTCAGCCGCGACTTGGGCCGCGTCGCCCTCGGCCGACCCCTGCCCGGCGATGCGTCTCATGCTTTACCCCCTCGGCCCCAGTCCTGGAACTTGCCCCACGCAGCGGGATAGGAGCTTCCCAAAGAGGCCACAACTCAAAACTGTGCCGATAGTTGCCAATTATAATACGGCTCGGCCCATCTGCGCGTGGCTTCCTTGGGTTGCCCGTCAGAAGGTAATCCCCTAACAGGCTCCGGGGAGAGGGCATGCAGACGACTCAGCAACACCTGCCAGCCGCGCGGGGGGGGCGGTGGGCCCTTGCAAAACGGACAGGAGCGCCGGAGAGGTTTCCGATGCTCCCCTGCATCTATCCACTGGAACCCAGGGAGCGCCGTTGCTGAAAGCATTCTCGGCAATAAACCGGAAGCCCCTTACTCGGCTTGAACGGCACGGTGGTTTCCTTGCCGCACTGCGAGCAGGTTGTTTTCGTTTCCACCCGCTGGTAGCCCCCTGAGTTGGTGCCCTGAGCGCGCTTGGACTTGCAGCTCTTACAGCGTTTGGGCTCGTGACGAAAGCCCTTGTCGGCGAAAAAGGCCTGTTCGCCGGCCGTAAAGATGAACTCAGCTCCGCATTCCACGCACTTCAGGACCTTATCGCGGTACTCCATGTGCTGCTCCCGGGCCCCGCCCCAGGCGGAGCCGATTGGCAGCCCGAGTCAGGCGAGGCTGGGATTCGCCAGGACTTACTGCGGGTCCCGCTGGCCGACTGGTCCGAAGCTGCTCTGGATGACCCAAGTGAGCGTGCCGGGCTAGTCTTGCTCGCGCCGCTGCTTCTTACGCAGGCGCTTGCGTGAAAGCGCTTGCTTGAGCCGCCGCTTTTCCCCCGGCTTCATGTAGTAACTGTGTCTTTTGATCTCCTTGATGATGTCCTCTTGCTGCACACGGCGCTTGAAACGCCGGAGGGCACTCTCCAAGGATTCTCCTTCTTGCACAATAACTTCCGCCAATCCGAGTCACCCCCTGTCAGACTCACGTCTGGGGAAACCTCCCCCCTGCCAAAACCGCAGCCGGGGGAACGCCAGCTTCTTCTAACGGAGCCGCTCAGAACTGTCAAGAACAATTTCAGAATCTGATACTTAGCTGAATTCGGGCCATTTCCGCTGTTCGCGGTACGCGCAGAACCGAGAGGGTCCGCACTTGGATTCTGATAGAATGCCGGGCTTGCTTGGCCCGGGAACGGACTGGGGAGCGCCCTTCCAGCTCACCGCGCCTGCCGGCCGAGTCTCGAATGTCTCTGATGCGCAATGCGATCGGCGTGCTGCTGGCCGGAGGCCAGGGCGAACGCTTGTGGCCGCTGACCCGCGATCGCGCCAAGCCCGCGGTGCCGTTTGGCGGCATCTACCGCATCATTGACATCACCCTGTCGAATTCCCTCAACAGCGACCTGCGGCGCGTTTTCGTTCTGACCCAGTACAAGGCGCTCAGCCTCAACCGGCACATCCGTGAAGCCTGGGCGCCGCTGGTCGGCCTGGGCGAGTTCATCGAAGTGCTGACGCCGCAGATGCGCGTTTCCAGCAATTGGTACTTGGGCACGGCCGACGCCGTCTATCAGAACATCTACTCCATCGGCAGCGAGAAATCGAGCTACGTCATCATCCTCTCCGGCGATCACATCTACAAGATGAACTACCAGAGAATGCTTCAGCAGCACGCCGACGCCGGCGCAGACGTCACCGTGGCCACCATCGAAGTGGCCCCGGAAGAAGCTGCCGGGCGATTCGGCATCCTCGAAACGGACCAGCACGGCCGCGTGGTCGGCTTTGAGGAAAAGCCTGCCCGGCCGAAGCGCTCTTCGTTCAACCTTGCGAAATGCAACGCTTCGATGGGCATCTACATCTTCAACACGCAGTTGCTGATCCCCATCCTGATTGCTGACGCCGAAGATCCCCACTCGTCCCACGATTTCGGCAAGGACATCCTGCCCAGGATTTATCCCAAGTATCGCGTCTACGCCTACAACTTCATTGACGAAAACAAGAAGGAAGCGCTGTACTGGCGCGACGTCGGCACGCTCGACGCCTACTACGAAGCGAACATGGACCTGATCGCCGTCACCCCAGTCTTCAACCTGTACGACAAGAGCTGGCCGATCCGTACCTGGCAGCAGCAGTACCCGCCCGCGAAATTCGTCTTCGCCGATGCGGACCGCATGGGCGTGGCTGTGGACTCGATTGTCTCCGGCGGCTGCATCCTCTCGGGCGGGCGCGTGGGGCGCTCCATCCTTGGCTACGACGTCCGCGTCAACAGCTATTCGGAGGTCGAAGACTCCGTCATCTTCAACCACGTGAACATCGGCCGCTACGCCCGCATCCGCCGCGCCATCATTGACCGCCACGTGAATATCCCCGAGCGCGCGGAAATCGGCTTCGACCCGGAAAAAGACGCCCAACAGTATTATGTCAGCCCAGGCGGCATCGTCGTGGTCGTGCGCAAAGAATCCATGCTCGAAGAACCTGAATAAGTAGGATCGTGCGCGGTGCCTCACCCTTTGTAGGGCAAAGCGTCAGATGTTCCCAGGGATCAGGCCACGCCTGACAGACCGGAGCGTGTAGCATCCTTCGACTCCCGCCAACCCTGAAAATGCAAAGGAAGTATTCTCGGTAAGAACGGGGATGAGCGAGGTTGCCGGCGTGCTTCGGTCAGCACCCCGCCGCCGCAACGCTCTTTTTAGCCACCCCTGGCCGTGGCCTGCCTGGTGAAGGACACGAGCTCGTGGAGCTTGGTCAGCGCGGCGCGGGAGTCAATGGACTGCGCGGCCAGGCGCGTGCCTTGCCTGAAGTCACCGGCGCAGCCCGCGGCCACCAGCGCGGCCGAAGCGTTAGCCAGTACGATGGCGCGATGCGGGCCGTCTTCCCCGCCGAGCACGCGGCGGACGATCCTTGCGTTCTCCGCTGCGTCGCCCCCGGCCAGCACCCCCAGCGGCGAGCGCGACACGCCGAAATCTTCCGGCGCGACTGTGTAAGTCCGCACGGTGCCGTCGCGCGCTTCCGCCACGTGCGTTTCCGCGTTCAGCGAAATCTCATCCAGCCCGTCCGCGCCGTGCACAACCAACGCGCGCCGCACGCCGAGCTCCGAGAGCGCTTCGGCAAGCAGTTCCGTATAGCGGGATTGAAAGACGCCGACCACCTGCGCGGAAGCTCCGGCAGGATTCGTGAGCGGACCGAGCAGGTTGAACACCGTGCGCATGTGCAGCTCGCGCCGCGCGCGCATGGCGTGCTGCATGGCCGTGTGCACGGTCGGGGCAAACAGGAAGCCGATGCCGACCTGCTCGATGGCTTCGCCCACGCGTTCCGGCGGCAGGGAAAGATTCAGCCCGAGCGCTTCGAGCACGTCGGCTGAGCCGCAGCGCGAGCTGATCGAGCGGTTGCCGTGCTTGGCCACGGCCACGCCGGCCCCGGCCACGACAAACGCCGCAGCCGTGGAAACGTTGAAGGTGCCGGAAGCGTCGCCGCCGGTGCCGCAGGTGTCCACCAGAACTTTCTGCGGCTGCCGGCCAGGTGGGAAGACGGGCCGGGCATGCCGACGCATAGCCGTGGCAAAGCCGACCAGCTCGTCCACCGTTTCGCCCTTCATGCGCAGCCCGGTCAGCAAGCCGGCGATCTGCGCGTCGGTGGCACGGCCCACGAGAACGTCTTCCATCGCCGCTTCGGCCTGCTGCCGCGACAGGGCTTCGCCCGCAACAATTCTCTCCAGCGCTTCGAGAATCATGGCGCGCGCCGGCTGTCCGACGGCCGAGCCGCGTCCGGGAGTATGCCTTGTCGGAAGCTCATGTTCAGAGTAAACTGCCGCGTTTTGTCCCGCCGAATGGGACAGATTCTAGCACTATTTTCCGTGGCCGCAGGCGAACCACACGACGAATGAAAATCCACGAGTATCAGGCCAAGGCCATCCTGGCGCGCCACGGGGTGCCGGTGCCGCGTGGCGAAGTGGCCTTCACGCGGGAGCAAGCCGGCGCGGCCGCGAGGCGGTTGGGCACCCCGGTGATGGTCGTGAAGGCGCAAATCCACGCGGGCGGGCGCGGCAAAGCCGGCGGCGTGAAGCTGGCCCGCTCGGTGGAGCAGGCCGCCGAGCTGGCCGGGAAGATGCTGGGGATGAAGCTGGTCACGCCGCAGACCGGTGCGGAAGGGCGCGTCGTCCGCCGAGTGCTCATCGAAGAAGCCCTGGACATCGCCCGCGAGCTGTACCTGGGCCTGCTGGTGGATCGCGCCGCGGCGGCACCGGTGTTGATGGCCAGCGCGGCGGGCGGCATGGAGATCGAAGAGGTGGCCCGGGAAAACCCCTCGGCGATCCTGCGCGAGACCATCCATCCCCTGCTCGGCCTGCAACCCTACCAGTCGCGCAAGCTGGCCTACGGGCTGGGGCTGGCTCCGGAGCTGGTAAGCGCCGCCGTGCCGTTCTTCGAGCGGCTCTACCGGGCGTTCATCGAAACGGACGCTTCGCTGCTGGAAGTCAACCCGTGCGTGCTGACCCGCGACGGGCGGCTGGCGGCTCTGGATGCCAAAATCAATTTCGACGACAACGCGCTCTATCGCCACGCGGAATGGCGCGACCTGCGCGACCTTGACGAAGAGGCCCCGCTCGAAGTGGAAGCCTCCCAGTTCGGCCTGAACTACATCAAGCTCGACGGTAACATCGGCTGCATGGTGAACGGAGCGGGCCTAGCCATGGCCACCATGGACATCATCAAGCTGGCCGGCGGCAGCCCGGCCAACTTCCTGGACGTGGGCGGCGGCGCTTCTACCGAGCAGGTGAAGCATGCCTTTCGCATCTTGATGAGCGACCCACACGTGAAGGCCGTGTTCATCAACATTTTCGGCGGCATCCTGCGCTGCGACGTGCTGGCCACCGGCGTGGTGGAGGCCGCCCGACAGCTCGCCGTGCGCGCGCCCATCGTCGTGCGCATGGAAGGCACCAACGTCGCCCAGGGCCAGCAAATCCTGCGCCAGTCCGGGCTCAACTTCACCATCGCCGAGGGCATGAAAGATGGAGCGGAAAAAGCCGTGCGACTCGCGGCCAGCGCGTGACGTCGCTCGGAACTCATGGCGAAAGCTCTGGCGCAGAGAGAAATCCCAGCAAGCAGAGGACGTCTTTGCTTGGCCTCCTCTGCCCGCTTGGCCCGGTTATGAGCATCCTGATTGACAAAGCGACGCGCGTCATCGTGCAGGGCTTCACCGGGCGCGAAGCCACTTTTCACGCCACGCAGATGATCGAATACGGGACGCGGGTGGTGGGCGGCGTGGTGCCGGGCAAGGGTGGCACGAAGCACCTGGATCGCCCGGTGTTCAACACCGTCGCCGAAGCGGTGCGCGAAACCGGCGCGAACGCCTCGGTGCTTTTTGTTCCCCCGGCCTACGCGGCCGATGCCATCCTTGAAGCCGCCGATGCCGGCCTGCCGCTGGCGGTCTGCATCACCGAAGGCATCCCCACGCTCGACATGGTGCGTGTTGCGGCGGTGCTCGCTGCGAGCCGCACGCGCCTGATTGGACCGAATTGCCCGGGCATCATTTCCCCAGGCCAATGCAAGATCGGCATCATGCCCGGCTCGATCCACAAGCCCGGCCGCGTCGGCGTGGTCAGCCGCAGCGGCACGCTGACCTACGAAGCCGTGAATCAGCTTTCCACGCTCGGCATCGGGCAGTCCACCTGCATCGGCATCGGTGGCGACCCCATCGTCGGCACGACGTTTCTCGACGCCATGCGGCTGTTCAACGACGACCCGGACACGCGCGCCGTGGTCATGATCGGGGAAATCGGCGGCAACGCCGAAGAAACCGCCGCAGACTACATCAAAGAACACGTGCGCAAGCCGGTGATCGGCTTCGTCGCCGGACAAACCGCCCCGCCGGGCCGGCGCATGGGCCACGCCGGGGCCATCATCAGCGGCGGCCAGGGAACGGCCAAGGAAAAATACGCGGCCATGGAAGCTGCCGGGATCCACACCGTGCGCAGTCCCGCGGAAATCGGAGCCACCGTCGCAAAACTGCTGAAGCAGGAGGTCTGAGGTACGACCCAGTGCCGGCTCGAACCGATCTCGATCGGGAGGTTTTCAAGGAGGCACCTCGGGAGGCGCTCCTTGGCCGTTGAACGCACCCTGGCCATCATCAAGCCGGATGCCGTTTCGCGCGGCTTGGCGGAGGAAATCCTCGCGCGCATCCGCCAAGCCGGCTTCCAAATTGTGGCCATCCGCTCGCTGCGCCTGACTCGCGCCGACGCGGAAGGCTTCTACGCGGTACATCGCGGCAAACCCTTTTTCGCCGACTTGGTGGAGTTCATGTCCTCCGGGCAGGTCGTGGTGATGGTGCTGGAAGGGGAGCAGGCCATCGCCCGCTGGCGCGAAGTGATGGGCGCCACCGACCCGACGAAGGCCGCGCCCGGCACCATTCGCCGCGAGTTCGGCACCTCCATCCAGAACAACTGCACCCACGGCTCCGATTCCCCGGAGACGGCCTGCTTCGAGATCGGTTTCTTTTTCCCCAAGCTCGAGCTGCGGTGAAGCAAATCCACGCGACCCTGCCTCTTCCTGCCTGAACAGCCTCGTAGCCATGGCTTTCCGACCGCCCCGTTTCTTTCCCTGCTAGAATCTCCTCCGATGTCCCAGATGCCACTCAACCTGGACCTGATGCCCGAGCGGCACGTGTGGACGGTCAGCGAGCTGAACCTGCGCATCCGCGACCTGCTGGAGGGCGAATTCCGCGACCTGTGGGTCGAAGGCGAGATTTCGAACTTCCGCGAAGCGCAGTCCGGTCACCTGTACTTCACCCTGAAGGACGCGCATGCGCAGGTGCGCTGCGTGTGTTTCCGCACTGAAGCGCGCCTGCTGAAGTTCCGCCCCGAGGACGGCCTGCAGGTCACCCTGCGCGGCTCAGTGAGCGTCTACGAGCCGCGCGGGGAATACCAGATTTACGTCTCCCACATCGAGCCGGTGGGGCTGGGCGCGCTGCAACTGGCTTTCGAGCAGCTCAAGCAGCGCCTGGCGACCGAGGGCCTGTTCGACGCGGCGCGCAAGAAGCCCTTGCCGGCGCTGCCACGGCGCATCGGCCTGGTGACCTCGCCCGTGGGAGCGGCCGTGCGCGACATCCTGCGCGTGCTCCAGCGGCGCTTCGCCAACCTGCGCGTGATTCTTTTCCCCGTGCGCGTCCAGGGCGAAGGCGCAGCGCAGGACATCGTGCACGCCATTCGTTTCTTCAATCGGACGCGCCTGGCGGACGTGCTGATCCTGGCCCGCGGCGGCGGCTCCCTGGAAGACCTGTGGGCGTTCAACGAAGAAGCCGTCGCGCGGGCCATCGCTGATTCGCGCATTCCCGTCATGACCGGCGTGGGCCATGAGACCGACTTCACCATCGCCGATTTTGCCGCCGATGTGCGCGCGCCCACGCCTTCCGCCGCAGCGGAGATGGTGGTGCGCCAGCGCGACGAATTCGAGCGGCACATCGCGCAGCTTCGCCAGCAGCTTGCCCAGCAAGCGCGTCTGCTGCTGCTTGCTTGGCGCGGCCGCGTCCAGGAGCTCGCCGCGCATCGCGGCTTCCGGCGCCTGGAAGACCTGCTGCGCGAGCACCAGCAGCGGCTCGACGAGCAGGTGACCCGCCTGGGAGGGGCGCTGCGGAACCGCGCCGAGCAGGCCCATCGCCGGCTGAGCGTGGCTGCCGCGCGGCTGGCGGCATTTGATTTCCGCGGGCGCATGGCCGTGCTGCGCGCGCGGCTCGAACAGCGCGCCGCTGCCCTGCGCGCGCGCATCGAGCGCCTGCTGAGCGAGCAACGCCGCCGGCTCGAACAGCGCATGCTTCAGCTCGACGAGCGCAGCCCGCTGCGCATCCTCGAACGCGGTTACGCCATCGTCAGCGACGCCGCTGGCCGCATTGTGCTCGGCCCCGAGCAAGTCGCTCTGGGCGATGAACTGGCCATCCGCTTGGCGCGGGGCAGAATCGCCGCCGAAGTGAAAAAGAAGGAGTAGCCAAAGGAGGCAGAGGAAAGAGAGCAACCAAGGATCTTCTCTTGGCCTCCTGGCCTCAGCTTTCCTGATTCGCGCCGCCGACTTTCAGCACCGCGAGAAAGGCTTCCTGGGGGATGTCCACTCTCCCCACGCGCTTCATGCGCTTCTTGCCTTCTTTCTGCTTCTCCAGCAGCTTGCGTTTGCGGGTGATGTCGCCGCCGTAGCATTTGGCCAGCACGTTTTTTCGCTGCGCGCTGATGGTTTCGCGCGCGATGATGCGGCTGCCGATGGCGGCCTGGATGGGCACTTCGAACATCTGCCGCGGGATGAGCTTGCGCAGCCGGCCGACCAGCTCGCGGCCTCGCTCGTAGGCCCGGTCGCGGTGGCAGACCAGCGCGAGCGCGTCCACCGGTTCGCCCCCCACGAGCACGTCCAGCTTGATCAGGTCGGACTTGCGGTAGCCCGCCAGGTGATAGTCGAGCGAGGCGTAGCCCCGCGAAACGCTCTTCAGCCGGTCGTAGAAGTCTAGGACGATTTCATTGAGCGGCAGCTCGTAGGTGAGCATGACGCGCTGCGGCGAGAGGTACTCGAAGCCCTTCTGCACGCCGCGCTTTTCCTCGCACAGTTGCAGGATGGCCCCCACGGACTCGTCGTTGGTGATGATCATAGCCGTCAGGATCGGCTCTTCGATGCGCGCGATGGTGTTGGGTGGCGGGAACCGCGTGGGGCTGTCCACTTCGAGCGTTTCTGCGTCCGTCGTGGCGATGCGGTAGCGGACGCTGGGCGCGGTGGTGATCAGGTCGAGGCCAAACTCGCGCTCCAGCCGCTCCTGCACGATGTCCATGTGCAGCAGGCCCAGAAAACCGCAGCGGAAGCCGAACCCCAGCGCGGCGGAGTTTTCCGGCTCGTAAAAGAAGGCTGCGTCGTTCAACTGCAGCTTGCCCAGTGCGTCGCGCAGCGGCTCGTACTGGTCGGCCAGCACCGGGTAGAGGCCAGCGAAGACCATAGGCTTGCTGGCCTGGAAGCCGGGCAGGGGCGGCGCGGGCCGTTCGGCTTCCACCACGGTGTCGCCGACGCGCGCATCCGCCACGCGCTTGATGTTGGCGATGACGAAGCCGACTTCGCCCGCGGCCAGCTCGTCCACGGGCATGGGCTTCGGCGTCAAAACGCCCAACTCCTCCACTTCCGACAGCTGGTCGGTGGCGCACAGTCGGATGCGCAGGCCGCGCGCGAGCCGGCCTTCCATGACGCGCACCAGAGTCACCACGCCGCGGTAGCCGTCGAACCAGGAATCGAAAATCAGCGCGCGCAGCGGCGCTGCAGGGTCACCGCACGGGGCCGGGATGCGTTGCACCACAGCTTCCGCGACCTCCCCGACGCCGAGCCCGCTCTTCGCGCTGATGGCCAGCGCTTCCTCCCCGGGGATGGCTAGGATGTGCTCGAGCTGTTCGCGGACCCGTTCCGGCTGTGCTTGCGGCAGGTCCATCTTGTTGATCACCGGGACCATCGCTAGGTTGTTACGCGCGGCCAAGAAGGCGTTGGCCACGGTCTGCGCTTCGACCCCCTGGCTGGCGTCCACCACCAGCAGCGCGCCTTCGCAGGCTGAAAGCGCGCGGGAAACTTCGTAGGAAAAGTCCACGTGGCCGGGCGTATCAATCAGGTTGAACTGGTAAGTCAGGCCGTCGCGCGCGGTGTAGTGCAGGCGGATGCTTTTGGCCTTGATGGTGATGCCGCGCTCGCGCTCAAGCTCCATCGAATCGAGCACCTGCTCGGTCATCTCGCGCTGGCGGAGCGCCCCGGTGAGCTCCAGCAGGCGGTCGGCCAGCGTGGATTTGCCGTGGTCAATGTGCGCGATGATGGCGAAGTTGCGGATGAACCGGGGATCCATGGGCGCGCGCAGGGAATGCTCCGCAAGCCGGCCAGAAACATTCCTGCAAAAAGCAACCTAGTGTGCCACAGTGCTTGCGGTTTGCGCCAACGTGCCGGACTGGGCAAAGCCGTTTGCCGGGCTGCGCAGCCGAGTATATAGTGTTCCGATGGAGCCCGCACCGCAGCGGGAACCATGGCCAGCGACCTTGAAAAGCGCCTCGAGCGCGCTCGGCGATACCTGGAAAAAAACAGACTCGACGATGCCATCAAGGACTACGAGGCCGCGCTGGAGCTAGAACCTTCCAACGCGGAGGCGCTGCAGGCGCTGGCGGACATCCACACCCGGCTGAGCAACCCGCAACGCGCCGCGCGGTACTACGGAGAACTCTTCGACCAGTATTTCCAGGCCGGCGACGCCAACCGTGCGGCGGTGCTCTACGCCAAGTTCCTGCGGCCGGTCCCCCAGCCGGCCGAGCGCGTGGCCCGCTATGGGTTGCTGCTGCAGCGCCAGAACCGCCGCGAAGACGCCATCCAGCACTATGCCGAAGCGGCCCAGCTCTACCTCGCCGAGCGGAACCACGGGGAAGCCTTGGCCAGTCGCGAGCGCATCGCGCAGCTCGACCCGGACAATCCCGGGCGCCAGCTCGACGTTGCCGATCTGGCCGAAAAACTTGGCCGCGCTGACGTGGCCGCGCGAGCCTGCTTCCGCGCGGCTCAGCTCAACCTGGCCGGTGGCGAGCTGAACGCTGCTCTTGAGCTGTTTGACCGCGCCCACCGGCTGGCCGGGGAGGATCGCACCATTGCCCTGTACTACGCCGAAGCGCAGTTGCAGCGAGGCGACCCTGCGCGTGCCGTCGAACTGCTCGCGCCCTTTTCCGCCAGTGAAAACGATCCTGCGTTTCTCAAGACCTTCGGCGAAGCGCTGATGCGCGTCGGCCAGTTGGACCGCGCCCGCGAAGTGTTCGAGCAGCTCTATGCGCAGAAGCCGGATGCGTTTGAGAAGCTTTTCGAGCTGGCGGATCTCCACGCGCGCAGCGGAGACGACCCGCGCGCCGTGGAAATCCTGGCCGCGTTGCGCGCGCGCATGGGAGCCACGCGCCAGGAAACCGACTTCGCCATGCAACTGGAGAGGGTGGCCGCCGCCAATCCCCGCGCCATGGTCCTGACCGAGTTCTGTGCTCAGTTCTACAGCGAAACGAACCGCGAATCGAAGTATTTCACCGCCCTGGAACGCCTGTTTGAGCTCTCGCTCGCGCGGGACAACGTCACCCGGGCCTGCGAGGTTCTGGATCGGCTCCTCGATATCGACCCTTACGATCACGGTCACCAGCAGCGCATGAAGGCGCTTGAGGGCAAGGCGGACGCGGTTCGTCTCCGCGGGCTCCGCGCGCGCCTGGCCCAGGCCGCCACCGGCGGCGCTGGTCTATCCGTGGCGCGCCCCGGGCAGAAACCCACCGCGGAAGCGGGCGACCAAGAGCTGGAGGATTTGATCGTCCAGGCCGAGATCTTCCTGCAATACTCGTTGCTGCCCAAAGTGCAGGAACGGCTGCAGAGAATCGCCGTGCAGTTCCTCGCGGAGTTCGAGCACAACGAGCGCCTGCGGCGGCTCTGCGAGATGAGCGGCTGGTGGCCCCCAGGAATTCAGCGCGGGCCCGTCGCCGCAAGCCCGGCCCGCCCGGGTAGGGAGCTCGCCGAGGCCAGCCCGGAAACCAACCGCGACCTGGCGCGCATCGCGGAAATCACCCGCGTGGTTTACCGGCAGGCTACGCCCAAAGCCGTGCTCTCCGCTGCGGTCAACGAAATCGGCAAGTACCTGCGCGCGGCGCGCTGCCTGGCCGTGATTGGCGCACCGGGCCAGCCCCCGCAACTGGCCGCGGAGTTCTGCTCTCCCGGCGTGGAGCCGTCCTCCGGGGGGCAGATCGTCAAGCTGCTCACGCTGCTCGACCAGGTGGCGCCCGACCCCATCGGCGGGCTGACGCTGCAGTCCGGCGAAACGCCGGTGCTCGCGGAGATGGGCTTGGAGACCGTGCTGGCTGTCCCGCTGACCGACAAGGAAACGCAGACGCCCGCCGGGATGCTCGTCGCCGGCCATGCCGCGCCGTACGCCTGGAGGCCGAACGAGACGTACTTCCTGCAGGCGGTCGGCGACCAGGTGCTCATCTCGGTGAACCACACGCGGTTGCGCACGCTGGTGCGCACGCTGGCCGTGGCCGATGAGAAGACGGGCCTGCTCAGCCGCGGCTCCTACCAGGACTGCCTGCTGGCCGAATCGAACCGGACCAAGTCGCAGGACACCCCGCTGGCCCTGGTGATCCTCCAGCTCGACCGCGGCCCCGAGCTGATCCGCGAACACGGCGAGGCGGTCGTGGAACGCTACCTGGAACAAGTGGCCCGGACGCTGCAGCCCGTCGTGCGACAGAACGACTTGGCCATTCGGTACACGGCCGTGGCCCTGGCCTTCCTGCTGCCGGACACGGCCCTGAGCCAGGCCGCCGGAATTGCTGATAAACTGCGGCGTGCCTCAGCGGGAGTTCCCACGGTGTGGAACTCCGGAGCGGTGTCTTTCAGCGGGGTGGCCGCCGAGGCTGTGCGCCGGCCGGACTTCGACAGCGAAGATATCGTGACCGAACTGATCAACCGCGTGGAGTCGGGCCTGGAAGAAGCGCGCAAGCGCGGCGGCGACACCGTCGTCGTGCTCGAAAACCCGCGCATCTGAGGCGAGGGCATGTTTCCAACCGACGTGGTCATCGTGGCCGGGGCGCGCACCGCCATGGCGCGCTACGCAGGCGCGTTCAAAGATATCTCGGCGATTGACCTTGGCGTGTGCGCGGCGCGCGAAGCCATGCGCCGCGCCGGCGTGGACGCGGCCGAGGTTGACCACGTCATCTTCGGAAACGTGATGCAGACCTCCGGCGATGCCCTTTACGGCGCGCGCCATGTGGGGTTGAAGGCCGGTGTGCCGAAGGAAGTCCCCGCGGTGACGGTGAATCGCCTGTGTGGCTCGGGTCTGGAGGCCATCATCCAGGCTGCGCACCGCATCCTCCTCGGCGAAGCCACGCTGGTGCTGGCCGGCGGCATGGAAAACATGACCCAGGCGCCGCATGTGATTCGCGGTGCGCGCACCGGGCTGCGGCTCGGCGAAGGCAAGCTGGAAGATTCGCTGATGGTCGCGCTGCTCGACACCTACTCCGGTTGCACCATGGCGGATACCGCCGAAAATCTCGCCCTCGAGCACCACATCACGCGGCGCGCATGCGACGAGTATGCCCTGCGCAGCCAGCAGGCGGCAGAAGCGGCTTACAAGGCTTGCCGCCTGCGGGACGAAATGATACCCGTCGAAGTGAAGGCCGGGAGAAAAGTCGAGCTTTTTGCCGAAGATGATCATCGCCGCCCGGAAACGACGCTGGAAGGCCTCGCCAGCCTTCCTCCGGCGTTCCGCAAAGACGGCCTGGTGACCGCGGGCAATGCCAGCGGGATTGTGGACGGCGCCGCGGCGGTCGTAGTGACCGCGGCGAAAACGGCCCGGGAGCGCGGCTGGAAACCGCTGGGGCGGATTGTTTCGTGGGCCGTCACGGGAGTCGAGCCGCGTCTGATGGGCATCGGGCCGGTGCCCGCGACGCGCAAAGCCCTGCAGGCTGCCGGGCTGCGGCTCGAACAGATGGACCTGATCGAAGTGAACGAGGCGTTTGCCGCGCAATACCTGGCGGTGGAGAAAGAGCTGGGCCTGGACCGCGCCCGCACCAACGTCAACGGGGGAGCCATCGCCCTGGGGCATCCGCTCGGCGCCACCGGCACGCGCCTGGCCCTGACCCTGCTTTACGAGCTGCGCCGCCGCAACGCGCGTTACGGCCTGGCCACGGCATGCATCGGCGGCGGCCAGGGCATTGCCATGATCGTCGAAGCGGTCGCCTGACCTTCCGCGTCCTGCCGCGCGGGACGCCAGTCTCCAGGAGGACTCGTATGCCGATTCAAAAAGTAGGCGTGGTGGGCTGCGGCCTGATGGGCTCGGGCATCGCGCAAGTCTGCGCGCAATCCGGCCTGCAGGTCGTGGTCCGCGAAGTAAACCAGGACCTGGTGGACAAGGGCCTGAAAGCCGTCGAGAAAAACCTGCAACGGATGGTGGAGAAGGGCGCGCTGACCGAAGTCGAACGCGACCACACCCGCAGACGCCTGGCCGGCACCACCAGCCTCGAACCGCTGCGCGACTGCGACTTGATCATTGAAGCCATCATCGAACAGCCCGGCGCAAAGAAGGAACTCTTCGCTGAGCTCGACCGCCTCTGCCCGCCGGCCACCATCTTTGCCAGCAACACTTCGTCGATTTCCATCACCGAAATGGCCATGGTTACCCGGCGGCCCGACCGCTTCGTCGGGCTGCACTTTTTCAATCCTGTGCCGGTGATGAAGCTGGTGGAAGTGATCCGCACGATTGCCACTGACCCGCGCGTATTTGACGAAATCGTGGCGTTTGCCGCGCGCTTGGGAAAGACGCCCGTGCGCACCAGCGACCGCACCGGGTTCATCGTGAACCGGCTGCTGGTGCCCTATCTTCTCGATGCGGTGCGCGCGCTCGAAGAAGGGGTGGCCTCGATCGAGGACATAGACAACTCGATGAAGCTGGGCTGCGGCTATCCCATGGGCCCGTTCACTCTGCTGGACTTCGTCGGGCTCGATACCACCTACTACATCGCCAACGTGATGTTCGACGAGTTCAAGGAGAAGCGCTTCGCGCCGCCGCCGCTGCTCAAGCGCATGGTCCTGGCGGGGTGGAACGGGCGCAAGGCCGGCCGGGGATTCTACGACTACTCGGACCCGAAGAATCCCAAACCTGTTGTGCTGACGTGAGCTATAGTGTCGCGCCCGGCAAGGAGCACGGAATGGCCTACGAAAACCTGATCTACGAGAAGCGGAACCAGATCGCCTATATCACCTTTAACCGCCCGAAGGTGAACGCCCTGAACCGCAAGACGGTCGAAGAGCTGGCCGATTGCCTGCGCGACGCCGCGGCGGACGAATCCGTGCGCGTGCTCATCCTGACCGGCGCGGGCGAAAAGGCCTTCGTGGCTGGCGCGGACATCGGGGAGCTGGCCCAGCGCACGCCTGTGGACGGCAAGGAGTTTTCCCTGTTCGGGCAAAGCGTCTTCCGCATGCTGGAAACAATGGGCAAGCCTTCCATCGCGGCCATCAACGGTTTCGCGCTCGGGGGCGGCTGTGAGCTGGCGCTGGCCTGCACGCTGCGCATCGCCAGCCGGACGGCGCAGCTCGGCCAGCCGGAAGTAAAACTCGGCATCATTCCCGGGTACGGCGGCTCACAGCGCCTGGCGCGGCTGTGTGGCAAGGGCGTGGCGCACGAACTGATTCTGACCGGGGAAATGATCTCCGCGGCGGAGGCCCTGCGCATCGGCTTGGTCAACCAGGTGGTCGAGCCGGCAGAATTGATTGCTGCGGCGGAAGCCATGGCCCGGAAGATCATCGCCAACGCGCCGCTCGCCGTGAAGTTTGCCATGGAAGCGGTCGAGCACGGCATGGACATGCCCCAGGAGCAAGGCCTGTTCCTGGAGGCCACCCTGTTCGGCATCTGCTGCGCCACGGAGGACATGCGCGAAGGCACACGCGCGTTCCTCGAAAAGCGCCCGCCGCAGTTCAAGGGCAGGTAGCAGGAGCCGGTAAAGAAACGGACGCGCGGCTGGGATCCCGGCGCACGCCGGATCCGAGGTTTTCCGGCCTGAGACGAACATGGGCAAAGACAGCGGGAGCCAGGTGCGCGGAGAGTTGCGGGCCGCTGGCCTGCGCTTCGGCATTGTGGTGAGTCGGTTCAACAGCTTCATCACCGATCGGCTGCTCTCCGGCGCTCTGGACGCGCTGGAGCGCGCCGGAGCCGACCCAAAACACATTACGGTGGTGCGCGTGCCCGGATCGTTCGAGATCCCGCTGGCGGCGAAGAAGATGGGCGAATCGAAACGCTACGACGCCATCGTCACCATTGGCTGCATCCTGCGCGGCGAAACGGCGCACTTCCAATACGTCGCCACGGAGGCGACCCGCGGCGTGCAACTCGCCCAGTTGGATACCGGCGTGCCCATGATCCTCTGCATCCTGACCTGCGACACGCTCGAGCAGGCCATCGAGCGTGCCGGACTCAAGAGCGGCAACAAGGGCTACGAAGCCGGCTTGGCCGCCGTTGAGATGGCCACGCTGGCGCGCAAGCTGGCTTCCCAGCTCCCCGCGGCCGGCCGACGCAAGGGCCGGTAGCATGGCCCTGCGTCGCAAGGCCCGCACGTTCGCCCTCCAGATGCTCTTCCAGTGGGACCTGAACCGCCAGGTTCCTGCGCGCCTGGCCGCGCAGTTCTGGAAGGGCGTCCGCGCGGAGAAGACGACCCGCGCATTTGCCGAAGAGCTTTTCTTCGGCGCAACCAGGCAGGTTGAAGCCGTGGATAAGCTCCTCGCTCAGCATATCGAGCGCTGGCGGTTGGACCGGCTGGCGGCGATGGATCGCAACATCCTGCGGCTGGCCGTCTACGAGCTGACCTACCTGCACACGCCTGCCAAGGTGGTCATCAACGAAGCCATTGAGCTGGCCAGGAAATTCTCCGACGCCGAGGCACCCGCCTTCGTCAACGGCGTCCTCGATGCCGTCAACCAATCACTCGCCACTCGCCCCTAGGCGCTCGCCGCTCTGTTCTCATGCGGCGATGTGGCCTTCGCTGATGCGCACAGCAGAGCCGCTGACCAGAGGAACCAGCCGGTGGCGGTCCTCGATGACGCGCGCGCGGATATGGCTCGGCCGGCCCATTTCCACGCCCTGCGTGATGCGCAGTTCCTGGCCGGGACGCAGTCGCCCGTGGCGAACAAGGTAAGCTGCCAGCGAGCCGGCGGCCGACCCGGTGGCCGGGTCTTCGAGCAAATCCCACGGCAGCATCCCGCGAGCAAAAGCCCTGCCCGGGCCGCTCAGTGCAAAGCAGTAGGCCATGGTTCCGGCGTGGCCCAAGACCTTCGCCAGGGGGGGAATGTCCAGCCGGATGCGCCGCAGCGCAGCGCGGCTCCGCAGCGGCACCATGAGGTTGAAGATCCCCGTGGAGACCAGTTGCACGGGCAGGCCGCGCGCCAGATCCGCCGTCCGGAGCCCGAGCGCCCGCACCAGTGCGGCGCGTGAGCTGCGCAGCCGTTTGAACCTGGCTGGCTTCTGGGTCATGGTGACGCGCTGCGGGCGGCCGTTGTGGAACTCGATTTCCACCGGCAGGATGCCCGCGCCGGTCTGCTGCCAGACGTGCACGGCGCCTTCGCTCGCGGGCACCACGCCCAGCTCGGCCAGCAGGAACCAGGTTCCAATCACGGGATGCCCGGCCAGGGGCAACTCGGTCGTGGTCGTGAAGATGCGCAGGCGGGCCAGCGCCCGCGTAGTCGTGGGCTTCTGCACGAAGACCGTTTCCGAAAGGTTCATCTCCCGCGCAATGGCCTGCATGCGCGCGCGGGTCAGCCCGTCGCCATCGGTGACCACCGCGAGGGGATTGCCCGCGAACGGCCTGATGGTGAACACATCGAGCTGGTAGAGGCGCCGCTTCATGGCTCAGATGCGTTCGGGCTGCTCGACCGTGCGCGCGTTGCGCACGTTGCCGGCGTTGAGCGTCGTTTTGGGCTCGATCAGCACGACGTGCGTTTCTTCGTCCGCTACGGGAAGGTGCTCGACGCCGCGGGGCACAATCACGAACTCGCCCGGGTTGACGACCACTTCGCGGCCACCGAAGCGCATCCGGAGCCGGCCCTTCACCACGAGGAAAAGCTCGTCTTCCTTTTCGTGGTGGTGCCACAGGAATTCGCCGCGGAACTTCACCAGCTTGATGAAGGTGTCGTTCATCTCGCCCACAATCTTCGGGCTCCAAGGCTGTTGGAAAGAGTTGAACTTCGCAACCAGGTTGACCGGTTCCATCTCGCGCCCCCACGGTCCTGTAGGCTAGGCGGGCTGCCCGGTGTTGGCAACCAATATATAGAGTAGCTCAGGCCCTGCCCAGAGGTTTTCTGTGGAGACTGAACCTGGGTCAGTACTACAGCTTCTGCACCCGCGTGGAGACTTCCTCGAGGAGCCTGCGAGTGGTTTCCGGCCGCGTGGTTTCCGCGTAGATGCGCAGCACGGGTTCGGTGCCCGAGGCGCGCACCATGACCCAGCCAATCGGATCCAGATAGACCTTGATGCCATCGAGGTCTTCGCGCCGCACGACGGGCCAATCGAGAAACTGCCGCAGCTTCTCATCCGCGAAGTAGGCCACGGCCCGCGCGTTCTGTCCGGGCTTGAGTTCGAGGTCCACGCGGCCGTAGTGGTGCTCGCCGAACTCTTCGTGCAGCAGGCGCACCAGCTCGCCGAGCGTCTTGCCATGCCAGGCCAGCACTTCGGCCAGCAGCAGCGCGCACACCGTGGCGTCGCGCTCGGGCAGGTGGAGCTTTGTGCCGATGCCCCCGCTTTCCTCTCCGCCCAGCAGGATGTCGCGCTCGAGCATGAGCTCACAGATGTACTTGAACCCCACGGGAACTTCATGAACCTTGCGGTCGAGCTTGGCGGCAATCTTGTCCACCAGCTTGGTAGCGGAAAACGTCTTGGCCACGTCGCCGCTTAGCTTGCGCGTGCCGGCCAGGTGCCAGAGCAGGATGGAGAACAGTTGATGCGGGGTGATGAACGTGCCGTCGCGGTCCATGGCCGCGATGCGGTCGCCGTCCCCGTCGGTGCAGAAGCCGGCGTCGTAGCGGCCCCCGCGCATGGCCTGGCGCAGCGGGGCGATGTGCGGCTCGATGGGTTCCGGGTTCACCCCGCCGAACAGCGGATCGCGCTCGCCCCGGATTTCATCACAGGACACGCCGTGGCGCTGGAATAGCTCGCGCAGCAGCCCGCGCGCGGCGCCGTGCATCGGATCGGCAACAAAACGTAAGCCGGCTGCGCGCAGCCGCTCCCAGTCCACCAACTTTTCGACCGCCTCGAGGTAGGGCGTCCGCACATCGAGCGGCTCGATCAGATCCTGGCGTGGCGGCAGCGGCGGCGCCCCGTCGCGCAGCACCACGGCCAGCTCCTTTTCAATCTGCGCGACGATCGAAGGCAGTGCCGAGCTGCCGTAGCTGGCCTTGAATTTCATTCCGCTCCATTTGTAGGGGTTGTGGCTTGCGGTAATCATGATGCCGCCAGCCGCGCCGCACTGCCGCACGAGCAGCGAAAGGGCCGGGGAGGGGCAGGCCCGGTCGGCCAGCCGCACCGGAGTGCCTGTGGCTGCCACCGCTTCGGCGGCCACGCGCGCAAACCGTTCGGACCCGAACCGCGTGTCATGGCCGACCAGCACGCCGCGCTCAGGCTGCTCGGCGCGCACCACGTAGCGCGCGATGGCGGTGGCCACTTTGCGCACGTTGGCGTAGGTGAAGTCCTCAGCGATAACGCCGCGCCAGCCGTCGGTGCCAAAGCGAATCGCGCTCACGGCTCAGCAGTATAAAGAAGCTGGAGAAGCAAAGGAAGTCGAGGAAGCGATGCGAGTTAGCTGCGAGGCACGCGGATGAGTCAGAGCAAGCGCAGGGCGCCCTGCTTCTCCAGCCCGACGACGATTTTTCCTACGTCCTGGGAGCGCTCGCGCGCGCAAACCAGCAGCGCGTCGGGAGTCTCCACCACGATCAAGTTGCGCACGCCGATGGCTGCGACGAACTTCTCGGGCACCGCGAACAGGCACCCCGTAGAGTCCAAGGCAAAGAAGTCGCTCTCGGAGACGATTTCGCCCTCCCGTCGAGCCAGGAGTTCATAGACCGCGGCCCACGAGCCGAGGTCGCTCCAACCCATTTCCGCGGGCAGCACAAGCACCTTGCCCGCTTTTTCCGGCTTGCGCGTGGCGGGCTCCATGATGGCGTAGTCCACAGAGACGCTTTCTAGGCGCGGATAAATCCGTTCGAGCGATTTCGTGTAGCGCCGCGTCCCTACGTCTTTCCCCAAACGCAGCAGCGCCGCGTGCGTCCCCGGAAGGAACAGCTTCAGGTGCTCGAGGAAAACCGATGCGCGCCAGAAGAACATCCCGGCGTTCCAGTCGTAGCGCCCTGCGGCCACGTACCGGCGCGCTTTGGAAAGCATCGGCTTTTCCGTGAACCGGCGAACCGCGTAGACGAGCATGCCGCGGACGCGCGCGTAGAGCCGCCCGCGCTCGATGTAGCCGAAGCCGGTCTCCGCCCGAGTGGGCCGAATGCCCAGCACGACCAGGTTCCGGCCCCGCGCGGCGATGGCCAACGCTGCGCGCAGGATCCGGCGATAGCGTGCCGCCCGGGCGATGTAATGATCCGCGGGGAGCACAGCCATCATGCTCTCCGGGTGCCGGCGCGACACATGGAGCGCAGCCAGGCCGATGGCTGCCGCCGTGTTGCGCCCCACCGGCTCGGCCAGGATCTGATCCCGCGGC
>Ga0209172_10001405_pt1 | contig 51667 bp, 45 predicted proteins | sample LarsenN4metaG_FD_184113 | JGI IMG/M metagenome (GOLD analysis project Ga0209172, IMG submission 184113) | Hot spring sediment bacterial and archeal communities from British Columbia, Canada, to study Microbial Dark Matter (Phase II) - Larsen... ...
TTGTATGTGTCAAAAAATTAGTTATGTTCATTGGTTTGAGGAGATGACGTTTTTTGAATAATTTAGGCATCAAAGACATAAGTGTAATTTTTTATGTAAAGTTTTGTATCGACATTCAACATTTCTGATAAAAAATAATTGAATTACAACCAAGCACCATAAATTTATTTTCGTCAGAGGCCAAAATTTATCGGAAATTAGCACCCAGATAAACCACCAAAAAACCCAGCCAAAAAAATGCGGAGCAAATTCATCATATTTGTTGGTTTTTATGATGATGTTTTTGTTTTCATTAATTGTCGCTAATATGTAAGCAATAATTGCTCCCCACAATGCCATACCTATATCTAAAGCTCTAAATAAAAAGGCTCCCATAACAATACCTCCTAATTGACCAATTAGAGCTATACCAAATTTTTTAGCTAATTTTTGTATGTTTGGAGAAAACCCATCACTTTTTTTCCAAATTGCCAGGTCGATCGCCACAATTAAAGGAATTAAACCGGGAATTGTTAAAATATTAGGTTGTTTAGCCAAAAACATTCCAATAGATCCAAATATTATCATGGTCACAGCCAACAATAAGTAAGACATATTCTCTGGTTTCGGTAAGGGAGCAGTTTGCACCGTCACCGTAATTACTTCTGGCTCTGCATCCGCATTAGAATCTAGCAACACCTCCCGTGTATAACTGGTATCAGCTAGCAAATTACTGGTATCCACCGTAATTGCACAATTTACCAAATTCCCCTCAAATGTTGCCCGGTCAAAAGATATCCAGGCGTGGTCATAAGGCGTATGCGGCGGGTCAGAAGGATGAGGAGCTACCGAAAATTGTCCCGCCAATAACGTCTCTGGGATGGGATTACTCAAAGTCACGGTTTGGCTGACTTTTTCTTGCCATTTGGAGGCAGTGAATTGTAAACTATTGTGACTAATTATCAGTTTCGGCAACCGATCCACATCGAGCGGTTTTAGTGCCGCTAAAGCCGCCGCTGCACTGGGGTATCTGTCTGCTACTTTAGGAGCCGTGATTTTAGATAACCAGCTCATCCAGCCACGCTTCAACGGTGGGAATAAGTGCTGAAAATGAATCTGATAATCTGCATCGATTAAATTGCCGATATCTCCCGATTTCGTCCCCGTGAGCAAACATATCAAAGTTGCCCCTAAACCATAAAGGTCGGAAGCCGTGGTTAACTGTCGATTAAATAGCTGTTCGGGAGGCATAAATCCCATTGTGCCTTTCACCACACTGCTGGCGGCGATTTCTCCCCCTCCCATCCGGGCAAATCCAAAATCCACTAAATACACTTTCATTTGTTCATCCACTAGGAGATTTTCCGGTTTGATATCCCGGTGGATAATCGGGGGATGCTGCGATTGAAGATATGTTAAGATTTCTAAGGTAGCAAGGGCGATATGTTTGATTTCCTGGGGTGTCCAGTTACGGGGAGTGGCGAGGGATTCTCCAGAAATATATTGTTGCACCATACAGAAGCCGTCAGGGGTTTGGAACGCATCCAGGTAGCGGGGAATACCGGGGTGCTGCAGGCGGCGAAGCATGGTAATTTCTTGTTGGTAGGCGTCATATTCCCCCCAACTGCTGCCGCTGGTGGCGAATTGGAATTGTTTGAGAACCACGGGGTAGTTTTGGGAGTTGGTGGCGAGGTAGGTGGTACGTCCACCGAGGCGGTTATGTCCCAGTTCGGTTCTGAGTTGATAGCCGTATGTTGTGAAGTCGGGGAGGTCCGCTGACATGGTGAGATGCTCCGATGAGGTTGTTAATCTTTATTATATCTGGTGGGGATTTATGTACTGAGGGGGGGGTGATTGAGATGTCATCGACTTCTCATCGACTTTTCAAGCTATTTTGCTCCTGAATTTGATGGCCATGAGCAATTCTATGCCTAAGTACATAATGACCAGAAATACACAAGATTGAGGGATGCGGTAGCCTATGATATTATAGAGGGTGATGTCGGTGCGGCGGTCAATTAAGCCAGAAATTACCCCGGTTTCGCCTACGGGTAAACTGGTTTGAATGCGACCGTATGGGTCGATTATTTGAGATATGCCGGAGCTGGTGGGGCGGACTATCCAGCGGCGATGTTCTATGGCTCTGGCGGGTGCCATTGCTGAGTGTTGCAGGTGTTGTAATGGTGTCCACCACATGGCATCGTAGGTGGGGATGGCGATAATTTCGGCGCCGTTTTTGACCAAGTTTATTAATACATGGGAGAAGTCCATATCATAACAGATGGCAATGCCGATTTTGCCGATTTCTGTGGGAAATACAGGGAATTTTTTGCCGGGAGTGCCGTCATCAAAGTATTGGACGGGATTGTTTTTGTAGTAGCTGCCTATTTTCTTGCCGTTGGGTGCGAGGAGGAGGGCGGTGTTGTAGAATTTATCGGGATGTTCTGGGACTTTTTCTTTGGCGCTGACGATGAGGTGGGTGTTGAGTTGGGCGGCTAATTGTGAGAGTTTTTGAAATGTTTCTGTGTCTTCATCTATGAATTCAAAGAGGGAATATTCTGGCCAAACGATGAGCTGGGGTTTGCCTGGGATTTGCTGGGATAGTTGGGTGTTTTCGGCTAAACTGCTGGTTTCGGTTTGGATGGCTCCGACGGGGATTTTACCGGGAGTGATTTGCTGTAGCTGTGTGGCTCCCCAGAGGTATAATGTCATTAGGCAAGCGAGACTGATAAGGGCGGGTTTCCAGGGATGGGATGGGGTTTTGTGCCGGTATTTTAATATTAGCCAGCAGCAACTGCTGTTAATGATGAGAATGAGGGCGGAAATGCCGTAAACTCCGATTAATGATGCTGTTTGTAATAGGGGCAGGTTGGCGGCTTGGGAAAATCCGGGGGTTAACCAGGCGAATTTAAGCCACCACAGTTCTGAGCGAAAGTATTCTATGCCTACCCAGAAACAGGGGGCGGCGATGAGGGCGGCGGCGGTGCCCCAGCGTTTTTTTGCTAAGTATATTGTCCAGGTAAATAGGGCGGGAAAGAGGGCGAGGACGGCCCAGAGGAGGAGGCAAAACCAGGGGAAGATTTGCCATAACCAGCGGAGGGTGAAGGTGTAAAATATGCTGCCGAAGATGAGGCCGATCGCCCGGGCTTGGAGGGAGTTTTTGGCGGAGAGGGTGGCGAGGAGCAGGGGGACAAAGGCGATGAATGCTAGGGGCCAGCAATTGTAGGGGGGAAAGCAGGCGGCGAAGAGGACCGCACCCACCAGAGGCGAGATCGCCCGGAGAACTTTGTCCCAAGGTTGGGGGACGCTACTGCTGGTAGCATGGAGGAATGGGAGTTTGAGCATAGGTAGCCAAAGGTGTATTACGGCTATTAATATTTTGGCCAGAGGGCGTTTTGAGTTCCGATGTGAGAACTTTTAGTATTCATCGACTTTGGGGGTGAGGGGCGTTTATGATAGGTGCAGAGTGTTTGCCCTTGCCCCAGCTATGCCGAGATCCTTAAAGATTCGTCTTGACTGCATTCCCCTGGTGAAATCGTCGCTGCTGCGCAATGGCTTTCCCAGCCAGAAAATCCTGGCGGAGGACCTGGGGATATCTCAATCTACGGTGAGCAATTTTTTAAATGGTCGCCCGGTAGATTATGTGAATTTTCAGGAAATTTGCCGCGTGTTGGCCCAGGAGTGGCGGCAAATTGCCGATTTGAATGGGGGAGAGCCAAAAGAGGAGCTACCACCGTCTGGGGGAAATGTGCCGGTACGAGTGGCGATCGCCTCTGGTAGCTACCCCATCACCCTTGTAGCGCAGCTACATCAGGCATTGCAGGCGGCAGGACATGAAGTATTTTTGCCGGAAAACAACGGCCAACCCAGGACCTACCTGAGCAAATCCGATTATTTGCTGCTACTGCTCTCCGCCGAGGGGGCGATCGGCGAACTAATCCTGGAAGAGGTGCGTCAAGCGAAACAACTGCACCAAATTACCTCGCAAAAACCAGCGATTTTACCGATTTGCGTCGATGTATCCGGGCTGGGGTTAGCGATGCCATTTGATTTGCAGTGGTTATTGGAGGGAGTGCAGCCGTGGCGGTGGCGATCGGCCACAGATACCCCAGTCATCATCTCCGAGTTACTAGGTTTGTTTGCCACAGGAGGGACCGCATTGGCCAGCCAACATGACCTCGCCATGCGGTGGGAAGATATGCCGAAAATGATGGGTTTAGTGCCAGTCCCAATGGCACCGCCAGAATTACCCGAAGGACAGGTGGAAGTGGATTCAGAATTTTACATCTACCGTCCCCCCATTGAGGAGCGTTGTTGGGAGGCGATCGGCCAACCAGGAGCCCTCATCCGCATCAAAGCACCCCGCCAGATGGGCAAAACCTCCCTCATGGCGCGCATCCTCGCCCAAGCCGAACGCCTCGGCTCCCGCTCCGTCGCCCTCAGTTTCCAACTCGCCAACCAGCGCGTATTTGCCAACTCCGATCGGTTTTTGCAGTGGTTTTGCGCCAGCATCAGCCTAGAACTGGGTCTATTAGACCAAGAAAAACTAGCCAAATACGCCCAACTCGCCCAAATGATCGGCAGCAACCAAAGCTGTAGAGCCTATTTTGAACAATACTTGCTCCCAGAAATCCGCCAACCCCTCACCCTCGGCTTAGATGAAGTAGATAGAGTCTTTGAATCCCCAGAAATTGCCGATGATTTTTTTGGCTTACTCCGCTCCCTGCACGAAGAAGCCAAGCGGCGGGATATCTGGAAAAACCTGCGCCTCGTAGTCGTCCATTCCACCGAAGTTTACATCCCTTTAGACGTAAACAAATCCCCATTCAATGTGGGCTTACCCATAGAATTGCCCGAATTTAATCCCGCGCAGGTGCAGGAGCTAGCTGGGCGTCACGGACTCAGTTGGCAAGACCGAGAAACAGAAAAACTAATGAGTCTGGTAGGCGGACATCCCTATTTAGTGCGGTTGGGAATGTATCACATTGCCAGAGGAGACGTAACTCTCGATAACTTGCTCACTGAAGGAGCTACAGAAGCCGGACTATACGCCGACCACTTGCGCCGTCATTTGTGGAATTTGGAACAACATCGGGAATTACTCGATGCAATGGCCCATGTAGTAGCAGCGGCGTCACCAGTGCGGTTGCCTTCAGCCTTAGCATTCAAGCTCAACAGCATGGGTTTGGTGAAAGTAGAGGGGAATGATTGCGCCCCTAGATGCCTATTGTATCGCCAGTATTTTCGCGATCGTCTCTCCCCCCGTTAACCCCAACCAGCCCAAAAGTCGATGACAAGTCGATGAGAAGTCGATAAGTTTACAAATAAGTCGGTGATGTACTCAAATCCCCACCAGATTAAATGGGATTATCGAGTAGAGCAACCGATTATGAATTACTTCTCTATGTTAATGGATTTCCTGCGCGATCGGCAGAAATTCCTAGAAGAACTCAGCGAAAGCGTCAGCCTAGAAAAAAAGATTCTCACCCTGTTTATCTGCAACTCCTTCCTCTTCGCCATCTACGGCGGGATCATCGGTTCCACCCATAGTTTTCCTCAAACCCTCGCCTCCGCCCTCAAATTACCCGCCCTTTACCTCCTCACCCTCATCATCTGTCTCCCCGCCCTCTACTTCTTTGACCTCCTCTTCAGCTCCCACCAGCGGACATTTCAGCAATACCTCACCCTGCTTTTATCCGCCATGTCCATGATTAGCGTCATGCTCATCGGCTTTGCCCCCATCACCATATTTTTCCGCTTATCCGTCAACAACTACGACTTTTTCAAACTCCTTAACGTCGTCATCTTCATCCTCACCGGCGTTATCGGCGTCCACTTCTTTTATAAAGGCATGGTCTTCCTCACCAAAGCCGACGCCAACCAACAAAAATTTCTCCTCCAAACCGTCAGACTTTGGTTATTACTCTACGCCTTAGTAGGCAGTCAACTCGGTTGGACACTCCGCCCCTTTTTCGGCGATCCGGGCTCATCCTTTGAACTATTTCGGGCACATGGCGGCAGCTTCTCCGGGGACATTATCGTATTAATTTTACAAAAATTGGGTCTCATGTATGACGAATGACCAGGGCATTTGCCCGTCACCCAGAAACCGGGTTTCTTACGAAGCACCTCCGTTTAAATACGAGACATCTCGTTTGAGAAACCCGGTTTCTATAGGGAACTAGGAAAATTAAAATCAGAGGAGGTTCTGCCCAATGGCCGAAAACTTAGGAGAATTAGAAATTCAGAAATCCCAACTAGAAAAACTGCTAGAACTGGGTGTTACCGATACCATCGCCCTGGAAGCATATCGCGGCTTCGCTTTCCGGCGTTGGTCACAAATCATATCTTTCTTGCTCAATCAGATATTTTTTCTCGGCATGATTTTAATCTTTATCATGCCCGTGAGCCTGATGGTCTTAAACAACTTAGGCAAATTATCCAACAGCAAAAACAATACCATCTTAGTAGTATCTCTCATTACCTTGATGGCTGTGGGCTGTTTACTGCTAGTAGATATTTGGCTGTGGCGGCGGATAAAATATGTCGCATCTACCGCCCGGTTACTAGAAGAAATCGATAATTATAACCGAGCGATTAAAACCATTGTCATGCTCGATGAGATAGAAGCCGCCCGCCGCTTGCAACCAATAGATACTGCAACAAATGCCAATGATAGACAGGAAGTATTAGCGGCCTTGCAGGTAACTAGAGATAGCCTGATTGGCGCTTTAATGGCAGAAAAGATTATCAGGAATAATCAAAACTTAATCAGTAGTCGCTATCAATTATTTGCCGAATTAGAACAAAACCTGGCAACTTTAATGACCTTCGATACTGGCGACCAGAAAAGCGAGTATGGCAGATTGCTAGATGAAGCCCTGAAAATTGGCATTAACGTCCACAAGGAAATCAGGAGCTTACAAAATAGTCAAAGAAAATGATAATTTTGTCATTTGTCATTTGTCCTTTGTCATTTGAGGGCAAGGCAGTATCGGTTTTCTTCGTTCGATGCGAGATGCTGATCTGCGCCACGGCAAGTCCTGTGCCCCTACAGTTACTTGTAAAAAGACCAATACTGGAGGAGAAACCGGGTTTCTATGCAGGGTATCGTACTTTGACGGAGACTCTGGGCAGAAACCCGGTTTCTGAGCCGCAATGACCAATGACAAATCACTACTAACTCAAACCCAAACTATATTTAGCAGTAGTAGCAACCACATCCTGTTCATCGGCGGCGAGTTGCTCTAAAGTAGAGCGAACCTGCTCCCCATCTAAAAAGTTGCCCAGAGCTTGGGCGACGCGGTGGCGGATCTGCCAATCGGAATTAGAGGCTAAGGGCAGCAGCAAAGGGAGGGCGCGGGGGTCCCGCAGCTCGCCAAGAGAGCCGATCGCCACCGTCTGCACAATACTTTCATCACTACCCAGAGCATCCGCCAGAATATCAAAACAGCGGGGATCCCCCATTTCCCCCAAAGCCGCCACAATGCTAAAGCGGAGCAGCCAGTTAGAATTGCTGAAATATAACTGCTGCAAATCTTCAAATGCGGCAGTCAGCTTTAGCGCCCCCAAGGCGTCAGCGGCGGCGGCTTGCACGTCGGTTTCCGTGTCATTCAGCAGCCGATCGCGCAGAATCGGCAAAGCCTGATTTGGGTCCACCTCCCCCAGAGTCGCCATCTGGCTCACCGCCGCATAGCGAATCCGGGCATTCTCATCTTTAATCGCCGTTACTATCAGTTCAAAAGCCCTTCCTTTATCAATTTGCCGCAACCGATTTACTCCGCTCATCCGCTCTCCCACATCATCAGAATTCAACATAATCTGCACCGATTCTGGCGTAATACTCATCTTCTATGTTTAATTTCTTAATCTGTGATTTTTTGCCGCTTCCCCCCGTCCAGGATCCCCCCGTCCAGGATTCCCCGGAAGCCTAACCTTCTCCTGCAGCCATTGCCCGCAAGATATCCCCCCGCGTCAGAATGCCGATCGCCTTACCGCTAGCATCCACCACCGGAAACCGATGTACCTTCTTTTCGTGCATCAATTTCGCCGCCTCTCGGAGCGGTTTATCCGGCGCCACCGAGATGGGATTTGTACTCATCACTTCTCCCACCGTTTGCCCCAAAGCCTTGTGTAAATCTCTTTGATAGCTCGCCGGATTTTCCAAATAAATCACGCTATCGAGAATCATAATATAAGCCGGTAGTTTCACCCCAGTTTCCTGCCACATCAAGTCATTCTCAGAGAGAAATCCCACCAATTTTCCCGACTCATCCACCACCGGCAAACCGCCGATGCGCTTTTCAGCCATAATCTTAATCGCATCTTCCAGGGGCGTCTCTGGTTTAGCCAAAATGGGCTCTCGACTCATAAAATCAGCAACAGTTTTGCTCATATACGTTGATTTTTCGCTCTAGTTAGATATAGGTAGTCCTTGATCCGTGCGCAGCGCGACATCTTTTTTTGGTTTCCAGGCCAATTTTCCCCCCCACGCCTATGATGCAAGAAACCGGGTTTCTTCATATATACCTGGTTGCTTAACAAAGATTAAGCGCCAGAAACCCGGTTTCTGAGCGGGCTGCTGGAGGAGGCACACCTGAATCCCATAATTTTCTCAGATTTGGGCAAAAAAGTCACCAGATCATTTGTCCTTGGTCATTCGTCCTTGGTCATTTGACAAGGGACAAATTGCCTTGTAACAAGTGACATGTTGCCAAGAGGGTTAAAATGAGAATTGTAAAGATTTATGTAGCGCGCCAATGATGACTGGACAAATCCCCGACCAACTCCCCCCAGAGCCACAACCTAGGTGCGTGTGGGTTTGTCAGCACCAATCTTGTCAGCGTCAGGGTTCAGAGCAGGTGTTGGCAGCTTTTATGGGAGCGGACCTGCCCGAAGGCGTCACTATCATCCCCAGCGGTTGTCTGGGACAATGTAGCACCGGGCCCACCGTGCGCATTACCCCAGACGAAATCTGGTATTATCGCATCCAACCCAGTGATGTACCGGTAATTGTGGAACAGCACCTCAAACAAGGCACACCAGTACAGCACAAGCTCAACCCCAGAATTCACCTGTCATTTGTCATTGGTCATTAGTCCTTTGTCCTTTGTCCTTTGTCAAGTGACAAGGGACAAGGGACAAGGGACTAAATGCAAACTAATTGCTAAATCCCAAAACCCAATCGCGGATTAACTGGTTAACGCGCTGGGGTATTTCATCGTGGGGACAGTGACCCGCTTGCAGATAATATTCCGTCAATTGGTGATAGTGTTCGCGGAACTGGGCCGATCGCTCTTTCACCTTCATCCAGGGGTCCCCTTCTCCCCACAGGGTCAAGAGGGGACAGGTCATTTGCCCCAGCAATACATCGACTTTCTCGCCTTGGGGGGTTTTGAACACCGAGGCGAATACTCCCGCTGCGCCGGGGTCGCAGGAAGGGCGATAAATGTCTTCTACCAGTTGGTCCGTGACGGCAGTTTTGTCTAAATAAACTTTTTCTAAGGTGCGGCGGATAACGGACCGTCTGCGGGTCCATTGAAATAACAACCAACTGACTAAATTTTGCTGAAATAGCCATTTAGCAGCTTTCTGAATGGCGCGGCGCATTGGTGGCGGTTCTGGCGGCGGGACCGTGGGGGTAAATGGTCCGGCACTATTGAGCAACACCACACCAGGGATGTTGGCATTACTGGCGGCGACACAGAGGGAGGCGTAACCCCCCAAGGAGTTGCCCACGAGGACCGGGGGGGCGCCGATGACATCAGTGATGAAATCGGTAAGTTGCTGGCGCCAGAGGTCGCCGCTGTATTGCCATTGGGGTTTAGCTGAGCGTCCGAAACCTACGAGGTCGATCGCCCATACCTCAAACTCCTCCTGCAACTCGGCGATATTTTTCCGCCAGTGGTCCGTAGAGCCACCAAAACCATGCACCAGGAGCAGCGGCGGTCTGTGGGGGTGTCGCAACCCAGCGCGCACATAGTAGATTTGCTCGCCCCGCCACTGCCAGAAAGTGCCTTTCTCTGTGGGGGTTGCCGTGAGGGTGTTTGCCTGCATTGTGAATTAATGCTAATTTTTGTATATTTTTGTATCTTACAGGATTTCTTTGTCAAATGATGTGGCGGCGGCGGGGGCGATCGGCTCTGAAAAAGTCCAGTATTATGGACTGTAAACAAATGATAAGCTGGATATTGTCAATTCAGCTCAAGTATGATTTCAGAGTTTTTATGCACATCCATAACCTGGAACAATGGCAGCACTCCCATGATTTCTCTGTCAATCGACATCAAGCAGAAAAAAACACCAAAATCGTGCTGTCACTCACAGCAGTAACAATGGTGGCGGAGATTGTTGCTGGGATCACCTTTGGTTCGCTGGCTCTGCTGGCTGATGGTTGGCATATGGCAACACACGTGGGCGCCTTTGGCATTACAGTATTTGCCTATCAATATGCCCGCAGAAATGCCAACAATCCTAAATACACCTTTGGCACAGGGAAAGTAACTGTACTCGGAGGTTTTACCAGTGCAATTGTGCTAGCAGTAATTTCTCTGGGTATAGCAATAGAGTCAGCAGCTCGTCTTTTTCAACCTCAACATATTCAGTTCAATCAGGCAATCTACGTTGCAGTTATTGGATTAGCCGTGAATCTTGCCAGTGCTTTCCTCTTGCATGACCATCACGAGCATGACCACGACCATCACGAGCATGACCACGACCATCACGAGCATGACCACGACCATCCCCATCAAGATCAGAACCTTCGAGCTGCCTATATTCACGTTTTAGCCGATGCCTTAACCTCTGTTTTGGCAATTCTTGCCTTACTCGCGGGCAAGTTTTTAGGTTTGGTGTGGATGGATGCAGTCATGGGTTTTATTGGTGCATTAGTGATTACACGATGGTCTTATGATTTGGTTAGAGAAACTGGGTCAATCTTGCTCGATGGTGGAATTGATAAACAAATAAAATTGGCAATTGCCAATGCCATTGAGCAAAACGCCGATAATCGCATCACCGATTTACACGTTTGGAAAGTTAGCGAAAATCATCTAGCCGCCACCATTTCCGTCGTCACCCATTATCCTCAGCCACCAGAATCTTATAAGAAGTTACTTGGCCATATTCCCTCGCTCTCTCATGTGATTGTTGAAGTGAATCACTGTCATGGGGAACCCTGCATAGACATACATACAGTAGCGCTAGAGTCCGCCAGCACTCCATAAACAGGCTGGCTCAGAGGCAATTTACAGCTTGTTCGATAGTGATTCGGTACAGCCATGATCTCCCCATCACCATAAATCCCGCTCCCAGAGCGGGATAGGGACTTTGAAGGTCAACTGCATCATCTCAGAAAGGGCTGTATCTAAAGTTGCGGTATGGCAATATAACCCCACTTGCCGCCTTCGAGCTTGGTGATATAATCAGCTCCCATTTGATTGGTGTAGCCACTAATACTCTCTACCCAAGCTCCACCCACATTCACTTTGGCTAACCCGTTACTAAAGGACAAAGCATCGGCAAATTGAGGAGAAATCACGAATTTACCGGTTTGATCGATAAATCCAACTTTGTCACCTAAACGCACCATTGCCAGTCCTTCAGAAAAAGAGGCGGCGCCATTCAACCCGGAGCGAGAAGGCGCCCAGAATTGCGGCGCAATAACTATGGCCCCTGTTTTGTCTATGTAGCCCCATTTGTCATCAATATTAACTGCGGCCATGCCTTCAGCAAAATCCTGCACAGCCAAGAATTGAGCGGGAATGATGAATTTGCCGGTTTGGTCGATAAAGCCCCACTTATTGTTAATCTTTACGGCGGCTAAACCATCGTGAAAATCCCGCGCTTCGTCGAATTGTGGCGGAATTACTACAGCTCCGGTTTTATCCATATAGCCATATTTCCCAGTGATGGGGCGAAACCAGGCGAGTCCTTGGGAAAATTTGTAAGCAGCGGTGTAGGGTTGGGGTTCGATGACGAATTTGCCGGTTTTGTCGATAAACCCGGTTTTGTCAAAATCAATCCGCACTTGGGCGAGTCCCTCGGCAAAAGGCCATGTTTCATAAGCGGTGGCGCCGGGATAGGCTAGCTGAAACGCCCATTTACCAGTTTTATCTATATATCCCACTTGATTGTCAATTTGAACATTAGCTAAGTCTTCAGAAAAGCCGACTGGGAGCAAAAATTGAGGGGGGATAACTTGCTGGCCATTTTTGTTGATATAACCCCACTTGCCGCCTATTTCCACGGCGGCGATTCCTTCGGCAAAATCTGTGACATTATCAAATTGCGGCGGTATGGCCAAGGCGCCATTTTTGTCAATATAACCCCATTTGTCGCCGATTTTGGTACTGGCCAATCCGTGAGAAAATTGGCCAATCCCCCCCATTTCTGGGGGAATGGCAAATAAATCTTGATTCCCGCCAATGTATTCTACGGGGACCGTGCGAGGGAGATTTCGCCCTTGACACATGAGGGCCGCCACTTCGCCTCTGGTGGCACTTTGATTTGGTCGCAGTTGCCGAATTTGGGGATAATTGACGGCTAAGCGGCCCACGGTAGCAGCGGCGATCGCCTCCGTCGCATAACCGGGAACCTGGCTCGCATCATCGAAATACTGGCGCAACAACCCAGCGGCATTTTCCTGTCGGCTCAAACCCAAAGCATTCGCCATTACCGCCAGAGCTTGCACTCTGGGAATAGCTTGGGACGGCTGAAAAGTGCCATCGGGATAACCGGTAAAAAATTCCCGAGCGTAAGCGTCCCGAATAGCTCGATAAGCCCAATGATTGGCGGGCACATCTTTAAAGCTGATGGGGGAGCGTTTGGCTTCAGCGGTGGGGAAAGTATTGAGCATCACCACGGCAAATTCAGCTCTGGTGATGGTGGCTTGGGGGCGAAATGTGCCGTCAGGATAACCACTGAGGAGATTTTGCCCCCGGAGGGTGGTAATACAATTTTTGCCCCAATGGTTGCCCGTGTCAGTAAATGCCCAAATTTTGGGGGTTGGTTGGGTGGCAAGTAAAATCGCACCAGTGACAATTTTTGCCCAGAATCCTGGTTTTTTCGGCATATATTTCTGGCAGAATTCTCGATAATATACCTTGACAATTTGCGGTTATTGGTGTATTAGCAAAGCGGCAGCACTGGCAGCGATCGCGGCATCATCCAGGGAGGAAAGGGTAAAAGTCTGGTGAATGTGGGGATAGGAGAGATGGAGCGATCGTCTGTAAGCGTGGTCATAATGACAATCCAGAATATCGGCCACAAAGGCTGGGTAATTACCAGCATCAATGAGTAGCTCCCACTCGGCCAATTTTTCCCCCCCATAGCGATATTTCAGCCTTTGCAGCTTCCCTTTGAGTAGTTCGGGATGCTGCATCAGGTGGGGATATTCCTGCAACAGCCACTCAATCCGAGCCGCTGTGGGCACTTCCAAGGCGATACCCGATGCCTGTTTCATCCGCTCCCATAACTTGGGAGGTAGGTAAAGGGCACCAATTTTATTGCTTTCCGACTCCACCCAAACCGGAGACAGGCGATCGAGGTTTCTCAGAGTCTGTACCAGCAGAGATTCAAAATATTTTTGGGAAGGTTGGGGCGTCGGTCCGAGCTGCCACTCTTCTCCCAACACCGACCCCCGGTGGTTGGCGAGAGCCTCTAAATCCAAAACCGGAGCGCCTAGGGATTGAATCTGGCGCAGGATGCGGGTTTTGCCGCTGCCTGTGGGTCCGGCGAGAACGCGGTAGGTGAATTGAGGCGGTAGAGTTTCTAGCTGCTGCAGCACCCAAGTGCGATAAGTTTTGTAACCGCCTTGCAAAAGTGTGACTTGCCAGCCGATCGCCCCAAGGACCGTAGCCAGACTCTGCGATCGCTGCCCCCCCCGCCAACAGTACACCAGGGGGTGATAGTTTTTGTCTTTGGCGGCGAAATGACCTTGCAGGTGGGTGGCGATATTCTTAGCCACCAGAGCCGCTCCCAGCTTCCGGGCCGTGAAGGGATCAACTTGTTTATAGATAGTTCCCACTTCTGCACGTTGGGGATCATCAAGTACCGGTAAATTGATGGCTCCCGGTATCCGGTCTTCGGCAAATTCCGAAGGCGATCGCACATCAATAATCTCGCTGTAGGTTTCCTCCCAGGGGGACTGGGTATAGACTAAAGAACGCGGCATAAGGGGATTCGGAGTTAAAATAGATCTTATAGTTTCCTTAGCAAGCTATACCAGTTTTCGATGAAACAAGGTCAGGATAGGGGTTTTTCTGGCAACATCCCCAACCCCATACCCCATCAACCCACATCTGTGCCGAGCTGTCAGCCTTTTGTGGAGCGGCATTTCTGCATTAATTAGGTATTTTTTCCGATTCAAAAACACCCCTCTAGACTTTTGAACGAATTTAGATACAATAAAAGAAAGGTAAGTAGTGATTCAGGTCACAACCATGCTCTGGGTAATTTGGCTATTGACAGTACCGTGACCTGCTTTAAAGCCACAAATGGCTGCAAGCAATGCTGGCTGAAAGCGGCGGGCGTCCCAGCAGGCGCCAAAGGGGTTGACCAACCGTAAGTGCAGCCACCCCAATTGTGTTGAACCTTTCCAACTTTCTTGAGCTGCGTTTCCGGCAGCATCCCCCCAACTCCGGGACTTTGGAGTAGAGGCAGGATTCCTGTCTGGATCTGCATTATCCGTCTTCTCGCATTTCCTGGCGCGTTAAATGCAGGCGCTTGTTATGCGAGTGTTCGAGTGGCTCTAGTTTGGGTGCAGCCTGACCACCAGCCGTGGTTATCACCATCATGGCTAAACAAACTTAAGTCTATCAAACTAACAACTGTGGGGTTTTTTCAGTGATTGCTATCTCACATCGTCCAGTAGGGCGTAAGTGGAACACGATTAGTTTTGCTTCCACGCTCTATCTCTGCCCGATTTTGGATCTGCTCTTAGCAGAAATCCCCCCCCAATGGCAGGCAGAAGTCAGACTCGGACTTCAAGAAGCTTTAGTCAATGCTGCCAAACATGGAAATCAGTTAGACCCGGGTAAAACCGTGATGGTTCGCTTCTCCGTCAAACGAGACCGATACTGGTGGATCATCTGCGACCAGGGCAACGGCTTTACCTGCCCCCATACCTGTAGTGACGACCCCTGCGCCGATGTACCCCACGAAGAAGGAGAATGTGGCCGGGGGTTGTTTATTATCAAGCAAGTATTCGATGAGGTGCATTGGAATAAACGAGGACGAGAGCTACGCCTTTGCAAGTTGATGAATAATCATCGTTTGCCTTTAGTCCGCTAAATTGTGGGTTAAATTGACGATCCCAACTGACAGTCTCCTAACTAGGTGCTACGCCTGAAGTGAGGTGACAGACAATCTCCTAGTGGCCAATTCATCTAGTGATTTTCCTGGGACGCTTTCCGATCGCGGTTGTGACCGTGGGTAGGGCATGGGGGTGCGGAAATCGAGCCGTCCAGCCAGCTTTGCGCTTGCTCCAGTCGCGGCAGGGCTTCTTCTTGGTTATCCTTGAGGAGAAACACCAAGGCTGCTGCTGCTTGCTCAAGGGCGCGAGCCTTGCGGTTAGACTTTAACCGATGCCAATCTGTTTCCGCGATCGCCAGCCGCTCCGCCAAGGCGCGGGCTAATTCCAGGGTGCCAATTTCCTGCAATTGGCTTGAATTTGGTCCTGGCAAACCAGTCCCCACTTTCACCGGTGTTGCGGTAATCTCCGCCATAGAGCATCTCCATAAATAGATTTTTTCATTTATAACCTAAATACAATTATTTTGCCACTGACTGGATGACATCTTCCCCAACCCCCGGCGATCCCCCTGCATCAGAGTTTGAACTTGCCCTGCAAGAAGTAGAAGGCAATCTCCAATCCCTGAAACAGCGCTACGCCCAAATTCAAACAGACCTGCAACGCCAAGAACAACTCCAAGCCTCACTCAGCCAGACCCAACAGGGAGCCGAACTAGAAAGCATCAAAAAAGACCTGGCAGAAATCCAAGTGGCCCTAGAAAGCCAGCTCCTCACCGATCGTCACCTGATGGTTTTGTTTTGGCAAGCAGTCCGCCATCAGCTCCTCGGCGATGTGTTCTGGCAAGCCGTCCGCCTCGGCGGTCTCGGCGTCATTTTGGGCTGGCTGCTCAAATCTTGCGCCGGTAGCTAGTCCCATATGCAGAGATTTTGTCCGCGATACTTCGCCCCTAAAATTGAGGTGGAATAACTCACCAAAAATTTTATCGGACAAAATGAACAAAAGAATTGCAGAGATTTTGCGCAGTGGCAACCCAGGGGAAACCCTAGAAATTCGGGGATGGGTGCGAACAAAGCGGGAATTAAAGGAATTTACCTTTGTGGAAGTCAACGACGGCTCGTCCTTGGCTAACCTCCAAGTGGTGCTTAACCCAGAGTTGCCGGATTATAGCACGATTGTCAAACAATTGAACACGGGCGCCTCTGTAGCTGTGACCGGAGTGCTGGTAGAATCTCCCGCGAAAGGACAGCGCATCGAGCTGAAAGCCGCCACCCTGACGGTTTACGGGGACGCGGACCCAGAAACTTATCCCCTGCAAAAGAAGCGCCACTCGTTTGAGTTTTTGCGGGATATTGCCCATTTGCGATCGCGCACCAACACCCTCGGCGCCGTCTTCCGCATCCGCAACGCCTGCGCCACCGCCATTCACCAATTTTTTCAAGAACGCGGTTTCCTCTGGGTTCACACCCCCATCATCACCGCCAGCGACTGCGAAGGTGCTGGGGAAATGTTCGCCATCACCACCCTCAACCTCAAAGACATCCCCCGCACCCCCACCCAAGACATCGACTACACCAAAGACTTCTTTGGTAAACCCGCCTACCTCACCGTCAGCGGTCAGTTAGAAGCGGAAATCATGGCCCTCGCCTTCAGCAACGTTTATACCTTCGGTCCCACCTTCCGCGCCGAAAACTCCAACACCTCCCGCCATCTCGCCGAATTCTGGATGGTAGAACCAGAAATGGCCTTTTGCGACCTGCAAGGGGACATGGACCTCGCCGAAGCCTTCTTAAAACATATCTTCAAATTTGTAGTGGAAACCTGCCCCGAAGATATGGAATTTTTCAACCAGCGCATCGATAACACCGTTCTCGCCACCGCCGACAACATCATCAATAACCAATTTGAGCGGATAACTTACACCGAAGCCATTAACATCCTGGAAAAAGCTGATAAAAAATTCGATTATCCCGTAGAATGGGGGCTCGATTTACAATCAGAACACGAGCGCTATATCACAGAAGAGGTATTTAAAAAACCCGTCATCGTCACCAACTATCCCGTAGGTATCAAAGCCTTCTATATGCGCCTGAATGACGACGGCAAAACCGTCGCCGCAATGGATGTACTGGCCCCGAAAATCGGCGAAATCATCGGTGGTTCCCAGCGGGAAGAGCGGTTAGATGTATTAGAATCGCGCATCAAAGCCCAAGGACTTGATATCAATAATTACTGGTGGTATTTAGACCTGCGGCGTTATGGGAGCGTGCCTCACGCCGGTTTCGGTCTCGGTTTCGAGCGTGCCGTCCAATTTATGAGCGGTATGGGCAATATTCGTGATGTAATTCCCTTCCCCCGCGCTCCTATGTTAGTTGATTTTTAGTGCCTAAAAATATTAGTAGGGTGGGCATTGCCCCCCCTATTTGACTTGCTGCACCAATTTTTATGTTGCCAGCAGAGAAAGTGTAAAACAGCGGCTCCGGCTGCCGTGACGGGGGTGGCGGGTCGATGAGTACCACTTATTTGGCTCCCACGCCTCTGGCTTCCACAATGACGCGCTCTTTCTGTCCCTGCTTGAGCGCTTCTATGGGTTTTAACCCATTGAGAAAGGGGTTTGGACGTACTAACCAACTGAGTTTGGATAGCAGCGGCACCTCTAAGGCGGCTAGCACCTCCGACAAACCCGGAATTACCCCATCTGGACCTTCTGGATCGAACTGCCAGATGGGAAATCGCCAGACACCTTTATTCAGAATGGCGATTAATGTGCCATTTTTTAGGCGATCGTGCGGCGTCTGACGACTGGTGCCTAGCAGTTGCGCCACTTGCGCCGCACTTAAAGAACTTTCCAAGAGCTGGCGCCGCCATTCAAAATACTGCATCAAGGCTCTAAATTCTAGCCCCAAGCGTTCCTCAGTGCTGAACTCACGACCGGAAACAGACATCGCCAGTGCCCCCTGGGGGTCATCAGGACTTGGGTTTTGGGTTGCGGCTTCTAACTGGCTGGCCACCCGATCGAAGTCTTCTGGTTCTAGGCTATCTAAAAAAACCTGCATCCACTGCACAATCCGCTCCACTGCCCGACTCTGGTTGTCAGCCACAGATTTTCCTTTGGATTTAGGAGCAGGTGCGGAAATCTTGAATTCCAGGGTGCCAGCCGTTTCTGCACACATAGACTTTTTCGCCTTGTGAATTCTAGTGTGATTCTAGCATTCCTGTAAGCAATATCAAGCCAGTGAAGGAGACCGGGAGACCAGAAACCGGGTTTCTGTAGTCAACCTAGGTCAGGATAGATAAATTATCGCAGAAACCCGGTTTCTTTCCTTTCCGCAGCAACCCGGTTTCTTGATTTAAAAGCTGGTGACAGGATTTGAACCTGCGACAGGCTGATTACAAATCAGCTACTCTACCAACTGAGTTACACCAGCAGCGAGACTTATTATAACAGATATGGATGGGGCAGCGCAACCCCACAGAAGAAAATTTTTGGCCAAAATCGGGACCATTCGTGAATTGCCCTGTATTTAAGGGTAATTCCTGAATTGCCCATATAGACAAGGGGGGATGAGAAGTGGTATGAGTGTTGCAGATATGGTGTGTGGGGGGTGCCATTGGGGATAATGGTGGCAGGGAGGGTATAAAAGCTATTGGGGGTAGCTCCCTAGGGGCAATGGATAAACCGATGAATTCTGATTTTCCCTCAAGTCAGGACATGAGTCTCGCGCATCTACGAGATGGAATCGATAAGCTGTTGGCTGGAATGGCGGCGGTGGATGCCCTGGCAGCGGCGGTGGATACCTGTGGCGATTTGACGGAGATTTTAGATCTGTTGCGCCAAGAGGCCACATCGGTGGTGGAGTTGGCACACCTGAGTTTGCATTTATCCTGTCTGGGTGAGGAGCGGTGGGAGGACCTCATCGGTCTGCCGTTGCCAGAGGCAGTGGAACAGCGGCTCAAAGGTGCGGTAGCCACGGGGATGCAGTGGGGAACCTTGCAGGTGGTAGAGGAGGAGGGGTTTTGGGGGGTGGTGGTGCCTCTGACGGTTTCGGGAAAGGCTGTGGCGACGATTAATTTTGCCCGCCACGATCGCCCTTATCAGCCGGAAGATTTGCGGCTGTGTTCTCTGGTGGGGCGGTATTTGGCGGCGGCGATCGCTCGGGTGGAATATGTGGCGCAGTTGGACCATTTAGCGCGATCGCTCCACCAGGAACAGCAAAGATTTGATCACCTACTCACCAGCGTCCTCCCTGCAGATGTCGCCGCAGAATTAAAGCAACATGGTCGGGTGAAGCCGGTATTCTATGAATCGGCGTCCCTGCTGCTGATTGACTTTCACAGTAATTTTGCCAAAACCGCCGCCCATCTCTCCCCAGAAGAGCTGGTATATGAGCTGGAATACTGCTTTGCTTACTTCGATAAAGTCATAGAAAAGTACAATCTAGAGAAGCTGCGGAGTTTCAGCGATACATACGTGTGCCTCGGCGGCATCCCCACTCCCAATCGCACTCACGCCATAGACGCGGTATTAGCGGCTTTGGAAATGCAAATTTTTATGTATTTGCGCAAAGCCTACAAGATGAAAAATGAATTGCCCTACTGGGATGTGCGTATCTGTATTAATGCTGGTCCGCTCCTAGCGGGAGTGATTGCCCAGGGGAAGTTTGCTTATGATGTGTGGGGAGAGGCTGCAAATGCGGCTGCTCATATGCAGGTGTGGGGAGTACCGGGGAAAATCAATGTATCGAGTACGGCGTTGAAGTCTTTAGAGGAGTTTTTTGATTTTGAACGCCGCACCGTGCGCGCTGGTGGGGCAAGGGAAGAGTTGTATCTGGTGCAGAGAATCAAGCCTAATCTTTCGGTAGATCCAGGTGGATTGCTCCCGAATGATGATTTTATCAAACTTTACTTATCCCTACAGGATGAGGGTTTTGCTGTGCCTTCATTCTGTCAATGGCGCTATTCATAGGGGGATAATTGTTTAATCTTTCTCACCTCCCCTGGGTGTCTCAACTGGTTTAATTCACCACTTGAGACACCCAGGGCACAGCCGTTTTGATAAATTCCCTTGATTAAATCGCAGTTTTGCATAAAAATAAATTCTAGTTATGATTTTGATAAATTTAGGTTATTAATTAATGAATTTGCCAAAAAAGAAATCATCATAAATCAGTATTCTTTAACAAAAATATAGAAATCAGCAGCAAAAATGCCGCCAGACAAGTGCTAAAATAGATTGGCAAATGACTAGGGAAGTCAAGGTGCAGCTAGAATGGTGGTGAAAATTATTGGGAATAGAGGTTTGCGGTTGTGGGCATTTTAGTTGAGAACGTATCCAAGAGATTTGGCAGCTTTCAAGCGGTTGACCGGGTAAGTCTGGAAATCAAAAACGGCACCTTGGTGGCGCTGCTTGGGCCTTCCGGTTCGGGAAAATCCACTCTGCTGCGGCTGATTGCGGGTTTGGAAACGCCGGATTCTGGGGAAATCTGGATTATGGGCAAGAATGCCACGAGCCAGAAGGTGCAAGAGCGGAATATCGGGTTTGTGTTTCAGCACTATGCGCTGTTTAAGCATATGACGGTACGCGAAAATATCGCGTTTGGGTTGGAAATTCGCAAGGTGCCGAAACCCCAGGTAAGAGAGCGGGTGGAGGAACTACTGAGTTTGATTCAGCTCCAGGGTTTTGGCGATCGCTACCCCAACCAGCTCTCTGGGGGACAGCGGCAGCGTGTGGCTCTGGCGCGGTCCCTGGCGGTACAGCCGGAAGTATTGCTCCTCGATGAGCCATTTGGTGCCTTGGATGCCAAAGTGCGCAAAGATTTACGCGCCTGGTTACGCCGCCTGCACGATGAAGTCCATGTGACCACCGTATTTGTCACCCACGACCAGGAGGAGGCGATGGAAGTCGCCGATGAAATTGTGGTGACAAATAAAGGTCGCATCGAACAGGTGGGGACTCCGAGCGAAATATACGATCGCCCCGCCACCCCCTTCGTGATGAGTTTCATCGGCCCGGTGAACGTGGTTCCCAGCACTTCTCCCCTGTTCCAAGAAAACGGCATCGACTCCCCCCATCCCGAAATCTTCCTGCGTCCTCACGACCTGGCGATCGGCACCGCCACCGACGGCAGTGGCACCCCCGCGAAAGTCAGCCGCATTGTCAATCTCGGTTGGCAGGTGCAAGCCGAATTGCTGCTCCCTGACCAGCAAACCCTCACCGTTCACCTCAGCCGGGAACGATTCGACCAACTACAGCTCCAGCCACAGCAGCAGGTTTATGTGCAGCCGAGAGAGGCAAAATCTTTTCCTGTCGTATCCAGATAGTTCCCGGCGGAGAAACCGCGCCAAATAAATCCCTAAAAAGACTTGTGTTTTTGCGGTTTTCTCTGTATCATCTCTTTTCATGGCCATTAACTACGGTATTTCGACCGAAAAACCGTATATTAATCAGAGGACCTATGATCAAGCGCATCATCGCATTCGTAAATAGTTGGATAAAGCTCAGATTGCCCCAACTCCTTCTGGGAGGATCAAGGGGCGGGCGAAAAGGCAGAGTGAACCCCCAGTGGCGAGGCGTGGGGCTGTTTTTGGTGGGGGTAGGTTTCAGTTTAGCGATCGCCGCTTGCACCAACAACGCTACTCAAAATCCTGCCCAAAATAGCAGCAACACCCCCCAAAATCCTGCCCAAAAAAGCAGCGTGGAATTAACCCTGGTTTCCTACGCCGTCACCCAATCCGCGTATGAAAAAATCATTCCTCAATTCGCCGCCAAGTGGCAGACAGAACATAACCAAACCGTCACCTTTAACCAAAGTTATGGCGGTTCTGGTTCCCAAACCCGGGCAGTGATTGACGGTTTAGAAGCCGATATCGTCGCCTTAGCCTTAGCGATGGATACGAAAAAAATCGAGGCAGCAAAACTGATTCAACCAGGGTGGGAACAAGAGGCACCCAATGGCGCGATCGTCCATAAATCCGTAGCCGCCTTAGTCACCCGCGACGGCAACCCCAAAAACATCAAAAACTGGGAAGACCTCGCCAAAGACGGCGTGCAAGTGATCACCGCCAACCCCAAAACTTCCGGTGGCGCTCGGTGGAACTTCTTGGCTCTGTGGGGAGCCGTCACCAAAACCGGTGGCGACGAAGCCAAAGCCCTAGAATTCAGCACCAAAGTGATTAAAAATACCCCCATTTTGCCCAGAGACGCTCGGGAAGCTACCGATGTCTTCTTCAAACAAGGTCAAGGAGACGTATTAATCAACTATGAAAACGAAGTTCTCCTGGCAAAACTGAAAGGGCAACCCCTACCATACACCATCCCCGATGTCAACATTTCCATTGATAGCCCCGTGGCGGTAGTAGATGCTAATGTGGATAAACATGGCACCAGGGAAGTAGCCGAAGCCTTTGTCAAATTTCTGTTTACCCCCGAAGCTCAGCGAGAATTTGCGAAGGTCGGTTTTCGCCCTATAGATGCGGCAGTGGCTACAGAATTTGCCAAAGAATATCCGCCCATCAAAACCCTATCTACCGTAGCGGATTTTGGCGGGTGGGACGAAGTACAGAAAAAATTCTTTGACGATGGAGCCATATTTGACCAAATCCTGCAAAATGTGAGTAAATAGGCTCTATAATTGCCTGAAGCCTCACCCCCAACAAATATCCCCTAGGGAATGGGTTTGGGGGTGAATCATCCCCATTGCCACCGGTAAGAATAGATATGAAGGATATTGGGTCAGTGCTGAAAAAATGGTTATCTGTTCTGGGAATAGGATTGTGTTTAGCTCTCACTATGAGCGCCTGCACTGGCGCAATTACCAAGGGCAATAAAGCCGAACTCACCCTGGTGTCCTATATGGTGACGAAAGCCGCCTATCAAGAAATTATTCCCCAGTTCGTTGCCCAGTGGCAGCAGGAACACAACCAAGAACTGATAATTAACCAAACCTATGGACCATCTTGGGGGCAAACTCGCACTGTCATCGATGGTTTGGATGCGGATGTAGTGGCTTTAGCATTGGCGATCGACATCCAGCAAATCGAAAAAGCCGGACTCATCGCCCCTGGATGGGAAAAAGAAGTACCCAATAACGGTATTGTCACCCGTTCCGTCGTCGGTTTAGTTCCCCGGGAAGGCAATCCCAAAAACATCAAAAACTGGCCCGACTTGGCAAAAGATGACGTGCAAGTAATTACCCCCGACCCCAAAACCTCCGGTGGCGCTCGTTGGAATTTCTTAGCCTTATGGGGAGCGATCGCCCAAACAGGAGGGAGCGAAGTTGACGCCGTACAGTACATCAGCAAAGTTTTCCAAAACGCCCCCGTTCTTCCCCCCGACGCCAGAACCGCCACCGATACTTTTTTCCAAGCGCAGCAAGGCGATGTCCTGATCAACTATGAAAATGAAATTATCTTAGCCGGACTCAACGGCCAAAAAGTCCCCTATATCATCCCTCAAGTCAACATCTCCATAGAAAATGCCGTAGCCGTAATTGACAAAAATGTGGACAAACACGGCACCCGAGAAGTAGCCGAAGCCTTCGTTAACTATCTATTTACCCCGGAAGCTCAGCGAGCCTTCGCTAAACTCGGTTTTCGCCCCGTAAACCCGGATGTCGCGCCAGAATTTGCCAGCCAATATCCCCAGCCCAATAACTTGTTTACCGTTGCCGATTTGGGTGGCTGGGATGTGGTGCAAACCAAATTTTTTGCTCCCGGTGCTATATTCGATAAAATTCATGCAGGCATCAGCAAATAATGTTATCTGTAGGAGTCATTCACGGTGAGCGAGATAATCATTGGCTATCTAGCAATCAGTTATAGCTATTCGGGATGGCTATGTTCTGTAGCCTTTGTGAAACATATCAACAAAATTTATCAACAGGCAGAACTATCAACCAAAAAAATTAGCTTAGCCAGATTGGCAATTACCTTATTTTGGCCAGCTTGGTTGCTAGTGGAAACTTATGGCAGCCAGCCAAATCTCAACAATTTATTAAAGAAAAGGAGAAGGACTATGGTATCTGTAGTCAGCAGCGGATATTACGGCGAACCCATCAAACCTACAAAACCAGTAGAACTGGCAGGGAATGAAGAGGATAAACGCCCCACGCAACTGCGCATCCGCATTCAGATTCCCAAAAATTTAACCGAAGAACCGGTCATATCCCACCTGATTTCCCGCCACGGGTTGACAGTTAATTTCAAAGCCGCGTTACTTTCATCAGGAATTCGGGAAGACGGCTGGTTTGATTTAGAAATTATGGGCACAAAAAGGCAAATCGAAAGCGGCTTGATATATTTGGATGAGCTAAATGTAAAAGTCTGGCATAAATCAACCGATGTGGATGCGGAAACCTGGTAATATGCCCAGATATTTTCCTTGGCAGCCGGAGGCGGTATCTATTAAGTCTCCGGCTCGGCAAAAATTAGATTTTATAGAAACGGAAGGCAAAAATGTTCAAAAAATACTGGCATGGTTTGGTAGTAATATTTGCCTTTATCGTCGGGGTGAGCTTGTCGGTTTTTGCCAGCTTAGTTTTAGAAGAATGGGAGGAAAAATCAAGGCAAGCAGAACGACAAGTGCAATTAAATAATCTAGCCACAGCAATTAATACAGAAATTAACCGTAATTTGGAAATGCTTAGGGCAATGGAGGCATTTTTTGGAACATATAATGAAATTACCCAACCCCACCCCCATTTACAACAGTTTATTCGGAAGGCTCTGTACCGGCATACCAGCATTGAGGCAGTAGCTTTGGTGCAGCCGGTTCTGGAGGAAGATCGGCTAGTTTTTGAGGAAACCGTTAGCGCCGAAATTAACCGCAAATTTGAAATTATAGAAAAAATTTCTCCAGGCATTACTGTCCCAGCATTACCAAGACCTTTATACTTTCCTAATTGTTACTCTATTGCTTACAGGAGCGCATCTATTCCCCTGGGTTTTGATTTTGCGTCTCAACCGCTATACAAAGCTACTTTGAACAGAGCCGCTGCTACCGGAGAAATTATTGCCACACCTCCCGTGCGGAGCCTGGAAACAGGGATGCTCTCATCCACAATATTCCTATTTATGCCTATTTTTAATCCCGGCATTAACCCAGATTTAGAAGTCATGGAAAATTTAGGTAAAGCCCATCGGGAAAATTCGACCCCCGGTTTTGCCGCTATTATGTTGCGGGGGGACGAAATACTGAGAACTGCCGTGCAATATGCTAAAATTTCTCCAGGCATTGATGTGTATCTTGAAGATGCAATGGCACCAGTAGGAGAAAAACTGTTAGCTATTTATCAGGGGAACAGCAAACAAATAGTCACTGCTCCTGGTTCCAGCGAAACTTTTCAGAGCTTCTCCAGAACTGATTGTCCCGATGGTAGCGGTTGCACTCGCATTCTCCAAGTAGAAAATCGCCGCTGGTTATTGCGGCTGCTCTTAAACCCAGATTATGATCAGCAACAAAAACGGTGGCGCCCCATAGGAGCATTAGTTTTAGGCATGATTCTGACTCACATCACGATCGCTTACTTGCTCGTCCTACTCCGGTACACCAAGCAAGTGGAAAAAGCCGTAGCCATCAGCAATCATCAATCCCAAGAACTCCAAGAAGCATTGGACAAATTACAGCAAACTCAAGCGCAACTAATTCACACAGAAAAAATGTCCAGCTTGGGAAAATTGGTGGCTGGAGTTGCTCACGAAATCAACAATCCGATTAATTTTATTTATGCCAATATTTATCATGTAGATAAATATGTCCAAGAATTGTTGACCCTGGTAAAAATGTATTCTGATTGCTCCCCCTCAACTCATCCCCAAATTCTTGAATACACAGAATCTATAGATGTTAATTTTTTGCAAAAAGATTTGCAAAAAATTACTGTTTCTATGAAATCAGGCAGCGACCGAATCATCCAAATCGTAAATTCTATGCGCAACTTTTCTCGGCTTGATGAAAGCCAAAGAAAAATGGCAAAAATTCACGAAGGAATAGATAGTACATTAGTGATTTTGGAAAGCAAGATCAAGCAGGCCGGGATTACTGTGGAAAAACATTACGGTTGCTTACCAGAAGTTTTGTGTTATCCAGGAGCATTAAATCAAGTTTTTATGAATTTACTCGACAATGCTATAGATGCTATAGAGGCTATGGACGACATGAATGCTATTTTTCACCATAAATATGGTGAAAAATAGCATTCATACTAAGTGGATTAAAATTAGGATTTTGGCTGATAACAATAAACTAATTGTGCGAATTGCCGATAATGGAGTGGGAATCAATAGTGAGGTAAAAAGCCAGATATTTGATCCATTTTTCACGACTAAATCTGTAGGTAAAGGTACGGGATTAGGTTTGGCAATAAGCTATCAAATCGTGGTAGATCAGCACCGAGGTTTGTTGTGGTGCGAATCTAATCCAGGCCAGGGAACGGAATTTTTTATTCAAATTCCCATGACAGATGTCAGAAATTCAGATAATTTGCGTAATCTTGGGGAAGGGATTTGATGTGAATGCTAAAAACTGGAAAAATTCCCAACCCAAACTCTTTCAACCATGATTAAAATAAATTGGTCAAACAATCAATATATAAATTACAAATCAAAATTAGTTTTATGTTATAAAATCACTAAAATAGCATATTTGGGCGACATCTTTTGTGCTAAAATTATCCTAATTCATCTGGAGTAGATTGGATATGGCAGTTGCCTCTGCTAGAAAGTTGAAATTGCAATGGAAATCTATCTGGGAGGCCATCGCGGGAGCTTCCTGGCCCTGGCGCATCACTTTGGTGTATCTGGCGTTGATGCTGTTTTTGCCAATGTTGGCGATGTTTTTAAAAGCTACCAGTGGCAGTCCAGTGCAATTCTGGAAAATCGCCACTAGCTCCGTGGCTATGTCTGCTTATGATGTGACATTTGTTACAGCGTTGATTACGGCGTTGATTAATGGCGTATTTGGCACCATCATCGCCTGGGTTTTGGTGCGGTACGAGTTTCCTATGAAACGGATCATTGATGCTGCCATTGATATCCCTTTTGCTATCCCCACAGCCGTAGCGGGTTTGACGATCGCCACGGTTTACAGCGAAAACGGCTGGATTGGTTCTTTACTGGCACCTTTCGGCATTAAAGTTGCTTTTACCCGCTTGGGTGTAGCCGTGGCAATGCTATTTATTTCCCTGCCATTTGTGGTGCGGACTTTGCAGCCAGTATTGCGGGAAATAGAGCCAGAACTAGAAGAGGCAGCATTATGCTTGGGAGCTACCAAATCTCAAACATTTATTCGGGTAATTTTGCCCCCTTTACTACCGGCGATTATCACGGGTATCGCCTTGGGATTTTCCCGTGCCGTCGGGGAGTATGGTTCAGTGGTGATTGTAGCATCTAATATTCCGTTTAAAGATTTGAGCGCCCCGGTATTGGTGTTTCAGCGCTTGGAACAATATGATGCCTATGGTGCCACGGTAATTGGGACAGTGTTGTTATTGGTGTCTTTGGTAATTTTGGTGGGAATTAATTTAATTCAAGCATGGGAGCGGCGGTATGCAGAGAAGTAAGAAAACAGGAGTTCAGGAAATTTTGATTGGGCTGGTGATCGCCTATCTAGCCCTGATTTTATTTATTCCAGCGATTAACGTATTTTACCAAGCGTTTAAATATGGACTGGCGCCGTTTTTTGGTAATTTCGCGAAACCAGAGTTTTTGCATGCTATCCAACTGACGCTGATTATTGCCTTGATTGTGGTGCCGGTAAATGCAGTGTTTGGCTTGTGCGCGGCGTGGGCGATCGCTCGCCATAAAATCCCTGGGCGCGCCTTCATTATTAGCATCATTGACCTCCCCTTCTCCATTTCTCCCGTAGTGGCAGGATTGATGTTAGTCTTGCTCTATGGTCGCATAGGCATCCTCGGTCCGCTGATGGAATTCACGAACATGAAAATCATCTTTGCCCTACCGGGAATGATAATTGCCACCGCCTTTGTCACCCTGCCTTTTGTAGCGCGTTCCGTGATTCCCGTATTAGAAGAAACCGGCCCCGAACAAGAAGAAGCCGCCAAAACTCTTGGCGCCAAAGACTGGCAAATCTTCTGGCGCGTTACCTTACCGAATATTCGCTGGGGTTTGCTCTACGGGTTAATCTTAACCAATGCCCGATCGATGGGAGAATTTGGCGCCGTCGCCGTAGTATCAGGCAACATCATCGGCAAAACCCAAACCCTACCCCTATATGTAGAAGAAGCCTACAAGCAATATCAAACTCAAGCCGCCTTTTCCGCCGCCGTTCTTTTGGGTTGTCTGGGGGTAATTACCCTCATCCTCAAAGAAATACTAGAGCGCAAAACCACTATCAAAGATGAAGCGTAAAACTTCTCAGTGGGTTGGGGGGTGTAATCCCATGCTGATTTTCGGGTGAAATCATGGCAAAATTATCCCTTAAAGCGATCGACATTCAGGGTGCCATGACCTACAGCGTCAGAATAGCCGATTTACCCCTCAGTGAAAGACCCCGGGAGCGATTGCTCGCTTACGGACCCAAGAGTCTCGCCACCGCCGAACTAATTGCCATCCTCCTGGGGACGGGACAGGGAAAAGGCAAGCTGTCGGCGGTGGGTTTGGGACAATACATTTTACAGAAACTCAGCGAATACCAACGAGAACCCCTGGAAGTTTTGCGGGATATCACGCCGCAAGAACTCACCGCCATTCACGGGATTGGACCAGCCAAAGCCACCACCATCCTCGCGGCGATCGAACTGGGTAAACGCGCCTTTTATTCCCGTCCCCCAGAACGACAACTCATCGAAAGTCCCCAAGCCGCCGCCGCCGCTCTATCTCAGGAGCTGATGTGGCAAGCACAGGAGCGGTTTGCCTTAGTGATGCTCGATGTGAAAAATCGTCTTGTAGCAACAAAAACCATTAGCATTGGCACAGCCACAGAAACCCTCGCTCACCCTCGGGAGATTTTCCGCGAAGTGCTGCGGTCCGGGGCAACCCGCCTCATCGTCGCTCACAACCACCCTACCGGGAACCTAGACCCCAGCAATGAAGATATGGAGCTGACACGCCATCTGCTCAAGGGGGCGCAGTTTTTGCAAGTGCCATTGTTAGACCACTTGATTTTAGGGCAGGGCAACTTTATCAGCTTGCGCCAAACTACCTCCTTGTGGGAAGAGTTTCCCCAAGCGGAATAGGCAAAAAAATTGGGAAAAAAATTTTTCTCTGGGGGGTTGCGCTTTCCTGGGAGGGGGTGCTATGATAGCTAAGCACGGGCGATTAGCACAGTGGTAGCGCACTTCCTTCACACGGAAGGGGTCACTGGTTCGAATCCAGTATCGCCCATAGAGAGAGCATCTTTTAATTAATCACCCCCTCCCACTATTTGGCAGCCAGCCAGTTTTGGGTGTGTAAGCCAATTGAATATTATAGGTTATCAAAAAATTTGGGACATCTTCAAAGTCCCTCTCCCTCTCTGGGAGAGGGATTTAGGGTGAGGGTTTGTAGTATAGTGATTTCAATTAAAATGAGACAATCGATATCCCTGAATTTCAAGGGCAATTCTGGTTGCGGTTGCCTCGACAATCATTTGGGGAGAGTGGAAAGCAAGATTACTCCCACCCTTCCCCATGCCAATGCTACCTCCCCCCTTGTCCCCAAACGCCACTGGCGAAACTGGGCGGCTCTCCAGGTAAAAGAGCGAGGGGATTTACTGGCCCACTATCAGGCTGGTGGATTTCAAAGTGTAAGTGAGGGCCGGTACTGCGACCGGTACTCCCCATTTCCGAGATTTGCTGGCCTTGATCCACCAACTCTCCTTCTCGGACGAGAATGCGACTGTTATGAGCGTAACGGGTTAAGCTGCCGTCAGCGTGTTGGATTTCCACTAAATAGCCGTAGCCGTCGCTCCAATCAGCGTAGGTAATCACACCGGCAGCCGCTGCCATGATCGGGGTGCCGATCGGGCCAGCGATATCTATCCCATAGTGCATTCGTCCCCAACGCCAGCCGTAGCCCGAGGTAAAGGTGCCAGTAGTCGGCCAGATGTAGCCATCAAAAGCGGGGATTTCCTCTGGCAAGTAGATATTCGCCGCTCCCAGGGGGGGTAGTTGCGGGGCTGGGATATTGTCCAGGTTTTCGCTTTCCTCCCCCTGCATTTTAAACCGCAAGTTCTCCAAGCCATCAATTACCCGCACTGCCAGAGTTTCCGCTCCTTGGGTTCTCCGTGGCGGGTCTTGGGATGGCCGGTTTTGTGGGGCAGGCTCTACCAGGGATGGGGCCACTATTGTCGCCGTCGCTGTCACCCCTTGGGAATCTTCCTGGCTGCTGTAGCTACTAAATGAATGCCCATTCCACAGAGGTACTCGCCCCTGTGGGGGAGCCAGTTCTGGGGTCGAGCCACCAGAGGACTGGGTGAGTTCTGGACGGGGTGATGGGGTGATGGTGGACGGGGTGATGGAATTCCCCCAGATCCCTGGCTCGTTGGCTCGTTGGCTCGCTGGCTCGCTGGCTCCTTGGCTCCCCGACTCTCCAAGTCTCTCTTTGATAAGCAAGGCTTGATATAGAAAAGCGGCCACATCAGCGCGGGTGGCGATTTGCTGAGGATGGAAAAACTGCTCTTGGGGGTTCATCACGATGAGACCGGAGGCGATCGCCGCCGCGAAACTCTCCCTCGCATCATCGGGAATTTCTGTAGCATCCTCAAAATCAACATTGGTCTGGCTCATTGGTGGCGCTTTCAAATCCAGACCTTTTACCAGAGCGACAACCACATCCAGGCGTGATATGAGTTGGTTGGGATTGCCCAGTTGGCTCGCCGGAAAAAATCCCATCTGAGCTGCAGCCAGCATCGCCGTGGTTGCCCAGTGGGCAGGTAATTCCACTGGGCTTTCACCCGCTGGCGGCGGTGGGGGATAGTCCGGTAACTGTCGGCGATCGTCCAGGGGAAGATGAGAAAAAGCCTTGATGAGAAGGGATGCTAACTGTGCCTCAGTCATAGGAGCTTCTGGGCGGAAAGTGCCATCGGGAAAACCCCGCACGATGCCGAGCTGTTGTAGTGCCAAGATAAAATCCTCTGCCCAATGACCATGCACGTCCGTCAGTCCCGATGCGGTGCCAACTCCTGCGGGCAGAGCAGTGCTTTGGTACTGGCTCCAACTATGACTGCTGACGTTGGCCAGGGCTTCGTTACAACCATAATCATTAACCTGATTGCTACAAACTACAGCAGGTGGGTACAGTATGGCAACATTTGGTGGATTCACGCTCCTGCTCCTCCTGCAATGAAAATATAAGTGGCACCCTTTTGTCTCCCGCGCTGGGATAAAAAGGCTGCCCCAGTCCCTTCGGCGCTGCGGGTGCGCAGCGCAATCACTGCAGACTGTAACTGAAAACCTAGATTTCCCGATTTTGATTGGAACCGAGACCCCCGGGCGATTGTCTGAGGATTGGGACTACGCAGTTGGGAATCATACCCAATTAAATCCACGGTAGCTGCTACGATTTGGCGATTCTCCTGATTCCAAATCGCACCCAATCTCAAGGAGAGATCATTTTGATATTGCATTTCCAATTTCCCCGATTGGAGATTAAATTGATTCCAAAATTGGTTTATTGAAGTTTCCCTGATGCGAGTTGTCGAGTTCCCTTATCTTCTTCCCCCCTAGGCGCGGCTATACACCCTGAAACTTGTAGCCGCTTAGTAGTAGGTCAATCCCACTGGGGGATTTGACTGGTGTCGGAACCAAGAACGATCGCCGAATCATCTCGATAATTCCTTTTTGCCCCTGATCTGAGGCTGCATCGCTATTCGCGCCTATTGTCTTTACAAGCTGGTGCGGTTGCCCTGTGGCAACCAAAAACGGGAGGAGGGCAGCACTGCCAATTGGCTGCCTCCACAGCACCAGGTGGGCGTGGATCCCCCCAGTCCCCCGTTTCTCAGATGCTTTATACCCACTTATTCCCTGACAATCCGTAAATTTTTGGCGGACCCTGACAAAATTTCTCTCGCGGAGGTCATCCTCCCGCCACACTTCCAGCCAATTTGAGCCTAACCTCGAACTTTTTCGGCAAGGGTAGGATTTGGCTGGCTGTAGTTGCTACCCATTTTATCTTTTTTTCCATTTTAAAGTTTACTTAATTATTGGCCACCTGACAAAAAGATTATTTCCTCTGATTAAATCTTAAATTTCATCAGGTTTTGTTACATATAAATTGCATATTAATTTAATTAAAGTCTCAAAAATTGGCCAGCAATTACTTTAGATGAGTAAGACTAGATCAGATTTTTTCTCAACTGCCCAGCCCATATTGATTAGGGCATTTTTCTAAATTAGCGAAATAGAATAATTCCCTGGATTGCGGAAAAAACGGACGGCATATCCAGGGAATTATTATTAGCCGGTTAGGCATAAAAGATGTAAAATTTATGTTTCAATATTCCATTGACAATACAGCTTGCCATGTTCATCCACCAACCACTTAGCAACTAACTTCTGCTGACGATGAGAGTTGGCTGGATCCGACGGAACTGGCTTTCTGGCTAATTCGATCGGGGCTGGTGCCACAGGAGAATTAAGAGGAGGGCGGACGGGAGGTCTGAGGAAGTTGATAAAAAACATTGGGGTAATCCTTTGGTATCTTTGGTGACTAAATCAACCGGAAAAACTAGGTAGTTATTGAGGATGAATTCAAAACCGTTGATGAAAACAGGTGGTTGGCCAATTAACTGGGTTTTGAGGAAAATTTACTGCTCCCTAGATGGGGTTGATATCTTTAAGATAAATTACCTAGAGACAAACCAGTGTGATGAGCGTCCTCCTAGGTGGTGATTTTACACGGGTGGGGAGGCGATCGCTCTTGCCCCCACCCGTGACCCCAGTCATAAAATTATGTGATTTGAATCACATTTTGGTTATTTGTCCTTTGAATTGATAATTGATAATTGATAATTGACAATTGATAATTAGTCATTATCAATTGTCAATTATCAATTGTCACTTGTCTAGTGACAAATGACCCATGACAAATATGGTGATTATTTCTTGCCTTTAAGCAAATTTCTTTCAAACGGGTGTCCCTTGAGCATCCGATTCCAATATAGCCAGGGCAGTAAATACTTTTTCGCCAACCACATTAGATAACTTTCTTGCGTCTGGTCAATAGGAAAAGTAGGAGTGGGGCGGTTTTCATAGTTAAATTCAGCAAAGATTAGTTTGCCGTAGCCAGTGATTAAAGGGCAGCAGGTATAACCATCGTAACTGCCATTGAGGCTGTCTGATGTCATAACCGCGAGCAAATTGGCTACTAAAACGGGAGCTTGAGCCCGCACTGCCGCCGCTGTCTTGGAGGTGGGTAGTGAAGAAGCATCACCCAAGCTGAACACATTGGGATAAACATTGTGCTGAAGGGTGCTTTTATTCACATCCACCCAGCCTTTAGCAGGACCAGTGGTGGCGGCTAACTTACTTTCCTTGATGAAGTCGGGAGCGCTCATGGGAGGCGTCACGTGAATCATATCGTATTTGATTGTGATTTCCGAGACGCCATCATCGGTGGTGAGGTCGAATACGGCTTCTTTGGTATCGCCTTTGATTTCTTTGAGATTGCACCTATATTTCACATCGATTTTTTTGCGTGCGATCACTTGCAGCAAGGATGCGGCATACTCTTTGACGGGAAAAATCCCTGGGCCGGCGGTGGTATAGATGATGTTGGACTTGTCGCGCACGCCATTGTTGCGGAAGGCGTCATCGGCGAGGTACATGATTTTTTGGGGGGCGCCACCGCATTTGATGGGAGTGGCGGGAAAAGTAAAGATGGCGGTGCCACCGGGGAAATTTTTAATGGTTTCCCAAGTGTAAGGGGCGTATTCATAGGCGTAATTGCTGCAAACGCCATTTTTCCCGATCGCCTCTTTGAGTCCTTTAATCAAATGCCAGTCAATTTGAATGCCGGGAGCCAAAATTAAGTATTTATACTGGATTTGCTGGCCTTGCTGGGTGAAAACAGCATTGTTATCTGGGTCTAATTTGACGGCATAATCTTGAATCCAGGTAGCGCCCAGGGGGATGCAGTCTTTTTCCGATCGCCTGGTGTCTTCGGCGGCGTATTCTCCACCGCCCACCAATGTCCAAGCGGGTTGATAATAGTGTTTGTCCGATGGCTCGACGATCGCCACGTCTAAACCCGGATTTTTGGTCAGAAGCTGAGCGGCGACGGTGATCCCTCCGGCGCCACCACCGATGATGACGATTTGATGGGAGAGCATCTTGGTTCCTGATGGATTATTTACTTCCTGAGTTAAAGCGGACATTTGAATCTCCGTTAGTGCCGAGGTAGAGTGGGTACAATTAACAATTAACAATTAACAATTATTAATTGTCTGCTCTGGTTAGGGAACGATGATATAGGATGACAGGTCATTGGCTGGAATTATTACCAATTATCTTAAGGTTTAGGTAGGCAATCGGTATTTGGGAGCCCTGGTGTGAGCATATATAAAAAAACCCGTCCCTGTTTAGTTAGATGGAAAGGGCGATCGGCGGTGCCAGTGAGCCAGCGCCGCGACTTAGTTGGTTTGGGTGTCGGGGCGAACCGCCGTTCTCGGCGCCAAAAATCCATCGGTTTGGCGCGGTTGCTGGTCATATTGACTCTGGCATTCGTAGTGACGCTAGTAGGGACAGGCACACCAGTGGGAGCGGTTTCACCAGAAGGCTTCCAACCCCCCGGCGCCGTAAGAGTGCATCCGTCTCCCCTGTTGGGGGTGATGGCGCAAGCACCAACGCCCCCGGAAACACCCGCCCCCGTTCCCAGTGCTGTTCAGGGTGCGGGAAACAGTGAAAATGTCACGAAAGTGGGGAAGGGTTCGAGCAATTTTCTCCGCAATTGGTTGCTCCGATCGGACTTGCTCAAAGCACCAGTAATTTTAGACGGGCGGCTGGTGTTTGAGGTGAGTCAAATGCCGGAACTAACTGCGGCGATGCGCGCTGAGGGCATTCAAACCAAATTAGTAAAAGCGGCTGATTCTTCAGGCAAAATCCAAGTGAAGGTGGAGGAATCTAAGGCAGGGCCGATTATTTTGGTTAATGATGAGTATTTGCTCACGGTGACGGCGCAGGATACCTCTTTGGGGGAAACTCCCACCAAAGTAGCCCAAACTTGGTCCACAGAAATTGAAAAAGCCCTGAATAATGGGCGCCGAGAGCGCACCACGAAGTTTATTATTGAGAATTCGCTCTATGCGGTGGTGGTGGTGCTGCTGGCGTTGGCGGTGAATTGGGGTTGGACGCGGTTGCTTCAGCGCTACCAACCGAGGCTGCGGGAGTTGGTGGCAAAGTTGCCAAAACCCAATGGGGTTGACCCCATCGCACTCCTGGATGGGTTGTTGAAGTTGCTGCAGCAGTTGGTGCGGGTGGGTTTGTGCGTGGGGGTAGGCTTATACATTGCGAACCTCTTCCCCTTGTCGCGACAGCTCGCCTATCCGATCGCGCAGTTGCTCTTCCGCATCCCTAACCTGATTGTTGCCATCTTTACTGGGACGATTTTTACCCTCGGTCAAGACCCCTACTCTCTTTCTGACCTGCTGATTTTGTCTGCGTTGCTGTTTGGTTTGATTAACGCCGCTGGGAGGGGGAGTAAGCTGCTGCGCGATCGGATTTTGCATATCACGGGAATCAACCGAGGAGCGCGGGAGGCTCTGGCGACGATCGCCAATTACAGCGCGATCGCTCTTGGCACCATTATCATCCTCCAAATTTGGGGCGTTGACCTCAGTTCCCTGACCATTATCGCCTCCGCGCTCAGCGTCGGGATTGCCTTTGGCTTTCAAGATATCGCGAAAAACTTTGCCAGTGGCTTAGTTCTCCTCTTCGAGCGCCCCATCCAAGTGGGAGACTTTGTAGAAGTGGGGGAATATACCGGAACCGTGGAGCGCATTGGTTCCCGCAGCACCACCATCCGCACCCTAGACCGGATTTCGATTATTTTGCCCAATTCCCGGTTTTTAGAGCAGGAGGTGATTAACTGGAGCCACCAAGACCCCATCTCCCGCATCCACATTCCCGTAGGTGTCGCCTACGGTTCCGATATCAAGGCAGTAGAAACCGCCCTCCTCGATACCGCCAAAGAACACCCCCATGTGTTGAAAGTGCCAGCGCCGAGAGTTATGTTTAAAGGTTTTGGCGATTCTTCACTGGATTTCGAGCTATTGGTATGGAGTAATATGCCGGAGGAACAATATTGGACTAAAAGTGATTTGTATTTTAGAATTGATGAAGTGCTGCGGGAGCGTCACATCGAGATTCCCTTTCCTCAGCGAGATTTACACTTGCGTTCCGGTACCGTCCCCCTAGAGTTATCCCCAGAATTACAACAAGCTATTTTGTTGTTGCTACAAAGTTTAAACAACGGTGATCGAAAATAGTCATTGGTCATTGGTCAAAAGTCCTTTGTCGGGAGCATCCCGTTAAAGCAAAGACTGTCACCCTCACCCCCCTAACCCCCCTCTCCCAGGGCGGGAGAGCTTACAAGTGCAGGTTTTTTATATTGCCCTCTATCCCCCGACCCCTTTCTCCCAAAAAGGGAGAAAGGGGAGCGTTATGCAGTCCGTGATTTTCTCCACCATCTTCCTCTTGACTCCCCTCTCCCGCCCTGGGAGAGGGGTTGGGGGTGAGGGCAATAGGGGTGGGAAGTCAGACATTTTCTGCAAAAGATGAAAAACCTGCACTTGTAAGGGGCGGGAGAGGGGGGAAAATCAAGAATTCTCCCCTCTCCCCTTGTGGGAGAGGGGTTGGGGGTGAGGGGGGTTACAAAAATGGGATGCTCCCCCTTTGTCATGTGTCACTTGGTAGAGGCGAAAAGCGAATCGCCCGTACATTACCCCTGAAAACGATGTAGATGTTGCAAGTCTAGTTGCGCTGCCACCCTTGGACTCTGATCCCAGTCAGCCGGTGCCAGAATGTTGATGAGGGTATCAGCACCTGGGAAACTGGCGCGGATGAGGGTTTCTCGCCCCAAGGGTTCCACTACGTTCACTTGTAATACTAAATGGGCTTCGGCGTCGCTATCTGGGAGGATTTGTAGATGTTCGGGACGAATACCAAGGTAGAAATGCTGCTCTGGTGATAGTTGCCACTGTTTGGCCAATGTTTCTGGACAGGGAATGGTTTGGCTGTGCAGGTGAAAGCCGCCTTCACTGTAGGTGACGGGGAGGATGTTCATGGGGGGGTTGCCGATAAAGGTGGCTACCATGCGGTTGGCGGGTTCGCGATAGATGGTTTGGGGGGAGCCAATTTGCTGGATGCGTCCTTCGTTGAGGACAACGATGCGATCGGCTAAAGTCATCGCTTCTACTTGGTCGTGGGTGACGTAAACTGTGGTGATACCTACTGAGGCGTGTAGTTGCTTCAGTTCGGCGCGGGTATCTTCGCGCAGTTGGGCGTCTAGGTTAGATAGGGGTTCGTCTAAGAGGAAGACTTTGGGCTGACGGACGATCGCCCGCCCCAATGCTACCCGCTGCTGCTGTCCCCCGGAGAGTTGCTGCGGTTTGCGAGCCAGTAGGTGTTCCAGGCGGAGCGATCGCGCCACCGCCCCCACCCGCAAAGCAATTTCTTGGCGCTGTACCCCCCGCATTTTCAACCCAAAACCCAGGTTTTCCGCTACTGTCATGTGAGGATACAAAGCATAATTCTGAAACACCATTGCCACGTCCCGCGCTCTAGCGGGCAAATTGTTTACCAACAGTCCATCAATATACAAATTGCCACTGGTGGCAGATTCCAAACCAGCAATAATGCGCAAAATCGTAGATTTGCCACATCCAGACGGCCCAACTAAAACCCAAAACTGGCCGTCGCCGACCTCAAAGGTGATGTCAGAAATTGCGTTCACGTTCTGGAACTGGCGGCTAATTCCTTCTAATTTCAATCCCGGAAAGGGATTCGAGTATTTTGCCATCCTATTTCATTTCCATCCCTGAATTTCCATCCCGGAAAGGGATTCTAGGAGCTTACCTAACAGGAAGGGATTCTAGTATTTATTTCCATCCCGGAAAGGGATTCTAGTATCTTACCAGAGGACTTTGCACTTTCGACATCATATGCAATATCGTTCTTACCCCTGGTTAATTTACGCCTTGGGGGGTGGTTGGGGTCATCTAGTACGAGCTTTGGCTTTGGGCAGAATTGCGGCGGCCCGTCGTCCCGTGATTATCGTCTGCAACAGTCCCTATGCTGCCGATTTACTACTATACGCCGCCGGGGATGAAGAATCTTTACCCATTGTAGAAGGGTGTTACATCCATGCTATTCCCGCCAGCGCCACATCTGCCCAAACTTATCGTCAGGCGGTAGAGATTCTCACCGCCGAATCATACGAATGTTTAATTGTGGATACCTTCCCCCGGGGGTTGGGGGGTGAGTTATTTCAATTCCTGTCTGGGATTCAGATATCCCCATCTCAGCTCCCAGCCAAGATTTTGGTAAATCGGGATATTAACCCTGATTATGTGGAATCTCAAGGACTACAGGAGTTTGTGGCGGCAAATTTCGACCTGGTGTTAGGGCCAGATTTTACTTCGTTTCAATCTGTGGGAGGAATGGAGGTATCTTCCCCCTCAACTTCCCCCGGAGTTCAGCATACCAAACCTTGGTTAATTCGCAGCCCATCGGAACTGGGGGGACGTGTCGCCGCCATGTCTCGCCTCAAACTCGACCCCAACCAAAACTCAAAAGTAGTATTAGTTTGTGCCGCTGGTAATGCTGAGGAGTTATCTTTATATGGCCAAGTCACTATCGGCTTGGATGCGGCCCTCCCAGATGTGGTAGTGCGGTGTTTGGCTCCAGAAAAACCTCCCACAGTACCGCCGCATTTATGGCAGTTTCACTGGCCCGCAATGGAATGTTTCCCCGCTGCTGATGTGGTGGTGGGTGCCGGGGGGTACAATACGGTTTACGAGTGCCTTGCTGTGGGTGTGCCTTTGGTGGCATTTGCGTTACCTCGCAAGTACGATCGGCAGAAAATGCGGCTCATACACGCCACCTCTACCCCATCCTCTATGGAGGCTATAGGGGAAGAGGGACAATGGCCCCCAGTTAAGTTGGTGGAAACTCCAGCAGCGGCTATTAATGCTGTGCAGGAGTTTTTGCAGGTTCTCAGAAACCGGGGTTCTCTCGACGCTTCTCGCGACAAACCGAGCAGTTTCAAAGAAACCGGGTTTCTCAGGGATGCCAACGGCGCGATCGAGGCAGTGAAATTGATAGAAGCATTATTAGAGGAAAAATTTTAGTCCCAGAAACCGGGTTTCTGCGATAATTTTGGGTGTCTTAGCCGAGACTTGGTTAAGAAACCCGGTTTCTTCCCCCTACCCAAATGACAAAACTAATTATTTGCATTCCCTGTTATAATGAAGAAGCTACCCTCGGACTTACTCTATCGGAACTGCCTAGGGAGTTACCAGGAATTGATGAGATAGAGTGGTTAATCGTGGATGATGGCAGCCGCGATCGCACCGTAGAAGTCGCCAAAAACTGCGGCGTTCACCACATCGTTAGTCTCCCCAGCAACCAAGGACTAGCTAAAGCCTTTATGGCCGGATTAGAAGCCGCCCTCAAAGCCGGAGCCGATATAATTGTCCATACCGATGCTGATAACCAATATTGTGCCGCCGACATCCCCAAACTGATTCAACCCATCCTCATCGGTGCCGCCGAAATCGTCATTGGCGAACGCCCCATATCAGAAATCGAACACTTCTCCCCCACCAAAAAACTCCTGCAAAAACTCGGTTCCTGGTCAGTGCGCATCGCCAGCAACACCAACATCCCCGATGCTCCTAGCGGTTTCCGCGCCTTTAGCCGTGACGCCGCCATCCGCCTCAACGTTTTTAGCGAATACACCTACACCCTAGAAACTATCATCCAAGCGGGACAAAAAGGCATGGCCATCACCTCCGTTCCCATCAGAACTAACGGCTATTTGCGCCCCTCCCGCTTGGTGAAAAGCATTCCTATCTATATTCAGCGCTCCATCTTTACCATTTTCCGCATCTTTATGACCTACAAGCCCCTCAGATTCTTTTTGATTCTGGGGAGCATTCCTTTTAGTCTCGGCTTTTTGTTAGGCATCCGCTGGTTAATATTCTTTCTCGGTGGTAGCGAAAGAACCCGCATCCCCAGTTTAATTTTAGCATCAATCTTGATGTTAATGGGTTTTCAACTCTGGATTCTCGGTTTAGTCGCCGACATCATGGCCGTCAACCGCAAATTATTAGAAGAAATCCAACTTCGCCTCCGCCGCGCTGAATTAGATGCGGGGAAAAAGTAACTTAATTCACCTGCTCCACCATACATAATATCGCGTAGGGGCACGGCATCATAAATATTGCGCCTTAACCCCAAATTTCAATAACGCCGTGCCCCCCAAACCCCAAAATTCACCCCCAAAGCCCAAAATTTATCCAAAATTTCCGTGGTGGGGGGCACGGCGTGATTAACATTGTTTGTCAAACCCGAATATTTAGGATGCCGTGCCCCTACAAATGATAATTTTCCGCACAAAATTACCCCAAAAATGACCCCCAAACCCCAAAATTACCCAAATTTATCGCCGGTAGGGGCACGGCATCTTAAATATAATGCCAAAAACGAGAAATATCAATCACGCCGTGCCCCCCAAACCCCAAAATTCACCCATTTTCAGAAACCGGGTTTCTTGACCCTGGTTCCAGAAATCGGGTTTCTTTGCCCCAAACAAATTTTCCCAAAACCCCTTGACACCAAAACTGACTTGACATACAATCTGGATAATGGAAAAGGTGCGGCCATATATATAGGCCAAATTTGTCATTTTTCCTTAGTCTTTTGGACAAATGACAAATGACCAAGGACAAAGGACTTTTGACAAATAACCCCCATGCTCTGCATTAACCCCAACTGCATCAAACCCCAAAACCCTGACAGCAGCAAATATTGCCAAACCTGTGGCAGTATGCTAATCTCCCTATTAGGGGGACAGTACCGCATTACCCGGGCTCTGGGACAGGGAGGCTTTGGCAAAACCTATTTAGCCGAAGACACCCGCCGTCGCAACAGTCAATGTGTGGTGAAACAATTTGCCCCAGAACCGGGGATGAAAAGTAATCCCGGAGCCTTACAAAAAGCTACGGAACTGTTTAATGAAGAAGCCGAAAGACTTCTGCAACTAGAAGAACATCCCCAGATTCCCACATTATACGCCTATTTTGAAGAAAATTTACCTCAAGCGGGAAATAATCAGGAAATTCCCTACCAATATTTAGTCCAACAATACATTAAAGGTCAGACATTACAGCAAGAATTAAAAGCCGGTCCCTTCAGCGAAACCAAAATCCGGGAACTCCTCCAAGACTTATTACCAGTTTTAGACTTTATCCACCAGCATAAAGTCATTCACCGAGACATTAAACCAGAAAACATCATTCGCCGAGATAGCGACAAAAAATTGGTTCTGATTGATTTTGGCGTCGCCAAAGCCAACACCAAAACCCTTTTAACCCGTCAGGGAACCTCTGTGGGGACTGCAGGTTATGCACCATTAGAACAAATGATGCAGGGAATCGCCTACCCCGCCAGTGACTTATACAGTTTAGCCGTTACTTGTATTCGTCTGCTCACCGGATGTGTTCCCAATGGGGACGGTTCCGATAAACTGTTTAATGCTTTAGAAGGATGTTGGGTATGGCGGCAAAATTTGCCAAAAGGCAGCAATGTGAGCAGTGAATTAGGGGCAATTTTGGATAAATTGCTGGAAACAATAGCGAAAAACCGCTATCAGTCCGCTGCAGAAGTGCTAAAAGCATTAAATTCCCCCCTTTCAAAGGGGAGCCAGGGGGGATGGGGGAGCCAGGGGGGACCAACTCCCCCCCTTTCCAAGGGGGGCCAGGGGGGATTAACCCTACCCACATTCAAGTTTACCACCGTTACGGTCAATTCCAGAGGACAAGCAACCAGCCGCACAGACAAAGAAGCACAATATTACCGTCAAAACCTCGGTAACGGCATTTTCCTAGACATGGTAGCCATTCCAGAGGGAAAATTCCAGATGGGTACTCCAAACAGCGAACCAAACCGACAAGACTACGAAGGTCCCCAACACCAAGTCACAGTGCCATCATTTTATATGGCCAAATATCCCATCACCCAAGCCCAATATCAAGCCATCATGGGGCAAAACCCCTCCAAGTTCAAAGGCTCAGACCTCCCAGTGGAATGTGTTACCTGGAACGATGCAGTAGAATTTTGCCAAAAACTCGCCCAAAAAACAGGACAAGCCTATCGTTTACCCAGTGAAGCGGAATGGGAATATGCTTGTAGAGCCGGAACCACCACCCCATTTCACTTTGGCGACACCATCACCACCGATTTAGCCAACTATAACGGAAACGAAGCCTACGGAAATGGTCCCAAAGGGCAATATCGCAAACAAACCACCCCAGTAGGCGATTTTCCGCCCAACGCCTTTGGTTTATACGATATGCACGGGAACGTTTGGGAGTGGTGTCAGGACCGATGGCACAATAATTACGATGTTGCACCTACTGATGGAAGTGCTTGGGAAACTGGCGGAGAATCTAATCTCCGGGTGCTGCGTGGAGGTTCCTGGAACCTCAACCCCAGGTATTGCCGCTCCGGGCTGCGCGACAGGGACGTTTTGGGCATCAGGTTCTACTACTGCGGGTTCCGGGTGGCTGTTTCTCAGCTTCCGGTCTCTGGTTCTTAGTTTTCTTCGCCGGGGGGCACGGCGTTATTAAGATTGTTCGTGAAACCGAAATATTAACGATGCCGTGCCCCTACGAAACATGATTTATCGCCGGTAGGGGCACGGCATCGTTAAGATAACGCAAAAAACGAGAAATATCAATCACGCCGTGCCCACCCAAACCCCAAAATTCACCCCCAAAACCCAAAATTAATGCACATTTTCCGTGGTGGGGGGCACGGCGTGATTAAAATTGTTTGTCAAACCCAAATATTTAGGATGCCGTGCCCCTACAAATGATAATTTTCCGCCAAAATTACCCCAAAATTCACCCCCAAAACCCAAAATTACCCAAATTTATCGCCCGTAGGGGCACGGCATCGTTAAGATAACGCAAAAAACGAGAAATATCAATCACGCCGTGCCCACCCAAACCCCAAAATTCACCCCCAAAACCCAAAATTAATGCACATTTCCCGTGGTGGGGGGCACGGCGTGATTAACATTGTTTGTCAAACCCGAATATTTAGGATGCCGTGCCCCTACAAATGATAATTTGACGCCAAAATTACCCCAAAAATGACCCCCAAAACTCAAAATTACCCAAATTTATCGCCCGTAGGGGCACGGCATCATTAAGATAACGCAAAAAACGGGAAATATCAATAACGCCGTGCCCACCCAAACCCCAAAATTCACCCATTTTCAGAAACCGGGTTTCTTAACTAGGTTCAGACTGGATTCCCGCCTGCTTGCAGCCCGCTGAACGCGAAGGCGGGAGGGAATGACATTAGCACATTAATTTTGGGGTGGGTGACAGAAATCGGGTACAATTGATAATTGATAATTAATAGCTGTCAATTATCAATTATCAATTGTCAATTATCAATTGATTCATCATCTCCAGAGGCATTCACCATCATTTCTGATGGTTCTTTGACCGGGAGTGATGATGACATCAGCACCTGGGCACCATTGCCACCATTGCTACCATTTTGAATGCGAATATCCCGGGTCGGTATCGCTAGTTTAATACCTTCTGTTGCCAATATGTCTTGAGCTTGACTAAGTAACTCGTCCCAAACCGTCCAAAAATCCTCGGTTTTACTTTTAAATGACCAGGAGAGAGCAATGTAATAATCCTCATAAGCCCATACAGATGTCCCAGACTTCACTACCTTGGGGTGTCCGTTAGAAATACTGGCTAGAATTTCGCGGGTGCGCTGAATGTCAGTCCCGAAGGGAATCTTAATCCGAATGAAACCACCCCGAATTTCCTGGCTGGTTAGGTTTTCAATCACACTCCCCCAAACTGTGTTATTAGGAACTGTGTAAATCTGACCACTGAATCCCTGAATAGTGGTACTTGCCAGGTTAATCGCCTTAATATATCCCCACAAACCGCTGACCTTCACCTCATCGCCCACGTCAAAAGGCTTGTTCAAGATCAGCATCAGACCGCTGGCAAAGTTGCCCAGGTTACTCTGGAGTGCAAACGCGAGGACGAAGCTGACACCCCCTACCACGGCTAAGATTGGGGCGAGACTGACCTCCAAGGCGGTCAAACCTAATAACACACCGACGACAATTCCGCCGCGTTTGACCGTGACGACGAGAAACCCACGGAACAACGAGGATACGCCGCGAAACCCAGCTAGGGTAGCGTTGAGCAATACACCCAGCAATTGGGCAAGAAGGATGGTAGCAATTAAGACAGTTGTGAATTTGGCGAGGTTGCTTCCCCAGCGCATCCCACCTTCTTCTGACTGCGCCCAACTCACTAGGCGAACGCCCAAATCTTGCTTATCTTTGAGATCGACTTCGACTGCACTGATAGCCTGAATATATTTGCGGTAGCCAGTAGTATCGCCCCCTTTGGTATCTACTTCGTCTAGAACCGTTTTAAAGCGATCGCTAATGGCGGTTTGCTCGGCTTGCAAATTCGTGACGTTGACCGTGAGTTGGGTTTTTAATTCCTTGTCCTCTTCAGCCGCTTTCTCAATTGCTTTATTTACTTTATTTAGCTCCTGCTGTCCCCCTGCTTGACCGCCCCCCGTATCCTGTAGGTTCTCTACATCCACCTCTTGATATGCACTTCCAGTCCCAGCAGCTACATCAGTCTCTGCATTCGGTGATGCAGAACTGTCACCACCCCCACTGATGGTTTTCAGCTCCTGGGCAGCACTTTTAACGACTTCGCGAGCTTGGTCAACTTTCGATTTTGCTTCCTTCTGTTCCGGTGAATCCGGCACTGTGCTTTTGAGGTTCTCCTCGGCTTTTTCTAAGTCCTGAATTGCGACTTCTAAAGCATCGATTTTTGCCGTGACTTCTTGATATCTTGGGGAATCAGGCGGAATCTGTTCCCGAGCTTCTTTCGCTTTTTTTAAAGTTTCCTCGGCTTCGGTGATTTCTTTTTCTTGCTGTGCTTCCCCTAAAGCATCTTGTACCGATGTGTCTGTTTCGAGTGCTGCTGCCACTTCAGCCGCTTTTTCCAGCGCGGTTTGTGCTGTTTTCAGCGCGTCTCGTGCTGCTTCAACTTGCTTAGTGGCTTCCTCGTATTCTGGGGTATTTTTTGGTGCCGCTGCTACAGCTTTTTCCGCTTCTGCCAGCTTGGTCTTTGCCTCTTTTACCAGTTTACCGGCTTCGTCTTTCGCCTCGATCGCCCGTCTTTGGCGCTTAATTCCGATTTCCGTCTGGCTGATTTCCTGCACCTTGTTCTTCAGCAATAATAGCCACGCGGCTGCCTCGTTCTGCAACTCTTCTAAAGTCAGAGGCTTCAGGAGCTGTTTTAAATCTTCAACCGGAATCGTCGGATCTTGGATCGTGGTAGCTTTGTCCGGAGCCGCTTCCCCAGAGATGGTGGCTGATATCGGTGTCTTTTCAGCTTCAGCCTCCTGAGCAGAAACCGGAACACTCCAAGAAACGAAAACACAGAGCAAGCTGGTGGCGGCAACAGCCTTGAGCCTGTAAAGGATTAATTTCATAAACTGTGAATTCTCCTCATCTTCATTTCTGACTATCCCTAGCATTTATGCTGTAACAACAGATGTCATTACTCCTTTGGCACTTAGCCAGCGAAAATCTGAACAAAAAAAATGTCGTTAATATATTTCGCTCCAGGAATAGGAGCTAGTCGCCGGAGCGGAATCACATTAGACATCTCCATAAAAGCGGCTGAAACCCTTATGGCACCGTTGACAAATCGATATTTTTGGAGATGTCTATTGATCATCCCTAGCATCGTGGCACTGGTTATGGGCAAATATTCCTACTATCAGCTAAACCATCAACAACGCCAGAGCCGGGTTGGTTGGTGTCACCACTAAGTAAGTGTTTGGGTAAAACCTGAAATTCGGTCTGCTGCTCTTATTGTCTTAGCACATCCAGATATTGTCAAGCCATTCAGAAACCGGGTTTCTGTGGATAATCTCCGTCGAGGAACAAGATATCTTGTGTGAAAAACCCGGTTTCTTGACCTTAAACCTTCAAAAACCGGGTCTAATTGATAATTATCAATTATCAATTATCAATTATCAATTATCAATTGTCAATTGCCAACAGTTTAAAGACCAGATGGGTCCTTCCACGGCGACGGCGGCGGTGAAGCCGGGACCGGGGTTAAGTTCTTGTAAGGACCAACGCTCGGTTAAATAGGGGTTGCCACCAATATTGAGCAGTTGGGGTGGACTGTCGGGATTAATAGAAATTTCCACAGAGCCTAAACCTCCCGCTAAACCTTCCCCTGTGGCTTTGAGGTAGGCTTCTTTGCTGGTCCAGGCACGGAAAAAGGCGGTTTGCTGTAATTCTGGGGGAAGTTGGGCAAGGGTGGCGGCTTCTGTGGGAGAAAAGAAGCGTTTGGCAAGGTTGTGATGGTCGATCGGGCGGATGGCTTCCAAGTCGATACCGATATTACTGCCCAAAGTGACGGCGTAGAGAGCCGTACCTTGGGAGTGAGACACATTGAACTGAACCATCCCCCCTGCACTGGTGGTTTCCAGGTAGGGTTTGCCCCGATCGCCATAACCAAAATGCAGTTTTTCCGGCGCCATCCCCACATAACTGGCCAGAATATTTCTCAAAATCCCGCGTGCTGCGATAAAATGACGCCAGTCATGGGTAAAGTGAAACCGTTTTGCCCGTTCTTGCTCCTGTGGCGATAGAGTCTCTAACAGTACCTCGATTTGCTCCTGGTTTAAGTCCAGATTTGCCCGCCAGATGTGGACTTCATGGGGCACTAAAATCAGCTCATCCCGTGCCGGTGGTGAGTCAGACCAAGATAAATCAAAGCTACTGTAGGGGTAGGCTAAATCCATTAGTTCATCAACTGTGGATGTTCCAGCCGCACCATCCCCACTTAAAGGCTCGCGCCGATTCCACCCTACTTGATATGGAAATAAACTAGGAAATTTTTTCTGAAAAGTTGCCTTAACCATAACCGAGTCGTCTTTGTTGCTAGCCAATGCCTAAATCTTATAACAAAATTAAAGTTCCTTCTAGAGGGTATGACCCCTTTAGTCCCACAGAGAAGAAACCGGGTTTCTGCCACAGAGACAAGACCAGTAGGGTGGGCAGTGCCTCCTGCCAAATTATTCTTGATTGAGAGCAAATTCTCCTAGGTACTGCCCACCCTACATATTAATATCTAGGGATGATGGGCAGTGCCTCCGACAATCTGAATAATTACCGTAATTTTACGTAAATTAATAATTTCATTATCTTTGGCAAAAAAATTAAACGTATAATCGATATAAATGCAGTAACAATAACTACCATTTACCCTTTATTTTCCATAGGCATCAAAGGTGGCCAAAAGTGAGTAGAGACAAGTTTGCCCATATCAGCTTAGCCCAAATTCCTAAAATCCTGACCCTTCTAGACCGCAACCCCCACAGCCCCACCTACGGCTGTTTTGACCGCAATTTCTGGCACTATAAAATCATCGATTTTCCCAGTGGGATGGCGCAAGAATTCGTCTGGCCTCTCGCCCTGGCTTACCATACAGATATTCCCCATAATCCCTACTATCAGCAAAGTGCGATTTGCCAGTGGGTAGAAGCGGGTATCCTCTACGCTGCCAGAAGCGCGCACCCTGATGGCTCTTGCGATGACTATTTCCCCTACGAGCGAGCCGCTGGCGCTGCTGCTTTCTCTCTCTTGGCTTGTATAGAAAGCTATAGCGCTCTAGACCTCAGCTCCTATGAAGCCCTAAGATTTTTTGAAGCCCGCGCCGACTGGCTGGCAACAACTAATGAAAGTGGCCGTTTGGCAAATCACCAAGCGTTAATTGTGTTGTGCTTGGAACTTTTAGGCCGGTTGCTGCAAACTTCCAAATGGGAGCGGGCGAAAATCCAGCGGCTAGAAAAGTTGCTTTCTTGGCAAAGTGCGGAGGGTTGGTTTTGGGAATATTCTGGGTGTGACCCGGGTTATCACACGCTGACGATTTCTTGTTTGGCGCGGATTTATCAATTGTGGCCCGATGAAAAATTGAAAACCAGTTTGGAAAAAGCGGTGGTACTAGCGGCGCAGTTGATTCATCCTGATGGTTCTTATGGGGGAGAATGGGGCAGCCGCAACACTTATAATTTTTTCCCTCACGGTTTTGAATTGGTGGGGAGCTGGTTGCCTTTGGCTCTGAGTATTAACGATCGTTTTTTAAAAGGACTTGACAACGGACTAAATCCATGCTATGAAGATGACCACATCATTGGCCATCATGCTTGGAATTACCTGCTGGCATGGCGTTCATATGTGCCAGACCGTCCGCCACAAGAGAGCGACTTGCTTGCCCAGGCGCGTCAGCAGCGCCTGTGGCTCCCAGAAGCGCGCATTTTAATTGAACGTTCCGGGAATAGTGGCGGTGGCGAAGCAAAAGGGGTGACAGAACTTTATCTGGCGGTGAATAAAGGAGGGGCATTTAAGCTATTTCGGGATGGGAAGCTGGTGGCGTCGGATACGGGGTTTTCTGTGCAAGCGATCGTCAATGGCAAGGTAAAAAATGCCGTGGCACACTTGATAGACACTTATCAGCACCAATTAGATGATGGGGAAATCATCATCCAGGGTTCTTTGGGTTGGGCAAAACATGTTCAGATGACGCCTCTTAAACTGGTGCTTTTGCGGCTGGTAATGCTGAGTATGGGTCGCTTTTTCCCGAATTTGATTCGGAAGTTGTTACAGGGAATGTTGATTACCGGCAAGCAAAATGCGCCTTTTAAGTTTATTCGTCGTCTGCGTCTGACGGAGACAGGAGAATGGCAGGCGATCGATGAGTTGGTGGCCCAGCGGTGGGACAACGTGCGATCGCTCGTTATTGGTGTTGACCAAACCTCAATTTACGTAGTGATGAGTCGCACTTTTCAGGTGGGGCAACTGCAAACCGGGCTCGATTTGACTACAGAGGTGAGAAACCTCAAAGCAGGAGAGGCGCTGAAAGTGGAGCGGATGCTATAATATTAGTGAATTGACAATTGACAATTGACAATTGATAATTGATAACTAATAATTATCAATTATCAATTATTAATTATCAATTGTCAATTATACAGTTGTTTTTGAGATTTTATGAGCTTAGACAATTTTCTCACTGTTGACGACCAGAGCATTTCTTTGCGCCAAGCCTTGGCCTATCTGCGTGCCAGTGGGGACTTGGAGCAATTCCTGACCCGGATTTTGCGACAGTATGTCATCGAGCAAGAACTATCAAATAGCACCGACTTAGAGGCAGATAGCAGTGAGGTGGAGCAAGCGATTATTAATTTTCGGCTGCAAAATCAACTGGTGCCAGCCGATCGCTTTGATGAATGGCTGAAATCCAGAGGGTTGAATTACACTGGGTTTCGGGAACAAGTGGGGGTGGGCTTGAAAATGGAGCGGCTGAAACAGCGGGTTTCGCAGACCGCCGCCACAGAATTTTTTGAGAAAAATAAAGCTGAGTTTGAGCAAGTGGTATTGTCGCGAATTGTGGTAGCGGACGCAGCTTTAGCGGCAGAGTTGAAACAGCAGCTCGTGGCATCGCAGGCGGGATTTGAGGAACTGGTAAAACAGCATTCTCTCACGAGCGATCGAGCTTACAATGGCATGATGGGGACTTTCTCTTTGGGACAGCTCCCCGCACCGGTGCGCACCACGATCGCCGGTGCCGCCCCCGGAGATGTGGTAGGTCCATTAGAAATGGAGGGGCGCTACACCTTGCTGAGAATTGAGCAGCGTTTGCCCGCATCTTTTGAGGGTCAGCTCAAGCAAAACCTAGAAAACCAGATGTTTGATAAGTGGTGGCAAGAGCAACTAAAAGATAAGGCGGTGAAAATGACGATTGAATAACCCACTGGTGGGCGGGCGGCGGCTGCAAGTGCTGACTTACGGGGTAAATTCATATAGCCTGCGCTTAGAATCGGGTTAGAGTGAGGAGTGAAGCTGACCCTATGACTACAGCAGAGAATCTAGCCCGGTCCTGGCGATCGCGGCTGGCGGCTGAGTGCGCGAACTATTCTGATACTACCCATGAAAGCATCATCTGCTGGCTGTTGGGAGAAAATCCCGATCGCCTGTCCTCCCTCAGCGAGGAAAAACTAGAGATAGTCAGCCAAGCAATGGATTACCGCTGGCGGATTTTGCGGGGTCGCTACTTGGGGGTAGCGCCCGCGATCGCATACGGTAACTTAATGCGCCGGTTGGCTTCTTTGGTGTTACTGCGCCAGAAAATTAAAACTTGGGTTGCCCTGTCGCGAGATCGCACTCGCAGCGCCATCGACGTAGTGCAAGAGACGATTCAGGAAATCTGCGAGCGCGATCGTTATATGCAGCAGCAAATCGCCTGGATTGCCCAATGCACTTCAGACCATCGCCTGCGCAACTCGCTACTGCTCGCAGCGATCGAGGAGTATTGTCTGCGACCCGTGCGCAACCAGCCCCTCCTGGTACTGCGGTTTTTTAACTACCTGCGCCGCTCCCAAAAAGCTGGTCTCACCCAAGTCCCCCGTGAATCTCTACGTATCGTTTCCCACGAGATTACCCTTGAGGATGGTGGTGAGCCCGTGAGCTTGCTCGATGGCGAAGCCACTCGCCTAGCCAAAGAAAGCGCCGCTTGGGAAGAGCAACAGCAACTGCGCACCGCCGTAGTGCGAGAGTTTGAAAAATATCTGGAAATCAATTTAGAGCCAATCGCAGCGCAATGGTTGCGCTTGTACTTGCAGGGAAATTCCCAAGAAGCGATCGCCCAGGAACTGAACTTACCGATTAAGCAAGTTTACCGTTTGCGGGAAAAAATTAGTTACCATGCGATTCGGGTGTTTGCCCTGAAACAATCTCCAGATTTGGTAGCTAACTGGTTGCAAATTTCCCTCAGTGAAAATGGCTTGGGACTTACCCAGTCTCAGTGGGAAGTGTTTATCGACAGTCTCACGCCGGTGCAGAGGGAGATCCTGACCAAACTCAAAGCCGGTATTCCCATAGAGACGATCGCTCTTGACATGAATCTGAAAACCTCCCAAGTTTTCAGCGAATGGACGCGAGCATTTTTAGCCGCTCAGTCCCAACGCAATTCTAATTAAAATATCACTGCCATTTTCCCAGTTCATCATTGAGGAGCCGGGGGAACCAGGGGACCGGGGGAAGTGTGGGGAGTGTGGGGAGTGTGGGGAGTGTGGGGAGTGTGGGGAGTGTGGGGAGTGTGGGGAGTGTGGGGGGTGTGGGGAGTGTGGGGAGTGTGGG
>Ga0209172_10001407_pt1 | contig 51630 bp, 43 predicted proteins | sample LarsenN4metaG_FD_184113 | JGI IMG/M metagenome (GOLD analysis project Ga0209172, IMG submission 184113) | Hot spring sediment bacterial and archeal communities from British Columbia, Canada, to study Microbial Dark Matter (Phase II) - Larsen... ...
CGAATATCTTTGGCCTTTAGTTCGTCTTGCGCTATCATTCTTTAGGGCTCCTTCGGTTTTAGGTTTGTTTCGCATCTTACCTTATTACCGAAGTTGCCCCTCTTGTCAACTTTCGTGACTTACTGAATTTACATTCTTTGCCGGCCGGTGTTTTCATAATAAACCAGTATAGCAGGCTTGCGTTAGAAAAGCATTAGAGAGGCGAAGATAGTAGATAGAGGATGGTAGATAGAAGATAGTATGCTATCTTCTATCTACCATCTACTATCCTCTATCTTCTTTCCTTTGCTTACACGCGGGTTAAATACTGCCCGGTCCGGGTATCAATCCGAATCACATCGCCAACATTGACAAACAAAGGCGTGTTCACCACCAGGCCGCTGGAAACTGTGACGGGCTTGGTTGCGCCTTGGGCCGTATCGCCGGCAAAACCGGGTTCGGCGGCGACAACTTCCATTTCGACGGTGGTGGGAATTTCGATGTCCAGCGCCTCACCGTTGTAGCTGGAAATCTTCACCTCCATGCCTTCAATCAGGTAAGGCACAATATCGCCCAGCACATCGGCGCTGAAGGCCGGCTGGTCGTAAGTTTCCTTGTCCATAAAGTGATATAACTCGCCGTCGCTGTAAAGATACTCGGCTTTGGTGTGGTCCAGACTGATGTCCTCGACCCGCTCACCGCCGTTAAAGGTTTTTTCGTAAATGGCCCCGGTGCGCAAATTGACCACCTTGGTGCGGATAGTCGCGCTCCCCCGCCCGGTTTTGTTGTGGGTAAATTCCAATACTTTAAAAAGTTCCCCTTCGTGGGTAAAGGTTGTGCCCTTGCGCAGGGCATTGACTTCGATCATGGTTCATTCCTCCAAGTTGAAATAGCTAATGTGTCTGATGCGTGATGCATGATACGTGATGAATCCCCATAAATCCTCACGCATCACGTATCATAAAATCGTAAATCCAAAATCTAAAATCGTAAATCCCTAAATTCCTCCGTAATCAATCCAATCTTCGGCCATTTTGGGCAGATTAGCCAGCAGGCCGCGCTGCTCGGTCACGCTGGGTAGCGAGTCGAGAAAGGCCTGGCCGTAACTTTTGCTCATCACCCGCCGGTCGAAAATGGCCACCACCCCGCGGTCCTGGTGGGAGCGGATGAGGCGGCCAAAGCCCTGGCGGAACATCAAAATGGCTTGCGGAATAGAGTATTGGTTAAAGGCGTCGTCAAACGTTTCGGCGCGGGCGGCCACAATCGGATCGCTGGGTACGGCAAAGGGAATGCGGGTGATGACGACACAGCTCAAGGCTGAGCCGGGAATGTCCACCCCCTCCCAGAACGAGCGCGTCCCCAGCAGCACCGCCTGCTCCGCGTTTTTGAAATTTTCCAACATCTGGCGGCGGTTGGTCCCATCGCCCTGTTCATAAACCACAATCCCGGCTTCGGCCAGCGGGCCTTTGATATTATTAGCTACGTTGCGCAGTTGGGTGTAAGCCGTAAACAGCACCAGGGTGCGCCCTCGAATCTGCTTGACCAGTTCAATCAAGGCCATTTCGACCGCCTTCTGGTGGCCGGGCGCTTCGGGTTCGGGGATGTCCGTGGGCAAGTAGAGCAGGGTATTGTTCTCATAATCAAACGGCGAGCCAACCGCCGCTTCTTCGGCATCCCACAGATGCAGCCGCTCCTGAAAATATTCAAACGAATTATGGGTGCGCAGCGTAGCCGAGGTTAGCACCACCGACTCCTTGGGTTTGAGCAGATGCTCATGCACCAGGTTGCCCACGTGGAGTGGCGCGTTGTGCAGCGACAGAGCCTTGGTCTGCATGTTCTGCTCAACCCACAAAATCCGCTCGCGGCTGGGCTGAACCAGGATGACCTGCAAATTGCTGCGCACTTCGTCAAGCTGGCTGCGATAAAAGCTCAGGGTCGCTAGCAGTTCTTCCCAGTTGGACACGTCGTAGCTTTCCAATTCAGTCAGCATGGTGTAGAGAATGCCCAGGGCTTTGGACACTTCGCCCAGGCTGGCCCCGGTGTGGTCCCAGGTCAGCTCCACATTCGACCAGGCCGGTTGAGCGCGGGTGTCTTCCGTGAGCCGGATTTTCTGGTTATAACGGCTGCCGCCGGGAAATTCAGTCACGAACGCATTGAGCGCGGTAAAAAGCTGGCGCACCCCTTTGCCGGCCCGGTCCACGGCCTCGTGACATTTGAAAACAATGTCGTTGATGTCGCCCCGCACGTGAACGGGCGCAGCAGCCAGGCAGCGCCGGGCCACCTCGTGGATAAAGCCGGCCCGTTGACCCGAACTGCGCAGCGGTTGGCTCAACTCGCTCAACAGTTGGGTCAGCGATTTTTGGTCCACCTCAAAACTCAATTGATCGGTCACGCTATCTTCCAGGTGGTGAGCTTCGTCAATAATCAGGTACTTGTACTCCGGGATCACCCGGCTGTCTACGGCAATGTCGGCCAGCAGCAAGGCGTGATTGACCACAATTACGTGGGCCGATTCGGCGGCGCGGCGGGCGCGGGCGTAAAAACAGGTCTCGGCGCTGCACGTGCGTGGGGTGCAGGTGGCGCTGTCGGAGGCCACCTGATGCCACAACGCCTGCTCGGCGTAATCGGGCATAAACAGCTCTTCCCGGTCGCCGGTGGTGGTGCTGGGCAGCCAGACCAACAATTTTGCCAGTAAACGCAGCTCTTTGGGGCTGAGGTTTTCTTTTTGCCGGAATAACTGCACTCGGTGCGGGCAGATGTAATTGCTGCGCCCCTTGAGGGCCACTGCCTTAAATTTAACCGGCAAAATCTTTTGCAGCATGGGAATATCTTTGTTGATAAGCTGGTCTTGCAGGTTAATAGTGTTGGTCGAGATGACCACCCGCTGCCCGTTTTGCGCGGCCCAATAAATGGCCGGGATGAGATAGGCCACCGATTTGCCCGTGCCTGTGCCCGCCTCAACCATCAGGTGGTTCGACTCGTTGAATGCGCCGGCCACGTTGGCCAGCATGTCCACCTGCTGCGGACGATGCTCAAAACCGGGAAAGCTACGCTCAAACAGTCCATCCCCTTCCAACAGTCCGGCCAAAGCTTTGATGTCCAGCGGGGTGGGGTTGGGTACGGGTTTCAGCGGCGGGTCGAAGGCCCGGCTGTCGGGGTCGGAGCGCATCAGGGCAAAGCCGCCGTCCACCGCAAAATCATCCATCAGCCCTTTGGCCGCTAACTGCTGGCCCAACGTGCCGGCAGGCGGGGTGTAGCGGCGCTCGCGGCTCAAGTCGCGGAAAATGTAGGCCAGTGGCCAATCAGTTTTGCTGGCGATGTGGGCCACCTCCTCGATAATGCGGCTGTCCAGGCGGCGAGCCTGGTCGAGCAGGGCTTCAAACAGCCGCCGGGCCGCCTCGGCGTCGTCCAGGGCACGGTGAGCCTGGCCGTCGGGCGGCAGATTGACGTCCAGATATTTCAACAGCGCGGCCAGGCCGTAGCGCCCGGCATGCGGCAGCAAAATACTGGCTAATTCAAACGTATCAATCCCGACATTCTGCTCAAACAGCCCATGCCGATATAAAAAACTTAAATCAAAACCAATATTATGTCCAATGATCGGATTATCGCCAACAAAGCGGCGCACCTCAGACAGCACTGCCCCAATTTTAGGTGCGCCTTTGAGATCGGCCGGGGTGATGCCGGTGAGCTGTTGAATTTTATAAGGAATGGGCCGGCCCGGATCAAGCAGGGTATGGTAGGTTTCATACACCTGGTTGCCCTTAAAACGGATCGCCCCAATTTCGAGAATGGCGTCCTGCTCCGGGTCAAGACCGGTGGTTTCAATATCCAGGGAAACGTATACTCTGGCCAAAATTGTCTGCTTTCTAGGGGGGCAGAGTAACAAGTAGCAGGGTAGCAGAGTCGTAAAGTAGCAAATCTGTTACCTTGCTACCTGTTACCCTGTGTTACCTTGCTACCTGTTACTTGCTACTTTGTTACTTGCTACCTTGACACATTATACAGGGAATCAAGCGATTGAGCGAAATTTGGTTTATTTTTCCCGTTGGTGGAAAGTTGAAAACTGTGTTAGAATATTAAGAGTCACGGTCAGGACACTCCAAGACTGATTGACCGACAGATTTAATATTTCACCGCAGAGGACGCCGAAAACGCAGAGCTTTTTTATAAATCTCCCAGCGGACTCTTCGCCATCGGCGGTTAATTTGAGCTACAAGGTTAAATTAGTCAGTCAATCAGCATTCCAAGATTTTGAGCAGCCTTATCATTAAGGATTTAACCTTGTGAGCTTGTGGAACCGTTTTATCAACTGGTTGACCGACGCTGATCCCAAGCCTAAAACCGGCTCTAAACCGCAACCCCCTGCTCCCCCTCCCGATGACCCCGGCCAGGATATCGAAGCCCAGTTGAAAGTGCTGGAAAGCAAACTGGATCAAACGGTCCAGGATTTGGCCGATGGCTTGATCAACCGCGCCCAGTTTGAAAATCTTTATCGCCATTATCAAAATCAGCGGCGGGTGGTGCGCGGCTTTTTGCAGCAGGCCAGCGACCCGGCTATGCTCAAAATCGGCGCGGGCGAGAGCATGGTTATTCGCCAGCGTTTTGCGGCCAAAGTGCTGGCCTATGCCGTTTACGACAACATCACCAGTCTGCCGCTGCATACGGTCGGCCAGTTCCCCCTGGAAAGCGAGCTGGTGGTCGGCTTTTTTTCCGGCTTTCGCTCGGCCATTGCCGAAATTATGGGCACCGGCGCGCGCAAAGCCGTTACCGACGATGGCAAGGTGTTGATTTACGTGCCCGGCCAGAAAACCACTCTGATCGTGCTCTACTCTGCCGAGCCGGCCGACATCGAAAGCCTCAGCCTGCGCCAGGCCCACGAGCATTTTGAAAAAATCAATGCGCCCGTTCTGGCAAATACACCCGTTCTCGAAAATCAGCTCATTTTTAATTACGACATGTTTCTCAAACTAACGTGAGGAAGGATTGGCAGGCTGGAAGATTGGCTGGTGTTTCCCAGCCTCAGTGGATCCAATTTTCCAGGAGTGAGGCACGCCTACGTGCCGAACGGAGCCGCACGTGGGCGTGCTGGCTCCTCAAAGTTGGATCTACTAAGTCTTCCAACCTTCCACGTTTATCACAGCATATGAATCAGGCTGACTCCGAACAAATTCTGCGTTATAAAGTGGCGATCATCGGCGATGGCAGCGTCGGTAAAACCACCCTGTTGCGCCGCTTTGCCACCGGCATGTTTCAAGAATCGCGGATTATGACCATTGGGGTTGACTTTCAAACAGTAGTGGTTAAGAGCGGGGAATTGTCATTTAAGCTGACTGTCTGGGATTTGGCCGGGCAGGAGCGCTTTGCCTCCTTTCGCGATAATTTTTATCGGGGGGCGCGAGCGGTGGCGATGGTCTATGACGTGACCGACCGGCAGTCCTTTGCTGACCTGCCCCGTTGGGAGCAGGAAGCCAAAAGCGTGGTGGATCATCATCGGTTTTTGGTGGTGGCTAACAAAGTTGACCGGCCGGATCGGGTTATCCAGGCCGCCGAGGGCAAACAGTACGCCGCCTCCATCAGCGCGGCTTACCTGGAAACCAGCGCCAAAACCGGCGACGGAGTGGCCCGCTTGTTCGAGCTGCTGGCCCGAGCGGCCCACACCCAGCGCGGTTAGCCCGGTGTAAAGCCAAAGTCCCATTGACGTTTGCCTGGCCCTATGTTAAGATGAAAGAACCATCAGGGGATCACTGTATCACCCTCCGAACTTGTTAAGGAGAACCCACCCAATGTCGAAAAAATATATTCTTGAGCAAGTTGATATTTTTCAAGAGTTAGACTCGAGCCAACTGGATTTGATTGAGCAAATTTGTCACGAAAAAAGTTACCATCAAGGCGATATTATCTTTAAAGAAAATCTAGCCAGCAACGAGTTTTACATCATTGCCGAAGGCGAAATAGAAATCCAGGTAGACCCCGACACCATCGGCGACGGTTCTGACATCCATGAGCCAACCACCATCGCCGTGCTGCGCCGGGGGCAATCCTTTGGCGAAGTGGCCCTGGTTGATCCGGGGGTGCGCTCTGCCTCGGCCCGCTGCCGCTCCGAGTCGAGCAAACTGCTGGTGATTGAGCGCAAAGATTTTATGAAGCTGCTGGAAAGCAATTACGAAATGGGCTACGTTATCATGCGCAACCTGGCCGCCGACCTGGCTCTCAAAATCCGCCAAACCAACCTTATGGTCCGCGAGTCACTCACGTATGCCAAGAAGTAGATAATAAGCCGAAAGTCATCCTGAGTAGCCCCGACCGCAGGGAGTGGGCGTATCGAAGGGTAATTTTCGGTAAAATGTCGAAATCGGATAATAAGAGCCTATCCGAAAACCTCTGCATCCTATACGTCATCGGCTGGCATAGAGATGCCAATCCACGGGTTTTCGGATAGGCCCTAAGTCTTTGAAAAAGCAAGCCCCCGCACTCGCGGGGGCTTTTTATTTACTGCGCCGATGGATCCACCGGCAAAATGCGGGTGTGATACTCCGGCTGGAGATAGGGATGCTCTCGATAAGTTAGCTGCGCCGGGCGAGGCAGCCGCTTGGTTTCGATGTCCCTTTTTAACAGTGGAACCAGGGTTTGAAAATTGATCCAGGCCCGGATGCGGATGCCCAACTCGGTGTTGTGGATGGCGTCGTCGTACAGGTCAGGGTGTTTGGGCATTTGTCCGGCCACGTCAATCAACGGGACCCGGTTTTCGGCGGCCCACAGCCGGAAGACTCGGTTCTGCAAATCGGCCATGCGCCGCATGTTGGCGTAGCTGACCGGCCAATAAATCCGGTTGAGGTAGCCGTACAGAGTCCGGTGGCGGGCCGGGTCGAGCACCATGCCGTCGTACACAAACCAGTCAAAGGTCGCCAACACAAATTTAACGTTTTGTGTCTCCAAATCCTGCTTGATGGTATCCAGGTCGCCCAGAATGGCTTTGAGGGCCAGGGCCTTGCCCACATGCGCCCGATCCGGTCTGAACTCATTCAATCCTTCCGGCAGGATAAAGCTTTGTTCCGGCTTGGCCGGCTCTGCCCCGGTCATGGAAAACTGCTCTACCAGTGAGCGAGCGCGGGCCGCCAGGGCCGAATACTCACTCAACTGGTCCAGCCAGGTTTTATCGTCGGATTCTACGTTAGCAAAATTGGGGGCTACTCCATCGGGCGGCTGGCCGAAGGTGATGTCGGGCGGAAAGCTGACCATGCTGCGCGGGTCAAACTGGTTAGACCCCTCGTAGTAAACCACATAATCAACATTCAGCGGCAGCACTTCGTAACGGACCACCGCCGCAATATCCCGCGAGCCGATGCCCTCGCGCCCGGCATTAATCACCTCAAAATGCACCTTGTAGCCGGACTCTTTGGCCCACAGGTTGAGCCAATGCTGCAACAATTCCGGGTAAGAATAGGGCAAAGAGTGACCGTCCACCGTCGTCGAAGCGCCGACACAGGCAATCCGAATGGTGCGAACCGGCTTTTTGAGGGTGATTTCCGGCCCGCGCCAGCCGAATTGATTGGTCGTCAGGCCGGTCGGCAGAGTCACATGGGGCGGGTAGCGATAGCGGGGGTAGGCCGTGCCCCAGGCCGGGTGATAGGTGTAGACTTGCGGTGGAACGTTACTGAAAATTCCTCGGTTGAGAAAATAATCATCCGATAGATACTCGTTCCACCAATAGTTGGCCCGGTAGCCATACTGCCCGGCTCGGGCAGACGCTTCGGCCTTAATCTCGTATTTGGTCAACCGCTCCGGCGAGGTGTAAATCCAATCCGGTTTGACATAGGCGCTGAACTTGAAATCGCTGACAAAATCATCCAGGCTGTAAACGGCCAGGGCATCGAGGGGTAGTGCGGGGGCTGCCGGGGGAGCGGCTTCAGTCAGCAGTTCTCCCGCCTTAGCCGCGGGGGGAATACACAATTTCCAGCCGGCTTCAATCAAGTCGGGGTTGACAATTTCGGCAAAGCTGGCGTCGGCCACATGCTGTTGGTTGGTGGCGCTGACAATAGCCGGGTAAGCCAGCAAATCGCCTAGCACCTTGTCGGCAATCTTGCTCAACCAATCGTCGGCCTGAACCGTGTAAATTTCGGCGCAGGGCTGGCGCGAGTCTGCCCGCACGACCCCAGGCAAGCTAGAGATGAGCAGCAAGGCGACTGCAAGCCAGCGGTACTGCCCTCTGGAAAAATTTTTGCTTAGAGAGGGCGCCTCTTGCGTGCTGCGTGTTGTCCATAAATGAGATAAACGGAATATGCAACACACAAGACGCAACAGAAGAAAGAACTTATCTGGACGCCTATAAAATGATTGTCTCGTTAAACTCATGGGCCTTCGTCTGGGGCGGAGATGGTGGTGTTATTCGGGTTCAGTTTCAAGGACGATAATTGAAAGCCGTCAAACCAGCGCAGCAGCCCTTCGCTGAGGGCCAGCATCAGCATGGTTGCCAGCACCAAGAGGAGCAGATTAATCAGCCAGTTGCGGGGTTTCGAATCAGCTTGCTTCCCTAGCCAGTTGCGCGCCATAACACCTCGTTTTTGATGGATGTAAACGTGTCAACGTTGTCCATTTTATCACATCTATCCGGCTGTTGACAATAGGCAAAAAGGGAAGATAGAAGATAGAAGATGGAGGATAGAGGATTGAGTGATAGTATATTCTTAATTTTTTAATCTCCAATCTCCAATCTCCGCATTCTCTTGTTTGTGCAAACGCTCTGACTGTGCTTAAATGGAGCCTGCCGACTCCCGTACTCGCTGAGGATATGGAGACATGCGTCCTTTGGCCGATCTATTTCGCCTGATTTTATTGCTGTTGCTGCTGCCGGTGATCCTGATTTTGATCGGGCCACTGTTGCTGCTGGCCGCCCTGCGCGGACGCCAGCGCATTGGGCCGATTACGCTCGACACCGCCCGCAGTTCGGCCCGGCGGGTGGGTGCTTTCATCGTCGGGCTGCTGCTGTGGCTGGTGGTCTGGGGCGGGCTGGCCTGGCTAACCTGGGCCGCGCTGGCCACACCGCCGACCGTGGCCCAACAGCCGGCGCCGGTCACAAGCACCCCAGCTCCTACGCTAACATCCGTACCGGCCACCCCCACCGAGCCCCCCCAACCCAGCGATACCCCAACCCGCCGGCCCACCCCCACCACGCCACCTGAAACGGAAACAGTCACGCCGACCCGCGCCACCCTGACGGCGACCGTTGTGGCGGCGGTTGTTGTAACTTCAACCGCTACCCCAGCCCCCCCCACTGCTACGACGCCTCCGACCGCTACCTCCACCCCGGAACCCACCTCGACGGCTACCGCTACGCCTGTGCCACCGACGCCGACCTATACGTTGACTCCAACCCCACTGCCAACCGCCACCCCCACCCCGAAACCTACCTCGACGGCTACCGCTACGCCTGTACCGCCCACGCCAACGCCGACTTTCACCCCGACGCCCATCCCACCCACGCCGACGCCGACCTTCACCCCAACACCTACCAACACCCCTACGGCAACCGCAACGGCAACCCCGACCGCTACCGCTACGCCCCGGCCTACCCAGACGCCTACGTTCACCGCCACACCCCGGCCTACAGCTATGCCTACCCCAACAAATACGGCTACGCCGACCGTTACGCCCACGCCCACCGTCCCGGCGACGGTGCGTCAGGCCGCTATCAGGGCAGTCGAGGCCGGCAATGACCTGCTGCACAACGCCATCATCGAGGCAACTGAAGAAAACCTGCAAAAAATGGAAACCATCTGGCAGGGCCAGGCCCTACCTACCGCTCGCGCCTTTGCCGCCGATATTTATGACCGTTACGCCAAACCGCTGCGAGTGGATTTTGAGTACCTCACCCCCCCGGTCATTACCGGCCAGCTTCCCGGTAATCGCTTGGTCGCTACCAGTTCGGAACGCTGGTTCTACGGCGGCCCCACCAAAACCGACTATCAAGAAGCCTTTCAATTTGTCTACACCCTGACCCGCCGCAACGGCCGGTGGGTGATTACCGAATACAGTTTTCTCAATCTGCCCCGGCCAAAACCTACGCCGACTCGAACTGCCACGCCCCGTACACAAGGGGATGGATAAAAGAGTGCATCGCGACCAATATACAATCTGGCATTATCAACAATACCATTATTATCTGGCTGTAATTCTGGAGCGATTTGTTTTTTTCTTGCACTACAGCAACCATCACGGAGATGTGAGGGGGAGAGGTTGAGGGGGATTCGGTAAAAAGTTGTTACCATAAAAAAAGAGCGCCCTGGCGAGCGCTCCCGATGGTCTACGACCATCCAACTTCACTGAATGGATTGATTATATTATATAACATTTTCTTTACGGACTCAAACTTCGATTTCTGCAATTACAATTTGCTATGTTTGTTTTAATTTTTCAATCTTCCCCTGCAAATCAGTAATATTTTTGATGTACAAGTCAGCTAAAGGTTTATAATGTAGGACAAACTAACAGCTTGTCCTACATGGTTATGTTGCCGCCATCACTCTGGCTGTTCAATCGGGCCAAATCGGGTATAATCCATTCCGGGCTGAGGCCCGCAAACTCAGGGAACAGAAAGAGGTAAACGATGAATAAAAACGAGCCGATTGGCTCGATTGGCCTGGCGAATGTCCCGGAGGCACAGGCAGCGGGCCAGCAGGTCAGAAGCTTTGGCGAATTTGTCGGGCTGATGGCGTTGATGATCTCCCTCGTCGCCCTGTCTATTGACGCGGTTCTGCCCGCCCTAGCGGAGATGGGCCAGGAGTTGGGGGTGCAGCGTGAAAATGATAACCAGCTTATCATCTCGTTGTTGTTCCTGGGCATGGCTGCCGGCCAGATGATCTACGGCCCCGTATCCGACAGCACCGGCCGCAAGCCGGCTATTTATGCCGGCTTTGGCCTGTTTATGGGCGGCAGTTTGCTGGCTCTATTAGCCCCCAGCTTTCCACTGCTGCTGGCCGGACGGGTGCTGCAAGGCATCGGGGCCGCCGGGCCGCGCATTGTCACCGTAGCTTTGATTCGAGACCAGTACGAGGGCCGGGCCATGGCCAGGGTGATGTCGTTTGTGATGGCCGTGTTTATCCTGGTCCCGGTCATCGCCCCGCTGCTGGGGCAAACCATCCTGCTGGTGGCCCACTGGCGGGCTATCTTTGGGCTTTACCTGGGGCTGGCGCTCATTGCCTCGCTCTGGTTTGCCCTGCGCCAGCCAGAAACCCTGGCCCCCGGCCAGCGCAGCCCCTTCTCCCTCACCCGGATTGGGCAGGCCATCCGCGAGGTGGTCAGCAACCGCCCAGCCCTGGGTTATACCCTGGCCCTGGGCACGGTTTTTGGGGCGTTCATCGGCTATCTCAATTCATCCCAGCAGCTCTTTCAAAACCAGTACGGGCTGGGCCAACTGTTCCCGCTCTACTTTGCCATCCTGGCCCTGGCGATTGGCAGCGCCTCGTTCCTTAATGCCCGATTGGTCATGCGCTATGGCATGCGTTGGCTGTCCCGCACTGCCCTGTTGACCCTGGCCGGGCTGTCGCTGCTCTTCTGGCTGCTGGCCTACGCCTGGGCCGGTCAGCCGCCCTTAGCGGCCCTGATGATTTACTTCCTGATTTCCTTTTTCTGTATCGGTCTGTTGTTTGGCAACCTCAACGCCCTGGCCATGGAACCGCTGGGCCATATTGCAGGCATCGGCGCGGCCGTGGTTGGCTCACTTTCTACCTTTATCTCTCTCATGCTCGGCACGCTGATTGGCCAGAGCTACAACGGCACCGTGCTGCCGCTGGTCGCCGGCTTTGCCTTGCTCAGTATTGCCTCCCTGATGGTTATGCGCTGGGTGGAAGCCAGGAGGTTATAAAAATGAAACTTATTTCCAAACCCCAACCGGGCGAATATGCGCCCTATGCCATTATGTATATCGGCTTGCTGCCGGATGATGGGCGAGTCTTGCAGCACATGCAGGACAACATGCAGGCAGTGTTCACGCTGGTCCGCGCCCTGCCCGCCGAAAGGTTGACCTCGCGTTGGGCGGCCGGCGAGTGGACCATCAAAGAAATCCTGGGGCATATTGTGGACGACGAGCGCATTTACTGCTACCGCGCCCTGCGTTTTGCCCGCAACGACCCCACCGAACTGCCCGGCTTTGAACAGGATGATTATGTGATCTATTCCGGGGCCAACGAGCGCGAGCTGGAGGAGATTCTGGCCGAATATGCAGCGGTGCGCCAGGCTACTTTGACCTTTTTCAACAGCCTGGAGGCGCGGGCGCTGACCCGCGCCGGTGTAGCCAACGGCCATCTCATGAGCGTCCGGGCCGCTGCCTACCATATCGCCGGCCATGAACTGCACCATCTGGAAAGCATCAGGCAGAATTATTTGTAAGGCCTCAAGCTCTGAGGGGCTGTAACCCCGCATGCCGGAGCAAAACTTGTAAGCGATTGGAGAATAGTGCATGAGGTATTCGTGACACATTTCACTAGCGTTTAGAGCTAGATGGGATTATAATGCGGCTATAACCTCATTGTGATACGATTATCTTTATCAATGGAGATTACTATGAATTCCCCCAGCCGCATCTATTTTCTGGACAATCTACGCGCCTTTCTCAGAGACAAGTTCATCCGGGTGGGTGTGCCCTGGCTGGTGGGGGTGTTGTTGCTGGCCCCCCCGACCGCCTATCTGATCTACTACACACGGGCGGTTCCGCTTACCTTTTTCCAGTTCTGGGCCGGCGAGTTTTGGGGCGAAGGCTACCAGCAGTCGGTCTACTGGTTTCTGGGCGTCCTGCTGTTCTTCTTTTTGCTGTTGAGCCTGGTTTACAGCTTGAGCGGCAAGTTGCAGGCGGCCCAACGCCACCTGGGGCAGCCCTCGTGGAAGCTTTTTGCCGGCTTCTGGGCCTTAATGACCCTGGGCATGTTTTTGATGAACCAGCTTTTTCCGGCAGCCGATACCTGGTTTACCCGCTGGTATATCCTGGTCTTCCAGCCGCTGCGTGTACCGCTGTACATCGGTTATTTTATCCTGGGGCTGTATGCCTATCTAAACGGCTGGTTTAGCGAAGGCGGCTACCGGCCCCGGCTACTTCCCTGGACGGCCTTAGCCATTTTATCGGGGCTGCTGTATCTGGCCTACCGGCTGTTTGTGATGCCCGCCTACCCCGAACCTGCACTACTCATTCAGGTGGGCTATGCCGTACTTTTTAATACCGTCTGCCTGTCGGCTTTGCTGGCCGGGGCGGCCCTTTTTCAGCAGAAAGTCAATCGGGCCAGCCCCTTCTGGAGCAGCCTGGCTCTCAGCTCTTACGGGATTTACTTTATTCACCCCTTGATTTTATATCCTCTGGCTTACCTTTTTGTGCCGGTGGCGCTGCCGCTTTTGCTCAAAGCGCCGCTGGTGATCGGGTTGGGTCTGGTTCTCTCCTGGGCCATCAGCGCCCTGGTGTTAACCAAAACCCCGCTGCTCCAACGAGCGTTTGCCTGAGAAACAACGCTCAGTATCAGTAGATCCAATTTTTCACCGTAGCTGGCGCATCCCTATGCGTCAGCGGGCGGCATAGGGATGCCACCCTACGGGAAATTCTGCAAATCACGGATTAGAAGATTTCTCCCTTCGGTCGAAATGACATGCCTGAGCAGTTACAATTGAACAACTATTTTTCTGGAATTACCCAACCCTTTGCTCTATTTTGCCGTCCGCACATTTTCGGGCCGGGCGTAGGCGCAGACCTGACCCTGTGGGCTAAAAATTGTCAATTTACCCTGGGTGATAAACCAGACCCGGCCATCCCCAGCGACGGCGACATCCCGGACGGCATCCGGGCGGGGCGGCTCGGCGCTAAACGGGTCGGGGGCGGGGGCCAATGCTGGGCCGCCCAGGCCATCGGCTGCCGTAAAGCGGCACGACTGCTCCGGTGTGGCATAAACAACGCCGTTTTCGTTAAAATTGGGCAGCTTGCACCAGTAACAAAACGAGGTCACAATCCCCCAAGCCCCTCCGTTGGAGTCTACCGCGGCCGGAAAAGAGAAGGGCGCTGGCAGGGTGACATTGAGGCCCTGCCAGCCATCCCCGCTCCAGCGCAGCCAGCCATTGTCACCCCCAAACCAGACGCCCCCAGCCGGACTGCCGGCCAGGTATAACTCAAATGAACCGGCCGTCCAGCCTTCTGCCGGCTGGAGCCATTGCTGGCCGTTGAAAAGATAGGGCGCTTTACCCGGTACCGAAAGCCAAACCTGTCCAGCAGGGGTCACGACAACGCCATTAGGGGCCAGATCCGTGGCCGGCAGCGCCAGGGGTCGCCACCCCTGGTCTTCAAACCGGGCCAGGGTGTGAGTCTCGTCCTGCTTAAAAATTGCCCAGAGCCGGTTTGACCCATCTACCGTTAGCCGCATCACAGCCATAGCCGGCAGCCCCTCGGCCAGGCTCACGTGTTGCCAATTGCCCCCTTCAAAACGATATAGGCCATCCGTTCGCGTTGCCACCCAGACCGTCCCGGCGTCGGTCACGGCCAGATCGGTGATAGGGTAAGATAGAATCGAGGCGTTAGCGGAAATACTCCCCAGCAAGGCTTCAGGCAGGTCAAAACTACGCCAAGTCAGGCCATCAAAGTGGACCAGGGCATGGCCCCCTATTGCCCAGACCGAGCCGGTGGGCGAAGCAGCCAGATGAGTGAAATTATCGCCCTGGTCAGCCAGCACCTGCCAGAGCGGTGGCTTGATGAGCGCGGCTTTAGGCGCAAGGGCAGCCTGCTGCGGCAGATAGAACTCTCCTTCCGGCGGCTCCACCAGCGACCAGAGCAAAGCTCCGGTGGTGTATGTCAGCACAGCGTGGCCCACCCCGCCGCCATAATGGCTGGTAATTTGCGCTTCGGCTGTCGTCCCCTGGATAGCCCCAACCACTGAATATTCGGCACTGCCCGCCGGCAGACAGTCGGTTCGAGAGGCATCGGGCAGTGTGCCGCAGTGCCAGCCCTGAAGCTGCGTCCCGGTTTGGGTCAAGGTCAAGTCGAAGGGAAAGTCGGGCGGGCTAGTTTGCCACTCGCCCCTGAAATCGGCTACGGCGTCGGGCGGGGTGAATACGGTCAGGCCAGCGCCAAAGCTGCCTACCCAGACCTGCCCCGCCGGGCTGACGGCCACTGCCCGCAGGTCTTGCCCCGCAAAGTGTTCGGGCAGATAAGTCGTCCAGGCCGCGCCGTCAAAGCGGCTCACTTGGCCGCCGCCCACGGCCCATAGGCGTCCGGCGGCATCCACCGCCAGAGCAGTAATCGGCTGACCGGCCAGATGGGTCGTCCACTGCTGGCCGTCAAATTGGCTGAGACCGGCGCTGGCGCCAAACCATTTATGCCCATCAGGAGTGACGGCTGTGGCAAAAATGGTGTTATCCACCAGGCCGGCAGCGGTGGTGTAAACGGTCCAGCGCCCGTCCTGGGGGCTGTAGACGCTCACCCCGCCGTTGGTCCCAAACCAGACCTGCCCGGCCCTATCTACTGCCACTGCATGAACCCAGTTGTCGGCCAGGCCATCGGCTACGGTATAGGTGGTCCAGCGCTGGCCGTCAAAGCGGCTGACCCCCTCGGCCAGGTGGGCCGCCCACAAGGTTCCGTCTGCTTCCAGCGCCAGGGACTCGATGCCGCTGCTGGCCAGTCCATCACGACCGTAGGTATAACTCTGCCACTGCTGCCCATCGAACACGCTCAGGCCGCGTCCCGTTCCAAACCAGATCCGGCCATCAGAGGTGGGGAGGATGGTTTTCACGTTAGCGTCGGCCAGACCGTTGGTCATAGGCTGCAAAGTTCCGGTCGGGGGGTCGAAATACGAGCCGGCTATCGGATAACTTGTCCAATGCTGCCCGTCGAGGGTGCTGACGCTGCCCTCATAAGTCCCAATCCAGGCCCGGCCACTGGCGTCGAAGGCAATGGTCCAGATTTTGTCGTCGGGTAGTCCGTTAGCAGTGGTGTAGGTGGTGAAAGTTGGCTCTACCGGAGCGGCAGAGGGGTTGTTATCTTGCGGCGGCGGGGCAGCCCCGGCAGTCGAAGCGGCCTGCCAGCCGATGAGGAGGATGAACAGCAGCCACAGCAGCCAGCGGTAAACTGTTCCGGTGTGGGTGGTGCGGTTTGATAAGCCGTTATCAAGGTGATTCTCCACTACTGCGTTTATAGTCATGTTACTAACCTCCACTGCTTGAGAGGATAAACGGCAGCCATCCCAAAATCGTTACGCCGACCGTTACGAGAAGCGTCATCGGCAACTCTAAGAAAATAAAATGTCAGTTCTCGTGGTGCGTGGTGCGTGACGTAAATATGCCACGTACCACGCACCACGCACTACGGAATTAAAGGACTTAAAACTTGGAAGCGCCATACCCTTACTCTTGGCTCTAGCCGTCAAAATCTATGGTTTCAGCATAATTCGCCGGGCCGCTACTGGGTAGGATATGCAGCCGGACAGGGGTAATTCTGACCAGGGTGTGCCATTGGCACTGCTCGGTTGAAAACAGACCGGCGCTGTCTTGAACGAGGTCAGCCGTGCCATGCAGTTGCCAGGTTTCAGTGGTCACAGCTACTTCCGGCTCGGTCTCCAGGTTAAAAAGATGGTCCGACGTATCGGGGACCAACAAATACAAGGCGATTCCCCGCCCGGCGCATTGGACCATCGAAGCCTGAAGACCGGCCGGGCCGGTGGTAGCCAGGGTACATAAGTCTGTTTCAGCCAGGATTTGAGCCGCCCGGTCACGTAATCTGTCTAACATGATGAGTACCTTTAGTGTTCCCCAGCCGTCGCAGCCCATCGAAGGCCGCATTCTTGTAAGCGTAGCTGTAGGTAGGGGTGGGCAGCGTAATCGCACTGAAGATGTCAACGGTTCCGCCGTAGTGCAGGACCATTTGCCCCGCCCCAATGATTTCCGAAGCAATTTCACCCAGACAATGAACCCCCAACAGCCGCCGGTCGTCCCGGCGGAAGATGAGTTTTAGCAGCCCGTCGTGGCCGGAGATGGCTCCGCGTGGGATGCTGGCAAACGTGGCTCGGCCAACTGCATACTCCAGCCCTTGCTCCTGGCATTGTTCTTCGGTCAGGCCAACCCCGGCCATCTCAGGCATGCCGTACACTGCCGAGATCGGAATAGGGTCAACCATTTCCAGGAAATCAATGCCGAAGGCCAGGCAGGCCGCCACCCGACCTTGCTCCATCGCCACCGACGATAATCCAGGCCCCAGCACATCGCCGGCCGCGTACACCCCAGGCACATTGGTCTGGAAATTCTGGTCAACCACAATGTAGCCCCGCTTATCTACCGCCACCCCAATGTCATCCAGCCCCAGGTTTTCTGTGTTCGGGCTGCGGCCTGTGGCGAAAAAGACAGCTTCGGCCTCGCAGGTCGCGCCGTTTGATAAGCTGACGTGGAGTTGATCCCCGAGGCGTGTGACTGCCTCCGTCCCAGCCCCAAGGATGACCCGAACGCCGCGTTCCTCAAAAATTTGGGCCATCATCTGAGCCAGTTCACCATCCATCGTCGGAGCAAGCCGGTCGCCCATTTGGATCAAGGTCACGCTGGCCCCCAGCGCGTTGAAGATAGTTGCAAATTCAACCCCGACCGGGCCGCCGCCCACGATGCAGAGACTCTTGGGCAGGGCGGTGAGGCTGTAAATGTCGTCCACATCGAAGACAGCAGGATCATCGAAGGGAATGTTAGCCGGACGCAGCGGCCGCGAGCCGGTGGCAATGAGGATGACGCGGGCTGACAACTCGACCAGGCTGCCATCCTCCCCGGTCAGGAGAACCTTGCCGCCTGGGGCAAGCCGCGCTGTCCCATGCAAGTAGGCGACATCCAGCAGGGCGATGCGACGCGCAGTGGCCACCTGCAAGGATTGGCAGACCTGCCGGGTTCGCTCGGCCAGTTTATCGAGCGCCACCGCCGGCGGAGCGCCCAGATCTACCCCATAGACTTCCTGGTGATAGAAACCGGTTAGGGCCAGCGCAGCTTCACGCAGCGTTTTGGTCGGTGCGCCGCCGCGAGTGGTCGGAGTTCCGCCGGGTTTGTTCCGTTCGATGATCGCCACACGATAGCCAAAATAGGAAGCCAGTTGGGCGGCGCTTTCTCCGGCCGGGCCGGAACCGATGACAATCATATCGTAATTGTTAGACATTGGATACCTCACTTAGTTTTTTCTACTCACCAACTAGACCAATACAACCTTTCGAGTCTAAGGCTGAGGCTAAGAATACGGCTTCTTTTGAGACCTTAGCCTTAGACTCAGCCTCAGCCTTGTAGAGCAGAGCATAGGCGCGGGGAGTCTGGCGGTTGTCCAGATTCTGCCGGGCCAGGGTGAGTGCTTTTGGCGCATCTGCACCGACGGTAAGCCAAAACTCTGCCGCGTGGTCGGCGAAGGCTGCCGGGTGACGCCGCATGAGTTCATCGTAACGAGTCGCGGCTTGAGTGCGCCATTGGTCAGATTCTTCGGTCTGGCCGATTTCACTCAAAATGCCAGCCAGCACTCCGGCATAGTCTGGATCGTCGGCGGAAATCGCCAGCGAGCGCAGCCGGGTTATGGCGGACTCCCTTTCACCCAGAGCAGCCTCAACTTCGGCCAGATGGCCCAGCGCCGGAGCATAGGCCGGCAGACGACGCTGCGCCGCATCGAACCAGGCGCAGGCGGTAGGAAGCTCGTCCTGCTCAAACCACATCAGGCCGCGCTGAAAGTCGAGCAGGGCGACTGGAAAGGGCGAGACCCCCTGGTAACACTGTCGCCCCTCGCTGAACAGACGCTCTGCCTCAGCGATTTCCCCGCGTTCCCCCTGAAGCACTGCCAGCGCGCTTAGTGTTGCGAAATCAGGCCGGCGTTCCGCCGCATCCCGGCGGAGAGTGAGGGCTTCATCATAGCATCCGAGCGCCTGGAAAATCGCAGCGCGCTCCGCATCCAGTACAGTTCGGTTCGAACCGAGTCGCTCCGCCATGTCGAGATCGGCCAGCGCCTCGGCGAAGCGGTGGAAGGCAGATCTCATCCTGGCGCGGGCCAGGAAGGCGAGGCCGTCGTCCGGGGCGTCACACACAAGCTGCTCGGCCAGGTCGGCGGCGCGCTCGGTATCGGCAATACAACTCAGGACATGCCCGCGTAGGGTAAGCAAGTCAATCAAGTTAGCCCACTGGCCTGCCATCAGTCGTCCGGCTGTTGCCTGAGACTCCAGACCGTCAATCTGCCCTTGCAGATTCAGTAGGGCAATCACGCCACTCGTCGTAACCGGTTCGTAACCGTTGGCTGGGCCGATCATCACGCCACCGCCTTTGGCTGGGCCATGGTTGCCGCGACTCTGGCCCGCAAATCCGGCGGGTTTGGATTCGGGCTAACCAGGTAGGGAAAGCTGCCGGTGGCAGGCCGGGTGGCCTGGTCAACGCCGTCGTGTACACGCGGGCCGTTGCCGCCGTTGATCATCAGGGTGTAGAGACTGTCCACAATGTCGTCGTTGAGCGAGCGGCCGCCGCATGTTTGGGGCGTGACCCCTGTGAGCAACGCTCGCTCGATTTCGAAGCAACTGTCCTCGCTGTATGGTTTTGAAACATCCACCACCAGGAAGTCGGCCAGCAGCAGTTCGGTCAGGGGGTGGTTGCCCTGCTCGTCCAACGGCCAGTCGGTCTTGTCATCCAGGCTGTCGTAGAAGGCCAGATTGGCGTTCAACCGGGCGCGATAGGCGCCGGCGTAGGTCGGGGCCAGATGGAACGGGTCTTCCTGATTGTACAAATCCCGAATTTCGAGGTCACGATTCACCGAGTCAAACTCTTTTGACGACATGACAACGTTTTTGATTTCTGGCCGCCCGACGCGCTCCAGCCGCATGGTGACTTTACCAAGGGGTGTGGTTTCACCGGCTACGGCAAAGAGCGAGCCGCTGGAGCCAAATATGGCGGCGATGTCGGCTTCGATCACGATACTCAAGACATTTTGACCCTCAAGCACATTGACGCCCTCGGCTTTGAAGGCCAGCCGCCGCAGCTTTTCGGTGGCCTGCACACCCGGCAGGTCAATGAAGAACGGGTCCAGGCGCAGCCCGGCAAAGATACGCAGGCCATTTGCTGCCGTTCCCTGCTCGTCATTGACCCGGAAGGAAATTACCTCACCTGACGGCGTGGCGCATGTGCCTGTCTGCCCCCAGACTTCGCTGCCCTCTGGCTTAATGGGGGCGGTGAAGGTGCAACTGAAAACATATTCGGTCTGGTTGACCTCGAATAACGGCCTGGCTTCGGCAGCGCTCACCGTGACCGGCCGGAGCCGGAAGCGGTAGGCGACGGCATTGGAGAAGAGCGCGCCGGGCATGGCTGCCGGAAAGACGGTTAGCACCAGCACCAGGCAGTCGGGCCGCTCTGGGCTGGGAAAGACATACAAATCGGCAATGTCGGCGGCGGGGTCGGCGATGGCCCGTGGGCCGGAAAAATGATCTGACATTGTAGCCTCCTGTGAAAATAACTTAGCTTGTAGTAGCGACTTTAGTCGCTTATGATTTGTGACGACTTTAGTCGTCACTACGAACTATACTAAGCGCACGCTAAAATTTCCGTAAGACGGCATCCCTATGCCGTCCGCTGATGCATGGGGATGCGTCAGCTACGGAAATTTTGAAATGTGTTGGGTATATCTTATGTATTAAGCTCGGCCAGCCAGCGCAAGGCGGGCAGACTGGGCATGAAGCAGTACTCACCGCCCCGGTTGACCACAAAGGCGGGTAGCCCTTGCAGTTTCCGGCGAATGGGCTGCTGGGGGATGGTGAACTGGCCGCTGCCGTCGTTTGCTCCAATCAGCGGATCCTTCTCCGCAGGTGCGCCAAAGAATTTGCCATCGTTGACCCACTGCGCCTGGACGAACTCAAATTGCCGGGCAATGTGCGCTCCGATGAAGGCGAACATGATGCCACGATCGGCGCCGTCATCCTCCAAAACACCATCGGGCAGCGGCGGACCGTAACTGGTCCCGCGCCGGAGCATCCGGTGCAGCCGCACCTCGCCGACGACAACTGCATCGCGTGGGTGCATCCGCCGGATGTGCGAACCGAGGGGGCACTTGAGACCGCGTTCATCATCGGCAGCGTAGAGAAAGGCATTGTTGCGGTGTGGGTCGGCCCCCAGTTCGGGGTCATCGTGCTCCGGGGCCAGGGCCAGGGGCGCGCCGCTGGGCCAGCGCCCAACAATTTTGGCGGCCAGCAACGCTTCGTCAGCCGGGCTGGTAGCCCGCTGCTTGAGGTACTGGCGGAAAGCGGCGACCCGCGTATGCAGCTTGCGGAAGACCATATAGGTTCCATTGCGCCCCAATACTTCGGGCTGCGGCCCGACAGCCAGATCGCCGGTTTCACTCTGATAACCCAGAATGAACTCACCCGCTTTGAGCGGCGCTTCGTGGGGGTTGCTGCCAGGTATGCCTGTGCCTTCGATGGCCGGCTGGCCGAGGCCATCCTTGAAACCGAAGGGGTCGCGCTCGGTGGGTAAGGAAGCGACATCCTGCCGCCAAATGAGGCTGACGCCGGGCAGGTCGCTAAAGGTGTCACGGGCGCGGGCGACAATTGTCTCGAACTGAGCGGCATTGGGTGCGATGGCGGCCAGGACGATGTGGACATCGGGTGAGCCAAGCGGCTGCTCCCACTGGTCGGGAGCGTTTTCGCCGGTGTCGCCAAACTGGGCGGCGCGGGCGGCCATGCCCTGCTGGAACTCCGCCGGGAAACTGTCGAGGGAGTCCTGGGGCACGCCCAGAGCTTGGAGACCCTGGAAAGTAAGCGAGGCGGCGAGCCAGGTTTGCTGGTCAGGGTCGGCGGCGGAGGCGAGAGCCGGAAGGAGCCGGCGCAGGAACTCTCGCCCGGCCTGCCGCTCGTCAATGCGTAATAAGAAGTAAGCCCCGGTGTAGGGTTTGGGCCGGGGGCGTAAGGCTCCGGCCTGGATGTGGTTTAGCTCAAGGGTGATGCTTGTTTCGGTGGTCATGGTTTTTCTCCTTGTAATAAAGATGCGATGACCGGTGAGGCGAGGAGGTGAAAAGCCTTTTCGCCTCACTTATCCTCGCCTCTTTGCCTCATTATCAGTCGGCGGCTTGCTCAAGCAGCGGCTTGAGGGCCGGGTGCTCAAACGCTTGCGCAGCTTCGGGGTGGTCGAGGACCTGCTGGAAGGCCGCTTCCACCCGCTGGGCTTTGCGGATCTGCGGGGTCGTCTGATCCGCGAGCATATTCCAATACCCGACTGCGGGGGCCTGGGTTGACTGTAGAATACGCTTGAGATCGCTGGTGTTCGCGGACAGGAATTGCTCGATTTCTCCGGTGCTGGCTGTGCTAAGCCCCCCTGCGCTGACCGAGGCCTGCATAGATTTGATGATGCTGCTGCCCTCGACGGTATACTGCATCCAGTCAACAAAGGCCCTGAAGCCCATGACCAGGACGGCATCGTCAATATAGGGATCCCATTCGGTCTCAAAGGTCGTGGCCCACAAGAGCCGCTGATCGTTGTCGAAGAGTACATGCCGCGAGTCGCGTAGACCGCTCTTTTGGACGACCTTCGGGTCGGCCTGGAGGGCCACAGCGGCGAACCGCTCACACGCTTGGCGAAGCTCCTCTGCCTGGCCTGGCTTGACCGTGAAGAAGGTGGCCATCTCTGAGATCACCCGGTCGGTCTTGCCCTTACCTGATTTTTTGTTTAAAGTTACATTGGTTTGCATTGTACAGTCTCCTTTTTTTATAAATGTTTTTTGGATTTGTTTGGCTAAGTTCAATCGAACTTATGAGGCCAGTATATTCGATGGAAGGGGGTAGTCGCATCCCCCATAACGGGGTATAAAAGGTGGTATTTTGGCGGAAAACAAACAGCCCACCAAACCATTGGTGGGCTTTCGGATGCTGTTATAAAACTAATGGTGACTGCGCTTAGGCAGTCAGGACAGTTCTAACGCGGGCGGCACGCCAGCCGCCGGCCTCTAATCCCCCGCCAAAAGGCCCAGCGCCAGGGCTTTGGTCACGGCCTGACGCCGATCATTAACGCCCAGCTTGCCGTAGATGTTGCGGGTATGCACCTTGACCGTCTGATCAGAGATAAAAATTTGCTGGCCAATTTCGACATTGGTTAGGCCCTGGGCCATCAGCGCGAGGATTTCCAGTTCGCGTTTGCTCAAAGGCTCTACTAAAGGCTGAGGGATGAGGGATGAGGGATGAAGCACGTTCGGAACCGTTTCATCCTTCATCTTTCCGCCTTCATCCTTCGGGGAGGCGGCTAAGAGGGTGTCGAGATAGGTCCGGTTGATGGCTGAGGGCCGCTGGCTAAGGGTTAACAGTAATTGGGCCATGGGGGGACCTTCATCCACAAAGGTACGGATGTAGCCCTCCGGCTCGGCCAGGCTGAGGGCCTGGATTAAAGCAGCCAGGGCCGGGTTGGTCTGATATTGAGCCTGGTGCGCCAGCGCCTTGAGCACCAACATTTCGACTACTTCGCCTACCCGCCCGGCTACTTCGGCCGAGGTCAGCAGCCGTTCCAGTAGGCGCAGGGCTGAGGCAGGCTGCCTCTGAGCAATCAAGACCCGGCAAAGGGCCAGATGGGTTATCTGGTCCTCGTAGAACAACTTGCCGTCCAGGTCAAGGCGCAACGATTCGGCCCAGTCAGCAGCAGCGGTGAGGCTTTGGCCTGTAACCCCTGTAGCGGTCTCTTCAGCCAGCCACAAGCGCACCTGGCTGGCGTTGATTTCGACCGTGGGGTATTTGCCGCCCATCCGTTGGGCCAACGCTTTGGCCTGCTCAATCACCTCGAAAGCCTTGTCCGTTTCGCCCAACGCCCTGTAAATCCGGGCCAGCGTCAAGTAAACGGAACGAGCAAAAACTTCCCGTCGTGTCTGCCCAGCCAGTTCGAGCGCCTGTTGGGCATACTGCTGCGCCTGGTCCAACTGATTCCACTCGTAATGGAGATGCGCCAGGCGGCCCATCGCTTTGATTTTGATGACGTCGGCCGGGCGCTCTCCGATAAGCTGCAAGAGTTGCTGGTCGAGTTGGGCCGCCTGGCGCAATTTGCCGCGCGCCCGTTGTAACTCGCCCTGAGCCGCCCTGACAAAGAGCAAGGTGCGCTGGCTGTCGGCGGCCTGGGCCAGGCCGATGGTTTCAGCCCAAACCCGTTCAGCCTCGGCCAGTTCGCCTTGCATAAAGTAACCTCGGGCCAGCAACTCAGTCACGCGAGGGTGGACAAACCGGTTCTCGTCGTCGAAATAAGTCATGGCCTGCCGGGCATTCTCAAATGTGGCGCGGGCATCGTCGCGTAGAAAGCCGGCGGTGGCCCGGTTGACATAGACGCCGGCCAGGGTGGAAAGCTGACTGCTGGCGCGGACCAGGCGCTCGGCGGTGTCCAGGAGTTTTTCGACCCGGTTAAACTCGCCGCCCAGCATGAGCCAGGTGGTGTACCAGATGCACAAATCGGGCGATTGCTCTATCTCCTCTGGCGGCAGCGACTCTAACCAGTTCAACAGATAGCGGGAACTGCTCCACAGCGACGTAACCACCTGCTCGGTTAGCTTGACTGCGCCGGCCCAATCCCGGCCGGCCAGGGCGTAGTTGATGGCTTCTTCCACCGAGTCGTGCTGCTCGTGCCAGCGGCGAGCACGCCGGTACAGTTCATGCACCCCGGTCTGGCCGCTGGCACGGGTCAGGCGCTGGCGCAGGAAGTCGGCAAAGAGATGGTGATAACGATACCAGCGCCGCCGCTCGTCAAGGGGGATGAGGAAGAGGTTGGCGTGCTCAAGATATTCAAGGATGAAGGATGAAGGATGAAGGATGAAAGAAGAGCTGCTTTCTTCATCCTTCCGCCTTCCGCCTTCCGCCTTTCCCAACACTGCGTCACACAACGGAGCGCACATTCGGCTCAAAATAGAGGTGTGCAGCAAGAAATGTTGCACTTCCTCCGGCTGCTGCTGGAGCACTTCCTCGGCCAGGTAGTCAAAAACGTAGTGATGGCTGCCGGTAAAGTCGTGGATGAACTGAGCCATACCCGCCGCGTCCAGACCTTGCAGCGACAGCGCCGCCAACTGCAAACCGGCGCTCCAGCCTTCGGTGCGCGTTTCCAGTTCTTTGATTTGAGCGGCCGGGAGCGGCAAAGCCTTAATCTGTTGAAAGAAAGTGGTCGCTTCGTCCAGGGTAAAGCGCAGGTCGGCGGCCCGCAGTTCGGTCAACTGGCCGCGCACGCGCAGCCGGGCCAGCGGGAGGGGGGGGTCGGCCCGGCTGGTGAGGATGAGGTGCAGCGGGGGAGGTAAGTTATTTAACAAAAAGGCGATGGCTGTGTGGATAGCCTGGAGTTGGATCAGGTGATAATCATCCAAAACCAGAGCAAATTCAGGCAGTGTCTGCGTTATCTCGTTCACCAGGGCTGTCAGCAGGGTTTCAATAGGGGGCGGTTGGGGGGCTTGCAGCGCTACCAGGGCATCCCGGCCAAAATCGGCCTTGAGCATTTGCAGCGCCGCAATCAAGTAGGTCAAAAAGCGGGGCAGGTCATTATCGGCTTCATCCAGCGAATACCAGCAGACGCAACGGGGGCTGTGGGGAATCCACTCGGTGACAAGGGTGGTTTTGCCAAAGCCGGCCGGGGCGGAGACGAGGGTGAGCCGGCGTGACAATCCGGCCTGCAACCGTTCGACCAGGCGGGGGCGAGGCAGGAGGTCATGAAGCTGTCGCGCCTGGGGAATGAATAACTTGGTGCTCAGGAGCGAAGCAGCAGCCGGGTGGCCGGAGCGGTCTGTTGGTAGAACGGTATCAGCCATCCGATCCCCCCCTCAAGCGATCGTGCTGTACCCAAACAGGATTAAACAGCAGACATTATAGCGATTTAAAAATCAGGCACAAATACGCTGAGGGACGTAGAATACTCAGGCACGTCCAAGAAAATAATTATCCAATCTCGTGAAACGTGATGCGTGATGTGTGAGGACTCCCAGGAGAAATTCATCACGTTTCACGCATCACGCGAGTCAAATTTGTTGGATGATTTAAATCCTGGAACTACCTTAACACTCTCTCATTTTTGATGCACAAGCTCGGTTACTTGAGCCAACTCAGCGGCAATCTCAGCCCTTTCGTCGTCCGTCAGCGCCAGCGAGGTGACAGCCGTTAAAGAGGATTGAGCCAGTTCACCGTCATTTAAGCGAACCGCCAATTCCGCTCGATATAAATACGCCCTGGCGCGCTCAAGAGGTGACGCATCTGGGTAGCGTTTAAGCCCGCTTTCGAGTGTTTTGAGGGCCATGGCCTCATCGCCGTGGGCGTCGCCCAATCGTGCTGCCACATGAATGATTTGGGTCAATCCTTCAGCCTTTGCCGGCGCATCGTTCTGTTCGGTATCCCCCAGTTTATAAATCCGCAGCCAGTTTCCCCCTGGGTCTATCACGCTAAAGCCGCTGACTGTGCTGAACTTCTTCCGAGGCCGCAGAATACGCGGGATACCTGCAGTGGGCAGCTTGCCAAACCTTTCTCGCAAGCCCGCCGCAAAGGCATGATAAAGGCTCTCCGGCTCAGGTACGGCGACGATGACGCTGCCATACGAATCAGCCGGATTAAAGCCGTCCATGCCAAATAAGTGAATCTGAATATCCTCCAAAACAACTACAGCATAAGGATTTGGACGGGTCTGGCGATACGTTTTCTTAAACCCCAGCGCCTCATAGAAGGAAATAGATTCATCCAAATTGCCGCACGGTAGACATGGGTAAGTCCGTTCATTTGCCATCAGTTAACTCCTTTGAAAATAGACCGATTGGAGTGCAAAGCTTGCTTTGCCAAGTCGCAAGGCAAGCCTTGCACTCCGGATTTTCATTGTTGGTGGCGTACTCCATGTTCGTGAACACTCCTTTGAAAATGGACCGGGATTGTTCTCCACCCATCAAGCCAGAACCTCTACGGTAAAGCCGCCCGGGGCCTGAACATAGAAGGTCCAGGCATGCAATTGTTGGGGCGGCTCTACCTCAAACCCGTCCTCCTTTAAACGTTGATAGATCTCGTTCACCCGCGCCTGGCTTGCCTGGCCAAAGCCGATATGAAAGGTACGGGGGTATTTGACTTGACCACCTTTGATCAAGGTGAGCACCAGGTTATCGTCGTCGAACAGCAGGGCGAATTTGCCATCACCGCCCTGGCTCCGCAGTTCAAAATATGTTTCCAGGAATTTGACTGTCCCCGGTACATCTGTAACCGTCAGATTGATATGGTTCAGTTTCATCGGTACAAACCTCCTTTTGTTTTTCTTTTTTATTATAAAGGTATGGGGTAATGTTGGAGGGTTTGGGCGCAAATGGTTTGATTAGCCGGGGGAAACCAGGCTGCTTAGATGACCGAGCTGGTGAATGATGGCCTGCGCTCGTTGTTCGAAGTCTTGCAGGCTCGAAAGCCAGTGGTCGGCGATAATGTCAATGGCTTCATTGGCGCTGTCCTCGCGGGGCAGTTCCAGCGCAGCCCCCAGGTGGTCACGCTGGCCGGCGTCAAACTGGCGGAGCATACGTAAGATAGCCATAAGGCTGTAGCCGGCCTGGACCAGCATCCGAATAACCCGGAGGCGTTCTAACTCGACTGTTCCATATTGGCGATAATGATTGGTGGGGTCGCGGGGAACCTGGATCAGGCCGTTGCGCTCCCAGTTACGCAGCATGTCTACGGTTACGTTCAGATGCCTGGCCGCCTGGCTGATGGACAGCTTGTGGGGCAAGGTGTCCCCTACAGGGCTGACCGCCCACTGTTCCAGGTAAGCCACCGCCACTTCCGCCTGAACGCGGGCGGTCCGCACCTGCGCCAGGTAGTGGTAGGCCAGTTCTAGCGCCGTGCCCAGCTCGTTGCGGGCGGCGCTTTTGACCAGTTCAACCAGCAAAGCCCTCTCGCCCAAGTAGGGCCAGCGCAGGGCCAGGTCTACCAGGCGGGCCTGTTCCAGGTGAAGGGCGCTGTATTGGCGATATCCGTTTTGCCCGCGAGGAACAGGAGAGAGAAATTCCCTGGTTTCGTACAGTCGGATGGTGTTGACATGGACGCCGAGGCGTTGGGCAATGTCGCTGGTGCGTAGAGGCCGTGAGGTCATAGCAAACCCTCCAACATTATACCAGCCTTTTGGGGAGAGACAATGCTCTGTAAAGATAAAATAGACCCAGCCGCCAAGACAAGGAGGCCGGGTCTACTCGCAAAACGGGGTCAAATTCAAAATTTGTGTCTCTTTTACAAAACAATGCTCTCCTTCCAGGCCCCGGCGTTGCCGTTAGGCTGGCCGGCGTTCTCATACAGGCCCAGGCTAAACAGGGTGGAGGCCAATAAAAACAGTTGCGCGCCGGGGGAAATCTCGCCTTCATTGGCATACTCAACCCTGATCGGGCGCAGGCCGGCGGCGATAGCGGCGGCTTCCCAGCCGGGTTGGTCTACCGCCGGGTCCTCCTGGTAACGCTGCACGTTCTCCAGGAACAGGCTGCGTTTAGGGCCGATCAAGTTTTTAACCAGGTAAGCGTTCCAGTAAGTTGGGTTATCCGCGGCGTCTTTGATTAACTGCCGGGTGGCCGGGCCGCACACTTTGGCGCACTTCTGAGCCGCCGCCATCGTCTGGCGAATATCGCCCTGGCTGGCCGAGGGTTGGCCGGTGTGCCCCCCCTTGAGCCGCACAAAGCCGCGCCGGTCAAAGACCATATCGCCCATCGTGCCCGACATTTTCATATTGAAGAAAGTTCCGACTACTTTTGCCATAGTTGTTTTTCAGTGAAGTTACTGCTCCTTCATGATATAGTTCTCCAGAAAAGCTTTCGCCACTGAAACAGGTAGCAAGTAGCAGGGTAGCAGGTAACAAATTGCTACTTTGCTACTCCCACCCCTTCGGGTGCGCCGAAGGGCGTGCTACCTTGATTGTTGGGAAAGAATTTTTCTGGACACCTATAATAAATTTAACAAAGTTAAGCCGATCAGCTATTGGGGCTATAGTACCATAAGTGCTGAAAGGTTACATCCCTAACTTCATGGGGTTTTTGGCTGTATTTTTGACCGCTGACAGCTTGAGGAGCTGTGGACATCCTTTTTTGGTCTTTTGGACCGGAATAAGAGGACGCACAGGGGCGAGGTTTTTCCTTTGAGAACGGTCTTTTTTTTTGAATGTGGTTGAAACAAAACGGTAAATGTGATAAGATGAACGGGGAACACCCTGGATAGGATACTCGTTACTGCAGTAGATATCTTCTTGCTTAGTACCTATCCGAAAACCCGTAGGTTGGCATCCCTATGCCAGCCGATGACGCATCCTATGCGTCATCTACAGAGGTTTTCGGATAGGCTCTTAGATACCCAATCCATAAATAGTCTGCGGAAATGAACAGTTTTAGCGAACTATCTCTTCCTACAACGCTGGATACTTCGAGTGGGGATTTAATTGAAGATTTTTTTGTGCCTGTATTAGCCCGCGCTGCTCGATATAATCGAGGGGTGGGCTTTTTTAGTTCCGGCTGGTTGCGGATTGCCGCCAAAGGCATGGTTCAGTTCGCCGCCAACCGCGGGCGCGGGCGCTGGGTAACCAGCCCTATTTTGAGTGAGGCCGATTGGGAAGCTCTGCAAATGGGCGATGCGGCCCGTGATGACCCTGTTTTGCGGGCGGTCCTGGCCCGAAATATTGACGATCTGGCTCGAATGTTGGAGAAAGAAACTTTATCTGCTCTTGCCTGGATGGTGGCGGATGAAATTCTGACCTTCAGGCTGGCCTTCCCACAGCATAAATTAGTCGGCGGTGAGTTTCACGACAAATTTGGTATCTTTACCGATAGTGAAGGCAACCAGGTTAGTTTTAACGGTTCTTACAACGAGAGCATTCAGGGGACGCGTAACTATGAGTCTATCAAAGTCTTCTGCTCCTGGGAGCCGGCTTTTGCTCCTTTAGTGCAAGCTGATAGCCAACGTTTTGAGAAACTCTGGAACAATCAAGACCCTAATGTACGGGTCTTTGACTTACCAGGTGCTGCCAGGGAACAAATTTTACAACTTCGTAAGTACGAGCGGCCCTATCCTGAACCAGAGTGGGTTAAACTTAATCGTTTACGCGAGAGCCGGGTAGTTTATCAACCCATTATTCCCAAAATTCCTGATACAATTCTATTACGTGATTATCAACAAACTGCGATTGACGCCTGGTTTGCCAATGAGTGTAAAGGATTGTTTGAAATGGCAACCGGGACAGGCAAGACGATTACGGCCCTGGCTGCTTCTATCAAGTTATTAGAAGAAGCCCAAAAACGATTGTTGTTAGTGATAGCCTGCCCTTATAAACATCTTGTTAGCCAATGGGCGGCTAATGCCCAGGAATTTGGCTACCACCCTATTTGCGTGGCCGAGTCTCGAAGTAAATGGGAAAGCGAAGTGGCCAGGAATTTACAGAATTTTCAACGTAAACAAACCAATTTGGTAATGCTGATAACGACAAATGATGCCTTACATTCCGGTATTCTGCCAGAGATGTTAAAATCTGTATGGCCTGAGGCGCTGTTGATAATTGATGAGGCGCATCATGCCGGTGCTCCAAAAATGTTGGCCTCGTTACCCAAAAATGCCCCATATCGTTTGGGTCTAAGCGCAACGCCTATCCGCCATTATGATGAAGATGGCAGTGAGGCAATTTTAGACTATTTTGATAGGATTGTTTTCAGTCTGCCTTTGGAACAAGTTATTGGCACCTTTCTAACCCCATACTATTATCGGGCCATTCCTGTTGAAATAACTGACGAGGAGTTTGTTCAATTTTCCAATTTGACCCGAAAATTACAAAGATACATCCATAGCGATGAAGGGGAATTATCTGAAGCCGCGCAAAAGATTGCGATTCAACGGGCGCGAGTGCTTAATAATTCAGTGGCCAAGCTGGAGTGGTTGCGAGAAAATATTGATGCGTATGGGCGCTTGAAGCATACTCTTTTTTATGTGGGTGAACAGATATTTACGGAAGTAAGGACTCTATTGGGCTATGAAAAGCGAATTCGGATTCACGAATTTACCCAACGGCAAAACAACAAAGAGCGCGAAGAAATTTTGAACAGGTTCGAGCAAGGCAATCTGCAAGCATTGGTAGCCATGAAATGCCTGGATGAAGGGGTTGATGTGCCCCCCACACGGACCGCTTATTTTTTGGCTAGTTCTGGCAGTCCTCGTGAGTTTGTGCAACGTCGGGGGCGCGTGTTGCGACGATCACCGGGTAAAGAATATGCGACGGTAATTGATTTAATTGCTATTCCCCCTAGAGAATACATAGACCAGGGTGAAACAAATCCTGATTTTCAAGCGGTGAAAGCAGCCATCAGGCGAGAATACCGCCGGGTTAAAGAGTTTGCCCGGTTAGCCCAAAATCACTATCAGGCGCTTGATGAGATGTTTGAAATAGCCGATAGATTAAATTTACTGGATGTTTAGGAGACCCCCATGTTGCAAAAGCGCATGTTCATTACCCAATCCATGCAGCGATTACTCAACCTGTTTGAGCAAATTGAGGATGAAGATATCCGCAATATTATTGCCGAGACGGTATTTTTGGAAAGCAAACATCGTTCCAGTTCTCAGAAAAATTTTCCTATTCGTGAAGTCCGCAACGTGGTAGATACTGTGGCTCGTTTGCGCGAGGGGCAAAAGGGATAAACGATGAAATTTGAGCGGCTAGAACTCTTAAACTTTGCCAGCTATTATGGTGAACATCTCATAGATTTGACCTGCGCCAAAGATAAACCCGTGATCATTTTCCTGGGCGGCACCGGCTATGGTAAAACTTCTCTGTTTGACGCGATCAATTGGGCTTTATATGGCACAGATTACGAAAATGATTTGCCTCGCTTACGACGGGGGCGATCAATTATTGACTATGTTAATGAAAGCGCCTTGAGCGAAGCCGAAGCCAATAATCGCTTTGTTGAAATGTCTTGCACCCTTTATTTTGAACACGATGGGACGCATTATTACATTACCCAATCATTGTCGGCCAAACCTGTACGGCATAAAGACGGCGCGCTGCAAGCCATGCCGACAGACCGAATTACGGCTTTGTATCAAATTGAGGCCAGCGGTAATCATAAGCAAAAGCCTTACGATGCTATCTTTTTGAATGAGATTTTGCCCAGTAATGTTAAGGATTATTTTTTATTTGACGGCGATAGAATTTATAACTTAACCAAACCCGAAGCCAGCCAGCAGGTGCAAGATGCTATCTATCGGGTAGTAGACCTGGAATTGCTGCAAAATTCAGCCAAACATCTAACCCAAGTGGCTGCCGAGTACGGGCGTGAAGCCAAACGTGAAGCCAAAGGTGAATTAGGCAATGTAGAAGAACATTATAACAATGAGCGCCGGCATTTGGAGCAACTTAAAGATGAGCTAAAAGAGTTGCGCGACCAAAAACATGCCCTTGAAACCCAAATTAGAGCCATTGAAGCCAAACTGGAAAATTTGCCCGACACCAGCCAACTTCAAGGGCGTCGCTCAGAACTGGCGCGGCAAGCCAAACAGGTGGAAGAAGAAATAGAGCGTTCTAAAGCGCAACTACGGTCATGGGCTGCCACTGCTGCGCTCAAATTGGCCGATAAACCGGCTCTAACCCTGATCGAGCTTCTTGACTCCAAACGTCAAAAAGGGGAAATCCCCAAAACTGTCTCCCAAACTCTCTTGAAAGATTTATTAAAAATCAAGAAATGTCTATGTGGCACAGATTTTGAGGAAGGCGACCCGATTCATCAAGCCTTGCTGCACAGATTGCATATCGAACAGGCTAAATCTAATGACCAGACCTTATTAGATCTGCTAATGAGTTTGAAAACTGCGTCTGAGTTGATTAGTGAGGCTAATCAGCAGTTGAAAGTTGAGAACACAAATCTACAAAAGTTAGAAAATGAGCGTAAAGATTTAGGATATGCCCTTGACCAGATTGACGAAGAGTTATCCAAACTTCCCCAAGAGAATGTAGCCGAACTCACCCGTGAAGCCCGCGAAAGGCGTGAAGCGTTGGTAGCCAATGAAGCCAAAATCCAACGAACCTTGGGACGTATTGAGACGAGTGAACAAAAGATTAAAGAATATGAAAAACAGCGCCAGGAATTAGGCAAACAACAAGCGACGGTACGGGCGCTGCAACTGCGAGAACACTTAGCCCGCCAGGCTGCCGAGGAAATAGAAAAAATCTATGATGTCTTTGCCGAAAATAGCCGGAAGGCAGTAGAAGAATTAACCATTCAGGAATTTAAGAATTTTGTGCAAAGCGCGGCGGGTTATACCGTAGGGCTAACCGAAAATTATGAGTTGGTTGTTTATGACTCCAATGGCAACCGGGCCTTACAACGGTTATCTATGGGCCAATCGCAGTGCCTTAGTTTGGCATTTATTACCGCCATTTCACGGGTTTCTGAAAAGAATCCTCCCCTGGCGATTGATATGCCTTTTGGCCGGCTCGATCCGGTGGTGCATCGAGGCATTTCAGCCCGATTGCCCCAACTGACCAGCCAACTCATTTTATTTCTCATTCCCGGCGTCGAATGGAACGAAGTAACCACAACCAATCTACAACATAAAGCCAGCCATATCTATGAATTGGAGTTTGATGAAACTCAGCGACAAACTCAGATTAGAAAATTATAGGGGAAGGCCATGCCAAATGATGAGTTAGACATGTCCGAAGTGCGCATATACGTGGATGAAGAAGTTCACCCCATTTACGAGGAAATGGTTTCCCAGGCCGCTAAAAATGCCGAAAACAAACCCTTTGCCACGATGAAAGATTTGTTCATGGTGGCCGCCTGCCTGGGAGCCAAGCACAACCGCTATAAACCCTTGAACTCACGGCGCGAGATTTTTCGCGGTACGGTCTTCAAAGAAAAAACCGATGTTCCCATCTTGGCCGCCTTAGCTTATCAACAGGCCCAGGATATTGAGGTGATGTCTGACGCTAAAAAAGTGGTTGAAATTGTCCAGGGTTGGGCGAACGGAGGCATCCATCTGGTGCGAGATGAACTTTTATATCAGCCGGGCGGGCCACTGTATAACTTGGTGAATATGGTACTGGATTGAACGCTGAAAAGCATTACTTTACTGGCCACAACGCTACAGCCTGTTTGACTTGGCGGTTATTTGGTGTCGGGTCGCCTTCATCGAAAAATTCACCCTTTTGCCAGGGTTTCGCGCCGGGCGCATACATTCCGGTGCTGTAGGTACATAGTGGGGAGAACTCATTACCTTCGATGTCTTTTGATAGCACTATCAGCGCATCATCCGGCATAGCCGCAAGAATCGCTTTTAACACTTTAACCGTCAATTCTTTAGTTGCCATATTGATCTCTTCAACTGTTATTGATTAGGCCAGGTAAAACTTAATCTGAGTAAAAGGTGAGGTCAGGTTGTCTGATACTTACGTGCCGACTCAATTTAGAACGCTCGCAGATATTACTGCGGGCGTTTTTTATTGTACTACTACTATAAGTGGTAGTCAAATCTACTGACGGAGTATTTATGGGTCAATTACGCCGTCAATTTGCCCACAGATTAAAAACATTGCGCGAGCAAAAAGAGATGACCCAGGAAGATTTAGCCCTGGCAACGGGTTTATCTGTCAAATTTATTCGGGCGATTGAGCAAGCGGTAAAGGCACCATCGTTTGAGAGTTTGGAAGTTATCGCTAGAGCTTTAACCGTTCAGGAGAAAGATTTATTTAATTTTGAGGAAAATCAGGATATGTTTAGCCGTCACACGAACAAGGATTAAAAAATGAGCCAACTAACCCCAGCCGACATTTTTCGTCATTCTAATTACAAGCTCCAAGTTCGTGATATTTTTGCCATGTATAATCATGAGTGGGATGTATTAGGTGAACTTGTCCAAAATGCGGTGGATTCTGTGACCAAGAAAAAAGAAGTAGCCGGTGAAGCTTACCAGCCTCAAATTGCCGTTACTTATAACCTGGCCGATCAATCTTTGTTGATTCGTGATAATGGTTTGGGTATAGCTGCGGACGACATTCTTAAGGTGGTTGCTCCTCACTATTCAGGCAAAGAACCAAGCGGCGCTAATCGGGGTGAATTCGGGGTGGGGCTGGCTTTTGTGGTTTTTGCCTCCCAGGCGTTCCGGCTGGTCTCCTGTTTTGAGGGGCAAAAAAGCATGCTCACCGTTAATAACGGTTATGAATGGTCTATGAATGTCGCTGAGGAGGTTGAACTCGACATCAATAGAACAGTTGAGTCCGAAACCTGTGAAAACTTTACCGAAATTTGGGTAAAGCCGGTGCGGTTTCCGCTCTTTACCAGGGATAAGCTCTCCTTCGTTTTGCAACGTTTCACTGCTGTCGGTGATTTTTGGGCCGCCTATTATAATCGGGATGGAGATATACAGGTTACGCTGAACTTTGTGGATGAACAGGGGCAAGCACCTTTTGTTCAGGTACCCAACCGCCTGTGGCATCCTGCTGATTACCTATCTTCCCTATTAGACTACGAAACGGTAGATTACCTAAAGCTTAAAGAGATAGACGAGGGGCCAAGAAATGTGGCCCTACCTAACTACGTGGGCAGCGGCATGGTTTATAAGGGCAAAATGTCTCAACAAGGCCAGGAATTTACCTTTTATGCTTTAATGTGCTACAGCCGCTATTATAAGGAGTTAGCCACCGCTGCTGGCGTCACTAGTGAGGAAGTTGATTTTGATGAACTTGTTGAGGAAGAAGAAGCTGGCGATAGCTTGGTGACGATGCCAGAAGTAGATTTATACCCTGGTATTTTTGTATGTAAAAAAGGGATGCCCTTAGGGGCTGATGTGCCGCGCCCGCCCCGTTCTGGAACCAGCAATTGGGCGGCGTTTTACATTGTTATCCATTCAGATGGGCTGCGCACAGAACCGGGCCGAAAAAAGTTGAGCATAGAAGATGAGCGGGTAGTTCAATCTATCGCCCGTTCTGTGCTTAACAAGATGGATAAACTCTCAGCTTATGTTATTTCAAGGGTCAGCCCAGATACTCAGCAAGAAGCCATCCTGCGGGCTTTGGATGAAAATCGCACTAAAATGAGTGATTGGAAGAAAGACCATCCCCTCCATATCGCCTCGTTAGGCGTCCAATTATCCGTGAGACCTCCCAATGAACAAACCTTAATTGCCTTGTTTCACGAGCTAATTGGGGCAGGCGTTTTGAAGGGCTATAAAGTGGTCAAATTATCGGCTACCGACACTTATGATGGTTTGTACGATTACAGTATAGCAGCAGATGAAATTGGTAAACGAGCTTTTGAGGAATGGTTAAAGACTTTACCAACAGCCCGAGATCGCCGTGAATATGCCAACGCTCGACAAATTAAAGAAAACCTGATGGTGGTCGAGTTCAAACTCAATTTAGAGACGATCATTGGAGATTTTTTGCACAAGAGCAAATATCATCCCAGTATTAAGTTATTGGTAGCTTGGGAGGCTGATGAAGAGGCCATCAAACGACGGGGTTGGTTCTTGGAAAAACGGCCTGCCTCTGACGTTCGTTATTATGGGGCAAATTATGTTTTGCGTCCAAGTTCCGAAGGGGTTAGCAAAGGAATCTTATCAACACACGTAATGCTTATTAAAAGGTTTATTGAAACAAGAGTCTCGGAAAGTCAAAGCAATACCACCCCTTAGTTTTGTCTACTTCTTTGGCTAAACCGGTGAATAGGTTTAAGAAGGGGAGTGCAAGGCTTGCCTTATCTAACCTAAGCGTTGCGCAATCGAGCGCAAGATGTTTCTTGGGAAGCAAAAACTCGACAACCGGCGGTTATACCCTTGTCGGCCAAACAGGAACCTATCCGCCTGGTCTTTAAGGAACCTGAGCCTGAGGCGCAGGTGATGGCCGAAATTGTGGGAAACCGCGAGGTCGGCGAAGTCCTTGATGCCAGCACTGACCACGCCTGGTTGGTCGTGTTGGGGCACTTTGCCCAAGCCTTGGGGGTGGTCAGGGAACTGCTCAAGGTGCCCCTGGTTCAGCGGCAAGGTCCCGACGAGGTGGCCCCACAGACGAAGTTGATTGAGTTTTTGGTGGGTATTTTGGGCGGGATCGAGTCCCTGCAAGAATTGAACCAGGGCGCTCAGCCGATTGCCAGCGACCCGACGGTAGCTGAGGTCTGGGGCCAGCGGTTGTTTCGGCACTATTCGCAAGTCAGCCGCAGCCTGGAAGCGGCCGATGAGCAGACTTTGGCCGGGGTGATTGAGGTTTTGCGCACTGTTTCGGGGCCATTTATTCAAGCGGCGGTGATGGAGACGATCAAACAGCGTGGTCAGTTGACCCTGGATGTCGATCTGACCGGTCGCGAGGTCAGCCCGACCAGCACCGACTACCCCGAAGCGGATTTTAGGTGGATGGATGACGCGGTCAGCAAGGGCTATCAGGCCGCTGTGACCTCGCTGGTGTGTGAGCGGTGGGGCCGGTTGTTGTTGACCTTGCAGCGTTATCCGGGACGAACCTTGTCGGCGGCGTGTTTGCAGGCGGCGGTCTCCGAAGTGGAAGCGGTCTTGCAGGTTCGACCCCGGCGGCGGGTCGAGTTGGTTCAGGGACGGCGGCAGGAACTGGTCGCCCAACTGAACCACCTGCACGACCAATTGGCCGAGAACCAAGGCCAGCAACAGCGGCGCTGGGCTGACCTGCGCACCCTCAAGCCGGAAATCAAACAGCTTCAGGCCGAGGTCAGCCAGTTGGAAGCGACTTATCAGGCCAACAACTGGACCGAACGGCCGCATAGTCAGTTGGCCAAACGCCGCCATGCTCTGGCCTCGGCTCAAAAACGAGCCAGCCGAGCCTGGCGCGACCTGGACAAGAAGCAGGCTTAAGCGACCCGTTGGCAGCAGCGCCTCATCCAGCTCCAGGAACAATTGCTGGCCCTGGATGAATGGTTGGCTTATTTGGAGGCCGACAACAGCGCCAATCCCAACCCGGTGACGATGGTGGTTCGCATTGACGCTGGCTTCAGTACCGGCCCCAACCTGATCTGGCTGATTGAAATGGGTTACACCGTTTTGACCAAAGCCCATCACAGTCACAGTACCGACCGGCTGCGGCGTCGGCTGCCGTCCCAACCCGTCTGGACCCCGGTCGGCAAAAATGCCGAGGCTATCGCCATGAACGAGTATCTGCAAAACGAGTGCCCTTATCCCTTGCAAGCCATGTTGGTTCGCTATCATCTGCCCGCCAAAATCCGCTATACCAGCCTGTTGTATTACGGGGAGACACCCCCGCCGGCCTTGCCCGACTGGTTTAAGTGGTACAATGCCCGCCAAACCCTGGAAGCCGGCATCAAACAAGAAAAAGAGGTCTTTACCTTGAAACGTCATTTGGTTCGTTCGCCCATCGGTATGCCCCTCCAGGAGCAATTTGCCCTGTTTGGAGCCAACTTCGTCCGCTGGGCCGCCGCCTGGGTCAAGGATCTGCTGGCCCAGGCCAATCACAATTTCAAAACGGCTCTGGATCAAGTCAAAACCCTGGTCCGCATTGTCTCACGGACCCGAGCCCGCTGGGTTCGGAGTGCTGTTGGTAACACCTTGATCTTTGATGAGCCTGGCCCTTTTGCCGGAACCCTTATCCGCTTATCCGGCTGGGTTGCCGTTCAACTCCCGTTGCGTTTGTTCAATTTTGTGCCTTCATGAAACATGTCACGTCCGGTTGCGCAACGGTTAGGCTAAAGCAGAGCAAGCTCTGCACTCCATTAATCACATCTGCTGAAGTTGCCGGATAGCGGCGATAATTCTCTCTAGAGCGGTTTCAATTTGTTCTGCCGTATTAAATCGACCCACGCTGATCCGAATGGCGCTGTGCGCTCGTTCTGGCCCAAAGCCAAGCGCCTCAATCACATGAGAGGGTTCTGTCTTCGCCGAAGTACATGCTGATCCGGTTGAGATAGCGACCCCCTTTAACTTTACTATCAAGGCTTTGCTTTCTATCCCCGCTAAACTAACATTCAAATTGTGGGGCAAGCGTTCGGTCGGATGGCCGTTCAAATATACCTCGCCTAACGCCTCCTTAAGCCGCTCGTAAATTCGCCGGGTCCAGGTTCGATAGCGGGCGGTATCATGGCTCATTTCCTGTTGGGCCAACCGTAGCGCTTCACCAAACCCAACAATTCCCGGTACATTGAGCGTGCCGGAACGTAACCCTCTTTCGTGGCCGCCGCCGTAAATCACCGGCTCCAATTGTACCCGCGGGTTGCTGCGGCGGCGGTACAACGCCCCTACACCTTTTGGCCCGTAGATTTTGTGAGCCGACATTGACAGGGTATGAATATTCATCGCCTGGACATCAATCGGGATATGACCCACCGCCTGGGCTGCATCGGTGTGAAAGAGAATATCGTGCTCGGCGGCAATCTGCCCAATCTCAGCCAACGGCGCTAAGGTCCCAATCTCGTTGTTGGCGGCCATAATCGAAATGAGGATAGTTTTAGGGGTGATGGCTTGGCGGATGTCATCTGGATTAACCCGGCCATACGGGTCTACCGGCAGGTAAGTAACACGTTTGCCCAATTTTTCTAAACGATGGCAGGTGTCCAAAATGGCTTTGTGTTCGGTCACACAGGTAATAATATGATCGCCCCGGTCGGCATATCGTTCGGCTACACCGAGCAAAGCAATATTGTCCGATTCGGTGGCCCCACTGGTGAAAATGATTTCGTCGGGGCGGGCGTTGATGGCCTCGGCAATTTGCTCCCTGGCTCTATCTACGGCTAGTTTGGCCTGGTGGCCGTAATCGTGATCGGTACTGGCGGCATTGCCAAAAATTTCGGTAAAGTAGGGCAGCATTACCGCTAACACCCGCGGATCTACCGGCGTTGTGGCGTTATGATCCAGATAAATTCCCTCATTCGGCATGGTCCACCTCTATTACAATTTCATTTTGCCCTTCCTGGCAGATGTCACGAGGCATTAACAAGGCTAAATCATTCAAACTCCGTACTCGTTTGAACAACAGCAGTACCCCTCGGTTCATGTGCGCTTTGAAGTGAGCCGCCAGAGTTTCATCATCCAACGACACCCCATCTTGTAAACAGCGTTCTTTAAGCAGAGCCACAAACAGTGGGTCCCAGAGGCCGGTTAATACATGGCGCTCAATAATCCGGTCGCTATCAGGGGGATAGTCGTTGGGATTAGGGAGAGTCGGGTCATTCAAAGAAAGCATAAACCCAAACCGGCACAAGATATTGGGGGTTAAGCCGGTACGAGCTTTTAAGAAACTCAGTTGATTAGAGGCGTCTGCGCAGAAGCGTAAACTATTGAGTTTCATAGGGTAACCCCTCTTCATTCAGTAGGGCAATTTGAGTCATGCGGCCGTTGGCCGAGTAAGCTTCGAGTGAGGTAGGCTCAACCCGCAATGGGCTTAAATCATAGCAGTGAGAGATAACCGGAGCGAGCCTTTCTTCCATGCCCTTGTCAATTTCGGCGTCGGTTGCCAGTAAAATAACCTGGTGGCTGGCGCGAGGAAAATATTCATCAATGAGTCTGCGGCGATGTTCTTGATCCAAACGGCCCAACGGTGTATCCAGGATCACCGGCAGCGGCAGGTTAGCTACTTCGCGTAAGGCCCACATCATCGCCACCGCCAAAAGCTGGTTTTCTCCGGCTGATAATTGGCTGCGTTCAAAGGATTGGCGTTGGCGGATAAGGGTTAGTTTAAATGTATCGGGGTCTATCTGGATCGCCTCAACCAAGCCGACCTTACGATTTAACTCATTAAACCGTTGGGTGATCCCGCGTTCCAAGCGGTTAATTTTCTCTCTATTCAAAGTGTGGGCGTAATCGGCCAAAACCAGGTGTGTTTTAGAGGCCAGTTGAATCCGCCGGTCGTGCTGCTCGTGGTCGGCCATCTGCTGGTGAATGTTTCTTAATTGCCATGTTGTTTGCTGCAATCTAAAACTCACTTGCTCAAGCTGCGTATGCAAATCTTTTTCAACCTTCTGTAAAGCCCCTAGCTCTTGGTGGTACTGTTGCAGGGTTACGACAAGTGGCTGAAGCGTTTCCTGGCTCGGTACCAGGGCTAATTCTCGGTTGGTCTGATTTAATTGGGCTTCCAGGGTGTTGAGATGGTTGATTACCCGGCAGAATTGTTGTGGAATATCGGCCAGAGCTTGTTCAAGCCACTGCAATAAGGTTTGGCGATCCTTTTCCGATAGGTCCAGAATAATATCAGCCGGGGTTGGCGGCAGGGACTCAATTGTACTGAGCATGGTGGCTTTTATGGCGGACAGGAGTTTGGCTAAAGTTTCGGCGTCAATGTAGATGTCTAATTCCGAAAGATAACCGGCCTGCCGAAACTGCGTTTCCACATGCCTATAAGTTTCAGCAATTATCTGTTGGCCCGAAACAGCCTGCTCGTAAGCCCTTTCCCGGTGCAGACGGTTAGCTACCGCTTCAAGCAGCTTAGGCGAAATGGCAAAGGGTAATAGACCATTCGCTAATTCCTGGGCTGCTTTACGCCCCTGTTCAATTTCAAGAGTCAAGCGTTGTTGGGTGGCGGTCAGGTTAGTTAACTGCTCGGCAAACCAACTGCCTTCGCTGGCAATCTTTTGATCTTGATGGGCTATTTTTTGTCTGATCGTCTCAATAGCCTGCCGGTTCTCTCGCTGCCTGGCTTGAAGGTCAGCCCGTTTCCGCTCCAGGCTATCCTTTTCCTGGTTAAGCGATTCCAGTTGCGCTTGCAGTGCTCTCAAGCCGCTGCTCAACTCCTGGCGGGCCAGATAAACATCTAAATCCTTCTGCAACTGTTCCACCAGGTGCAGCCCCAACAAGACTTTCATGGTATCGGCCAGTAAGTGCTGGCCGGTTTCGCCGCTGGCCAGCATTTGCAACTTTTCGCCATCAAAAAAGAAAATCTCGGCTACGTTGGGCGGAATCAGGTCACGCAAAAATGTTTCTAGCTGTCCGGGTGAAGTTAGCTCAGGCGGTGTTTGACCGTCCTCCAACACGCTCAAGGTTTCCTTAACCTTAGTGGCGTTTTCCGGGGTAGCGTTTACCACACGCCAGCTCCGCTCAATGGCATAAAGATGTTTGCGCCCCAAGCTGGTATACTCCAACTCAAGGCTAAGTCTGGCCGAAGTCGGTTTCGGGTCAGGCTCAAGCGGCACATGAATGCGCCGGACCAGGTGCGCTTCGTATTCGGCCCGGCTCACCCGGCTGCCCAGGGCCAAGGCTCCATGCAAACAGAGCCGAATAGCCTCCAGCAAGGTTGTTTTGCCCGCCCCATTTTGCCCCTTGAACAAAATAATGGGGCGATTGAAGCCCGCTTCGGGTTGGGGGGTCAGATCAAAAGTATGCTCCCCGCCGTAAAGCCCGAAATTGGTAAGCGTAAGCCGTTTAATAATCATAGCCTATCCCCGGTGGGGGATGGCGCTTCTGCCGCCCCACCTGCAAGCTGCTGCCGCCGCGTCATTTCGGCCTTTACTTCGTCCAGGCTGCGCCAGTCTTCTTTTAAGATTTTTTCGATGCTTTTGTGGATCAGCCCGCGCCGGCGCATGCCATAGTGTTGCCACTCGCTGTCTATCAATTTCTGTACCAGCTTCAGGGGCACGGCATGGGTTTGAGCAACTTGCTGCAATACCTCGAGTTCTAATTTGCCCGGTAAAGTGACATCGTTGTATTCCCAATCCAAAGTTTGCTGCGTCACTTGCCGATAAATTTCAGGGACCGAATCTGCCCAATCCTGCCGTTCCGTCAGCCAGATACGCCGGATTTCTTTGAGTTCTGCCGCACTGATGAGGTTAAAATTGGGATCGTGCTGCTGCACTTCGCTTTGGGTTTCAAGCAGGCGTCTGAGCATTATTTTAGAAAAGTCAAGGGTGTAGGTGCGCCAGCGCAGTTGCCCATCCGCCGTGATTTTAATCCGCCCATCCCGGCTTTTGTACTCCCGCTGCTGGGGTTTGACCGCCGGATCTTGGGTATCGGCCAACCAGTCCCGAAAATCTAACAGGGGGATCAGCCACTCTTCCCCGGAGTCAATCATCGCCTCCATAGATTTATCCCGGTCAACCACTGTACAGGTCCAACAACCAAAGCGGCTGTTGCCGCAAGAAGGGGTGGTATCATCCACCACCAGGGGACATTCCCCATCCTGGGCGGTGCGATAGAGCGCAGCCAAGTTGCGGTTATCGCCGCCCCAGGGAGAAGGCACTTGCAGCAAGTAACTCCAAATATCATCCGTAGAGAAATGTTCCACCGGCATGTAAACCCAGGCTCCGGCCAACTGCCCATGCCGGGCCAATAAATGCCCCCGGAAGCGGTGCATTTTTAACACTTGATCACGGGTGGCGCTTTCCCCCCGGCGGCTGCCCAATACCAAAATCACCTCGCCGTGTTCGGCTACTTTGCTGAGAATGAAACGGTTCGAGGGGTTAATTTTTAAGCGGTCTGTACACCAGCGAAAAATATTATTAGGAGCCGGATAACCCCGCCCAATCAAGTTGACCCAAAAGGTATCATCCGGGCGCGGGGTTAATTTTTCGGTCTGAAAAGGTAAGCCAATTTCACTCGCTTGTTGTTCGATTCTGTCCAGGGTTTCGGTGATATAATTGACAATAAGGGGCGTTTCTACCAGGGTATCAGAGGAAATGATATAGACCGGCTTTTGGAGTTGTTCGCGGGGCAACTCGGCCAACGCATACCAGACTAGCTGCAAAGCCGCGGTTGAGTCTTTGCCGCCGCTGTAGCCAATTACCCAGGGATAAGGATAATTGAGGTAAACCTCTTGAATTTGTTTATAAACATTGGCAATCGTAGGCCGTTCCGATAGCTGATCCGGCACAAACAGTTCAATTTGTTGGGTCACTGCGGTTCTCCTACTCATAAATTCATCTCAAAAGTTAGGCTGGCTCGGAAGAGAGACACTAGAGGCACTACTATATATAGGGATTGAAGAATAAGTTGCTACAATATATAGTTGTATAGTCGAGGTACGGCATGTTGTAATTATACACTAAACAAAACAAGATACTAATTGGGAATCTCAGTTTAGCTTCAAATGGCGAGAAAAGGAGTGCAAGGCTTGCCTTGCCATAAAGCAAAGCATAAAATAGCAGAGTAAGCTCTGCACTCCATAAAGGAGAGCAAGCTCTGCACTCCGGTTATAGAAGGAGTGCAAGGCTTGCCTTGCCAGGCAGAAAATGACGCTTAAACGGCATCCCCATACACCGGCCCATCTGTTGATACATGATACCCCTTACTTTGTCACCGGGGGCATCTATCGCCGGCGTCCCCTTTTAGCCGAGGTGGAAATTAAACACTACTTGCTCCAACTATTCCAGGAGTTTTTTCAATTGTACGCCTGGGAATTCCATCATTGGGTTATTTAGATAACCATTACCATGTGTTGGGTAAAAGCCGGCAGGGCAAAGATTTGACGGCTATCTTTAGAGGGGTTCATAGCAAGGCAGCTATCCGCATCAGCCAAACCACCCACTGCGAAAAGCCGGTATGGTGGAACTATTGGGATTATTGCCCCCGCGATGAAGCCGATTATATGATCCGGCTTAACTATTTGTTGATGAATCCCATTAAGCATGGCGTTGTGAGCAGGCTGCATGATTACCCATTTTCCAGTTTTCACCCTCTTTTAGCCCAGATGGGGCGCAGCCGGTTAGTTGAGCAAATGGAGCGGTATCCTGATTATAAACAGCTTATCTTGCACGAAGCCCACGACGATGATTTTTAAGAGGACGGAGCGAAGGAGCGCAAAGCTTGCTTTGCCAAAGCAGAGCAAGCTCTGCACTCCGATTATAGACGGAGTGCAAGGCTTGCCTTGCGTAAGGCAGAGCAAGCTCTGCACTCCGGTTATATAAGGCGCAGCTATGTAGCAGCTATGTAGCAGCTATGTAGCAGCTATGTATGAGGTTTAAGAAATAAGAGATTAAGAAATAAGAGATTAAGAAATAAGAGTTATGTCATTCCGAGCCGCGAAGCGGGGAGGAATCTTCTTGGTCGCTGCATGAGATTACTTTGGTCTATAACCTGGCAATGACATTCTCCTTACTTCCTACTCCTTACTCCTGGCAATTCCGCTTCAAAGGGATGACTATTTTGCCAGCCGGTGCGCCCGGTCTGGCGGTAATGTTCCAAGCGGCGGATGGTGATCTCGCAGAAGAGGGGGTCGTTGTCCATAGTAAAGCAGCGGCGGTTGAGCCTTTCGGCGGCCAGCAGGGTCGAGCCGGAGTGGGCAAAAAAGTCAATAATGCAGTCCCCTTCAACCGAACTGGCGGCGATGATCCGCTCGCAGCTTTTGAGCGGTTTTTGGGCGTAGCAGCCGTTGACGTTCTCTTCCAGCCGGTAAAAGACCTGCTGGAGGTCTACCCAGATGTTGCCGGCCCGGATATGGGGCGACTTGCCGCGCTCGGTGTTTTCGGTTCGCCGGCCGTTGACCTGTTTGTAGTAGCCGCGTAGAATTTTGGGGATGTCGGTGTACTCGGCTTCAACATTGAAAACGGGCCGGCCCTGGGTGTAGTAGAGCAGCTCCTGCCGCACCGCCATCCAATTTTTGGGCGTGCCGTAGCCGCGCTGGTTACGCATGGTAATGAAGCTGCGGCTTTTGAAGCCGGTCTGGCGCATCATCAACATAAAGTCGGGCAGCGGTTGAAAGTCGTGCTTCTGGTCGGCCCCCAGCCAGACATACAGCGAGCTGTCGGTGGCCAGCACAGCGGCGGTGTTTTCGACCCATTGGCGGCACCACTCGATGTAGGCGGCCAGTTTGCGCTGCTCAAAGGCCACCAAGTTGTAGGGCGGGTCGTGGATCGCCAGGGTTGCCGTAGCGCCGGCCATAAGCTGGTCCACAGCGGCGGGGCTGGCAGCGTCCAGGCAGCCGACTCGGTGGCGGCCGGTGGGGTCGGTCCAAATTTGGCCCGGCGCAAGGCGGCAGTAGGGGCGCAACTGCTCGCGCAAGGCGGGGTGTTGGTCAAGGCGGGGGAGAGGAGTGTTTTTCATAGTGGCAACGGGGGGAAAGCAGGGAACTGAAGGAACTGAAAGAAGTTCATGCTCTTGCCCCTTTTTAGAGGATGGTGGCTTGCGTTAGTAATTCGGCCAAACCTTTTTGTTCAAAGGTCTGGCGGGCGATTTGGGCCGGGTTGAGGCCGCGGGCTAAACGGCCAAAGAGCGGCTCTAGCAGGCGTTCTTCACCGCGCCCGCGCTGCTGAAGGGCGCTGGCGGCCAGGGTTAAGATGTGGTGGAGCATGCCGGGCGCCGGCTGGGGGGCAGCCAGGCCGTGGTGGATGACCTGCTGCTGGTAGGCTCGCAGGGTGGGCCAGGTGTGGGGGCCAAACAGATCGTCAAGGTAAGCTTCAATGGCCGCAGCCGCTTCAATCAAGCCCAGGCCCAGGGCGGCGGCGGCCATGTGTTCGGGCCAGGGCTGCTGGCAGGCCGGACGCAGTTCTAGGGTGGCGTGGTTGGTGCGGGCGCGGGCGCTGTTCCAGGTGTAATGCTCGTGGGTCAGGTAGGCGCTAAAATCGGGGCCGTGTTCGGCCAGGTAAGTGGAAAAAGGCCGGTTGTAAGGGGAATAGGTGTTGTTGTGGCGCAGCATCAGGCAGGTATCCTCGGCCAGCGTGCCAATAAAGTCGGCCACATCGGCGTAGGGCCGTTCAAGCATACCATAGCGGTATTTGCCGGTATACGACTGGCTCACCTGCCCCTCGCGAGCGCTGGCGTATTGGCTCACTTGCCCGCCCCATACCGGTGAATTGGCGCACAGGGCGATTATCACTGGGGCCATCAGGTTGCCAAAGTTGAGCAATTGGACCAGTTCGGCCCGGCTGATGTCTATTTGCACCTGATCGCTGGCGGTGAGGGTGAACCAACGCCAGGCCCCTTCCATGACTTCATCCAGCAGCAGGTAGCGCTGTTTGGGGGTGAGAAGTTCTGGCGTGGGCGGCGTGAGCGGCTGGATGCCGTAGCCCAGCACCCGATAATCCAACTCGCGGGCGGCCTCCACCAACCGGCGCATAGCCGCTTCGTGGGCGGCTTGCAGTTCAAACAGGTCGGCGCAGGGGCCGGTGATGACCTCAATGGTGCCCAGTCCCACCTCCAAAGCATAGCTGACTTCATCATCTTCCAAACTGACAATCAGCCGGGTGGGATCGTTGCTGTCGTGCTGCACCCGAAAGTCACCCCTGGTTTCTAATGGCTCCCACAAGCGGCGGATATCGGCGGCCTCACCGCTGGCGGTGACTACGGGGTATTCCGCTTCGCGGCCAATGGTGCGCGGGCCGTCCAACGTAGGCGGAAAGTGAGAGGCAAACTCGGCGGCCAGGGTGTCAATGGTTTGTTTTAGCGTCATCGGCAAAATCTGTGGAAGGTTGGATGGTTGGAAGGTTGGGCAATTTCTGTCTTCCAACCTTCCAGTCTTCCAGCCTTCCATTCTTCCCTCCCCCTTCTTACGGTAGTTGCTCAATAATCGCTGGCAGGTCGGCAAAATGGCGGCAGATGGCGCTGGCGCGAGTAGTGGCGCTGCCGCGGTCAATCACGCCGGTGTAAAGAATGGCTTGCATGCCGACGGCCAGCGGGCCGGCAATATCATTGCTCTCGCGGTCGCCCACGTGGACAATCTGGGTCAGGGGCACGCCCAAACCCTGGGCTGCCTGCTCAAAAACAACCGGCGCGGGCTTGGATGCGCCGACCTCATCGGAAAAGACAAAGTAGTTAAAGTGGCTGAGTAGGCCCTGGCTTTCCAGCAGACGGCGCAAGCCCCGGCCGGTGGTGTGGATGGTATCGGAGATGATGCCGAGCTTGTAGTTAGCCGCCAGCGCCGCCAGCGCCTCGTGGATGCCGGGGGCAAAGTCGGGCGGGATGCGCAGTTCCATCTCTTCGATCTCCTGGACCAGGGCATCGAAGCCGGGGGTGTAGGTGATTTCCAAAAAGGCGTAGCCCTCTTGCAGCCGCGCCGCCACGCTGGGGGTGACATGCTCATTTTTCCAGTAATGGTTGAAACGCTGGTTGGCGTACTGAAACGCCTCGGCAATCCGCTCGGTGGGGATGTCGGGATGGTGGCGAGAAATTTCTTCGGTAAACAGGCGCAGGCGGGCAGCCGGTTTGCTGAGCAAGCCCTGGGCCGCTCGTTTAGGTTCATCCGAGTCATCGGCGACGATCGTATCCCAGAAGTCGAAGGTGACGGCTTGGATCATGGGGTAAAGGTGTCTCCTTTGTGGGCAGACCGGGGACCGAAGACGGGAGACCGGGTTAGTTAATCCCCGGTCTCCCGTCGCCAGTCTCCGGTCATTAATTTTAGGTGATTGTCGCCATATCTTATTGTTCTGGCTCAAATCGTCAAGTTAGCACCTTACGAGTCACATTCTTGTACAGTGAGCAAGAAGTTGTTACACAGAGAAGCACGGAGAAGTCACAGAGTTTCTCAGAGGAATTTTTAGAACTCTCTGTGTGTCTCTGTGTTCCTTTTTGCCGAAGGTGGCTCGTCCAGGGTAGGACAGAGTAGAAAAAATTGAAGGATGCGGGATTTTTAGGCGCAAAGTTATGCTATAATAGCACAAAGCCCTGTTGATCTCTGAAAAGGTATACCGATGAGTCGCACTAAACAATCCGTGCAGCGAGAATTGAAGCAGCAGTACAAAAATCTGAACCGGATTGAGGAGAAGATTGCTGCTGAAGGCGGTGAAATCGAAGCGTCGTTACGGTGGCTTAACCAACGTGATCGGATGCAGGAGCGCATTGTCGAGTTGGAGGAATTACTCCTCACCGGCGATTTGCCGGATGATACGACTCCGGGTAGCAAAACGACCGGCCTGGGCAAACTCCACTATGTGCCCGAACTGCCGCCCCATTACCTGCCCCGGTCCGACGACCTGACCGAGGTCAAAGCGGCATTGTTGGCCGCAAACCAGCCCATTGCTATTACCGGCGCGACCCGCAAAGTGGGCTTGCAGGGCATGGGCGGCATCGGCAAATCGGTGCTGGCTGCGGCGCTGGCTTACGATGATGAGGTGCGGCAAGCCTTCCCCGACGGCATCTTTTGGCTGACCCTGGGCCAGGAACCGAATTTGACCACCCGCCAGGCGCAGTTGGCCGAAAGCGTGGGCGATCCGATCCGCATTTTTGGCGATGTCCAGCAAGGCCGCGCCCGTTTGAGCGAACTGCTGGCCGAAAGAACCTGCCTGCTGATCTTGGACGACGTGTGGCAGGCAGCCCACGCCGAAGCCTTTAACGCCCTGGGGCCGCAAGGCCGGTTACTGTTGACCAGCCGCGATGCCGCGCTTATCCGAGCCATGGGCGCGGCGGAGCATCGCCTGGGCGTCTTGAGCCAAGCCCAGGCGCTCGAACTGCTGGCGTACTGGGCCGCCCAGCCGCTTGAGACGCTCCCGCCCGAAGCCAAAGTTATGACCAAAGCGTGCGGCTATCTGCCGTTAGCCCTGGCCATGCTCGGAGCGCAGGTGCGCGGCAAACCCGACCGTTGGGCCAACGTGCTGCATAAACTCCAAACCGCCGACCTGGCCAAAATCCGGCAGGCGTTTCCCCACTATCCCTACCCCAATCTGCTGCTGGCCTTGCAGGTCAGCGTCGAGGCGCTGGAGCCGGAGCTGCGGGCGCGCTACCTGGAACTGGCCGTTTTCCCGGAAGATACGCCCATTCCCGAAGCGGCTTTGCAGACCCTATGGGCAACAGAAGGAATGGACGAATATGACGTTCAGGATGTGACAGATACACTGGTAGATCGTTCCCTGGCTCGGCGAGATGACCGGGGCCGCCTGAGCCTGCACGACCTGCAATACGATTACGTGCGCCGCCGGCAGGCGGGCGATTTGACCGCCTTGCACGGGCGGCTGGTGGCGGCGTACCGGCAGAAATGCGCCAATGGTTGGACCAACGGCCCGGATGACGGTTATTTCTTCGATTACCTGGCCTATCATCTAGCCGAGGCGGGGCAGCGGGAGGAATTGTATGCCCTGATTAGCAAAACGTGGATGGACGCCCAGTTCAAACGCACCTTCTCCCACCGCGCCTTTGCCGATGACGTGGAGCGGGCGATTGCCGTCGCCGGGGCGGAGGAGCCGCCGAACCTGGTGCAGGTCATTCGCGACAGCTTGATTTATGCCACCCTGGGTGAACTGGCGACCAATGTGCCGCCGGAGATTTTGGGGGTGCTGGCTCAGGTGGGGCAGGTCGAGCAGGCGTTGGGGTATGCGTCGTTGATACAGGATGCGGAGAAGCAAAGCCTCACTTATCGTCTCATAGGTGAGGTGTTACTACAGCAAGGAGAGAGAACGACAGGGAAAACAGCGCTAGAGCAGGCTGCCGTAGCAGCGAAAAAGATTTCAGAGAAATGGAAAAAAGACAATGCTTTGAAGGAAATAGCCAAAGTTTTAATCGAGAGAGGTGAATCCGACCAGGCATTGATGGTGGTGGAAGAGGTTTCTGATGAAGATAAAGCCTCTATTTTGAGCGAGATACACCGAGTTCAAGCCGAAACTACTAATAATAAGATAGAGGCAACACCAAACCAGTCTGAACTGATTCAAACTCTAATTAAGGCAAGAGAATTTGACCGCGCCTTTACAATGACAAAGGCTATTGAAGCTGAGGAAATAAGACTAAAAAACTTGGCTAATATAGCCTACACCATAGCTGGGGTAGGGGAAGTAGAACGGGCATTAGCAATGACAGAAATGATTGAGGATAACTTGTCAAAAGTGGCCGTTCTGTGGGGAGTAGCTAATGTGATGATTGAATTGGGGCATAAAGAGAGTACAAAAGAAATTTTTGATCAGGTACTGATATTCACGGAAAAGATTGAGGATAAACAAATCAGAACGGATATTCTAAGGACGGTGATCCAATTCTTGGCCGAAGACAAAGAGTTTGAACGGGCCTTGGCAATAGCAGAAACAATTACAACTAAGCCTGATATAGCACTGGCCTTGTGTACAGTCGCTCAATCTCTTGCCGAAACAGGAGAAATGGCCAGAGCAATTGAGATAATTGACCGGGTGTTTGAGTTAGCAAAAGCAGTTGAAAGCAAAGAAGAAAAAGCCTCTGTCTTGATGGAAGCAACCAAAGCCATGGCTAAGGCAGGACTCATTGATCGGGCCTTAGCAGTAGTGGAAGCGATTGAGGATGGATGGCAGAAAAGAAAAGCTGTGCGCGAAGTGGCCAAGGTTTTGATTGAGGTAGGAGCATTTGACCAAGCATTGACAGCAATAAAAGCGATTGAGGATAGCGGATTAAAAAATGATACTTCAGACAAAGCGGCTAAGGTCTTGATTGAGAAGGGGGAATTCGATCAGGTACTAACACTACTAGAGATTGTTGATGATGAGGGGTTTAACCGCGAAGTGGCCAAGGTCTTAGTTAACGCCGGAGAATTTGACCGAGCATTGGTAACAGTTGAAGCGATTGAAGATAAATGGCAGAAAAACTATGCTTTAAGTAGTATGGTTGTGGATTTAGCCAAGATGAGGGCATTTGACCAAGCATTGGCAGCAGTGAAAGCGATTGAGGAAAATGTCTGGGTTTTTAGACCCATGGCCGTGCGCAAACTGGCTAAGGTTTTGACTGAGGTAGGGGCATTCGATCAGATTCTATCAATACTAGAAATTGCTGCTCATCTTTCGATAAAAATTGAGAGGCTATGGCGGAATTGGAGCAGAAGCCACAGCCAAGTCGGTGTAAATTGAAATTGGTAAGTCAAGCAGAGTTAAGATCCGAATTTGTAACGGCGATAAAGGTG
>Ga0209172_10001410_pt1 | contig 51520 bp, 42 predicted proteins | sample LarsenN4metaG_FD_184113 | JGI IMG/M metagenome (GOLD analysis project Ga0209172, IMG submission 184113) | Hot spring sediment bacterial and archeal communities from British Columbia, Canada, to study Microbial Dark Matter (Phase II) - Larsen... ...
CAGCGGCGCATAGTCCAAGGATGGACTCCGAGAATTTTGGCCGCATCTGACGGCTTGAATCTCTGTTGTTCCATAATCAACAGATTACTACAGAATATATCAGGAGTCAATAACTAGTTTATAATGCCACAAGGTCGCCCGGTTCAGGCAGCTTGCTCTCTCCAGCTTCTTCTGGGGCAGTGGAAATTTTATTGTCGTCCATTGCTGATTACCTCCTCAAAAAATGTACAGCGAGGCGGTTAGGTTGCTGCCTGTCGCGCACTATCAGCAAGGCTGACCGCCACGGCTGTACATCTCAGGTTGCTGCCTATCGGGCACTATCAACAACCTAACCGCCTTGTTGTACATCGCATTTTCATCATTTCTCTCGCGTCGCGCGAGCCGTCTGAAAGACTCCTCAGAAAACAGTAGGCGGTAGCCGCCGCCAGCTTGCCTGTTGCTTCCATCATTTCCGCGCGTCGCATGAGCAGCAGTCTCTTTATCAAGCGATTCTTCTCCTCCTGGCAATCTCTTCTCCGAGATAGTCACGAAGAGTTCGCAGTAAATATTTCTGTTGGTCATCAAGAGCCAATTCGGCCGAGAGGCGGTCGAAGTAGAAACATCCAATTGCCTCGCTGCCTACAATTACCGGCAACATACCGAAAGAGCAGGCGCCCACTACAGCAATAAAATTTGATTTGCTATAACGAGAATCGCCGACGTTATCGACAAACACATCCTGTTTCTTCAGCAACGCCGGTCCGACCGGGCCGCTAAGCAGCGACAGTGGGAAGCGGAATTTGGAGACTAATGCCTCTGCGTCTGCGCCCAATCCTGTTCGCGCCTGGACCTGAGAGCGATCCAGGTCCACCAGGCAAAATAGCGCGCGATCGAAGTTGCCGCCTCGATAGACCGCCTCCAGGATCATCAAGATTATATCGTTCAGATCGAACTCTTCGCCTGATTCCAGAACCGATTCTACCTCTTTTGTCAATCGGGCGAGGGTGCTCTCCTCGCCCGGCGCAGCAGCTTCGACCTTCGCCTCTTCCTGTTTTATCTCCCCGGCGGCTTGCTCTCTGCTTGCGCTCAGAGCGTTTTCAATATGCCTGACCAATCGCAGGTTATCAAGTGGGACATGAGCGGCTGAAAATGATTGCCTGGTCTCATCGACCGATTGCTTGAGGATCTCTTCGATATTATCCTCTTTGACGGACAAAGCGGAACCGAACTTTTTGATGAGAGCTTTCACGCGCTCGTGACCCTCTCTGGGATCGAGGCGATACACAGCGGTCGATAGCGCGCGGCTGAAAGAGGCCATAAGGCTCAACATCTGTTCGTCGCTTTCAACCTTGTCTGAAAACTGTTCGACTGGTTCCATTCCACCGGATACCTTCTCAGGCAGTTTCCAGTGGCGGATAATCGCTTTGCCGATCTCCTCATAACTGAATTGCAGAACGTGGCGGCAAGCCTGACGCTCATCCCAGTTGTTGCGTTTCATCGCTTCCAGAATAGATGTGTACTCCTTCGGCAGATAGCAAGCAACCAACAACTCCCCCAACCCGGAGAACATGCCACACAGGTATGCCTCTTCTCCGCGCGGGTAACCGGCGCGGAGCGAGATCTGTCGCGCATTGCTGGCAGTCAGCAGCGACAACAGCATCAACTCCTTTACGCCGGGCGATTTCTTATCGAATTTCTCAAAGATGATGAGGCTTGATGCCAGATCGCGGATGGCATCCCAGCCAAGCATTGTGACTGCCTGGGAGACGCTCAGGATCGATCTTCCCGTTCGATTGAAATAGACAGAGTTCACTGTGCGAACCAGCCTGGTGGTGAGGCTGATGTTCTTTAAGATGATATTGGTGAGGCGTTGAAGAGGAGCATTCTCGTCTGCTACGGTTGTCATCAGCTCATAAATATCCTGTCCGAACGCAGGCAGATCCTCAGATTCGGCGATGAACCGGACATAGGATTGTAGCCGTTCCTCTTTTGACTGTTCAGCCATGAACTACTCAATGGATTTTCCATTTTGCCAATAGTGGCTTCATTGCGCCATGCAGAATAACACAACAGATTCAGGATTGCATCATTGAAACAGGCAGACAATATGACGTTCGCAAGTGCAGTAGCAGCTAATCGCCGGATGCGTGCAGAAGCTGAGCGCCGCTCATGTCCTTATTCATCTGCAACCGGCTGGCATCGATCATGTTGAGTCCCTTGACGCTCTTATATTCAGGAATAATCTCGGCGACAAACGGTTTGAGGCCCCTCTTGTCTCGCTTCTTGCCGGTGAAATCCAGGTAGAGGTGTTTGCGCAGGAAGCGGTCGGGAACCCCGCCGAAGCGCAGCAACGGATACTTGGTCCCTGCGCCGAAAAGCTTTCGCGCCAGGAACCAGTAATAGAGCGGCATGCCCAGAGAGAACTTGAGGCTTTTGATTGTCCCCCCGCGCCAGAATTCCAGATTATACTTCCAGCAGGTGAAGAAGAATTCCCACTGAAGGTCGGTCATCTCGATCAGCTTGGCGCTATCTTTCTTCTGCATGCGAGTATTTTCAAGCGGCACAAACAGTGTGGGGACAAATGTGCCTTTGGCATCGCGCAGATCGAAGAGCATATCGAGGGACATCTTCGTGTCTTCATCCGTCTCGCCCGGCAGTCCGATTATGAATGTATTGAACGGAAACCAGTTGTGGCGGTTCAGTATCTCCATCCCTTTCAGCACAACGTCGCGCCATTGATGAGACTTATAAGGGTAAGCCTTGCCTTTCATGTATCTGTCGAACAGGCGAGGGCTGCCGGTCTCAAGCCCGATTATTGGATCGGCAACACGATGGTTCGGATCGGTCGATTCCTTGTGTATGACATGCGAATAGGGCACGGTCAGAGGCGTGAGCCGCTCAATTACCGTTGGGTCCTTGACTACAGGGGCCATTGTGATATGCGATAGTTGAATTGTTTGAAGGCCGGGGACGGCGATGACGCTCTTAAAGAGTTTCTCCAGCGCGGGAACATTGGTCTCGAAATTGGGCAGTTGTTCATAAAGGAACATGTCTTCTGTCGCCAGCATCACCTCGGTTGCGCCTTCGCGGACATTAACCCGCACGCTCTCGATTATGTGTTCGAGGGGGAACGAGCGTCCGACTTTGGTTGCTGGCGAGCAGAACTGGCAGCCTCGCCCGCAGCCGCGCGTGATCTCGACGACGCCGAAGGTTGAGCGATGCCTGACGACCGGGATCTCTTCAACTGTCGGCTGCATCTCCCTCGGTATCTTGATAACTCTGGGCAGAGTGGGATCGCCGGCGATTATCCGTTTGAACAGGTTGCTGAAGACGCGCTCGACCTCGCCATCGATCAAGTAGTCGATCTTAAATTCATCGAGGCGATTTGCCCTCTCCAGTTGCCAGGCTCCGGGGCCCCCAACTACGATCTTGGGCTTGTACTTCTTGAGAACCGGGTGGGTAACGATGCGCAGGAACTCCTGAGCATTGAGCGGCATCAGATTCTCTCCGCCGAGCTTGGAATAGACATCGGTAGCGTAAGAGATGCCGAGCGGATTATGCGCGTGAATGGCTACAACTCTAGTTTCGGGCCCGACGAACCGGTCCAGGTTCTCAACATAACAGGTTACAACATCGTCCTCTGAATATTCCCGCAGCAGCAATGTTTCGACTACTCGAAGCCCGTTGGGGACATACTTGGCCCGGCCATCGGGCCACGAGTCGTTGATCATAGATGTAGGATCGATGAATGTTTTGCTGTACTTGGATGGAATAGTTGCAGAGAGCATCTGCTGCCAGATGCTGTGTTTCCATTCGCTTGCTTCAGTAGACGAGGCCGTGAGTACTATCTTAGGTGAACCCAAAGTATCTACCTCCTGGTTAATTCAATGGTCACAGGACCCCCTTACAGCTTCCGGGTCGTGAACTATTTTTCAATTGATTATGAACCTTTGTGGCGTCGCCCCAACCACAGAAAAAGATCGGACTCTATTATCGGCAAATCAACAGCAGAAATCAATGACAGTTTTTGTGCAGCATAGCCCCTGGGGGCCAACGGGAGCATTGCGTCCGGGTATTTGGGAGCTTGTTGAGCATGGTAATGCGCTCAAGATCACAACGGTTACTGAAGATAAGGAAGGCAAGCGCAAATCCCAATGCGCTCTTCTCAAAAATTGATAAAATCCAGATCAGGCTAATCCTCGCAGCGCCTTCTCGTCATAATCACATATCAATCTTTCAGGATCCTTCAGTTCGTAAGCTTCTCGATTTAACCAGATCTGAATGCGACCGTTTTCAGACACGCACACGATCTGATCGAAGAAGACATAGTTGCCCGTAAGCTGACCATATTCGTTGAATATATAAGCAGGTATCAAGTGCCGTATATCTTTGAAGTCTATTATCATTATCTCGCCTTATCTCCACTTTATCCATTGTTGTTTTGTAGTAATGGACAAAGCCGAGCTTGGAATAGAGGGTGATTGACTGCTATTGGATTACCCCCGGTTGAAGCGTGCTGAGGTAGATCTTCCGCTGGATGGTTATCTCTCCTTCTTCGTCGCGGATCTGCAAGCTGATCCGCGGGTCGGAGCGATTCCAATCGATAACGATCAACCCGAAATTGTCGCCCCAGTTCATTGTACCTACCCGGTGGCGATTCACCTCATAAGCTCTCCATCGCTGTGATGATCTGTTAAGCGCACTCGATGTCAGATCATAAAGCGGGTACCCTACTCCGCCATCCATCATCGACAATTCTGCCAGGTGGCGGTCGCCGCTTATAAAGATCACTCCACTGGCGCGGTTAGCTCGAATCAGCTTAAATAGGCGCTCTCGTTCATGAGGAAAATTCATCCATTTCTCCCATCCGTGATCTTCGGCGACAACCTGAATGCTGGAGGCGATAATGCGCACCTGGGCAGGGGCGCGAAGCTGCTCATCCAGCCACTTCCATTGCGCCTCTCCCAACAATGTAGTCGATGGATCAGGATTGGGGACGTAAGGGCCGACACCTCTTTCAGTTGTGCTTCGTCGTTTGAGCGGGCTGCGGAAATAGCGCGTGTCAAGGAGAATGATTTGGACCTGCTTGCCCGGTGGGCCGAATATCTTCGCGTCATAGACCCCCTCTCGCTTGCGTCTGGGAGAATCTTTAGGCTCGCCGAAGAAATCCAGGAATATCTGCTGAGACTCGGCCTTCTTGGGGTACTCGGCTCCGCCGTCATTAACTCCAAAATCGTGATCATCCCAGGTAGCCAGCACCGGGCAGGTCTTGAGCAGTTTCTGGTAACCGGGGACGGCTGCAAGCTTGGCGTACTTGGCCCGCATGACATTCATATCTTCGGTGTCGGCATAGATGTTGTCGCCGATAAACAGGAATACGTCCGGTCGCGCGGCGACGATGTACTCCCATATCGGTTGAGGAAGATCCTGCCCGGCGCACGATCCGAAAGCGATGCGCGTGAGAGTCGGTGTCTGGCCGGTTGTGAATGCGAGACCGGAACCGAGCAGGAGAAGAACGGACAGCGCTATTAAAAACGATTTCTCGCAGAGTCCTTTCATCAACAGGCGCCCCTTTGAGTAGAAAGATTGTGATTGGAACCGGACTTAAATCGGTCGCCAGCGCAACTGCCGGCTGTTGGATTGTACTGCCTGATCGCTATTGCTGGCAATACCGATCTGTCAGGTGATCGGGGGCCCTCATCGGCATCGCAGCCCAACGCTCTTCAGCAGTTGTCCGAAGTCATAGAACTCGGCGTGACGGCCGCCGGTATCTTCCGGATCGCTCTGCGCCACGAACAATCCGGCGGGGAATTCAGGCAACGCAACCTGAGCGAGCGCAATTCCATCGGTGCGCATAGCGGCCCCCCGCACTGTGCCCAGGTGTTTGAAAGTGATGCGGTCGAAGATTTCAAATTCCGTCACATTCTTTTGATCGCTGGCGATGATATAACCGCCTCCTCCGCATTTGGCAACAACAATCCCTTCAACCTGAGCCTCGAAGATGCCGCTGCCGAAATTGGTCTGCCATTTGCCATCAGTTGTGTATACCTTGATGTCGCGGTTATTTTCATCGGCGACAAGCACAAGCTCGCGCTCTGCATCGATCATCACCGTCTCCTGTCCTTCGCTCAACTCGCGCCCGAACTGAAGTTCGCGGACGCCGACGATGCGCCCCCCCTGTTCCTTGATGCGGAAGCGGATCACTTTGCCATCGTCCTTCCCTTGTTTAGGGACTACGAATGCAAACACAGCCTGCTCGCTCTTTCGCTGATAAACCGTAATACCCATCGGCTGCTGCACATCCTGGCCGAACGTCCCGACAAGCTCGAACTGAGGAACCGTGTACACATGGATGATATTCCCATCGCGATCGGTGATGAACGCCAGGTCTTTTTTAAGAGAACCAATAGTGGCCCCTTGAAGAATAGCCACTCCATTGGGGCGCTTCATCTTGCCAAAGCGAGTGACAAAGGTAGCTTTGCGATCTGCTTTGAACACCATCACCTGGCCCCCACCTTTCTCGGTGAGCAACACCAGGCTGTCTTCCTTTTTAGGAGCAATCCAGATGGCGGGAGAATCTACGTTATTGCCGGGAACTGTAACTACTACCGGTTTTATCGAGCCGGTAGAAAATAGCACCCAGGCGGTGAATAAAGAGGTGAAGATCAAAGTAAAGAGCAAAGGCATAAGCGAACTCCTTTCCAATTAAAGTGCAAAAGGCCCATGGACCTCAAGAAAAAGATTTCAGCAGGTCTGCTCGCCAAGCGCCCTCAAAATTAAATTTAAAATCGTTTTGAGGCGCTTGGCGAGCGGAGTCAGAACTTTAAGAGCTTAGCTGAAAAGTCCCCGAAGGGGATAAATTCAATAGCGCCCAGGGAATTCAGGCCGCAGAAATCCAACTCTGAAAGGGTTGAATCGATCTGATTTCTACGACCCTTTCAGGGTCGGTACTGTGGAACATCATTTCCAGGGGCGCTGACTGCCGGCTATTGAACTTCCGGCCCTTTCAGGGCCGGAGCACTACTTTTCAGACAGGCGCTAAAAATTCAATCGCAGCATAAACTGCAACTGGCGCGATGTGCCTGTGCCTATGTTGCGATTGAGCGGACTGGTAATCACTCCAAAGCTGGTCGGCGAGCTGATATTTGTGCCGGGATTGCCCAGTTGCGCTCGATTGAATACGTTAAACGCCTCAAAACGAAACTCCACATCTTGCTTTTCGGTCAGCTTGGTCCGCTTTGTCAAAGCCAGATCGAACTGGACGAGCCCTGGGCCGCGAGCGATGTTTCGTCCAGCATTGCCCCAGGTCCCTCTGGCTGGAACCCTGAACGCTGCTGGATTCAACCACTGCGCGCTGGTCTGTCCGCCCGGAGGAATTAGCGGTACACCTGGAACGATGTCTGGCCTCTGGTTTGAGTTGTTCCCATCGGGCAGGTCGGATGAACTGCGCGACACAGAGATGGTCAAAGGCCTCCCGGTTCGAGCAGTGGTGATGCCGCTCAGCGACCATCCGCCAAGGATCCTGTCTACTGCTCCGCTCTGGTTCAGGAAGCGACGCCCGGAGCCAAATGGCAACTGATAGATATAGCTGGTCGTGAATGTGTGGCGAATATCCTCATTGCTATTGGCCCGGTCAGATCTGCGATCAAAGACATTTTGCGGTTGCGCCGCTTCGCCGCCGCCAATTGAATTATCATTGATCGAATGCGACCACATGTATTCCATGCCAATCAGCAAGCCGCCGCGCATCTGCCGGTGCAGTGAAACTTGCAGAGCATTAAAGTTGCTGTTCCCCAAATTCTCTTTAGAATCAATTCTGCCAAATTGCGGCAGCGGACGTCTCCCTGTAGCTGGATCTATAACATTGACGAAGTTGCGTGAAAACAGCTTGTGGGCTGAACTGCCGGTGTATCCAACCTGCATGACGAAATTCAGAGGCAACACTTGTTGAATGTAGAGCCCCCAGCTCTGCGTATAGAGGTCACGCCGGTTTCGCTGTAGCGCGCGCGGAGTTACCCCTTGATTTCTCGCCAGTCCCAAGAATGGCTCAATAGGGAAGCTGAGCGCAGGGACTTCGCTACGGGTAAGAGAGAATCGCTCGGCATCGCTATCGATTGCTGCATTGACATCATCGTTCTGCCCGGGACCATGGAAAACGCCGAAACCGCCGCGAATAATGGTTTTGCCTTTGAACCGCTCGGGCGACCAGGCAAATCCGACTCTGGGATCGAAGTTATTCCTATCAGGGAAGTACCAGGGGCTGCCAGGCGGGCAAAAACCTCCGCAGGCGAAATCGAAGACGCGAGCGCGGTCGCGTACCTCATGCGCCACTGAGTAATATTCATAGCGCAGTCCCAGATTGATTGTCAGGTTGGGCTTGAGCTTTATATCATCCTGGATGTAAGGAAGATAGTAGGTTCGGCGCTCGCCGCGCGTCGCCAGCGGGAGATTGACGCTAATGTTATTGACTCGATTGCGAACCAGGTCTTCAAGACTGGTATAGCTCACCGAGCTGTCTATGCCATTGCCGACGTTGACGTGGATGCGACGGATTTCACCACCCATCTTCAAATTGTGCCGCCCGCGTATGATCGCCAGGTTATCAATGAGAGAAAACGAGGTGCCCTTCTCAATTTCTCCAGAACTGTCGCTCAGAGTGAAGAATCCGGTAACGCTGATATTCTTGTCAAAGGCGCCAACGGTCTCTCTTGTGAGCGGGGATCGATTCATACCGATCTTGGTTTCATTGATCAAGTTCGACGAAAAGACATGCTGAAACTGGAGCGCAACATTGGATGGCCTGAAGCGTGAGAGCGTCCTCTCGATGCCTGGACTGGTTGGCTCATTCACCACTGCATCATCGACGTTGTAGCGAACAAAGAGTGTGCTGCGCTCAGTGAAGTGGTGATCGATGCGAATTGTCGCGCTATCCTCGCGGGTTACAAACCGGCGCTCTGTCTCTATCCTGTCAATATCGGCGTTGGAAGTTGATGAGGTGCCCCGTGGATATGCCTCGACAATTGGCTGAACCGCAGGCGAAGTAGCTATTGCTCTGGCTCGAAAGGCTGCGCTGGGCACGAAGCCGATGAACGTCTGGCCCTGGCGCTGGCGCAACCCTTCGTAGTTGATGAAGAAGAATGTCTTACTTTGAATTATCGGCCCGCCCAGATTGCCGCCAAATTGATTGAGTCTAAAAGGCGGTTTGCGGGCAGGATCAAAAGGATTGCGCGCATCGAGCACATTATTGCGCAAGAATTCATAGGCGCTGCCTCTAAACTGATTGCTGCCCGTCCTGGAGACCAGGTTTATCTGCCCACCGGCGCCGGCGCCGGACTCAGCCGAATAGAGAGTGGAATTGACGCGAAATTCGGCGATCGAATCGGTGCTGATGATCAATCGCAGGGCCACTTCCTGTCTGGGGTCTTTGACTCCGGTAGCGTCTACGCCATCGAAAGTCCAGTTGTTATCATCACGCGCGCGCCCGTTGAATCGGATTGATTGCTGATTCCCCAATCCGGTGTTAATTGCTCCCGGCGCCAGCGCCATCAAACTCGCCCAGTGGCGGCCATTGAGCGGCAGATCATGCACCTGGCTGGATTGAATTACCGCTCCAATTGTCGCCGAAGATCGCTCAAGCTCTGTGCCCGCCACAACCTCTATCTCAGCCTGCACTGAGCCCGGTTTGAGTTCAACATCCAGAGTGCGCGTCTCGCCTACCTGAAGCGCAATGTCGGTAATTTTGACCGGCGCGAATCCATCGCGCTCTACTGTCACGACATAAGCTCCAATAGGCAAGAACGGAATTGAATAGTAGCCTTGATCATTAGTCATAGCCTGACGGCGCAAGCCTGTGCCTGGAGCCAATACCTCTACTTTGGCTCCTGCGATAGCGGCTCCGGCATTGTCGGTTACGGTTCCGACCAGTGCTGCTCTATCCGCCTGAGCGCGCGCTTCTGCGCCGATAAGGCCGATAATCATTCCCACCAGAAACAATAGAACCGTCTTCTTGCACATAATCTGAGTTCCTCCTTAATTAATAAGAATTGGACAAATTGCTGCCGCCTCTATGGCGGCCACTGCGCAAAACTGCATCGCTTGCGTATACGGACAAGCGACACAAGGATCGTAGGGCCCTTCAATCCGGCTTAGTAGAGCGTATCGCTCTCTATGGCCCGGCAGTCGAGCGTTGCCTCTTTGCGACCTCAAATTTCTCTATCAGATTGCCTTTCAAATCGATTGCTTCTATCTCCATCTTCTGCTCGGCGACATTGACTTTGAGGAAATGCTCGATCTGCGCCAGCTTCTGCGTAATGCCCGGCAGCGGCTGTTCGGTGTCATATAGAGGGGCCCCACCGCCGCCGGTCACCACATAATGGATGCCGTTGCTGATGTGCCTTTGATAGTTGTGGTCATGGCCGTTGAAGACTATGTCCACTTTGTAGATCTCAAATATCTTGACGAACAGGTTGCGCATCCTGGCTGCGCTTGCTGCGCGCGAAGTCCTGGTGCTGAACGGCGGATGGTGAAAATAGACGCAGATGAAATCAGCCGACCGATTGGCCTTCAGGTCCTGCTCCAGCCATCGGGTTTGCGCTTTCCAATACTCCTCTTTCTGCTTTTCGTAAGCGGCTTTTGCCTCAGCGGTAGTCCCCCTGGCGTCGCCTTCCGGCCTGGGATCATTGGAATCGAGAGCGATGAAATGCACTCCGCCCCAATCGAATGAATAGTATCGCTCGCTGCCGGGAAGGGCGAAGAATTGATAGTAGAGAGGCGAATCATCCTCGTGATTTCCCAGCGAAGGAAACAGGGGCACATTGCGCACCATCTCGTTGACAACATCAAAAAAGCCGTCCCAATCGACTGCTCTGCGCCCGCGCGCCACCAGATCGCCGGTGTGCAGCACCAGCGACGGATTGAGTGGAATTATGCGCTGCACGATCTGGCGATGAATCTCAGGCCGCGTGCGAGTGTCGCCGTAGACTACGAACATAAACGGCGCGCTCCCCTGCGGCGCGGTGGTAAAGCGTCCGGTCCCCCTGCTCGTCCCATCTTTGAGCACATCGTAGTAGTATTGAGTAGAAGGTTTGAGGCCGTCCAGCGCCATCTCGTGGCGGCGATAATCGCGAGCGGCTGCTTCAAGCTTATCCGGAGCAACGCCGATGCGAGCCTCTGCTTCGGCCTCCACCCAGCAGATGACGGCGCGAGTGGCTGTCACATTCTGCACATACGGCCCGTAGATGATCTTGCGATTGCTGTTTTGCGGATAGACAAATGCTGATGCAGCTATAAGCAGCGCCAGCACAGCGATCGTCGATAACGACTTGTAGATCGATTTAGCCAACATTATTCTCTCCCTCCCATTGGCCTTTCCGACAATTGCGCTTCTAAATTGGGGCCCCGCGACGATAATACAGGGGGCGCCGGAGAAAAAATCATTGATAGAGCATTCTTACCGGGTCAAGCTGATCCGCACACGTGTGCAACAACTCGCCAAAAAAAGAAAGCGAAATAGACAAAGAGAAATAGGTATAATGCCACCGAGCTCAACCGCTGCGACCGAGCGAGCGAAACGAGCGAGGGAGCAGTCGGCTGCAGCGAGATGTTGGGCGGTGTGATGTTTATACTCGCCGCCTTCGATAAATCTCTCGGCGGTGACCAATCGCATGGATCACTATGGTCTCTTCATTCCAGAGTACTTCATAAATGACGCGGTAGTCACCTACTCGGAGCTTGTAGAGTCCTGCAAGGTCGCCGGTCAATGCCTCAAGACGAATCGCATCCAGGTTCGCAGCCAGCCAATTGATGCGCTGAACGATGCGATGCCCCATAGGCTTGTCTAATCGCGCCAGGTCTTGAGATGCTGCTCCCAAGATGCGAATACGGTACTCAGCCATTACTCCAATCCAAGACGCCGAATCACATCCTCAAACGGTTCACCGCGTTCACCGCTTGCCACCGCTTCCCTTTGGCGTAAGAGCCTCTCGCGAATCGCTTTTCGAATAGGTAGACCCTCATCAGGGTCGCCAAGCAATTCTAGCAACTTTTGTTCAACTGTAGTTTCGATCATTTCTCGCAGTTCGTCTCTTGTCATCTGAGCTACTGTAGTCATAATCTCCTCCGTAAACCTACGACCTTGGCAATCTGCTAAGCCGCCCAACGGGGTGGCGGGTGAGCCGTGGCCCGCAGGGCCATCGGTTCCACCCGCTGGTTCAGCCGCCGCAGGCGGCTGTAACCAGCGCGGCTCACCTGCCACCCCGTTCCGGCCGACCGCAGGCGGTCGGCCGGAACTACTGATTATGGCTCCTCAGGTTTACCGGGAAGCAATGGCTCTATTTTCGCTAACAAGTCCGGCACGTCACTCATAGCCGTTTTCCAAACCTCGTCCCAATCTACCATGTCATAACCATGAATAAGCTGATCGCGCATCCCAGCAATAAGTGACCAAGGAATGTCGGCATGTTGAGCGCGAAACTCACGCGAAAGCCGCTTGACCGCTTCCCCTACCACAAGTAACTGGTACAACACGGCGGACCTTGTTTTCAAATCATACAGGAATTCCTTCTTCGCCATGCCAGCTACAAAGGCTATCACCGAGCGAGCCGCCTCAGCAATATCCAGCAGAGTGGCCTCATCCCATTGCATAAGCCTCCTCAGGGTTGGGGAAAATAACCTGGGCCGTCTCCAAGATCTCTCGACGACGCAGCCAGTTTGGGCTACGCAGCAGAGCACGCTTGGTAATAAGGTCCACACTTCTGTGTAATAGGCCTTGAAGCTCTTGCTGCATTTGGATGTGTTCTAACAACCCCCAGTCCGCATCCCTATCAAAGTCAACGAGAATATCCAAGTCGCTATCCGGGGAGAAGTCATCTCGCAATGCCGAGCCGAACAGCGCCAACTCACGAATCTTCCATCGCCGGCAGAATCTAGCGATTTCACTGATAGGAATCATTACACTAGACCTCTTCATAGTTTTCTCACTGATGCTACGACCTAGGCGGCCTAACCAGCCATATTAAGATCCTCGTTCACGGAATTACTCACAAGGATACAATCTTATTGAATCTTATTTGTGGCTAAAGCATACCAATTCTACTCCATTTGTCAAGCAGATGGATCATCGCCGCTCGAGGTATATAAATCTTTAACAAGTTCGGGCGCATGGGCGCCCTCAAAACAAACTCAATATGGAATGTTTTGAGGGCGCCCGTGCGCCCGAACTGAGAAATATTTTCCCTATGTAGCTTCGTTTGGTCACAACTGAGGTTCACTTGACGCGCGGCTGGCAAAATGCAAACATCCAATGCAGAAATGACCTATAAAGGGAAACTGGAAAGATAATTGCAATTGCAAATAGGCTTGATTTACTCCCGCTTGACAGCATGGCAGCAGGCTGCTATAACGTCAAAGCGATCATTGCAATTGCAAATAAGCTTAATACAGCACGGCACAAAAAGCTGCTGGCGCGGGCTCTGCCAAAGCTAATTGAGACGGAAGAGGAGTACGAGAAAGTTGCTGACCTGGTATGGGAACTCGCACGCAAAGGCGAAGAAAATCTCACACCAGAAGAGCAGGCGCTGCTCGATTTGCTAACCGCTGATCCATCTTCTCAGAAACATGATTGAACCGGTAAAAACTTTCTCGGTAGGTGATATTAAAATCGGCGATAGGGAACTCTTTCTCATCGCCGGTCCCTGCGTTATCGAGAGCGAGTCGCACGCCTTGAAAATGGCGCATGCAATCAAGCGCATTGCCGATAGTCTCGGCTTCCCTTATATCTTCAAAGCCTCTTATGACAAAGCCAATCGCTCTTCTATCAGTTCGTTCAGGGGCCCCGGCCTGGAAGAGGGCCTGCGCGTCTTGCAGAAGGTGAAACAGGAGACGGGGCTGGCGGTGTTGACCGATGTGCATGCGGTCGATCAAGTAGCGCCGGCGGCGGAGGTAGTAGACATCCTGCAGATTCCTGCTTTCCTCTGCCGACAGACCGATCTGGTAGTAGCCGCTGCCCGATCAAGTCGCGCAGTCAACATCAAAAAGGGCCAGTTCCTTGCCCCCTGGGATATGAAGAATGTAGTGGAGAAAGTTCGCGCGCAGGGTTGTGAGCGGTTGATACTTACCGAGCGTGGAGCCAGCTTCGGCTACAATAACCTTGTGGTTGATATGAGAAGTTTGCCTATTATGCGCAGCTTCGGCTATCCGGTTGTGTTTGATGTGACGCACAGTTTGCAGCTTCCTGGGGGCCTGGGCAGCGCCACAGGGGGAAATTCTGAGTACATCGAACACTTGGCGCGCGCAGGGGTTGCTTGTGGCGTTGATGGAGTCTTTATGGAAGTGCACGATGACCCGGCGCATGCTCTTTCTGATGGCCCTAACAGTTTGCCGCTTGACAGGCTCGCTCCTCTACTTAAAATCCTCAAAGAGATAAATAAAATTGTAAGAGGGTAAAGAGTCGCTGTTCGATTCTGGCTCTTGCTTTGACTTCGTTGGCGGCGAGGTTTTAATGAAATTCAAAGTTGTCTTGGAACCCAGTGATGAAGGCGGTCTTACCGTCTTTACCGTGATCTAAGCTTCTCGGAAGTGTGAGGGTGATAATGAAAAGAATTCTTCTAGCACTATTGAGTTTGTCCTTATTATCAATCTGGAATGTGGGCGCGCAAGAGAGCGAAGGGCGCGCGCTATTCGAGGCTGATCATTTCAATATCACTGCCCAGGCGCAGTTCTCTCCGGCAACCATCGATTCGCAGGCCACTGTGAAGGTCACCAATCGCGGGACGGCTGCTGCTCGACAACTGACCCTTAAGATAAATAAGAAAGCCAAAGTGTCGGCAGTAAGCGTTGAAGGCGCAACGGCTCAGTTCCGCGAGTTTGATGACAGATTCGTCGCCATATTGAAGAACGTTGCTATCAACTTGCCTAAATCGGTTCCCGTTGGCGGCTCGACTACGATCACCGTCTCGTACAGCTTCCCGGTAGAAGAGGCTTCAGCGACTGCTGCGCTCACTCCCGGCGACACGCTTCTGTTGCCCGAAAGCCACTGGTTCCCCGTCGTCAATTCGATCTTCTCTCCGCATGGCGCCGACTACGCGCCGTTCACTCTCACGGTGACATTGCCGCAGGGCGAGCAAGCAATCTCAGGCGGCGCGCTCAAATCAGAATCGCCCGCTTCCAACGCAACAACCTATGTTTATGAGCAGACTCTGCCCGGTCAGCCGTTTCTCGTCGCGGGCCATTATGATAAGCCGGTAACGGGCAAAGCGGCAGGAGTTGAAGTCTATCTGCCCAAGGGGTTGAACGCCGCCAGCAGGCAGCAGATAGACCAGATGATTGAAGAAGCGGGGCGGATACTGGATTACTACTCGAAGCTATTCGGCGCTAAACCGGCTACGCCGATTCGCATCATCGGCTCCTCGCGCATCAACTCCTTTGCTTCGCCATCATCGTTGATCTTCAATCTCAACATACTGCGGCGCGATATTCTTGTAAACGAAATGGTGGAGTCGCTGGCGAGCGGGCTGGCACGCAACTGGATTGGCGGGCAGATCAGGTTCACCGATCGCGGGTGGGGAGTGCTCATCGATGGGTTGCCGCGCTATCTCTCGGCGCTCTATTTCGGCGAGAGGTTCGGCGCAGACGCAGGCAAAGAGGCGTTTGAGAGGTATCGCCGCGTCTATGCCCCGCTGGGAGCGTCAAAGCGCGATCTGCATCTGATTGTGCAAACCCCGCTCTATGATAAGTACTATGCCAGCGTGCTCAACAAGGGGCCCCTTGTCTGGCGCATGGTTGAGCGCGAGATGGGGCGAGATAAGTTGCTCTCGGCAATCAAAGGCTTGCTCTCGCCGGAGCAAGGGCGCACCACGTTCGATGAATTTCGCAAGACTTTGATAGCCGCCGGGGGGAAAGGGGTGGAGACGATTCTCTTCCAGTGGATAGACAAGGTTGTAGATCCCGACCTGATGATCGGCATTCCCCGACCTACCGAGAAAGGAATTACTTCGGCGCTGCGCAACTTCGGCACCGGCGATGTGAAAGTCGATGTCCTGGCAATTACCGATAAAGGCGAGAGATTGATCGAGCAGGCGACGATCCCTTCAGAGGGCCTGTCCGAAGTCCATTTCAATACTGCGAATAAGATTGTCAGCGTTGAAGTGGATCCTGATAAGATAGTCCCCCAGATCAACTACGACAATGACGCTCAGCCGAAACAGCTCTCCGGCTTGACCGTTTACAATGAGGGCTACAGCCTCTATGTCAAGCAGGACCTGGCCGGAGCGGAAGCGAAGTTCCGCGAGGCGGCAAAGCTTGAGCCGCAGCATGGATTGCCGCGCGTATGGCTCGGACGGGTGCTCGCTTTGCAGGGCAAAACAGATGAAGCGATGAAAGAGCTGAATGCTGCGCTTGAGATTCAACCGCCGCTCGCCGCTGTAGTTGCCTGGGCTAATATAACTCTGGGAGAGCTTGCTCAGGCGAAAGGAGAGAGCGAAAAGGCTATTGGGTATTTCAAGCACGCTGTTTTGATGGATGCTGAAGTTGCAGCTACCACGGCTGCGCGCGCCGGGCTCATCAAGGCTGAGACGGCGGCAAACAAGCTGCCGCCGGTTGAAGAATCCGTGCGGTCGTTCATCTCTCAACTTGACAAGGCGATCAATTCAGGCAACGCGCAGGCGCTCGCTCCGCTGATTGTGCGCACCAACGCCAAACTCAAGAAGTTCATGAACGGCGTGGCTATTAACAAGCCGCAGTGGACAAGCGAGATATTGCGCGCCGAGGCACTCGACGCCGATCTGACTGCCGTCGATGTCAACGTTAAAGCAAGGGAAGGCGATAGGAGTTTTTCCGGCACGGCGCTGCTTATCTTGCGACGCGCCGGCTCAGGCTGGCTGCTTGATAATATTCCTGAGGAATTATTTAATGTTAAGTGAGGTAGATGCGGATGAACTGGTTGCCTCGGACTGGCTTTTGTCACGTAAGCCGGATGCACAGATCTGGTTGAGGCGAATTGGCTCTCGTTAGGTTCGGCGCTTCGGGCCGCGGCATCGGTCAGCGGATGGCAGCGAAACTATTTTCGACATTTACGAAGCGATAGTCGTATAGGGTGGTCGCCCCCGTCGGATTGCCGTAGATGCTGCCGATACCGACTCACTTGTGGGAATGTCTCTGATCTACGGCCATACAGTAGATGGAGGAGTCGTCGCTATAGAAGAATTGCCATAGCATGGGATCTTGAATTTGGCCTCATAAAAACTTATGTCGCAACCTCTCAGCCTTGAACAACGAATTGGGCAGTTGCTCTTCATCGGCCTGCCAGGCGCTTCGATTGATGATACTGCGCGCCAATTGCTGGAGATTGTGCAGCCGGGGGGCGTCATACTATTTGCGCGCAACATCGAGAGTGCAACGCAGGTGGCACAGATGAATGCAGAGATACGATCTCTGATTAAGGTCCCCCCATTTATCAGCATTGATCAGGAAGGGGGTCGGGTTGATCGTCTGCGCGCCATCTTCCCGCCCATGCCATCGGCTCAGGCAATACGCGCCAGCGGCGACGCCTCTCTGGCCGGGCGGCACGGAGAGATAACGGCTGAGGTGTTGCGGCTGCTCGGTTTCAACATGAACTTCGCTCCTGTGCTCGATCTGGCTTACGATGAAGCGGCAGTCAATGCGCGCGACCGGCGCTGCTTCGGCAGCACGCCTGCCGAAGTTATACGGATTGCCGGCGCCTATCTCGAAGGGTTGCAGAATAACGGAATCATCGGCTGCGGCAAGCACTTCCCCGGCATGGGAGCAGCAATTGCCGATCCGCATAAGGATTTGCCGGTTGTAACTCGCTCGCGCGAGCGGTTGATTAGAGAAGATCTGCTGCCGTACAGAGACCTCTTCACTCGAATGTCTACGCGGCTTCATGTGGTGATGGTGTCACACTGCGTCTATACTGCTCTGGACAGAGACGGCGCTCCGGCATCGCTCTCGCCCAATGTGGTTACCAGATTGCTGCGCGAGGAACTCGGCTTTCATGGCACGGCCATCACCGACGATCTGGAGATGGGGGCCATTGCGACAACTCACGGCTTTGATCAAGTCATCCTAAAGGCGGTTGAAGCAGGAGAGGACATGCTGTTGATCTGCCGCAGGCCGGAGTTGATAATAGCTGCATTTGAGACTCTGGTCCGAGCCGTCCGCGATGGGCGCATCTCTCACAAGCGCATAGAGCGGTCGATTGATCACATCGTTGATGCTAAATCGATCATCTCGTCGCCTGCGCCTTTCAATCAATCGGCGCTGAACCGGCTGGCCGAACGGGTAGCAGAGATTAGTTACCAATTGCAGCCCTTTGCCGAATAGCAGAGAGTCGCTCATTGGAGTGATCAGCAAACTCTTGAAAGGACATGACTTGCGCAAGAGCTTTGGCAATTGCGCAGCTCACATTGGGTAAATCAGCAAATGAAAAAGATTATCTTGAACTCCCTGATATGCCTCTTGTTCCTTGCCATTGCTCTCTCAAGCTGCAATGGCAATTCTGAGAGCAGCGCCCTGGTGATGGCCGTTGAGTCCAATCCCAAAAGCCTCGATCCACGTGTGGGCAATGACAGCATCTCGGCCCGTATTCATCAATTGCTCTTCAACTCGCTGGTCAAGAAGAACGAGCGGTTCGAGATTATCCCCAACCTCGCCACATTTGAAGAATCGCCGGACCATTCGACAATTACCTTTCGTCTCAGGCCGGGGGTCAAATTTCACAATGGGCGAGAGCTGACTGCCCGCGATGTCAAGTACACTCTCGATTCGATCCTCAACGGCGCAGTTCAATCGCCTTACCGAGGCGATTTTATTAAGAGCGACTCTTTGAGAGTTGAGAGCGTCGAAGCGCGCGACCCGCTCACAGTGGTGCTGCGAATTCGCGGACACCTGCCTACGTTGCTCACCAGCCTGGTGCCAATTGGAATCATCCCTGAAGGGATGTCCAATCAGGATGCGGCGCAGAAGCCGGTAGGAACCGGCCCATTCAAATTCGTCTCGCAAGCAGAGCAGCAGCAGATCGATCTGGAAGCGTTCGATGGATATTTTGAGAATCCGCCCAGCATCAAGCGATTGCGCATCCGTCTCATTCAGGATAATGCTGTGCGCCAGCTTGAGCTTAAACGCGGCGATATCCATCTGGCGGTCAATACCCTCTTCCCTCCCGATGTCGTTGAAGCGATGAAGAGCGAGCCGGGATTGAAGGTGGTAATCACCAATGGAACTAATATTGACTATATAGGCGTGAATGTGACCGACCCGATACTGAGCAAACGCGAAGTGCGTCAAGCTATAGCTTATGGCATCGACCGCGAACAGATCATCCGCGAAGTCTGGCGCGGCCAGGCGCGCAAAGCCATCAGCATACTTCCGCCTGAGCAATGGGCATTCGAGCCTGATGTTAAGTCATACAATCACGATGTGGCAAAAGCCAAACAGTTGCTCGATCAAGCGGGCTACACCGACGCGGATAGCAATGGGCCCCAACCGAGATTTACTCTCACGCTTAAAACATCATCCAATGCCTTTTCGCGCCAGATCGCTTCCAACTTCCAGGATCAATTAAAGAAGATTGGAATCGAACTCAAGCTAGAATCGGCTGAGTTTGCTACCTTCCAGAGCCAGGTCATTCAAGGGAATTTTCAGCTCTGCTACTTGAGAGATATCGGCGCCAATCAACATGTCGATATATTTCAGAACCTCTATCATTCACGCTCAATCCCGACGGCGGCAAAGAACTACAGTGAAGGCCGCAATCGCAGCCGCTATCGCAATCCTGAAATAGATCGCTTGATAGAGCGAGCGGAGAGCACCGGCAACGAGATGGAGCAGAAAGAGCTGTACCGGCAGATTCAGAAGATCCTGGCAGAAGATTTACCCCAGATATACCTCTGGCATCCGAGCAATGTTGTCATAGCCAGCAATCGAGTTGGCAATATCAATATCGATCCTTCGGGGAGCTTCTTCTTCATCCGCTCGCTGACGTTTAGCGAGGCGCCGTTGAAAGAATCTTCTGAATAATCTGCTGATCGTTCGGCAGCAGATTTGATCTGGGCAAGCGCGGGAGCAGAATTGCCCAGTTGCGATCAGATGCGAACACCTTGCGAAACAACGGGAGCGATTCATCTACTCGCCCGGCATTCACAAGCGTGACTGCATGCCAGAAGACCATTTCTACATTATCAGGGACCATCTGCTCAGCGGCTCCGTACTCTTTGACTGCTGCGTCGATCTCTTTTCTGGCAAATAGTTCATCGCCTCGATTCATGTGATCATAAGCGCGCTTGAGGCGGAGCAATCGCTTTAACTCTTCTATTGGATTCGGATGATCTTCAACGCGCAGATCGAAGATGCGATCTTCCCAGGGGCGGCCTGTGGGCTTGCCAGTTACAACGATGATTGCCGCCGATTGGCGACCGCGAATATCGCCTCCTTCGGCCTCTGCCGCTTCCAGCGCCGCAAGCATCCGATCTGCCAGCTCCCCTCTGGTCGCTTCAAATGCTTTCGCCATTGCGTTCCAGACGGTGTTCTTCAGCATCAGGTTGGCCTGAGCGGAGAACTGGTTGCCGATGTAATGTCCGGCCTCAGCGATGCAGTGCTCGCCGGTATGGGCAGCAACTCGGCCTTGAGCATCGATCATTGCCACCTGGCGCACACTCGCTTGCTGGTCTGTTGCCAGCAACGATCTGAGCGCATCCGGCGCGCTCTTGCCTGCCCGCATCAATTCCAGTCCGAGGGGCCCATAGGAGACTTCTACTATTGATTGAGTGGCTACGGCGCCGACGCCGGCTTCGGCCCAGGGGACGATTGGGCCGACTGAGAACCAGTGCGATTGCACCGCTACGCCCAGTTGGCCGCTAGCGGGATCGCGGGCGACGATTGAGTAAGTGTGAACGGGCCGCAGCGGTCTCGGCTCTACCCTCTGTTGCGCCGGGGCCCCTGATGGAATCAAAGCCATTGCAAGACCGATGAAAAGGATACGTTTCATATCTAACCTCCGGATGAACAGCTTAAATATCACGCTCCGGCGAGCGCAGGCAAGATATTTCTCGCGGAAAAGGCTTCCGGGAATCGGGTGGTTCTGTGATAAAATTTTGTTGTTTCGCAGGCAGTTGCGCTGCGACAGATTCGGGGTTCACAATATAGACTGTAAGCCGATTTGCCCATTTAGATCTCAGATTGTCTCTAGCAGGCCATTGCTGGTTCTTCGCTCAGGCGAGAACGCTTGGCGAATTGACCTTGAATCCATTTAATTTGGGGAGGGGGACAATGAAAAGATTTCTTCTCGGGCTATTCGTCCTGATCCTTGTGCTGTTCCTCATTGCGCCGGTAGTCTTTGCCCAGGGAGTTATGAAAGAATATCGTGGAGTCAGGCTCGGCCTCTCCGCCGATGAGGTTCACAAATTGTTAGGAAAGCCGCGTGTGACAAGCCCTGACGGCGCCGAAGACTATGTTCTCAATGATGAGAATTCCGTAGCAATCTATTACGATGCCAACAAGACGGTGAACAAGATTGTCCTGGACTTCACCGGGGAAAAGGCGGCTCCTGATTGGAAGGAGGTAGTGGGAAACGCGAAAGTAGAAGATGCAGGCAGTGGGATTAAGCTCGCTAAGTACTCTTCTGATGAGGAGCAGTTCTCGGTCACTATGTGGCAGAAGGTGGGCGCAACCGTCAGGACGATAATCACGATCAATAAGAAGTAGCGCGCCGGGCGCGGTCCCTGCAATGTTGCGCCGCAGTAATGACATGCATAGCAACAGGCATCTTCGCTGATGGTTTTACTGTCGGATAACTGAGCGTGCGCGCGGCGGCCAGCAGAGGAAGAAATCGCCCTAAATCAGCCTTCTGGCAATCAAGCTTGCAACGGCTCTGTGGTTGCCTTTCTCCGGATCGAAGATAGTCCCTTCGCGGTAGACCAGGACTTTGAAATCCTTGAACAGTTGCAACAGCTCGCCGGGTTGCAACAGAAATTCCGGATTCAGGCCGGGATTATATTTCAAATGATCGGTAGTATAGGTTTCAAACAGGACAACGCCGCCGATCTTCAGCCCCTTTTTGATCTCAGGAATTAAATTCCGCTGCAAATAATAGGTATTGATGATGGCGTTGTATTTCCCTATATCGATGCGATACAACTCAAGGTCGGCCAGAACCGTGTGGACGCTGACCCTGAAGTCTCTGGCGAGTCGCTGACACTTTTCAATGGCCGTCTCAGATATATCAACTCCTGTTACATCGAATCCCTGAGAGGCCAGATAGACGGCGTTCCTTCCTTCACCCATAGCCAGGTCAAGCGCCTTCGGTTTGGGAAGCAATCTGATATTATGCTCAAGGAACTTCACCGGTTTTACGCCGTGGATATACTCAGGCGAATTATATCTCTGGTTCCAGGTCTCGGTTCTGCTCATCATCTGGAGAAGAAAATTACGTGACTCGCTGCCTGGCGCTCGCGTTGCGCGGCGAGTCCTGAAAATCGGTTAAACATCAAGTTACTTTGACGCGCCCGCTTTGCTCGCTCCCCTGGCCTTGCCCGGCCAGTCTGGCAATGGTTGTCGCAAGCTCAGACATCTCGACCGGCTTTGTTAAATATGCCTGGAAGCCCGAAGAGAGGGCGCGCGCTCGATCTTCATCTTTGGCATAAGCTGTCAGTGCTATGGCCGGTATCCCTCCTCCTCGCTCTGCCTCCAGCCGCCTCACTTTGCTGATCAACATATATCCATCCTCGCCCGGCATGCCGATGTCAGATATCAGCACATCCGGTTTCCACCGGTACAACTCATTGAGCGCCTCGTCGGCAGAAGCGCAGCATTTGACCTGGGCGCCATATCGGGTAAGCGATGTGCTGAGCACATCAAGCGTATCGACTTCATCATCGACGAGCATTAGGCGCAGCCCTTTAAGCATCAGCAGATTTTCGTAAGGGAGAGTGCGATCCGCCAGGAACGCCGGCGCGTGATGATTGAACGCAGACGATCGGTCAATTATTATCGGCAGACTTACTGTGAATGTCGCTCCCTGGCTCTCTCCTTTGCTGTAAGCTTGAACTGTGCCCCCATGCAGCTCCACCAGATGCCGCACTATCGCCAGACCCAGACCAAGCCCGCTATGCGCTCTGGTAGTTGTGCTATCGGCCTGGCGGAAACGATCAAAGACGTAGGGAAGAAACTCAGGGTTGATGCCTGCCCCGGTATCGGTCACGGTGATTCGGGCATCTCCATCTACTCGCTCCAATCGAATTTCAACTCGCCCGCCGCTGGGCGTGAACTTGACGGCATTTGAGAGCAGGTTCCAGACCACCTGCTGCAATCGCGTCGGATCGCCTGAGACCGGACCCGCCTCCGGGTCGAGCGACGATTGCAGTCTGATAGCCTTAGCATCGGCCGCCGGGCGCACAGCATCTATCGCCGCATCAATTATTGAGAGCAGCTCGACCGGGCGGATATTGAGGCGGAACTTGCCCATCAGTATGCGAGAAACATCCAGCAGATCCTCAATGAGCCGGGCCTGCGATCTGGCATTGCGCTCGATTGTCTCAACGGCGCGAGCGGAAGTGACTTCATCAAGATCGCCTGACCGGAGCATTCGCGCCCATCCCAGCATCGATGTCAGCGGTGTGCGCAGCTCGTGCGAGACGGTGGCAAGAAATTCATCTTTCATTCGATTCGCTTCCTGCGCCTCGCGGTAGAGCCGGGCATTGTCTACTGCCAGCGCCGCTCGCCGGGCCAGGTCTTCGGCCAGGGCCAGGTCCTTCTGATTATAGCGGCGGTCTGAGTTTGCCAGCACGAATGAGATTGCGCCGAGCGTGTGCCCGTGCGCAGTCAGCGGCACGCACATATAAGATTTAATGCCCAGCTCGTGAATTATACTGGCATGCTCATTATCGCGAGCAGTGGCCCGCAACTCTGTCTCCAATATCTCAGGATGAAATTCTGATTGGCCGGTTCGCAGCACCTTGGGCGCGCCGTGCGGCCAACTGGGATCAGGCGGATAGTGACGCTGCAATTTGCGCGCCAGCTCTTCCTTCGCCGGATCTATATGATTGATTGCCAACCGGCGAAATGTCCCGTCTTCTTCTACAATATCAACTATGCACCAGTCAGCCAGTATGGGCACAATCAGGCGCGTCAGGGTCGTCAGCGTTGTTTCGTAGTCGAGCGACGAGAAGAGCATCGCCGACGCCTCGGCGAGAAAGCCGGACGCTTCTTCTTCGCGCTTGCGCTCGCTAATATCGGCCACGATGCTCATTACAGCGCAGGCTTGGCCTCTGGAATCGCGCAGTGGCGCCGTCCACAGGCTGACTTGAATCGGGGCCCCTCCCTTTTTCTGGCAGCGCGTCTCCATACCTGCTATGCCGGTAATCGTCCTGGTCTCCAGCGTGGCTTTGAGGTTTGCGCGGAACTCTTCGTGCTTGTCTTCAGGGATTGCCGGAAGATAGCGGCCCAGCGCCTCCTGCTCGCTCCAGCCGAAGATGCGCTCGGCTGCCGGGTTCCATAATTTAACAATTCCATCGGGATCGAGAACCATAACGGCAAGCGGCGACGCCTGGATTAATGCTTGAAGGGTCTGATTGGTCTCTCTAAGCGCCTCTTCCGCCCGCTTGCGCTCAGTAATATCCAGGAATGCGCCCACTGCCCCTCGTATCTTTCCATTCTCATCATAGAGCGGCTCGGCGTATTCCAGCAGTTTTACTACTCTCCCGTCTTCGTGAACAACATCAAGCTCCAGATCGGCAACTCCGATTCCGGTAGCGGCTGCATATTGCATTGGGAGTTCATCCGGGGATAACTCTCTGCCGTCTTTACAAACCTTGAAGGGGGGCTTTTCATAGCTTGGGGCGCTCAATGAAGCGTTAACATCGGGCGATATGGCCAGCAGCCTGGCGAAGACCGGATTTGCCTTGATGTACCGGCATTGTGGATCTTCGGCGATGCCGATGCCGACCGGGATGACATCGAACAATGCTTGAAGTTCGTTGACGCGGCGCTGCAAATCTTTATTAAGTTTTACTATCTCTTCTTCGGCTCGCTTGCGCTCGCTGATATCCTCTGCAATGCCGGCGACGCGATAGACCTGGCCGGACTCATCCTTGATGGGGAAGGCGCGATCTCTTATCCAGCGAATCGAGCCATCGGGGCGTATAATCCGATATTCTTCGTCTGTGCTCTCTCCGCTCATCTGTCTTTCTAGAGTGGCAACCACGCGCTGGCGATCCTCCGTGTGGACAGCATCGAGAAATGATCTCGGCTGCTGATACAGGCTCCGGCAGCTTCGCCCCCATATCTGTTCATAAGCCGGGCTGACATATATCATCTGAGGCGCCCGTTGATCCGCCATCCAGAATACTTCATGGATATTTTCGGCCAGTTGTCGGAAGCGCGCCTCGGATTCGCGCAGCCCCTCTTCTGCTCGCTTCTGCTCGGCGATCTTGATGCGCAGCTCTTCATTGGCTTTGGCCAGCTCGGCAGTTCGCTCCTCGACTCGTTTCTCTAACTCCTGGCGAGCCTCTCGCAACATCTCTTCTGTGCGACGATGGACTGCGCTGATCGAGCTAATCAGCAGGGCCACCAGCGCAAACGCAGCCAGCCGCGCGAAGCTTGCCAGATTAATGCTCAACACGTGGATCGGATAGAGCAAGAAGTAATCCAGAATTAGAATAGACAAAGCAGTGGCCAGCAGACCGAATCTCAAACCGCCGTACCAGGCGCTAACCGTTACGGCAGCGAGAAACAGAGAGGAAGGGGTCTGCTCTTTGATCAGCGGCATGAGCATCGTCAGCAGCAGCGCCAACGCAACGGTCAGCACAGCAATAGCGTAAGGCAGAAATAGCGAGCGAATAGATTTAACCATATTTCTCATTTTACCTTCGCCAGACTCACCATATTGGCAAATATCCGATAAGCTCCCGGGACGCCTGCGGGCAATTGCCGGAACCAGGCATAAGCAGTGTAAATATATTTGCCCTGCCCGTAATCTACAATCACCATGCCGCCGCGCTGCGGCTCTTCCCCCGGATCGTTGCAAGCCATCAGCGGCCTGTAGCGGCTGTCCCATTCGCTCAGGAAATAGAGCCCTCGCTCATGCACCCATCCGTGAAAATCTGCCTCGGTAATCTTGTTGGGGAAGTTGAAGATCGGATGTTGCGGCTCCAGAATGGTCACCGGCGCTTCTTCTACTGTGACGCGATCGTGAGGGCGGCGCATCTTGATGGGATAGGGGGCAAAGTTGCCTTCAATCAGCTCATACTTGTTGTACTGAACAATGAATACCCCTCCGCGCCGAACGTAATCGAGCAGCCGCACATTGTTTGCAATGAGGTCGCGGCGCACTTCATAGGCGCGTATTCCCGCTACTATCGCATCATATTTACTCAGATCGCCTGAAGCGAGATCGTTTGCTTCGAGCATCTTCACTTCTACGCCCAATTGCTCGAGCGCCTGCGCAACCGCATCTCCGGCGCCGGCAATATAGCCCACTTTCAAAGCTTGAGCCACATCGACATCGAATATTTCAATATTTGAGACGGACGGGTGATAGAGGTAGCGCGTCTCTATGTGAGGATAAGCAATCACCTGATAATACCTGGAGAAGAGTTGATCGCCCGATCGGGCAACGGCGCGAATCTGATACGATCCGGCGACAACATTCTGCGGTGGAGTTACGCTGAAGCTTGCGCTGGCGCGCTCGCCTTCTCTTTTGAAAGCAAGCTCGATTGTAGCCGGTTTAACAGACCATCTCTGCGGCGCTTCAATCCCAAGTTGAACTGAAATTGCGCCCTTCACATTGCTGGCAACTTCGACGTTGAAGACGCGAGTCTTATCCCGCCAGGAAGCAGGAATGACCGAAATTGTTGGTCCAAGACTTACTGAAAGCGCCGGGACAACCTTCAGCTCGCGGCGGATCTCGCCGAAGGATTTATCGGCATAGCGAAATTGCGCCGGTTGACTAACGGTCAGGTCCACTCCCGCCACGTTGATACTTGCCACGGCCACGACATCGGGCGGAGCAGTTGGGGCCCCTTTGGGGGCATCTTCGGGCCATAGGAAGAGATTGCCTGCCCTCGGCTCGCGCAGCCAGTAGCTTTCGCTGGGCCTGGCCTCCAGCGCGACCGTTACCTTGAACTGCTTAGAGAATTGATCTTGGGATGGAGGTTCGGCGCCCTGGGGAAGCGCCGGTCTCCCTGCCCGCCCGATTGCGCCGGAGGATTGATCTCCGGAAGAAGCTTCTACGACTCGCCAGCCGTCAGGAACAATCAGCCGCACGCCGGAGGGAGATAGATTCAACTTATTGCTGAAGAGATCTGTTGTTATTGTGAATGTCTGTCCCGGTACAACCGTCTCCGTATCCGCCAGCGCATCCAGTTGAATTGCTGCTGCCAGTTGAATCGCCCTGGCGAAATCCTCTTCTTTTCTCTCCAGCAGGAAATCAATCTCATAGCGCGTTGCATCGCTCAACCGGCTCTGTTTGACCTGCTCTCTGAGAGCGCGCACTTGCTTTAACCCTTCGGCAAGCGTCGGCAACAGCTCTTCAGGAGTAAACGGCTTATAGCCATCAATCGCGCGCTGGGCCAGTTGTTGTAGCTGGCGCAGCGCGGCGCGCAAGCCTAGCAATCTGTCCTCTTCCCCTCCGGCAAAATCTGCAATGCCTGTCAGGGTAACATCGATGCCATCGAAGATGTCTTTCTCATCATTTGATTGAATGGCGCTATCAACCAGCCTGAGCATTGACGGGCGAGAGCGAATCGGCTCCGTCGCGCCCATATCCTGCGTCCGGTGCCGGCTGCGGCCTTCCATTGCAATCTGATAGTAGGTGCGCCCCAGCACCGGATCATACTGGCCGGTATTGAGCGAGATTTGAATTGACCTGTCTGTTTCAGGCGGCAGCTCCCTTGCTCCTTCTGACAGGGGTTCCCCATCGCCCCGTCTGAACGCTCTTATGTAGAACTTCTTTGCCTGCCAGGGGCGCAACCCTTCTTTGATCTGATCGGGAAACCGGTTAGGGTCCCCTGCTGCGCGAAATGCTTCTCTGGCGAGCATCCCGGCGCTCTGATGATGAGCATGGCCATCGCGCGGCGTGCCTGACCAGACCGAGATTATCACCAGCGGGCGAAATGTCCTGATTATCCTCACCATATCATCGAGGACCGCTTCGCGCCCCCACTTGTTCAAAGTCTCTTCAACAGACTTGCTGAAGCCGAATTCATAAGCCCGTGTGAAGAACTGTTGAGCGCCGTCGAGCCTGCGCGCTGCCAGTAATTCTTCTGTGCGGATGACGCCGAGGGCCTCGTAGAGTTCCGGTCCGATCAGGTTCTGCCCGCCTTCGCCTCGGGTCAAAGAGAGATAGGCAGTGCGCGCCATCCGCCCGCGCGCAAGATAAGCGAGCAAGCCACTGTCTTCATCATCAGGATGGGCGCCGGTATGAAGCGCGCTGGCAATAGTCGGAAGCCTCCTGAGCGCCTGGCTGATGCCCGCCGCCCCGCGCTCCTCGGCAACACGCTTGTCTGCTGACGCGGGAAAGGAAAAAGGAAAAAGGAGAGACGAGAAAAGAAGGAACAAGAGCAGTGCAATAATCACGTGATGCGTAATGCGCAATACGTAATGCGTAAATAGACCCGGCCACCAGCCACCGATCAAATTGCCTTCTGCCTTTTGCCTTTTCATAGCACTACTCCTTTGCTGGGGTCCCTCCTCAGCAGAAGCTGAGTAATCAGGAACATCGCTGCAATGATCGCAATTAAAAACGTTCCATAGGCGGCGGCGCTGCCGAAATTGAATTGCCGCAACTGAGACAGTATTTCAACAGAGATCGGACGGTTATTGTATGTGTAAATCACAATTGAAGCAACAAACTCGCCGACGGCTGTGACCAGAGCGAGCAACGAGCCGACAAGAGCGCCGGGCAAGACGAGCGGCAGCACAACGCGGCGCATGGTATAAAACCACGATGCCCCCAGATTGGCCGAAGCATCTTCAAGCGCCGGATCGAGTTGCTTGAAACTGGCTTGAATCGCTCGCACTACAAGAGGGATGTTGCGGATAAAATAGGCGAGCGGCAGAATCCAGAACGTGCCTACCAGCACGAATTGGCCTGCCCAGAACCGGTTCCGGCTGAACGTCTCGGCTAAACTCAGTGCCAGCACCGTCCCGGGCAACGCCCAGGGCAAAATGAGCAATGCCTCGATGGCGGCGCGCCCGAAGAATCTCTTTCGCGCAACCAGATAAGCTGCAACCAATCCCCACACGAGATTGGCCGCCGTGGCCGCAAGCGACATCAAGATGCTGTTCTTGATCGGCGCGCTGAATTGCCTGTCGGCAAACAATCGCAGGTAATTATCAAGCGTGTACTCCGGCGGAAGAGTCTGAGTCGTCCAGGCGCCGTCTTTGACAAAGCTGATCAAGATGATCGTCAGATGCGGCAGAAGCAGGATGATCACCAGCAATATGCCGATGACGCCGATGGCGTAGCGAAGCAGAGGCGAGCGCACCCGCTGCCGCGCAATTGCCGCTCCTTTTGTGCCTGCTATGTACTCCCGCTTCCCTTCATACCACCTCAGCAAAAACAGGAACAGGATGGATACAGAAGCGAGCACAACCGTCTCGACCAGCGCAAGCTCAAGGTCCCCATTCAGCTTTGAGCTTAATATCTGAATGCTCAGCACTCGCACTCCTCCGCCGAAGACGAATGGGGCGCTGAACGATGCCATTGAAGTCATAAAGACCAGAAGCGACGCTCCAATGAGCGATGGGCCGAGCATTGGCAGAGTCACCCGCCTGAAGATATAGAAACGCGAAGCGCCCAGCGAAGCAGCGGCTTCTGAATGAACATCGCTCAATCGTTCCAATCCGGCGGAGACGAACATGTAGAAATAGACATACATCGAGTAAGCGTGCACGAGCAAGATCGCCCAGACGCCGCTTAGTGAAAAAGGCGGTTTTGACAGGCCAAATAGATTCTGGACACTGCGGGTGAAGATGCCGCTCTCGCCGTAGAGGAACATAAAAGCAATCACTCCGACAAGCGGAGGCAAGAGCACCGGAAGCGAAGCGAGGGCCCCGAAGATTTTGCGACCGGGAAAATCGTAGCGGGTGAAGATAAATGCCAGAGGAACGCCGATCAGCCCGGATAGAATAACGCTGCCGATGGAGATTAAGATGCTTGTTGTGACGGCTTCAATCTCCGCGCTGCTGCTGAAGAATTCGGCGTAATTTGCCAGGGTAAACCGGCCTTGTCTTATCAGGCTGCCGATAAATACATAGATATTGGGGTACAGGACGAACCAGAGCAGGACAGGCGCGACTACTGCCAGCAGCAGATAAGTGGCGACGTCCGACGGCAAGCGGCGGCTGAGTCTGGCTCCGGCAGTTGCCGGAGGCGGGGCCCCTGATGGAGCGGCGGTCTTGATATCGGCTATATCTGGCATAACCGAATTTTAGGACTCTCTGCAAAAGCGCGTCAATCAAGAACTGGAGCGTCATTTGTCTGCTTTTTGCGTTTTGCAATGCTATAGACCTCAAGAAGAAGATTGCAGTCGGTTCGGGCGGTTTTGAGGAATGTCCGTTCTACGTTCTACGTTCTACGTTCTACGTTGAGGATTAAACGTTGAACGTCGAACGTCGAACGTCGAACGTCGGCTATACGTTCTACGTTCTACGTTGAGGATTAAACGTCGAACGTCGAACGTCGAACGTCCGTTCTACGTTCTACGTTGAGGATTAAACGTCGAACGTCGAACGTCGAACGTCCGTTCTACGTTGAGGATTAAACGTCGAACGTCGAACGTCGAACGTCACGGACGTCGGACGTATAGCGGTTTTGAGGAACGTCCGAAACTTGAAGCTCTGAATTGTTTGAATCATCTCCCACTCAAGCTCAGCCAGGATCGTCTGACGTTCAACTGATCGGCGCTGGGATTCTCAAGCTCTGATACCCTATATAATCTTTGACCGGAGCTTGACGCGCTCTCTTCAAGTTTAAGTCCCGCGTAGTTCAAAGCCTTGTCGTAATCTAGCTCTTCCACTCCGGTGACATAAGACTTGAAGAAACCGGTAAAATCTAGGCCGGAAACTCTATTGACGGCGCGCAAGAAGTCATCCTGGGTGATGCCGCGCCCACGCAAATAATAGCCGATCTTCGGCGATTTGAGATAGTAGCTGTCATAGAGGTAGCGAAACACATCATCAAGGCTCTTTCTGCCTTTAGTCCGCCCGCGAATCTCCAGGTCCAGAAGCAAACCGAGCAGCTCTCCTTTGTTATAATAAGATATGGTTGTGTTATCCAGATTGGTCACCTGGACCGAAGGCGCAGCCAGGAATAACCAGGTATCCCAGCTCGATTGCGCCGCGCTCATCAATCGGCGGCCGGGCCTGTTTTGCAGCGCAGCGATCTCTTCGGATAGGGCAAGGTAATACTGCTCCTTAGTCCAGACCCCCGACCGCGCAAGGCAGAGGTTCCCATAGTAGCTTGTAATCCCTTCCGAGACCCATAGCAATGTCGTGTAAACTTCGCGCGAATAGTCCCACGGGCCAAGCTCTTTCGGCCTGATGCGCTTGACATTCCACAGGTGAAAAAACTCGTGCGAGGTCACTCCCAGCAGCTCGTTGTAGGTCTCTGCCACATTCGGTTGATCGGTGACGCGAATGATCTGAGTTGAATTTAAATGCTCCATCCCATCTCCCATAGCGCGATAATTGCTCGGCGCAATGTGGTAGAGGAAAGTGTAGTGCTGGAAATCAGGGGGCCCGAAGATAGCCTTCTGGGCGCGCACGATGCGCTCTATGCTCTTCACAAAAGCATCTGCCTGCCCCTGGTGCCCCAGGTTGTGAATCATCACGCGGTAGGTCTTCCCATCGACATCGAAGCTGTAAAGCTCGAACTTCTCGCTGATCTCGGTAGGCGTGTCTATGAGGATGTCGTAGTTAGGCGCGTTGAATGTGCGCTCGGTTGTATCCCGGGAAAAGCCGTTGATCAACTGCCATCCCGGCGGCGCGTCAATAGTGAGTTTGATCGGATCTTGTTTGTGGCCGACAATGTACATATAGAGCGATGCCCCGTTATAGTTTCCGTGATCCCGGTTGAGCTGGCTGAAGGTCCCATTGAGCGTGTTGGCAAACAGCTTATAGCTGACGCGAACGGTAGATGCGCCGTCGGTTTGCACGCGCCAGGTCTGCTTGTCCGTCTTATAGAACTTAAGCGGCTTGTTATTGCCGCTCACCGCCTGGAACTCCTGAACGTTCTTGGCGAAATCATAAATGACGTATCGGCCGGGGGACCAGGCGGGCATCGCCAGATCGAGCGCAGGCGTTGTGACCCCCTTTGCTGTGATGGTGACCTCAAACAGGTGGGATGCGGGCGCGCTCATGCCGAGCCGGTATTCGAGATTCAATCTTGAATACGCCTGAGCGTCGGCTCCCCGGCTCCCCGTCTGAGCTTTAACAAACAGTCCTGAGAGGATGATTATGCAAAAGGCTGCCGCAAGGCAGATTCGCGCTTTCGGATTCTTGCGTGAGAATATCTTCATCGGATAAGGGCCTCCGGTTTGATTGATAGCTTGAGCGAGAGAAGCCAGAGTTTACTATCAATTGATCGCTCCTTGCAAAGGAAGCTTTCGCCAGAAGCGATTTTCGTTTAAACTAAGCCGGATGAGCGAGAGACTCTATTACTCTGATTCGCGTCTTACCCAGTTTACCGCGCGCGTCGTTGATATAGTCGAGATCAACGGGCGCAGCGGCGTAGTGCTTGACCGCACCGCTTTCTATCCTACCGGGGGCGGGCAGCCTCACGATAGAGGAACGATCAACGGCATTGCTGTCGTTGATGTTCTGGAAGATGAGAGCGGGCGCGTCATTCATATTACCGAGAGCGAGCCGGATGGGCCAGGGGCCACGGTTGAAGGCCGAGTTGACTGGACGCGCCGGCTCGATCACATCCAGCAGCACACGGGCCAGCACATACTGTCTCAGGCATTCATCAGAGTTTGCAACGCAGAGACGCGCGGATTCCGAATCGACGAGGAGAGCGCGACGATAGATATAATGCTCGACTCTCCCACTCAGGAGATCATCTCTGAAGCCGAGGAGCTGGCAAACAGAATCGTCTTCGAGGATCGCCCGGTCAATATTCATCAAGCCACATCCGAAGAGGAGCTGTCGCGCTTTCCTCTGCGCAAGGACCCGGCTGTTGAAGGGTGCATTCGCATTATCGAAGTCTCCGGCTTTGACTTTTCGCCCTGCGGCGGCACGCATGCCAGGCGCACAGGAGAGATTGGCCTGATCGCAGTGCGCGGCTGGGAGCGGGCTAAACGGATGTGCCGCATTGAATTCGTCTGCGGCGGACGCGCGCTGAGAGATTATCGTAAAGCCAATCGAGCAGCCACAGAAGTTGCGCTCCTGTTTAGCACTGCCCGCGATGCCGGGCCGGAATCGGTCGCTCGCCTCATCGATGAGAACAAGCAGCAGAAGCGGCGCATAAAAGAGTTGCTTCAACTTGCTACCGAAGCCGAGGCGATGCAGTTGCTGGAGCGCGCAGAGCAGCGCGCCGGTTTCCAACTGGTGAAGAGCATATTTGATCGGCGCGATATTGAAGAGGTGAAGCTGCTGGCGCAGAAGATCACCGCGCGCGGCCTGAGTGTGGTTCTGTTCGGAGTGCGCGACAGAGATGCCGCGCGACTGGTGTTTGCTCGTTCAAGCGGCCTGGAACAAGACATGGGGGTGTTGATAGCCAGAGCCTGCGCAGAGCTTGGCGGGCGAGGCGGCGGCAGACCAGAACTGGCGCAAGGCGGGGGCCCCAATGCGGCGAAGCTTCAAGAGGTGATAGATCAAATTGAAAAGGAGTTATAGCTACCGCTCGTAATATCCAGAGTTGCCTTTGGATGTTACGAGCGAGCGCACAGGGTTAATTCACAGACAGCTCTTAAGAGAAATACTTTCAGTTCGGGCGCCGAGCGCCTTCAAAACAGTTCTATATTTAACTTGTTTTGAGAGCGCTTGGCGCCCGATTCGGCGGTTCATACTTTTCAGTTTTTGCGGTTTTTGGCAAAAACTGAAGAAGCACAAACAACACAACAATGGACAAAAAATGGACAAAATCGAGCTGAGGAGAATAGATGAAAAAGGTTAAGTTGATCTTTACCGGCGGCACCATCTCGATGAGGATCGACCCGGAAACAGGCGCCGCCGTGCCTGCGCTGTCCGGCCAGGAGATAGTGGCCGGTGTGCCTGAGCTTAGCCCCATCGCTCAATACGAGATCATTGACTTCGCAAAATTGCCGGGGCCCCACATGACCCCCAGACTTATGCTTGAGCTTTCTCGCCTGGTCAAGGAATCGCTGGCCGATCCATCAATAGCAGGCGCGGTCATCACTCACGGCACAGACACATTGGAAGAGACCGCCTATTTCCTCGATCTGATTCTCGACAGCGACAAACCTGTGGCGCTTGTGGGAGCGATGAAGACAAGCGACCTGCCGAGCTGGGATGGGCCGGCGAATCTCATTGCCGGAGTGCGCACAGTAATATCGGAACAGGCGCGCGGGCTGGGAGTAGTCGTCACCCTCAGCGAGACTATCAATGCCGCCAGCGAAGTGACAAAGACTCATACTGAAGCCAATGATACTTTTCAGAGCCTCGATTTTGGCCCCCTGGGAATTGTAGACAGAGATAGAGTAATCATCTTCCGCCGCCCTGCGCGTCGCCAGCATATAGAGACAGATCAGGTGGATTTTAATGTTGATCTGTTGAAGATGGCATCGGGCATGGATGATCGTTTGATACGTTACTGTGTCGATAGCGGTGCGCACGGGCTGGTGATTGATGGTTTGGGGCGAGGCAATGTGCCGATAGACGCGCTCCCCGGCGTAGAATATGCTATAAGCAAGAACTTGCCTGTGGTAGTTGTCTCGCGCTGTCCGCGCGGGCGTGTGCTTGATACCTACGGCTATCCGGGTGGGGGAAAGCATCTGCGCAAGCTGGGCGTTATCTACGGCGGGTTCCTTTCCGGGCAGAAAGCGAGGATCAAGTTGATGCTGGCCCTCGGCGCGACCCGCGACGTTGCCAGGATCAAAGAGATATTCGAGGCCGGAATGTACTGAAGCTGCCCCCCTCCGCCAGGCTGCGGTCCGGCGCCGCGCAGTCGATCAGCAACCGGCAGCATCGACTGTCAAACCTCACATCCCCGGCGCTTTTACTTTCGCGCGCGCTTCAAACCTCTCTTGACAGGGCGAGCAACGCAATACCGCAGGATCGGCCTCCAGGCGCAGCGGATTGATCTCCCCTCCGCACTCTACACACTCGCCGTAGGTCCCCCGATCCATTCGTTGAAGCGCAGCTTCAATGCGGCGCAGATTATCACTCTTTGCCGCTGCTATATCGAGGGTAATATCAAGCCCAAGACTCTGAGTAGACCTATCGCCTAAATCTTGAACCTCATCGCCGGAAACTTCCCTGGATAATTGATCAACATCCTTGATCTGCCGCGACAGACTCCGATGTTGAGCAATCAGCCTCTCCCTGAACTTTCTGTATTTGTCCCTCTTTTGAATTGTACTGCCGATTCCCATGCTTTTGTCCTAACGTCTAATTGGTAAATACATGCTATCGAGATAAACTTGCATTGAGTTTTTGATTCCAGTTCAAATGCAGCCTATCTACGAGCGCCTCTCATAGTGCAAGCGCCATGCCACATCCAACCAGGTAACGAGAATAATAGGGCAGGGCACAAAAGTCTGTTGAACTGTTACCGGCGCGCCTCTAATCGCTGCGCAAAAAAATTATAGCATCCTGTTCAAACACTCAGAACCTCTTCCGCCGCGGGCCCGGCAGGGCCGACAGACGGCAGCGCAGCCGGCCGAATTGTACTGTTTTAAATTCCCGTGTTCGATTACCGATCGGGAGAGTTAAAGCAATTGGCTGGATCGATATAATCTGCGATTGGCAGTTGCCTTAATGATGATTTTTCATTAATAATGATTTTCGACATAGCTGATTGTGGCTCCTGGCAAAGCCGGTTGGTCGATAGTAAGCTGCTACGCGCTGATGCGCAGAGCACAGGAGCGCGGCAATAGTCAATATACTTTTGATCAGGGAGGTTGGTAGTATGGCCGAGAATTATTTGAGACTCAAAACAGGATTGGCGGAGATGCTCAAAGGCGGGGTTATCATGGATGTGACCAACGCGGAGCAAGCTAGAATTGCCGAAGAGGCAGGCGCAGTTGCAGTGATGGCTCTGGAGCGCGTTCCCGCCGATATACGCGCTGAGGGCGGCGTGGCTCGCATGGCATCGCCGAAGAAGATCAGAGAGATCATGGCAGCAGTCTCTATTCCCGTCATGGCTAAGGTTCGCATAGGCCACTTTGTAGAGGCGCAGATACTGCAAGCATTGGGCGTTGATTTCATTGACGAGAGCGAAGTGCTCACGCCTGCTGACGAGGAGCACCATATCAACAAACATGAATTCAAAGTGCCGTTCGTCTGCGGCGCGCGCGATCTGGGCGAGGCATTGCGCCGAATCGCAGAAGGGGCAGCAATGATTCGCACTAAAGGCGAAGCCGGATCGGGAAATATTGTGGAAGCAGTGCGCCACCTGCGCAGCGTTCAGCGAGCAATTAAGACGCTGACGATCCTGGGCGAAGATGAGCTGATGGCCGAGAGCAAGCGCCTGGGCGCGCCGTTCGAGCTGGTGCGAATGGTAGCGCGCGAGGGCCGATTGCCTGTGCCCAATTTTGCCGCCGGCGGAGTCGCTACCCCTGCTGATGCTGCGCTCTGCATGCAGCTTGGAGCCGAATCCGTGTTCGTCGGATCGGGCATCTTTAAATCTTCCGATCCGGCTTCCCGCGCCCGCGCTATTGTCAAAGCAACCACTCATTACGACGATCCCAGAGTGTTGCTTGAAGCCAGCGAAGAGCTGGGCGAAGCTATGCGTGGCATAGACGTAGCCAAACTGGCCGAAGCAGAACTCCTACAGACGAGGGGATGGTAAGTTGAAAGCGCAAAGCGCATTGAGATCGACGCTTTGCGCTTGGCATAAGAATTTATGAAAATTGGAGTATTGGCGCTTCAAGGAGATTTCGCAGCGCACGGGCGGATGCTTGAGAAGCTGGGAGTCGAATGGAAAGAGGTGAAGCGCAGCGAACAGCTCAACGAGATTGACGGTTTGATTATTCCCGGCGGCGAGAGCTCCACTATGCTCAAGCTCCTGCGCGAAGAAGGAATGATCGAGCCGCTCAAAGATTTTGCTCGCCGGGGCCGCCCTGTTTATGGCACGTGCGCCGGAGCAATCTTGCTTGCGCGTGAAGTCTCGAATCCAAAACAAGAATCGCTGGGGCTCGTCGATATCTCCATCGAGCGCAATGCCTACGGCCGCCAGGTCGATAGCTTCACCGAAGAAGCAGAGTGTCCATCGCTGGGCAAGCAGCCGCTTGAGATGGTCTTCATCCGCGCTCCCATAGTGCGCAGCGTAGGCCCCAGGGTCAAAGTGCTTGCCCGGTGTAAAGGCGATCCGGTGCTGTTGCGCGAAGGCAGCACAATAATCTCTACTTTTCACCCGGAACTGACATCCGACACGCGGGTACATAAACTCTTTGTAGATACTGTCGAGCAATCACAGAAGAGTAATGCGTAATGGGTAAAAGATTTGGAAAATATTGCCCATCACTGCTTACGCGCCACTGATTACACCCGCGCATCACAGATTCTGCCTCACGGCTACGCACTATGCGTTACTCTTCACGGATTACGCATTACGATTCACTTCATCCACTTCAGCTCGATCACTACACGATCACGAGAATCGAAGAAGCCGAACGGAGTAATTGGGGCCCCTTCGAGGAGATCGACGCCGAGGCCAACGCTCCAGTGATCTCCAAAGCTTCGCGTGATGCGCGGGCGAATCATGTACTGGCGCCGGTTCAGCCCTGTCAGGATGAAGAATTCAGGTCTGAGCGTCTCACGAAAGAAGTTAGCGCGCGCGTAGATAGACGCAAGGTGATTGTAGCGCGGGAACAGCAGCGCGCGCTGTGGGGCCGACGTAAACTGCAGAAAGTATTGTCCGCTCAACCAGAGCCACTGGCTGGGCGAATAGTCCAGGCCAACGACACTTGAAAACTGCCCCAACTTTTCAAATCCGGCACGCGGCGGGAACTGGGCAACGGTCGCCGCCTTGCGCGCCTTCCAGCCTGCTTCCATCCTCAGCACCAGGGGGCCAAAGCTACTCGCCGCCGTCCCGCCGAAAACCATCTTTCGATCAAAGACCGGGGCTATGTTCAGCTTCGGATTGAAAAGGAATTGCTGGAGATTGAAATCGCGCAAATAAGGCGTGGGAACGTCTTCCCAGCCGTAAAAATAGTTGGCTGTCAGATCCCATCTGCCAATGCTGCGACTGTAGCGCGCGCCTCCCTGGCTCGACCGGAGCTGAAGAGGGGGACGCTTTGTCGGCTCGACATCGAGCCGGATTTGCTGGAAAGACGGATCGCCGAATGCCTGGCCGATCAAACCCAGGCCGAAACTTGCTCCGAGACCGAATTCATTATCTGCGCCCGGCAATCGGCCGGGCGCGAAGTAGGGGACCCAGATCAGTTGCAGCGAGCCTTTCTCGACGGGGATGTCTGCGCGAACAGTCCACAGAGGGCGGCGCGAATCGAGGAAGTCTTCAAGTATGAACTCGCGATAATCAAGCGGATTGATCACATCGAGCACGCGCAGGCCGTCAGCCTGTCCCCAGACGGTCTGCTGAAGGCCGAGGCTGACGCTCACATTCTTGATCTTCCCATCAATCAAAAATTGCCTGGCGTCAAACCAGGGCTTCTTAGGATAACCTAGCCTCTCGACCGGATCGTAGTGCAATCGGCCTTCGAGCGTGAGCCGCCAGTGATCGCTGAATTTATAGATCCCCTTGCCATCGAGGAATGTGCGCGACATTTGAAGGACGCGCGGTTCATTGAGTTTAAAACCGGTGCGATTGCGAATCGAAAAGCTCCATTGCCATCGAGAAGGCTGCTTTGCCTCCTGATCTTGCAATGCGGTCGCGTCCGGCAATTCATCCTGGGGGCCGCTTGTAGATTGAGCTGCCTGGGAGAGCGCACAACTAAGGAGAAGGGTTATCAGAGTAAGGTAGAGAGCAAAGAATCTTTTGATTAATGGAGTCATGTTAACTATTAAAGATTAGCCAAATAGACAGCGAAATGTTTGACTACCATTCCCACTCGTTCTTATCCCACTCGCTGAGATTGATTGCTTCTTCATCAAGCAGTTTATCATCGCCATTTTCTGCCATTGCGCTGAATTCCTTCTCCCAATCGTGGCGCAGGCGCTTGTGCAGAGCTAGTCGCGATCTGATCATTGGGTATGCGTCGGTAACTACTCTTAAAACACATCAGCTTTCTCCAATGCCTGTTGCGTGAACATATCCTCTTTCAAACCAGTGTTGAAGCGAATCTCTTCAATTATCAATATCGTCTTCGTATTCTCAAGCGGAGAACTCATCTCGATCCGTTTGGCTACCCAGATGCCGCCGATCTTTTCAAGATTGCTCGCGTGAAGCACGCGCACTTTCTGATTATTTTGATCATACATCTCGGCATGGACGACATAAGGAATATCCTGCGGGACCCAGAGATAGACGAACTTGTATTGCGAGCTATTGGGCGAAACCGGTCTGGCCTCTATCTTAAATGTCTTGCGGCCATCAATAGTATCGCTTTCGCTCAGCATTCGGTACTCGAAATCGTCGAGCACTCGCTCAGTCATATCTTCGTTGGTGAAGTCGGTGCCGAGGAAGCGCCGGGAACGCTCCTGGGGAGCGATTCGGCGGGTGCGCTGGATAGCAGGAGTATACATCCACTGGCGGTCGCTCACTCCTTTGCGGTTGATTGAAAGGAGCCCTACGCCGCGCACTTCCGCCGGATCGGTGAAGCGGACGAGCACTTTGCTGTTGCCGAGCGAGCCCAGCTTGCGAGAGATAAATCTCTTGCGCCGCACCGCGCCTTTCTTATCTATAACCTCCATCGCCGCCCGCAAGGTGCTATCGCGGCTGGTGTCTTGATTATAGACCCCCTCCATTACCCTCCGCGCATCGGCGGCGAAAAAAGAAGATGTTAAAAGGAAGAAGGCGGAAAGCAGGAGCACAGCGGTTTTTGCTCTTCCTGCACTATAGCATTGGAGAGGATGGCGTTTGGTTCGGGCGCTCAGCGCCCTCAAAGCAGGTTTATTTTCAGAGTTGTTTTGAGCGCTATAGCATTGGAGAGGATGCCGTTTGATTCGGGCGCTTAGCGCCCTCAAAACAGGTTTATTTTCAGAGTTGTTTTGAGCGCTATAGCATTGGAGAGGATGCCGTTTGATTCGGGCGCTTAGCGCCCTCAAAACAGGTTTATTTTCAGAGTTGTTTTGAGCGCTATAGCATTGGAGAGGATGCCGTTTGATTCGGGCGCTCAGCGCCCTCAAAACAGGTTTATTTTGTTTGGTTCGGGCGCTCAGCGCCCTCAAAACAGGTTTATTTTGTTTGGTTCGGGCGCTCAGCGCCCTCAAAACAGGTTTATTTTCAGAGTTGTTTTGAGCGCTATAGCATTGGAGAGGATGCCGTTTGATTCGGGCGCTTAGCGCCCTCAAAACAGGTTTATTTTGTTTGGTTCGGGCGCTCAGCGCCCTCAAAACAGGTTTATTTTGTTTGGTTCGGGCGCTCAGCGCCCTCAAAACAGGTTTATTTTGTTTGGTTCGGGCGCTCAGCGCCCTCAAAGCAGGTTTATTTTCAGAGTTGTTTTGAGGATGACCCACTCGCCTGACTTCGTTTTGCGATAGCGCCCTCAAAACAAGTTTACTTTCAGAGTTGTTTTGAGGGCGCTGGGCGCCCGAACAGAGCAGAATCTCTTTCTCGAAGTTTATATCTTCCCCTGCCTCTTCTTCGTCAAAGCGCCTTATGATCTTTGCCTTCTCTTCCCCTTCATTGCATTTTATAACTAATGTTATCTGCATGATTCCGCTTTTCACCTCTTGCTATTCATATCCAATCGCTTCGATGACTCGCAAATTCACTGCGCGGCGGGCGGGCCACCAGGCTGCTGCCAGCGCAATCACTATTACAATAGGCAGAGTCAAAAGAATCAAGCCCGCAGGGAAATAGAACGGAACAGTATAACCGCCGAGGATCATTGCCGCTGTGCGCACGAGAAAATATGTGCTGCACATGCCTGCTGCTACGCCCGCTATCATACCGGCGATTGCAATTGCCAAAGCTTCGAGCAGCACCATCTTGCCAATCTGGCTGCGCAGTCCCCCAATAGCTCTGATCACACCGAATTCGCGCCGCCGCTCCGAGACCGAGATAATCAATGTGTTGATAATTCCCAGCGCAGCGACAAAGACAGCAACAGCCATCTGTATATAGTTGAGCATAAAGAATCCATCAATCAGGTTCATAACCCATTGCTTGTACTCTTCATTGGTGTAGATGAACGTGCGCTGATGCCCGGCAGTTATCCGCTGGATCTCGCGTTTGACTGCTGCCCGATCTGCTCCCGGACTCAAATTAATGTCAATGAAATCCACCGCGCTATCTCTCCAATATTGTTTATAGAGCGCGCGGTCCATAAAGATGGTGCCCTTTTCCGAGCTGTAGTCTTCTATTGCGCCCAGTATTGGCCGCTCAAGCGGCCCGCCTGGAGTCTCCATTCGCAATCGGTCGCCGACTCCTACTCCCCAGCGCGTCGAAAAGTTTTGCGCGATCAATACCCCTTCACCTTTAGGCATCAGCTCGCGCGCTTTCTCTTCATCTCCTTCTTCAAGCAGACGGCGCACGCGGGCGAACCAGCCATCCATCTCAATTGCGATTACTGCCACATTATCGCCGCCATAAGGTATGAATGTAAATCGAACGTTCTCCACGCGCTTTATTCCCGGAATTGCCGCGATGCGCTGGCTAAATTCCTCGCTGAAATGATAAGTACGCGAGCGCGCCAGCTCAGAGGTTGTGACGAATAGATCCGAGTTGATTGTGCGATCCATCGAGCGCATAACCCGGCTCTTGGTGCTCTCGATATAGGCCCCACTTGAGAACACGAACATCAATCCGATCATCAAAGCGCCTACTGTTGCCGAAGTTCGGCGCGGAGATTGGATCATTGTATCAACTGCCAGCACCCCTTCCGATCCAAACGCCCAATCCATCAGCGGGCGAAGCGCGCGCGCTACCCACTCGGACAGTTTCGGCAGCACTGCGACCAGGCCGAATATCATCAGCACGGCATAAGCGAATTGCCACAGGAGGCCAACTTGCGGAGTCAGGAAGCGGATCAGCGCCAGGCTAATAGCAATCATCACTATGCCGGTTGCTACTCTGGCCCATCCCAGCACCGATTCGCGCTGGCGCATCTCGATATTGTGCAGCGCCAGGACAGGATTGAGTTGCGACGCGGCGCGCGCCGGCAGCCATGCGGCGATAAGAGAAGCAACGACGCCGATCACAAGAGCTATAACGGCATAATCGGAACGGAAGATCGGCGGCTCAGGCGCAGATATTAATCCATAGATCGAAGCGGCCATTGCGCCCATTATCCGGGTTGCTCCAATAGCCAGGTAGAAGCCCCCTGCTACCCCGATCAATGATCCGATCACTCCCATTACTACCGCTTCGCCCAGGAACATCCGCTGCACATTAGCGCGTTCGACCCCCAGAGCGCGCAATATGCCGATCTCTTTCCAGCGTTGATTCACCGAGATGCTGAACGAGTTGAAGATGATGAAGACGCCGACAAGCAGCGCCACGAAGCTGGATACCAGAAATCCCTGACTCATGGCAGCGACTGCCGTTTCCAGGCTCTTGCCGCGAATAATAGGTCGGGTCACCTCCACTCCCGAAGGCAATCGCTCGCGCAGCCTTTGCTGCACTGTATCGACAGGCAGGCCGGGGTCGCTCATCAAATCGATGCGGTCGAAGTTGCGCCCGCGATTGAAGACGAACTGAGCGGAATAGACATCCATCACTGCCAACTGGCCGCCGAAGACCTCTCCTATTCCTATCGGCTTGAAGATGCCTCGCACGGTGAACTCTTTCCGCCCTTGAGATGTGTAAAGCGGCAATTTGTCTTCTTCTTTCAAGTTGTGCTTTTCAGCGAATGTGCGCGAGATCATGATCGAATCCGGCTGAGCCAGGTAAACAAGAGGGTCCCCTATCTCCGTCTGAGATTCATCGAACTGATACTGGCGCAGCTCGGTATCGCCCGTAGCATCTACTCCAACAATCAAGATATTGCCTTCATCAGGAAAAGCGGTATGAGCGATGACTTCAATCACCGGCTCCGCGATTACGACTCCGGGAGTGGAACGCACTATCTCTAAAATCTCCTCCGGGAACCCTGATTCGCCGGCGGTGATCTGGAGAGTAGCTTTGCCGGCAAGCTTTTCGACTGTCACCTGGAGCGAATTGAGCAGAGTGGTATTAGCTGTGCGCACGGCGAAGAATGCAGCGACCCCCAGACCAATGCCGAGGATGGTGAGCGCAAGGCGAAGTTTGTGAATGCGCCATTGTCGCAGAGTGATAAAAGCCAGCGCCCGCGTCATCGGACTACCTCCACTCTCGTCTTCTCGACTCGCTCTTCTTTGACGATTCTGCCATCGCGCAGCCTCAGAATGCGATCGCAATGTGCTGCGGCCATCTCGTTGTGAGTCACCAGGAGAATAGTGGCGCCCAGCTCGCGGCGCAGATCGTCGAGTAAACTGAGAACCTCTTCTCCTGTGGCCGAATCTAGATTGCCCGTAGGCTCGTCAGCCAGCAGGAGCGGGGGGTTGAAGATGAGCGCGCGGGCAATGGCAATGCGCTGGCGTTCACCGCCGGACAACTGGTCAGGGCGATGATCGGCGCGGCCTGCCAGTCCCACCCGCTCTAGCATTGCCAGCGCGCGACGCTCGGCTTCACGGCGATTGATGCCCTCAAGCCTGAGAGGCAGCGAGACATTTTCTACTGCTGTAAGTGTAGGCAGCAGGTTGAATGTTTGAAAGATCATCCCTATCTTTTCTCGCCGCAGCCGCGTGCGCTCATCATCGCTGAGTCGGGATAGCTCAATGCCCTCGAACCGAACAGCGCCCGAAGTCGGCTCATCGAGACCGCAAACAAGATTGAGCAATGTGGACTTTCCTGAGCCGGACGGTCCCATGATTGCAACGCGCTCGCCTCGCTCGATAATAAGATTAATGCTATTTAGCGCGTGTACTACTTTCCCATCTCCATAATCCCTGGAAACATTTTCAAGCTCTACTATACTGTCTCGCGCCGTCATATCAGCCCCTCTCTATCCGGTGTCCTAAAAGGTTTTACGAGTGGATTAGCAAAACAGGTTATGGATTATAAGCGAAAGCCGGGGATTACAGAATGAAGAGATGCTTTTGGGATATCAGCCGCTGCCGCTATTGTTCGGGCACGAGCATTGCTCTGGTATTGATTTGGCCGGCTAAGAGCCTATGCTAAATGCATATTTGCGGCAAGCTATCGGACTCTGAGAGATTGAATTGCCGCAATGCCAATCTAAATCGGTATGCGTTTAGCGTGGCAAGAAACAGCGGCGTAGCCGCTAAAGGATATAAGGAACAGGCCCCGGCGAGTCGGAGACTCGCCGCACACAGGTAGCGGCCACAGCCGCACAACTTACAAACACGCTAAACACGTACCTAAATCGATCTAATAGGAGGGAAAATATGAACGCTCTAGATCTTCTTAAAGATGATCATGAGAAAGTAAAAAGCATCTTTCAACATATCTCTTCGCTCAGCCAATCGGCGGAGAGATCCCGTCGCAGCCAGTTTGAGAAGCTTCAGCAGGAGCTTAAGATACACACCAGCATAGAGGAGCAGATATTCTATCCCGCTCTTGAGACTCACAACGAGACTAAAGACATAATAAAAGAGTCCTACAAGGAGCACAAACAGGTAGATTCACTTTGTCAGGAGATCGCTCGGCTCAACCCGACAGATAATAAATGGATAGGAAAGATCGGCGAGCTACAAAACATGGTCGAGCGCCATGTCAGACAAGAAGAAGGAGAACTATTCAAAAGAGTCAGACAGATATTTGATAAACAGGTGCTAGAGGATATGGGCCGCCGAATGGAGGCAGCTAAGAAAGGAGAGGCAGCAAAGATAGGCAAAAGGTAATGAAGGTTAGTTCAAGCAGGCCAAGAAGTAAGGGTGACCGGAGATGACTGCGGCCAGCTCCGGGCGCTCTAGTCTGGCTGTAACGGAAACGTACAGCGCCTGTTCTAATTCAAAGCGGGCTCATAATGAAATCTATGAAGAAAGGAACAAACTATGTCGCAACCGCAATCCCAGCTTGCCAAACAGACGGAGATACAAAACAGAGAGCAGATCGTAGAGCATCTGCAACGCCAGATGGCCAATGCATTCGTTCTTTATACCAATTACAAACGCTATCACTGGTTGGTGTACGGGCCCCTGTTTCACCAACTGCATCTGCTCTTCGATGAGCATGCCAGAGAGATTCTCGGCACTATAGACGAATTCGGGGAACGGATCAGGATGATAGGAGATGATCCGATCTCGCTGCCGGAATTTACTGAAGTTACTACTATGAAAATAGCCGAAGGAAGACAGACTCCGAAGCAGATGATCGAGCAGGCTATTGAAAACCATCGGATAATCATCCGCGAAATGCGCGACGCAGCCAGACTGGCGGATGATTCCGATGATCCGGGCTCCAATGATCTGTTCTCCAGCGTGGTGAGGATCCACGAGAAGCAGGAATGGTTCCTCAGAGACCTGATTGAGGAAGAGGATGAATTGATCACCTAACAAGTTGGCGGGCAATCAGGTATTGAGGCTGTGGCTGAGCAGGGGCTATAATCAATTGCCGTAGTGAACAGTTCTGAAGATGAGCCTTATAAAGATGCAGAATGGTGGCAATAACTCGGTCCAGCTCGATGTGGAAAGAATTGTATTGCCTAACGGGCTGATCTTACTGCTCTCGGAGAATCATCGCATACCTGCGGTGTCGATCAATGCCATAGTGAAAGCCGGCTCGCGCTACGAGTCAGACGATCAGGCAGGGCTGGCAAGCTTTGTCGGCGAAATGCTCAGCGAAGGCACCCACAGCCGCACTTCGCAGCAGATAGCGCTTGCTATTGAATCTGTCGGCGGGATCTTCATAACTGCCGGCGGTTACAATCAAAGCGGAGTCAGCGCCACCGCGCTCAGCAAAGATTTTGACCTGGCGCTGACTCTGACAGCAGATGTCTTAATGAATGCCGGTTTCCCTGATGACAGAGTCAAACAGCAAATAGACAAACGCATAGCCCAGATCAGGAGCCGCCGCGATGAGCCGCAAAATCTCGGCCTAGATCATTTCAATGAATTGATAGCCAGGGGGCACCCGCGTCATCGCCCTGAGATCGGATATGAAGAGACTATCGCCAGACTCTCGCGCCAGGAGCTGATGGATTTCTATCGCCGTTTCTACATCCCTAACAACACTATCATCGCTGTCGTTGGGGACATTGACAAAGCAGAAGCGAGAAGAAAGATCGAAGAGGCTTTCATCAATTGGAGGCCTGATCCCGATTTCATCGAACCCAGCATTCCTGAGATAAGTCGTCAGACCGCGCCTATCACCAGATTCGTCAATGTAGATAAAGCGCAGGTCAACATCTTCATAGGCCATCTCGGCATCAAGCGGAATAATCCTGATTATTACACTCTCCAGGTGCTCGATGTGATACTTGGGAGCAGCCCCGGATTCACATCGCGCATCCCGCGAATTCTGCGCGACGAGCAGGGGCTTGCGTACACCACCTATGCCAGTATCACTCGCTCTGCCGGATTAGATCCGGGGCAATTCATCGCTTATATTGGCACCTCTCCTGAGTTCTTGCCGAGAGCAATCGGCGGCATTCGCCGCGAGATTGAGCGAATAGTGATTGAAGATGTGACTGAGGAGGAGCTGGAAGACGCCAAAGCATATTTGACGGGAAGCTTTGTCTTCGAGTTCGAGACCAACGCGCAGATTGCGGCATTTTTAGTCAGCGCCGAAATCTATGGCCTGGGCTTCGACTATTTGCAGCGTTATCCTGAGCTGATCAACCGGGTGAGCGTCCGGGATGTGCGCCGCGCAGCGCAAGAGTATATCGATCCTGAGAATCTTACTGTAGTTGTCGTAGGGCCCGTAGAAGAGCAGGAATAGCGCAGAACAACCTTTCAACTCTGTTGCGGAAAGGGTTGATTTACAGGTAATCGGATACCACCGACTTGCGGTCGCGTGGAGGTTCAGCTTCAACCTAGCAAGAACACATTCAGATACCACCGACTTGCGGTCGCGTGGAGATTCAGCTTCAACCTAGCATCCATGCGACCGCAAGTCGATGGTATCGAAGAAGGCGCCTACATAGCAGAAAGTTCCTGATTCTAACGGATTTTGTGGTTACAGCCCTGCAAGAGATGTCAAGTTAATAGCCCAGAATGTGGGCCCTGGGAACGATGGCAAACACAGATCGGAGCCCGTGAAACGGGCGGTAGATACGCTCGCCCGTTTCACGCTCCTTGCCTGCCTGCTGTCTGGCATTCCCAGGGTTTGGCGCTATCGTGCTTCACCCCAGGCCTTATTCTCATGCCTGCTTCGCGGGCTGTAAGCTGAAACCACAAAATCTGTTAGTACCAGCAAATCTCAGATTTGGACCGTTAGGTATTGTCCTCATATCGCTGCTGTGCGCCGTGAAAGACGCGGACAATGTTCACGCGGTTTTTCTTTACTCTATATACAAGCAAGTAAGGCGAATCAGGGATAACTATAGACCTTAAGAAAAAGTTGTGGTTAGTTCGGGCGGTTTTGAGGGCAAGAACTTCGGGTGTGCAACGCCCTCAAAACCGCCCGAAGTTCTTGCGCCCTCAAAACAAGTTTATTTTTAGAATTGTTTTGAGGGGAGCCTCTTCAATCGGTATTTCGTCTAAGTGCTCTCCTCAAAACAAGTTTATTTTTAGAATTGTTTTGAGGGCGCTTGGCGCCCGAACTGAAGAAGGATTTTTCCCGAAGACCTATAGCTCCCGCGTATTACTTATTGAGCTTCGCATAAGTAATGGATATATCTTGCTCATAACTGGTGCGATAAAACGTAGAACTTCAGCCAATAGGGCATATCCATTATTTACGCGAAAGTCAATAGCTTCCCCACTCGCCCACGATTAGGAAAGGTGGCCAACGATTCCGCCGCAAGGATAATCTTCATTGCTGCCTCTTTAGCGGCTTCCAGATTAAGCTGGCTTATGTATTCTCAGATATGCGTAAGGTCGTTGAGGGCTGCCCGTGACCATATCACTTGCATTCGGGTTTTTCCTTTTCATTAGGTGTTCCCCATCTCATCAACCAATCTTTGACTTCCGAATGTTCAGCATAATGCCCTTCATCAAGGTCTTTAATTCCCTCTTTAATTGCCTTGAGCTGCCATTCCTGTGCAGCCAGGTATGCCTCTATCGCTTCCGCGCCAAGAACCGACTTGGAACGGCGAGTGACAGCGGCCAGCTCTTCAAGCCGCCGCACAGTTTCAACAGGCAAGCGCACTGAAAATAGGGTTGTCTCAGCCATTTTCTTTATACCTCATTATTATTTCTTTATACCTCCTCAGAAAACAGTAGGCAGTAGGCAGAAGGCAGTAGGCAGGCAGGCTTCTTCCAACTGCGCTGTTCTCATTGTTTCCGGGCGTTGTCGCCGACAACATGAAAAACTCCTCAGAAAATGTACAGTAAGGTAGTTAGGTTGCTGCCTGTCGCGCACTATCAGCAACCTAACCGCCTTGCTGTACATCGCGCCCATTTTCGTCATTTCTGGGCGTCGCTCAAGGGACCTGAAAGACTCATCATTATGGTTACTTTATACGCGAATGATGATAGCAAGATGGGCGAGAGAAGTTCAGTTGTTCTTGAGCCAATCTCTGGTCATGGGTATTATTTCAGCGATGCTGCTCAATCGGGCATTGCGGAACGCATAAGGAAGATGTGGCAGGGTAAGGGGCCTGATGATTGGATAGCGGCAAATGTGAATACCAGGCCGCGCGCCCCAATGAGTTTTTAGGTATAAGTTTTTAGGTACAGAAGATGTCCTATAGCGACTTCTCTATTGAAGCATTGAAAAGGGATTTTGACCTCACTCTTGTGGAGGATAAGCCTATTTTCCCTGTTGCGCCGACAGCAGAAGTTCCCGAATCTCTATCCCGCTTACTGGAACGCTACGTTCCGCTAGCTCTCAACATTAATACCGAGAAAGCTCGTTCAGAGTTTATCATCGCTCCTGTGCTGGCCGAATTTAAATTTCTTCACAGAGATAAAATCAGCCTCTTTTCGGGCGTGGAATTTAACGTTGACGAGCAACGGGGGCTCAAGGGAAGGTGCGACTACATTATTTCAAAAAATCCAGAACAACTTGTCATAAGCGCCCCGATCTGCGTCCTGGTTGAAGCCAAGAATGAGAATATTACTGGAGGGATTCCTCAGTGTCTGGCAGAAATGATTGCCGCTAGAGAGTTCAATCAGGCGAAAGGTAATCTTATACCAGCAGTCTTTGGCGCGGTAACGACAGGGAGTTTGTGGCGGTTTTTAAAGCTAGCCGATGGCGAAGCATTCGTTGACATCGCGGAATATCCTATTCAGAACTTGGACCAAATTCTCGGAATCCTTCAAACTATCGCCATCGCTGAGTAAGTGTCGCGCGGCAAGGCTTGACGATCTTGTAAGCAGCGACTGATTTGAAAAGCTGAAGATTGATTCTAGGAGGAGAGCTATGCCTGATATACCGAGGCTTGATGAAGTTGTGGAATTCGCCGAGAACCCTGAGCCGCGTTGCCCTTGCGTTCTTTTGCTGGATACCTCCGGCTCAATGCAAGGCGCTCCTATCGCTGCTTTGAACGAGGGACTGCGAACGTTTAAGGATCATCTGATTCAGTGCCCACTCGCCTCCCGGCGAGTCGAGGTTGCAGTAGTCACATTCGATAGTGAAGTAAAGATCGTCCAGGACTTTGTGACTGCTGATCGCTTCGAGCCAACGACTCTGACTGCGCAAGGGCTCACTCGCATGATCATGGCGAACCTACACCACTGAGGATGGTACTTTTATAGCTGAAATGAGTCGTGGGATGATGCTCAAGAGTTCATCCGGCGGCTCAATGGCCGGGATGATGGAAACGTATATCGCTTGCCAACGGAAGTGGACGGCTTTCCAACTCTAATTTCGACTGTCAGTGACCGAGCACTTTCACAACCCTTCCAGTCGGACACCACTGAATGTCACATCTTCATAAATGTCGCACAAGGCTAACGCACAACCAATAGAACTAAGCGTCAGGGATGCTGCCAGATCAGTCACTTCCTCGCACTCCCATCTGCTATCCGATTGCCGTGTGTAGTGAATCACGCGCGGCATGTCCTGAGCAATTAATAGGTACTCGCTGAAGGTTGCAATCGCTTGATATGCAGCAAACTTATCTTCGCGGTCGCGGTCCTCAGTAGTCGGCGAGAGCACTTCGACAATCAGGATGGGATTAGTAAGAGCATCAATGCCACGCATATTTTCAAAGATTGGATTGCCGCACACCACAGTAACATCAGGATAACGATAAGGCAGCAGAATCGGCGTCTTCACGGGCATCTCGGATGTGAATACCCGGCATTGTCCGCCGCTCAGTTGCTGCCGTAATCGGAAGTGAACATTACTGGAAATCTGAGCGTGCCATCGACTGCCGCCGCTCATGCAAACGATTTCGCCGTCCCAGTATTCGTAGCGCACATGGCCTGCATGCTCGAGAGCGAAATACTCGTCCAGCGAGTAGTAGTGCCGAGGCATATCTTTCCGATCAGTCGCCATAGTCTGCCCTCCTTCCTGAGTCTTCGTTAGTGAGTCAAAGAAAGTGTAACACATAATTACAAAGCAATAACCTGACAACTATCATCCCGGCATACCCTGTATGTCTTGTGGAGCGACAACGGTAGAAGAATGTTAGTATCCAGCAGGTACGCCATTAACATTCATCCCTGTAAATGCTCTCACGGCTAATAGCCTCATCAGAAAATAGCGGAGTGTCTGAGCGCAGAGTGCTTACACATTTAAGAAATGCTCTAGTGGTCTGTCGGATAAGTTCTGTAAGAGACGCATCCGAGAGTTGAGCGAAAAAAGCACGGTTTTGCTGTCAAATCAACAATGACCATTTTGAATTCATTGCAAAATATATCCGACAAGCCACTAGCTCTCTCCTGCGGTGACGCTTGAGGCTTTGGAACGCTTTCCGCATTTGCACTGTCAAGTAAAGTGCGCAAGTAGTCCTCTACCGAAAGTCCTCACACTGCTGCCTGCTCGATCAGCCGGTTCGCCGTTTCTTGTCGGGTTTCTATTTGCGTGTTCATATTTCGACGAATTGTTTCTCCATCATTGTTCCTTGCCTTAGTACCCCATTTCATAAATACGTGTGGGGATAGATAGTGTATGATACCAAGTGTATACACCAGATATTTCGAGGTCAATAAAGGTCAATCATGCCTGGCCCATCTTCACTCTATCGCCCTCTATTCA
>Ga0209172_10001411_pt1 | contig 51506 bp, 41 predicted proteins | sample LarsenN4metaG_FD_184113 | JGI IMG/M metagenome (GOLD analysis project Ga0209172, IMG submission 184113) | Hot spring sediment bacterial and archeal communities from British Columbia, Canada, to study Microbial Dark Matter (Phase II) - Larsen... ...
CTGCAACAGCCAGCGGTTGCCTTAAGGGATGTTTTTGCCAAAATTAGAGCAGAAAAAGCTTGGGATTTTACCCGTGGCGCAAGCTGGGTGAGGGTTGCAGTTCTCGATGGCGGATGGAACATAGACAATAGCACAATAAATAATTACCCACCTTATTATCCTATTGAAGATTTTGGCGCTCATCCTCAGTGTCCGGGTCTGCCGTCTATATTCGAATTGCCAGGATGGAACGCTTGGAATTACACACATCCTTGGCTCGGCAGCGAATATGACATTAGTACTACTAAGGATCACGGAACCAGTGTAGTCGGAGTGCTCAATGCCTATGGGAGCAATATTTGTGGGAGTAATTGTTATGGATTAGTCGGAGCAGGTTTTGGCGGCCCTAAGATCATACCAATAAAAGTTACTGGTTTTGATACGACTGGCTCACATCCATCCCTTGTTATGCTTGGATTGAACAAAGCCAAGGAAAGAGGCGCGCACATTATTAATTTGTCAATAGAAATCGCGAGCGCTCCTGATTTTGCTAATGAGGTTAGCGATTGGGCAAACCAGAATCCTGGAATACAGATTGTTATCGCTTCAGGTAATACCAATCCTGGCGAGCGCTATAATCTCCCAGATCATATCCGAGTAATCTACGTTGGAGGTACCAATACCTACGACCCAAACGATGAGAAGGCTGATTTCTCGGATTATGGTCCGTATGTTGATATTGCTGCCCCAGCTCATACTCCAGTTATTAACCTGAATGGTACATTTACTTGCGCTAAGGGAACGAGCGTTGCCGCGCCTTTGGTATCAGCTACTCTTGCGTTAATGCTGGCAGCGCGTGGTTCTGCGCCTGCTGATATGGCAGAACTTAGGAGAAGGCTCTACAATGCGGCAATGGATAGGGGAGCCGACTGTCGAGATGAGTTCTATGGTTACGGTATGTTAAACGCGTATGGCGCCGTATGGGAAGCTTATTCTCCATTAGGTTTTATCGGTGATGTCGATCTCACAGGCCAACTTGATAGCAACGACATAAATTTGCTGAGTAATTATTTTTCAGGTCAGGCGTCTCTCAATGATATTCAGCTTAAAAACGCTGACCTTGACGGAAATGGCGTTGTCAATTACACGGACTTGGTAAAGCTAATAACAAAGATACAAGCATGCCAAACTAACGGTCAGAGACCGCAGTAAGTCAATTGAACGATTCGAGAATAGGAGTGATTCTCTATTCTTGGATTCCGAGTTGTGTTACCAGGCGGCGGCAGGTAGCGGTAGGGTACTAGATTACTGAAGCGGATTGCCATACTGTTTGTTCCTGCTCCGCCTGCCTGCTAAGAAAGGGGAACCTATGATCAAGTTGCACATCAGAACACTATGGTTATGGTTTTTGGTGCTTTGTCTGTTGCTTCAAGTCCCCCAATTAGATTCTCACTCACATATTGTAGAAGCCTATGATTCAGCTTCCGGCGCGCCTGTACTGAGCGTCGAACAGAATATAGTCGCTGCTCCTGGTAGTACGATAGTGATCCCTGTTTTGCTGAGCGATGGCAGCCGGTTTAGTACAGCAGCTTTTAAACTAGTGTTCGATCCTTCAATGTTAATATTCGTCAGAAAAAAAAAGGGTCCCGACGTTCTTGTCAGTGAAGGCATCGGTATTGACCTTCTAATCCCTGGCGAGGTAGAGCTAGTATTACTTGGCATCCCGGTTCCTGGATCTCCATTGCCGCCATTGTTACCTCCAGGCAAGAGTATTCTGTGGAATGTCACATTTAGAGTCACAGACAATAGCGCCGGGAAAGTCGGGGCAATTAATATGACCGACTTGAATTTTCTTGATATGAATGGTCGTACTGCAATGCTGCCCATGGTCTCAAGCGGTTCCATTATGGTCAAACAGAACATCCTGCGAGGAGATATAAACGGAGATGATATAGTTGATGTCCAGGATCTATTGAAGATTATCCAGGTGCTTCAGGGGGTAGCAGCTATGACCAGTATCGCAGATGTCAACCTGGATGGCAAAGTTGATGTAGTGGATCTAATCAGGCTGATACAGGCCATTGTTGGTGTAGATCCGCTTTAACAACCTTGCGCGACAAGACCCCTGCCTTCCTCTCTGGCGTCAGTTGCGTATAAAATCGTACAGTCTACAACTTGCTCGATTGATAGTACAATACGAGTGTGCTGATAGGAAGTGCCAGTAATCGAAAGTAGCTCAAACATATACTTCGCACGGCTACAAATGGAACTTTTTCTTCATCGCCGCAGACGCAGAGGTTACGCAGAGGAAAAAGTCTCATCTACGGCCGCGCTCAGTATAACTCTCCCATGCCCAAACGCTCTACAAAACCTATTCCTGCCGAGGAAAGTAACGCCATTGAAAAATATACGGCTGTGCTGGCTGACATTATCAATTTGCTTGAGCAGGCCCGCCGCACTGCCGCCCGTTCAGTCAATGCGGTAATGACCGCCACCTATTGGGAGATAGGTCGGCAAATTGTAGAAGTTGAGCAACAGGGCAAAGGCCGTGCCGCTTATGGCGAACAACTCTTAGAGCGATTATCTACTGATTTAACCAGGCGGTTGGGTCGGGGCTTCGGCACAGACAATCTGCAGCGGATGCGCGCGTTTTATCAAATGTGACCGCCGGAAAAGATTTACGCGACACTGTCGCGTAAATCAATCAGACCTGATAATGCGGTCACAGAAGCACTCATTATTTCCACACCTGCTCGTTTGGCAGAACTGGCGCAAGCCTTTCCTTTGCCCTGGTCTCATTATGTCAGATTGTTGTCTGTCAAGAATGAGCACGCCCGCGCTTTCTATGAGACAGAAGCATTACGCGGCGGCTGGACCATTCGCCAGCTTGACCGCCAGATTGGCTCGTAGTTCTACGAGCGCACTGCTCTGTCCCGCAACAAAGCGACAATGCTCATCAAAGGGGCAAAGCGCAAACCCGAAGACGTAGTTACCCCTGAGGAAGAGATTAAGGACCCCTTCGTACTTGAGTTCTTAGGGCTTAAGGATGAATATTCGGAAAGCGATCTTGAAGAGGCTCTCATCCGCCACCTGGAAAGCTTTCTGCTTGAGTTAGGAGGAGACTTCGCGTTCGTTGGCCGGCAGCGCAGGCTGCGGATCGGTGACCAGTGGTTCCGGATAGATCTCGTGTTCTTTCACCGACGGTTGCGCGCGCTCGTTATCATCGATCTGAAGCTGGGCCCCTTCACTCACGCCGACGCCGGCCAGATGCACCTCTACCTCAACTACGCCCGCGAGCACTGGACACACCCGGATGAGAATCCGCCGGTTGGCTTGATCCTGTGCGCACAGAAGGATTCGGCAGTGGTGCGCTACGCGCTGGAGGGATTGTCTAACAAAGTCCTGGCGGCCGAGTACAGGACGACTTTGCCTGATGAGAAGTTGCTTACTGCTGAGCTAGATCGGATACGGAAGCTACTGGAAGAAAGAGTGCACACCAGATCCAAAAAGAGAAAGTAACAGATCGTTCAATCAGGTCCATACACAGCGGGCACACCGCTGAATCCCCAGGATCAAAGTAACTCCGGCTCTTGAAAGCAGCCTGACTTGGCTTTAGGATAGATGAGCCACTGGAATCTCCTCTGTTCTCTCAGGCAATCTTTTTCCTGTAGCGATCTCGTGGACAGAAGGCAGAAGGCAGTAAGTTCCACTTGATTCTGCCAATAATGATTCTGCCTTCTTCGCCAACGATATCAGGTAGGCCCATCACCGGGTCAATATAAAAGCTGTATATTGAAACTACTCTTCTTCTTCTCTCAGCTTCGCCAGGATTGAGAAGTCTTCCAGAGTGGTCACATCTCCCTTGACCTCGCCCCCGGCGGCTATTTCGCGCAGCAGTCGGCGCATTATCTTGCCGCTGCGAGTCTTGGGCAGAGCGTCGGTGAAGCGAATATCGTCCGGTCTGGCAAAGCCCCCTATCTCTTTTGCCACGTGCTGGCGCAGCTCCTGCTTCAGCTCTTCCGAGGGCGTCCTTCCTGATTCGAGAGTGACAAAAGCGCAGATAGCCTGTCCTTTAATCTCATCGGGTCTGCCTACTACTGCTGCTTCTGCCACTGCCGGGTGGCTGACCAGCGCGCTCTCCACTTCCATTGTGCCCAGACGGTGGCCGGAAACGTTGATGACATCATCGACGCGGCCCATAATCCAGAAGTACCCATCTTCATCGCGGCGCGCGCCGTCGCCGGTGAAATAACAGCCCTCTATCTCGCTCCAGTATTGCTTCTTGTAGCGTTCAGGGTCCCCGTAGATAGTCCTGAGCATAGCCGGCCAGGGGCGTTTGATTACAAGATAGCCTCCGGCATTGGCAGGAACCGATCGGCCGTCTTTGCTGACAACATCGGCGACAATGCCGGGAAATGGCCGTGTGCCTGAGCCGGGCTTGGTCGGAGTGGCGCCGGGCAGAGGAGTGATCATGATCATCCCTGTTTCGGTCTGCCACCAGGTATCGACAATCGGGCACCTCTCTTTGCCAATCACTCTGTGGTACCACATCCAGGCTTCGGGATTGATCGGCTCGCCTACTGTGCCGAGCAGTCGCAGAGAAGAGAGCTTGTGCTTGAGGGGCCACTGCTCGCCCCATTTGACGAAACTGCGAATGGCGGTCGGCGCAGTGTAGAAGATATTGACTTTGTGCTTGTCAACTATCTGCCAGAAGCGATCCGGCTCCGGCCAGTTGGGGGCCCCTTCATACATCAGGCTGGTGGCGCCATTGGCGAGCGGCCCGTAGACAATATAGCTATGGCCGGTCACCCAGCCAATGTCCGCTGTGCACCAGTAGGTGTCTTCGTCTTTCAGGTCGAATACCCACTTTGCTGTGATATAGGTCCCGACCATGTAGCCGCCGGTTGTGTGCACAATTCCTTTGGGCTTTCCTGTGGTCCCGCTTGTGTAGAGGATGAACAGAGGATGTTCGGAGTCGAGTTGTTCCGCCAGGCATTCATCTGAAGCTCTCTCCATCAGCTCGTGCCACCAGTGATCGCGCCCAGGCTCTATGTTCACTTGGCTTCCTGTTCGGCGGAACACAACGACGCTCTCTATGCTCGGAGTATGCTCGATAGCCGCATCTACCGCATTCTTCAGCTTGATCTCTGAGCCGCGCCTGAAGCCGCCGTCAGCAGTAATAACCAGCTTAGCCTGAGCATCGTTGATGCGGTCGCGCAGCGCATCTGCGCTGAAGCCGCCGAAGACTACGCTGTGAGTTGCGCCGATGCGAGCGCAGGCGAGCAGCGCGATAGCGAGTTCGGGGACCATAGGCATGTAGATAGCTACTCTATCGCCCGATTTGACGCCGAGGCCCTTGAGCGCATTGGCGAATTTGCATACTTCGCGGTGGAGCGCCTGATAGGTAAGTATGCGCATTTCTCCCGGCTCACCCTCCCAGATTATTGCTGCCTTATTTTTGCGCCAGGTCGCCAGATGCCGATCAAGACAGTTATATGATATGTTGGTGCGTCCGCCGACAAACCATTTGGCGAATGGCAGCTCCCATTCTAAAACTCTGTCCCAGGGCTTGAACCAATATAGCTCGCTGGCAATGCCGGCCCAGAATGCTTCCGGGTCCTCTTCGGCCTGCTTGTAGATCTTCTCATACTCTTGAAAGCTTTTGATGTAGGCTCTGTCGCTGAACTCTTTTGGCGGCTCGAATTTTCTCTTTTCTTTGAGCACAGATTCAATATCGACTTTTGACATCAGGAAGTTCCTCCTCTGCTTAAACTGACAATGTATGCTGACCGTGAACGCGCCAGTGAATAACAAGCGTTCTATAATAACGTAAGCCGGCGAAGGCTGTAAATCCAGGTAAGCCGTCTGATTTTTGCCCTATTCTATTCCCAGGGAAGAGCCGATTATTTGATCAGGAAAATTGTAATCGTCTAGAGACTTTGTCAGATTGAAGAGAGGGCGCAAAAGTGGAAATTTTAAGGGTGCCGGTCGGAGCCGATGCCGACATAATCTTTGCCAGCCAGGTCGCGCGCAATGTGGCCTCTAGTTTGGGCTTTGAGTATATAGACAGAGCAGCTATCGCCGCCGCCACAACGGAATTGGCCTATACGGTTGTCAAGCATGCCAGAAAGGGCGAAGTTTCATTCAACTTTCATACCGAGGGAGACAAGCAAGGTCTTGAAGTCAGGGTTGAAAACTCCGGGTCAGAGACAGAAAGCGCTGAGATGCTTCTCGCGGTCAACGGTGAATCCAATCTGAGCAGTGTGCGCAGCTTGATCGACGAGTTCGACCTGGAGACCGATAAGGGAGCGGGAACGAAGATAGCCATCTCGAAGTGGTTGCCGGGAGAAGGCCGCCGTCTATCAGAAGAAGAGGTTCGCCAACTGGCGCTGCGCCTCTCTGAGCAAGAAGACGCTCTATCGCTGGAAGAGATCCATGATTATAATCAGGAACTCATCCATCTTCTGAGCGAACTCAAAGCCAAAGATCGGCAGGTAGGCAAACTGATCTTTGAATTGAAAGAGGCCAGCAAAGAGATACTGGCGCTCAAAGAAGAGCTGGAGCGTTTGACCGTCACCGATCCATTAACAGGACTCTATAATCGAAGGCACTTTGAAAATGTCATCACTACCGAGATTGCGCGCTCCGAGCGCCAGCAGAGTCAATTCAGCCTGCTCTTCTTCGACATAGACGATTTCAATCACGTCAACGTTTCTTATGGCCATCAGGCAGGCGATGAAGTCCTGGTCGATATTGGCAAGGTTATAATCAACAGCACGCGCAAACTGGTCGATACCGCTTTCCGCTTCGGCGGCGATGAATTCGCTGTCATCTTCCTCGGCGCCGATCTCAAGCAAGGGGTCATGATCGCAGAGCGAATCAAAACTGCTTTCAGCAAAGTCGATGAATACGGGGTCACATTCAGCATGGGGCTTACCGCCTACTGCCCCGGCGATACCAAAGATGCGTTGATAACCAGGGCCGATGCTGCAATGTACCGGGCGAAGATGGAGGGCGGAAACCGCATCGCAGAGATTTAGCCATCTGACAAGAACAATCCGACAGATGAATGTTCAATGCGTGATCATATCAAGCGTTTTGACTTGATTGCCGCCTTCTTTCTTGGCCTGCTGCATCGCCTGGCGCGCCATTATTATCAACCGCTCCAGATCCTTCGTTGCCGCAGGAAATTCCGCCAGGCCAATACTGGCTGTTATATGAGATGTGCACCCGACGGAAGTAAATCGGGTCCGCTCTATCACCGCTCGCATGCGCTCTGCTGCCAGGATGGCTTCCTTGATAGAGGTCTCCGGCAATAGAGCAGCAAATTGATTGTCCTGCAACCGCCCGATTATGTCTTGCTCTCTGAGCAGATTGACGAACGCAAATCCGATCATCTTGAGAACGTTGTCGCCGATTGGGGCCCCAAATGTTTCATTGATCTGCTTGAAATTGTCCAGGTCGATTATCATCACGCTGAAGCAGCGATGGTAGCGAACGGCGATGGAGGCGAACTGCTGGAGTTCTTTGTAAAAAGCCACTTTGTTGAAGAGTCCGGTTAACTGGTCGGTGACCGCTTGCTGGTAGAGTCTTTCATTGTAGTCAACCTCGGATCTTGCTCGCGCCTCAAATTTGATAACTGTGTTCCCCAATCTGATCCTGTCTCCACTTGCAATACCGGCCTCTTTGACCCGGCGACCATTTACCATAACGCCATTAGTGCTGTTGAGATCGATGACTTTTGCCTGAAATCGCTGGCCCTCGCCTCCTGTTAGCAATGAGATTTGCAGGTGCCTTCGAGAGACCTTGTCATCGTCGATTAGTATGTCTGATTCGCAGGTGCGACCGACGACAGTATCCGGTTTCAACAGCAGATGCTCGGCGCCCAGATTCGCCCCCTCTACAACTACCAGGTAGCACTTCAGAGAGTCGGTCGCCGGAAGCACAGGATTGATTTCGGCGGCAACGGGGGCCCTACTTGTTTTGGCCTCAAACAAGGTTTTACTCCTCTCGTTAAAACTGATGATGTTTCAAATAGGATTCCGCTATCTGCCTGATTCTGTAACCAAACCACCGTTCGTCTTACTTGCGATTATCGGCAAAGCCGGTTCCGGCCTTTATGGCAGGCGTCTATGACGCTGTGTTGCCAGGGCGCTGTTCGATCTGCTATAAATTCAGTTCCTAAGTGCCGATTAGAGTTTTATCGGATGATTTCCGGTTATTAAGAGTTAATTAGCTATAATAACCGATAGCCGGCCAGGCTAAGCGAGGAGAGTTTTTATGTGTGGAATAGTTGGATATGTAGGCAACAAGCAGGTGGTGCCTGTAATTTTAGACGGCTTGCGCAAGCTGGAATATCGCGGCTACGACTCGGCGGGCATTGCCGTTGTCGATGACGGCAACCTTGAGATAAGGCGCGCTTCGGGCAAGCTGCGCAATCTGGAAGAACATATAAGACTGAACCCGCTTGATGGCACCTACGGCATAGGCCACACGCGCTGGGCAACGCATGGCAGACCGACGGAAGAGAACGCGCATCCGCACCGCGATTGCCGCGGGCGTGTAGTAGTAGTTCATAACGGAATTATCGAAAACTACCTGACGATCAAAAAAGAGCTTCAAGCTAAGGATCACGTCTTCATGACGGAAACCGATACGGAAGTAATCGCGCACCTGATAGAGAAGTATCTCGATGAAGGCGCGCCCAACCTGGAGACGGCCGTGCGACAGGCGGTGGGCAAACTTCAGGGCATCTACGCGCTCTCGATTATTTCAGCCGACGAGCCGGAGAAGATAGTGGCAGTGCGCCAGGGCCCCCCTGTGGTGATCGGCCTGGGCGATGACGAGTATTTCGTCGCTTCCGATATCCCCGCAGTGCTTCATCACACCAGAGACATCTTTTTCCTGGGAGACGGCGAAATGGCAGTGCTCACGCGCGATGGAGCGATTGTGACCGATTTTGAAGGCAGAACGGTTACTCCCAAGGTGCAGCGCATCACCTGGGACCCCATCATGGCCGAAAAAGGCGGCTTCAAGCACTTCATGCAGAAAGAGATTTTCGAGCAGCCGCGCGCTGTGCGCGACACCATAATGGGGCGGACATCACTTGATAGCGGGCGCATCTACCTCGAAGAGATGGATATTAGCGAAGACGAGTTGCGCTCTTTGACAGGCATTAAGATTGCCGCCTGCGGCACAAGCTGGCATGCCGCTCTGGTGGGCAAATATATGATCGAAGAGCTTGCCCGGGTGCCGGTCGAAGTAGACTACGCTTCTGAATTCCGCTACCGCGATCCGATAATTAACGGCAACAATCTTGTGCTGGTCATCACTCAATCGGGTGAGACCGCCGATACTATTGCCGCCGTGCGCGAAGCCAAAGATAGAGGCTGCAAGGTGCTCGCTATTTGCAATGTCATGGGATCGATGGTCACGCGCGAAGCTCACGGCACCATCCTGACGCACGCCGGTCCTGAGATAGGCGTGGCTTCGACCAAAGCGTTCACCTGCCAGATGGTGGCGCTCTACCTGTTCGGCATGTATTTGGGACAGTTGCGGGGGACACTGAGCCTGGAGCAGTCGCGCGAGCATGTGAGGCAACTCAGCGAGCTGCCCGTCAAGATGGAGGCGCTGCTCGGATGCGATGAGGTGCTCAACGAACTTTCCCGTGAGTTCTTCAACTCGACTGACTTCCTCTATCTTGGCCGGGGCATCAATTTCCCCGTGGCCCTCGAAGGCGCGCTCAAGCTAAAAGAGATAAGCTATATTCACGCGGAAGGGTACCCGGCGGGCGAGATGAAGCATGGCCCTAATGCGCTCATTGATGGCAAGCTGCCGGTGGTGTTCGTCGCGCCCAGGGATGAAAATAGCCCGTCGTCGAGGCTCCGCTACGAGAAGACAATGTCAAATGTTATAGAGGTGAAAGCGCGAGATGGGAAAGTAGTGGCAGTGGTAACCGAAGGTGATGATGGAATCAGCCAGGTGGCCGATTATATTATCGAGGTCCCCCATTCAAGCGATTTGCTCTCGCCAATTCTGACCGTTGTGCCTCTTCAGTTGTTAGCTTATCACATCGCTGTGCGCAGAGGCTGCGACGTAGATCAGCCCAGGAATCTAGCTAAATCGGTTACAGTAGAGTAGAGCCGAAGTTCTGCAACCGGTCATTCCTCTCACAGGCAATCAGGCACAATTGATTATGTGTTTGCCCGTTTGCGCTGTTGACTATCTACTGATGAACTCCTAACATAAATCTCTTCAGAATCTCTCATATCAATGGTTCTTGCTTGGCGCATTCAAAAGCTGGCTCTTGAATGCATCGAGCAGTAGCTTCAAAAGGAGAATGCAATGTCTAACCTGGTGGAGAAAGAGCTTACACGCAGAAGTTTCTTGAGGAGAACGGGCCAGGGATTTATCGCGGCTAATATTTCTGGGGCCCTTCTTCGTGAGGCCCCTGCTCAGCAGCTTCAGGTCCCCGATCCTCCGGGAAAGAAGCTGGGCTGGGCCATTGTGGGCCTGGGCCGCCTGGCTATCAATCAGATTCTCCCGGCGTTTGCTAAATGCGAGAAGTCGAAAGTAGTGGCCTTTGTCAGTGGCAGTCCTGACAAGGCGCACAAGCTGGCGCTGCGCTATGGCGTGAATCCGAAGAACATCTACAACTATCAAAACTACGACGCTATCAGAGACAATCCCGAAGTGGACATCATCTACATTGCCCTGCCCAACGGGATGCATGCTGAATATACCATTCGCGGAGCTCAAGCTGGCAAGCATATCCTGGTCGAGAAACCGATGGCCAACACTCCCAGGGACTGTCAGGAGATGATCGACGCCTGTCGCAAAGCCAATCGCAAGCTGATGGTGGCCTATCGTTGCCGCTATGAGCCTTACAATCAGGCTATGATCAAGATGGCCCGCGACCGCGAGCTTGGCCCGATAAAGGTTATTGTCGCCGACCATGGATTCAACATTGGGGACCCCAATCAATGGCGGTTGAAAAAGGATCTGGCCGGCGGGGGCTCTCTGATGGATATAGGAATCTACAGCCTGCAAGCCGCTCGGTATATCACAGGCGAAGAGCCCTCAGAGGTCAATGCAATGATGTACAACACACCTGGAGATATTCGCTTTAAAGAGGTTGAAGAGACTATCAACTTCCAACTGCGATTCCCCAGCGGCGCGCTTGCCAATTGCACTTCCAGCTACGGCTATTCAGGCCAGAACCGTTATCGCGTAATTACAACTCAGGGTTGGTTCGAGCTTGAGCCAGCAACAAGCTACACCGGGCTGCGGATGCGCGTCCGGCGAGGCGGTGTCATTGAAGAAAGGAATCTGCCGCAAATGGATCACTTCGCGCTGGAGATGGATCATTTCTCTGAGTGTGTGATGAACGACAAAACGCCTTTGACTCCGGGCGAAGATGGATGGCAGGATGTGAAGATCATGATGGCTATCTACGAGGCAGCCAGGACGGGGAAGACTATAAAGCTCTATAGCTCTTAAGAAGAACTTTTTCCGGTTCGGGCGCTTAGCCCTCAAAACAGATTAAATTTAAAATTGTTTTGAGGGTGCCGCAGCGCCGGGATAGTTATGATAGAGTCGCTAACCCAATTCGTCCCGCGAACCAGAATGTTATTGAACATACAAGACCGAGCCAGCGGCAAGCTCAGGCGCTAAGCGCCTTGAGAACGTTTTCTATTTTCAATTCGTTTTGAGGGTCGTTATCAGCACAAGGCTGTGTGGGCGCGGACGGCCTTCAGAACGTTTTCTATTTTCAATTCGTTTTGAGGGCGCAAGAACTTCGGGCGGTTTTGAGGGCGTTGCACGCCCGAAGTATTTGGGCCCTCAAAACCGCCCGAACCTAGTGTAGTCTTTTTCTTGAGATCTATAGCCAGGTCACTCCTACGAAGCTAAGCGCTGCCACCGCTGAGTGGTTACACTCTTTTAATACTCAAGCAATTGTGAAGCCTGTGTACGGACGGACTTCAGGCGGTTTGAATGCTAGCACAATATGGTTGCGAGGAGCCCTGGCGGCCACTAGCTCTTCAGCAATTCCATCTTCAATGCCGTCTTGCTGGACCCATATCTTATCGTTCTCATTATAAACTTTCAAGAATCAAATCTGTGATGTAATAGAGCGCAACGCCGCCGAAGACCACAATTGAAGTCAAGGGGCCCTCATCTTTGTTGTTAATCTCAGGGATCAAATCGGAGGCGGCGACATAGAGCGTCACTCCTGCCGAGAGCGGAAGAGCGTATCTTTCGATCTTCTCAAACCTTGCGCCCAATATAGCAATTGCCAGCACTCCCAGCAGCGTCGCTCCGCCTACGATCAACGTCGCCCAGCGGGCCGCTCTGCGCTCCCGCCCCGATGCGAGCATTATAGAAGCTACCGTGAACCCTTCCGGGATCTTGTGCAGCATAATCGCGATGAAGATCAAGAATCCAAGTTGGAAGTTGATGGCAAAGCCTGAAGCGATTGAGACCCCATCGAAGAAAGTATGTATGGCAAGTCCCCCTACAGCGGTAATCGCCGCATGCTCTGGCAGCATCGCCGATGTGTGTATCTCTTCGCCAAAATGAAAGTGAGGGGCCACTGTGTGCTCGAAGAATTGAATCAAGAGATAGCCGCCCAGCAATAACATCATCGCGCCTATCGAGGCCCTATCTGCGCCTCTCCACAGATTGAAGCTCTCAGGAATAACTTTCAGGAAGACCGCCGCCAGCATAAAACCGGCGCCTATGGCAATCGAGTATTTCAACAGAGCGCGATTTAAACTCTTATGAGTGGAGATCCACCAGCCCCCGATGATGTTGGCCAGCGCAGCTATAAGACCGTAAATTAGTAGAGTGGTAAAAGACATCTCTTCAGGCGCGTTTAACCAAGTTAAAATTTGCCTTCTAACTCTTCACCGCGAAAACCAAGAAATATTATCACACAAACTGCGACTCAATTGAGCAAAAATTCATCTCCCGTCAAATTCTCGGAACTGCTGATTATTAAATAACTTACCAGGCATCGCATAAAGTTACGTCTGAGGAAAGGGCACGGAAATGACTTAATCGACAAGATTATATACTTTTTGCTTGACAGCCGCCAGCAGCTAACGTAACATACGCGCAGTGGGAAAAAGTGGACTAAAGTGGCTTTTTGTAGCAAGTTGCTCGATTTAGTTAAAGTTCTACTTTAAGAGGATTTGTTGACCGGTGGCGGCGAATGCTCAGGGGTAACCATACAACCCATGTAGATGAAAAAGGACGGTTGAAGATTCCGACTGCCTTCCGCCGCTTTATTGAAGAGAAGTACGGGCAGGAGTTCTACGTCACCAGTTTGACCGGCGAATATGTGAGGCTTTATCCCATGCCCGAATGGATAGCCATTGAAGAGCGGCTTGCTCTGCTGCCATCGATGGATCCGGCGAAGCGCAAATTTCTTGATCGGACTAACTACTACGGTCAGGCCGCTTCCATGGATGCGCAAGGTCGTGTGCTTATTCATCCGCTTCTACGGTCAAGCGCGGAGATTATGGGCGAAGTGGCAGTCCTCGGTTACCTGACATATCTGGAGGTCTGGTGCCTGGAGCGATTCCAGGCGCGGCTGGCAAGTAACCCCTACACAGATGAGGACGCCGAAGTAATCGCACGGCTCGGTATCTGATAATGATCGGTTGCTGGCTTATCAATTGCCCTATGAAATGAGCGATGTCCGATAAGCAGGTAACCAGCGCAATGCACGAACCGGTTCTCCTGAAAGAGACCATCAGCTATTTGAATGCCCAACAGGGCGGGCTGTTTGTTGATTGTACGCTTGGACTGGGGGGACACAGCGAGGCAATACTAGAAGCCTCTGCCCAGGCGCAGGTAATAGGAATTGATCGAGACGCTGAGGCATTGATTCGGGCGCGCGCGCGGCTTGAGCGATTCGCTTCGCGCGTTCGTTTCCGGCAAGCGAATTTCAAAGACATTGCACTGGTACTCGATCAGTTCAATGTTGATAAGGTAGACGGCATGCTGGCCGATCTGGGCGTCTCGTCGTTCCAGCTTGAACAGGCAGAGCGCGGATTCAGCTTTCGCGCTGAGGCCCCTCTCGATATGAGGATGGACACAGGCCAGGCTACTACCGCCGCCGATCTGGTCAACAGCCTCGGCGAGAGCGAGCTTGCAGATATTATCTATCGCTATGGCGAAGAGCCCGGCTCCAGACGCATAGCGCGGGCGATTGTGCGAGAGCGCCAGCGCCGGCCAATCGACACTACAACCAGGCTGGCTGAGATTGTAGCAACGGCTTTGAAGCTGAAAGGGCGGCGGCGGATTCATCCGGCAACGCGAACCTTTCAAGCGTTGCGCATCGCAGTCAATGAGGAATTAGAGAATCTGGAACAGTTCATTGAAGCGGCCATCGGGCGACTCAAGTCGGGTGGAAGATTGGCAATCATCTCGTTTCATTCGCTTGAGGATCGAATCGTCAAGCAGGCATTCAAGGTTCAATCGGGGCAATGCATCTGCCCGCCCGATCTTCCGGTTTGTCACTGTGGAGCGCAGCCTCGTGTTGAGATATTGACGCGAAAGCCGGTTACTCCCACAGAAGAAGAGCTACGGAGCAACGTTCGCGCCCGCAGCGCAAAGCTTCGCGTCTGCCGCCGCGTATGATGGGAAAATTTATGAGAGCTTATAGCAATGGAGCATTAAATAGATCAAATAACCGTCGCAGGTCGGGCGCAAGACAGTGGCTTGCGCCGCTGTTCTTTGCCGGAGCATTTATTGCCACAGGATTCATCTACGGTTCGCACCAGCATTTTGAAGCTCTCAGGACTAACTATCGGATTGAAGAGATGAAGCGAGAGCGGGATCGCCTGCAAGAGGAGAAGCGAGTCTTGCAGCTCAAGCGCGAATCGATCCGCTCGCCTCAAACAATTGATCAGGCCGCTCGCCAGCTCGGCCTGATCGAAGGCAGATCAGCATCGTCTGATTTAAATTCAAAGGATTTCCGGCAGCGCAGAGGTGGACGCGCCAGGACTCAATTGAACGAGTGATCTGAATATGTCAGTAGCCCTGGAAAAACGAGTATGGTGGCTTTCAGTTCTTGTCGCGCTATGGATGGCGGCTATCGGGGCGAGGCTCATCTTTCTTCAGGTTAATCAGCACGAAACGCTGAAAAGACGCGCCGGCCAACAGCAGCAACGAATTATTGAAGTCAGCCCGCTGCGCGGCTTTATCTACGACCGTTATGGGCGCGAGCTTGCTCGCAGCATTAATATGGTGTCGATCTATGCTGCGCCCAGGGAGATAAAAGATGCTCAGCTAACGGCCAGAGAGCTGGCCGGACTTCTAGGGCTGGATGAGGCGGAACTCGTCCAGAAACTCCAGAGCGATCGCCCCTATGTCCCCATCAAGCGCAAAATCTTTCCCGATGCAGCCGAGAGCATCGGGCAACTGGGCTTGCAGGGGATTCACCTGGTGAAAGAGGCCAGGCGATTCTATCCCGGAGAGGAGCTGGCAGCGCATATTCTCGGATTTGTCGGCGCCGATGAGGGGACTCTTGGGGGCATTGAGCTTGCCTATAACGACTATATCAACGGCTCGCCCGGCCAGGTGATGATCTATGTCGATGGAGCGCGCCGCTCATACGATAGCACGGAAAGGCCCCCTACAATCGGCCAGAATGTCACTCTGACAATTAGCCAGTCAATTCAATTCGTCGCTGAGAGAGAGCTTGCAGCAGCAGTGCGCCAGAGCAATGCGCAAGGGGGAACGGCAATTGTCCTGAAACCTCAAACAGGCGAGATCCTGGCAATGGCATCGTTGCCGAATTACAATCCCAATAACTTGAGCGGCGCAAGTCGCGAGGCTCTCAGCAACCGCGCCATTCAGACCCCTTACGAACCCGGCTCGGTCTTCAAGATGGTCACTTACGCCGCTGCGCTTGAGGAAGGATTGATCGAGCCGGAACAGATTATTGATTGTCAGGGGGGCTCAATCATTGTGGCCGGGCACACCATCCGCGATAGCAGCAGTTACGGACAATTGACTGCTATGGAAGCAATGGCTCATAGCAGCAATGTCGCGGCTATCAAGCTCGCTCAAAGAATTGGGCAGGAGCGGCTGGCCTATTATATCCGCAAATTCGGTTTTGGATTGAAGACCAACATCGACCTTCCCGGCGAATCGCGCGGCGTTGTGCGCAGCGTTAAAGATTGGTCCAGCGCCTCGCTCGGCGCTATTCCCATAGGATATGAGATTGGCGTTACGCCTCTCCAACTGGTCTCCGCTATGGCCGCCGTTGCCAATGGGGGCGTCTGGGTTCAGCCTCATGTGGTCAAGAAGATAGCTTCGCCGGCAGGGGCCACCCTGGTGGAGGCCAATCCTGAAACTCGTAGAGTTATCAGCGGAGAGACAAGCGTCAAGCTCACCCGCCTGCTCGAAGGCGTTGTGCTGCGCGGAACCGCCAAAAGAGCGCGCCTGTTCGGCTACACGGCTGCGGGCAAGACGGGAACCGCATATAAATACGATAAGCAGCTAAAAGGTTACTCGCCGACGAAGCACTACGCGACCTTCGCCGGTTTTGCTCCTGCTAAGAAGCCGGAGGTCGCAATCGTAGTGATGATTGACGAGCCGCGCGGGGCCCATCACGGCGGAGAAGTAGCAGCACCTGTCTTCAAGCGCATTGCCGAAGCGGTGCTCGATGATCTGGCTGTGCCCGCCGACGATCTCTCTTCGCGCATTGAAGTAGCAACGATCTATCAAGGAGCGGCTGAATCGGTAGATGATCTGGCGCTGCCGGCATCGGCACGTTCATTTGATGTAGAGGCCGTCAAGACCGGCGCGGCCAATGAGACAATCAACGGCGTCGATTCAGCAAGCATCTTAATGCCTGACCTCATCGGGCGTGGCGGGCGGGCCGCCGCCGATATATGCGCGACGCTTGGTCTCAAGCTGGTCGCCAAAGGTTCAGGCATTGTCGTTCGCCAGAGTCCATCAGCGTGGACTGCGGTATCGCCCGGAACAATCTGTTATGTGACGCTAGAGCGTTAAGCGAAATTAGTTATGGCAGTTACACTCAAAGAGATAGCAGAAGCGACTAATGCAATAATGGTGGGCGCATCTGACACGCTCGTCAGCGATATAACCAATGTGTCTTCCCAATGTCTGCCCGGCAGCATATTCGTCGCAATCAAAGGCTACAAGGTTGATGGCAACAACTTCATTGATTCTGCGCTCAAGCATGGAGCGGTTGGGGTAATATCGGAAAAGCCTTGCCCGGCGGGCTTTTCCGGCAACTGGCTGCAAGTAGTTGACGCGCGCCTGGCTCTGGCTCAAGCTTCAGCGGCCATCTTTGGCTATCCTTCTCGCAGGCTCAAACTGGTTGGCATCACCGGCACGAACGGCAAGACAACGACGGCTCATCTGGTCGATTCAATGATCCGCGCCGCCTATGGGCTTTCAGCCATGATCGGCACTATCAGCTATCGCATAGGCAATGAGGAACGGGCAGCGCAGCATACAACTCCTGAAGCTCCTGAGATTCAGCGCCTGTTGCGCCGCGCCTTTGATGCCGGCTGTCGCGCGGCGGTGATGGAAGCCTCATCTCACGCTATAGACCTCAAGAGAGTCCACGGCTGTCGATTCGATGTAGCAGTCTTCACCAACCTGACTCAGGATCATCTGGATTACCATCTGACAATAGATGAGTACTTCGCCGTCAAGCGCAGGCTCTTCGATGGATCTCTGGGAAGCTCGCCGCGAGTAGCTGTGATTAATGTAGATGATCCTCGCGGCGCCGAGCTGGTGAAAGTTTCCAAAGGGAGGGTGATAACTTACGGCATCTATGAGGGGGCCGATGTGAAGACATCGGACTTTTCCCTCTCCCCTGCCGGATTGAGCTTCAAAGCCGAGACGCCCATTGGCGAGCTGGATATAATCTCGTCGCTCGTCGGTCGCCCGCACGTCTACAACATCCTTGCAGCAATCGGCGCCGGGCTTGCGCTGGGATTTGATAAGAAGGTCATAGAGCGCGGCATCCTCGGTTGCCGGAGCGTGCCGGGACGATTTGAGAGCGTTGATACGGAAGAAGATTTTGCCGTCATCGTTGACTACGCTCACACACCGGATGCTTTGCGCAATGTGTTGCAGACTGCCAGGGAGATTACCCGGAGGCGAGTAATTACCGTATTTGGCTGCGGAGGAGATAGAGATCGGACCAAACGCCCGATAATGGGGGCGGTTGCCGGCTCAATGAGCGATGTGGTAATCGTCACCTCAGACAATCCCCGCAGTGAAGATCCGGAAGCAATTATCAGCGAGATAGAGGATGGACTGCGCCGGATAGGTTGTCTCTACCATAAGATCACCGATCGCCGCGACGCTATCGAGTTTGCCATCAATCTGGCGTTGCCGGGGGACCTAGTTCTGTTGGCGGGAAAGGGGCACGAGACCTATCAGGTGCTTAAAGACCGGACAATTGACTTTGACGATCGAGAGGTGGCGCGCCAGGCTCTGAGCGCGCGACACGCGCGCCATAGCGGGGTGGTAGTGTGAAGCTTGAACAGATCGCGCGATTGTGTGGCGCTGAAACTCCCGGAGCGGAGTTCAACCGGATAGAACCGATCGGATTTTCAATCGACACCCGCACCATCAGCAGTGGAGAATTGTTCTTTGCAATTCGCGGGGTCAAAACCGATGGACACCACTTCTTAGCCGATGCCTTTGCCAGAGGCGCTTGCGGAGCAGTTGTAGCCAGAGGCGCGGATCTGTCAGTCGTTAAAGACAAGCCGCTCCTTGTGGTCGAAGACACTCTGCTGGCGCTGCAATCGCTTGCAAGCGGAATAATAAAGGAGTGGGGGCGCACGATTGTCGCCATCACCGGCAGTTCGGGCAAGACGACGACCAAAGAGCTGACAGCTCATCTGCTCAGCGCAAACTTCACCGTGCTGAAGACCACCGGCAATCTGAACAACTTCTACGGGTTGCCGCTTTCGATCTTGCAGATGGCGTCGAGTGGTTGCAGCCCTGAAGATTTCGATTGCGCAGTGCTTGAGATGGGGATGAGCGCCCCGGGCGAGATACGCCGGATGTGCCAGATTGCGCCTCCTCAAATAGCCGTAGTTACCAATGTCGGCGCGGCGCATCTTGAGTTCTTCAAGTCGGTCGAAGCCATCGCCGACGCCAAAGCCGAGCTGGTCGAGGGCTTGAAGCCGGGGGGCCTCGCTGTTCTCAATGCTGATGATCCGCTTGTCTACCGGATGCGGTCGCGGCATTCGGGGCCGAACTTAACTTTTGCTGTGGAGAGGGAAGCGGACGTAAGAGCGAGCGAGATCGACGCTTCCGGGCTGACCGGCACAAGCTTCAAACTCAGAACGCGGCAGAGAGAAGTACTGGTGAGGCTCCCATTGCCTGGCCGCCACAATATTTACAACGCGCTGGCAGCAGCAGCGGTAGCAGATCACCTGGGCGTTGAGCTTGAGGTGATAGCCGGATTGCTGGCCGAAGCAAAGCCGGCAAAGATGCGCGGCCAGATTATAACTTTTAGCCAAGGTTTTACGGTCATTGATGATTCCTATAACTCCAATCCCGGCGCGCTGCGCGAGATGCTCGGCACGCTGAGCAGAACGAGCGGATACAGCCGACGCATTGCAGTGCTGGGAGAGATGCTGGAACTGGGAGCGGCGGCGCCCGATCTTCATCGCAGTTGTGGCCGGTACGCTGCTCAAACAGGAGTCGATCTTCTTTTAGGCGTGCGCGGGCTCGCACGCGAGATTCTCAGCGGCGCCGGTGAAGCCGGACTGCCGCAGATGGCGATGCAATTTTTCGAGACAGCAGAAGAAGCTGCCCTGTGGTTGTTTGACAATTTGCGTCAGGGAGATCTGGTTTTGATCAAGGGATCGCGCGGTGTGAGGATGGATCTGATTGTGGCAAAGCTCAAGGAAAGATTCACGGAGGTCCCCGGGTAGATGCTCTACTACCTGCTCTACCATATTCTCAGGCCGGTTCACGAGAGCCTCTCGTGGCTGCGAGTCTTCGATTACGTCACTTTCCGCACAGCTTATGCCTCGATCACTGCGCTGCTCATCAGCCTGTTCTTCGGCTCGCGCATGATCGAATTGTTGCGCCAGTTTCAGATCGGTCAGCAGATTCGCGCCGAGGGCCCCATCTCGCATCAGACCAAGCGAGGGACGCCGACGATGGGCGGCGTGTTGATCATCATCTCTGTTGTCGGCTCGACGCTGCTGTGGGCCAAGCTCAGTGACTGGTATATCTGGATCGCGGTGTTCTCTATTCTGGCTTTCGGCGCGATCGGGTTTCTCGATGATTATAAGAAGGTCGCTCAGCAGCAATCGCTTGGGCTGACCGGCAGGCAGAAGATGGCATTGCAGGCTGGCGCCAGCCTGATCATCGCGCTTGTCCTTATCTATATCTCCGGCTACGACCCGATTCTGACGGTCCCTTTTATCAAAACATTTCGAGTAGAGATCTGGGGGCCGATCTATTTGATATTTATTGTTTTTGTCATCGTCGGCACCTCGAACGCAGTGAACTTGACCGACGGGCTGGACGGATTGGCGATTTCGATCACGTTTGTCACTGCATCGGCGCTCACTGCGTTCACCTTCTTCACCGGCGATTTTAACTGGGCCAGGCATCTGGGGCTGGTGCATGATCCGCAGGTATCGGAGCTGACGGTCTTTTGCGGGGCCCTGGCGGGGGCCAGCCTGGGATTTCTATGGTTCAATGCGCCTCCGGCAGAGGTCTTCATGGGAGATGTGGGGAGCCTCGCTATTGGCGGGACCATAGGCGCTGTGGCGGTGATGATCAAGCAGGAATTCCTCCTGCTAATGATAGCCGGGATGTTCGTCGTAGAGGCTCTCTCGGTGATGATGCAAGTGGCCTGCTTCAAGCTGACCGGCAAGCGCATCTTCAAGATGTCGCCGCTGCATCACCACTTTGAATTAATAGGCTGGAAGGAACCGAAAATAGTCTTCCGGTTTTTGATTCTGGCGGTGCTGTTCGCTCTGCTGAGCCTCTCGACGTTGAAGTTGAGGTAAAGAGTAATGCGTAGGCAAAGCGAAGGCGACACGAGGCGCTTCAAATCGGCCAGATGCAATTTCGGCGTGTAATGCGTAATACGAGCGAAGGCGACGCAACTCTCACGGATCGCAGATCACTAGTTGCAGATCGCGAGTTACGCATCACGCGCTGCGCATTACCTGCCGCTGGCCGCCAGCGGGCGGAGAGATGCCTTATTACGCATCACGCACTACGTTTTATGGAGATCAATGGCAAGAAAGTTTTAGTCGTCGGGCTGGCAAGGAGTGGGACTGCTGCCGCTCGCTTCCTGGTTGAGCGCGGCGCGCGCGTAGTAGCTAATGATGCCAAGACCGAAGACAGGCTCGCAAGCGAGGTTGCTGAGCTGCGCGCTCAGGGAATTGAAGTAGTGCTTGGCAGCCACCCGATTGAAATTTTCACCGATGTTGATTTGATCGTTGTCAGTCCAGGGGTCCCGATGGCAATTGAACCGCTCAAACGAGCGCGGGAATCCGGCATCAAGGTGATTAGCGAGATTGAGCTTGCATCATGGTTTTTGCGCGGCTCAATAGTTGGCATTACCGGCTCAAATGGCAAGACCACTACCACAACGCTTATATGGGAGTTATTGAAGGGGGCCGGTTTTGCCGTTCAGGTGGGCGGCAATATTGGCACGCCGCTCATCAGTTTAGTTGAATCTTCACGCGACGATGGCTTCGTTGTCGCGGAGTTGAGCAGTTTCCAGCTTGAAGGTATAGAGCGATTTCGCGCCAACGTTGCTGTAATAACAAACATCACGCCCGATCACATGGACCGCTACGATTCATTTGAGTCTTACGCCGGTGCAAAGCGCAGAATACTTTTGAATCAGCGGCCGGAAGATCTGGCGGTGCTTAACGCCGATGATGCGCTCACAAGGAAGATGGCCGGAGATACTCAGGCTCGAACGGTATTCTTCAGTCGTCGGCAAGAGCTTGACGACGGCATCTTTCTGCGAGGCGAGCAGGTCATCAGCCGTAGTGGGGGGAGCGAGCAGGTTCTGCTCTCTCTTAGTGATATTCAACTTCGCGGCGCGCACAACCTGGAGAATGTGATGGCTTCGCTTGCCGTCGGTTTGGGTTGCGGCGCGCCGGCGCAACAGATGCGGGAGACTGTCCGCAACTTTAAAGGCGTAGAACACCGACTGGAATGGGTAGCAGAAATTGACGGCGTCAATTTCTACAATGACTCAAAGGCGACCAACGTCGATGCCACGATCAAGGCGCTCGAAGCCTTTGAAGGTGGGGTGATCCTTATTCTCGGAGGCAAGGATAAGGATAGCGATTATTCGTTGCTCGCTCCGTTGGTCAGCGAGCGTGTCAAGCAACTGGTATTGATCGGAGCCGCCAGCGACAAGATTGCCGCTGCGCTTCGAGAAGTAAAACCGATAACCCGGTGCTCATCAATGTCAGAAGCCGTCAGGCGGTCATTTGAGCTAGCTTCAGGGGGGGACACAGTCCTGCTGGCGCCTGCTTGCGCGAGCTTCGATATGTTTGACAATTTTGAGCACCGGGGCCGAGTCTTCAAGGAAGAAGTGCTGAAGCTACATGCATCAAGAGCCTGAGTCAATAGACAGACTGCTCTTCGCCATAGTCATCGGGCTGGTGCTGTTCGGCGTCGTGATGGTCTACAGCGCATCGGCCCCGGTGGCCGAGCAGCTTAAGAACGACCGCAGCTATTTCCTGATTCGCCAATCAATCTGGGCGCTGGCTGGCATCAGCGCGATGTTGGTTGTGATGCACATTGACTATCGGCTCTATAAGAGGTCCGAGATCATGGTTCTGTTGCTTGTGCTGTGCCTGTCCTTGCTGGTAGTGGTGCTCTTCTTTCCGCCGATCAAGGGGGCGCGCCGCTGGATTCGCTATGGGCCATTCCAGTCTCAGCCGTCGGAGATGGCGAAGCTGGTCATGATCTTTTATCTGGCATTTTTGCTGGAGCGAAGGCAAGGCGTTATCAGGAGTTTCGGTCGCACATTCTTGCCTTGCGTGCTGATGTCGGGGCTGTTAATGGGGCTTGTGCTGGCAGAGCGGGACCTGGGCACGGTGATGATAATGGGGCTTGTGCTGTCAACGATGATCTATGTTGTCGGCGTCCCCTGGCGCTATCAATTCCTGTTGACGACTGCCGGTCTGGCCGCCACCTGCTATCAGCTCATCAGCGTCGATTACCGGATTGATAGAATAATGACTTTTTTGGCTCCCTGGCGCGATCCCACCGGCAAAGGCTTCCAGCCGATACAGTCGATGATTGCGATCGGCAGCGGCGGCATATCGGGTCTGGGTTTTACCGAAGGCAAGCAGAAACTGCTCTTCTTGCCGATGCCCCATACCGACTTCATCTTCTCTGTGATTGGCGAAGAGTTAGGGCTGATTGGCGGGGCCACTCTGGTGCTGGTGTTTGGGTTGCTGTTCTGGCGCGGGCTGCGCGCATCGTTGAGGGCCCCTGATATGTTTGGGAAGCTCCTCGGCCTGGGAATATCGGTGATGATTGTCACCCAGGCGCTGCTCAATATCAGCGTCGCCGTGAGCCTCATGCCGACAAAGGGGATTACCCTGCCGTTTGTCAGCTATGGCGGTTCATCTCTGCTCTTCAGCCTGATCGGCGTTGGCATGTTGCTTAATATTTCGCGTTATTCACATATAGATTCGAGGCTCAGAGCTTGAGGAATTTTTGAGTCTTGAGTCTTGGGTCCTGAGTTTTGAGCCTTAAAGTAATAATTGCCGGTGGGGGCACCGGCGGCCATATTTATCCTGGGATAGCAATTGCGCGCGAGTTTCAGCGAAGGGAGCCGGGCGCAGAGATACTCTTCGTCGGAACGGCGCGCGGACTGGAATCGCGCATAGTGCCCCGCGAGGGCTTTCGTCTTGAGCTAATAAGAGTTGCCGGGCTTAAAAATGTTAGTCTGGCCAGGAAGATCGGGGCTTTAGCGATGCTGCCCGGGAGCTTCCTCGATGCCAGGAGGCTGCTGAAGAGTTTCAATCCCGACATAGTTATCGGGGTTGGCGGCTATTCGTCGGGGCCGGTGCTGCTGGTAGCGGCGCTTATGGGATGGCCCACGATGGTGATTGAACCGAACGCGCTGCCCGGATTTACCAATCGCGTGCTGGCCCGTTTCATTGACGCTGCGGCAGTGACGTTCGGCGAGGCGGTTGCCTATTTTCGCGGCAAAGCGATTGTCACCGGCAACCCTGTTCGCTCCGACTTTGCCCGTCTTCCCAGGAAAGAGCGAGGGGCAAAGTTGCATGTTCTCGTCTTCGGCGGAAGCCAGGGGGCACATGCGATAAATGTTGCTGTGTGTGAATCGCTGAGCGTTTTGAAAGAGCACAAAGAGAAGCTGAGCTTCACACACCAGACGGGAGAGAATGACTTCCAGATGGTGAGCAACGCCTACAAACAGGCGGAAATAGAGGCCGATGTGAGACCGTACATTCACAATATGGTCGAAGAGTTCAGTCGCGCCGATCTGCTCGTCTGCCGCGCCGGGGCTACCACTGCTGCCGAGGTCGCAGCAGCAGGCAAGGCAGCTATTATGATCCCGTTCCCTTTTGCCGCAGATGATCATCAGCGCAAGAATGCTGAAGCGATGCAGCGCGCCGGCGCAGCGCGGATGATCTTGCAAAAAGATTTGACCGGCGACCGGCTGGCGCAGGAGATCCTGCGCCTGGCCAATAACACAGAGCTTATCGATGCAATGGAAGCGGCCAGCAGAAAACTGGCGCGCAGCGATTCAGCCGAGCGCGCGGTGGACCTGGCGATGAGGGTGATCGATCTAAAAATGCGTAATGCGTGATGCGTAAAATGCGATGGGTGGCGCGTAAAATCTCATACGAATGAATAATGAAGTGATGCCTAAAGTGCGATGCGAATGAGCGATGAACGATGGACGAAAAATTGAGATTGACCGACTCTCCTTACGCATTGCGGATTACCCATTGCGTATTATTTTCCAGACGGTGAATTAAGTGAGTAGTAACAGCTCTTTGAACAGACAACAGACAGCACCGGGGGGTCGCAGAGGGAGACAACTTGGCAAGACCAGGCATATCCATTTCGTCGGCATCGGCGGAATCGGTATGAGCGGAATTGCCGAGGTGTTGCTCAATCTGGGCGGTTACGTGGTCTCAGGCTCAGACCTGAAGTTATCTCCGGTCACACAGCATCTGGAGGAGCTGGGAGCGCGCATCTACGAAGGCCACGCGGCTGAAAATGTTCGTGGCGCCGATGTGGTTGTGATCTCGTCTGCTGTCAGACAGGACAACCCCGAAGTTGTAATGGCGCAGCAGATGCAGATTCCGGTCATCCCCCGCGCCGAGATGCTTGCCGAATTGATGCGGCTCAAATACGGCATCGCCGTAGCAGGAGCGCACGGCAAGACAACAACTACTTCGATGATAGCGACGGTGATGAGCCACGCCGGTTTCGATCCGACAATTGTAGTTGGCGGCAAGCTCAATACTCTCGGCAGCAACGCCAAGCTGGGCAGCGGCGATTATATGGTTGCCGAAGCGGACGAAAGCGATGGCTCGTTCCTTATGTTGTCGCCGATTATCGCCGTTGTGACCAATATCGATCGCGAGCACCTGGACTATTTCAGTGGGGACCTGGAGCAGATCTGCGATTGCTTTGCTCGCTTCGTCAATCGGGTCCCCTTTTACGGAACAGCAGTGCTCGGACTGGACGATCCCAACGTTCAGTCGATCATTCCCAGGGTGACGCGGCGAATAATGACATTCGGAATGAATGCTCAGGCTGATGTCACTACCTGGAACCCGGTGTTCAATACCTCCTTCGGCTCAGAGTTCGATGTCCGCTATCGCGGGCAGGAACTGGGGCGGATGCGATTGCTCGTGCCCGGGATGCACAATGTTTATAACGCGCTTGCGACCGTCGCCGTCGGTATAGACCTGGATGTTGAATTCAAAGTGATAGCCGAAGCGCTTGACGATTTTCGCGGCGCCGATAGGAGGTTTCAGATCAAAGGCGAAAAGCGCGGAATTATTGTAGTAGATGATTACGGCCATCATCCGACGGAGATTCGCGCTACGCTGAGCGCAGCCAAAACCAGCGGGCGGAGAGTCGTTGTGCTATTTCAACCTCACCGCTACACCCGCACGGCTTTCTTGAGAGATGAGTTTGCTCGCTCGTTTTATAGCGCAGATGTTGTCTTGCTGATCGACATATACGCGGCGAGTGAGGACCCTATTGAAGGAGTCTCATCAGAATCGCTGGCCGAGGCGATCAAGAGTTTTGGCCATAAGAATGTCAGTTACATCGGCGGGCTTGAGGGGGCGGCTGAGCGATTAAAAGAAGTAGCACAGTCGGGCGATCTGGTGATCACGCTTGGCGCAGGCAATGTATGGCGCGCGGGAGAAGAGTTATTGGGTTTACTGTGAATGCTGTGAATGCTAGGCCGAAACTGAGTCTCCATGCGACTGAAGTCGATGGTATCTGTCTGAAAATCTTTCTCGTTGGCGCATGCGGGGGTGACACCCATGAAAAAGTCAGCTACCGGGGGTTAATAGAGAGTGGCTACCAGAGGACAGATAGTTACAACCGGATCGAGACGCGCAGCAAGCGGGCGCGAAGGCACAGTTGTCGCTGCGCGGCCCAGGCGGGGGCGCGCCGAAGCGCGTTCTGTTAGGGTCCCCTTCATTTTGATCCTGAAGATCGGGCTTCTCTTGCTGTGCGCTGCGGCTGCGCTGTGGGGGTACAACGTTCTCTCTTCATCCTTCTTCTTGCTGCGCAACGTTGAAGTAAGCGGCAACCATCGTCTCTCCAAAGAAGAATTGACGCGAATAATCAAGCATAGCAGCAAGCCGGGCCTGCTCTCGCTCGACCTCGATCGTTTGGCCCGCGAGCTGGAGAGCATCCCTGCGATCAAACAAGCTAACATCACTCGCGTCTTGCCCGATACGCTGCGAGTAGAAGTTATCGAGCGTGAGCCGGTCGCCCTGGTCCGCCAGCAAGATGGCTCCATTATGTGGATGTCAGAAGATGGCATCACGCTGGGAGAGCTTGAGAGCATTCGCTCATCCAGGATTCCGCCGATACTGACCGGCCTCACTGAAGGCGATAAATCAGACGTTGCGCAGGAGGACAACAGAGAGAGAATAATGCTCTACCAGCGCATAATCAGAGAGCTTGATGAAGGGGAGCCACAGCTATCAAAGCTCATAGATGAAGTCGATCTGCGCTATCCCAGGAGGGTCCGCTTTCAATTGCTGGATAGTCGCATCCAGATTGACATCGGCGATAGGGACTTTCGCCAGCGGTTCCAATCGGTGCTTGAAATGATCAATGCGGCCAGGCGCGGAGAGGCGGCGGCGCTCAGCAAGTATCACATACCCAATGTGAGCCAGTTGATCTCCAATGCCGATCGCATCAGTCATATCAGCTTTATGCGCCAGGACCGTGTTTCCATAGCATTCGCGGCTCCGCCCAAACAAGTGGCGGCGCCATCTACAAAAAAAGCGACGGGGGGAAATAAGTAGAGATGGCGAAACAGGATCCTTACATCGTGGGAATAGACATAGGCACTTCCAAAGTTTGCGCAATCATCGCTGAAGCCGACGCAGAAGGCTTCATTGAAGTCATAGGCGTTGGCAGCGCCGAATCCAAAGGTGTGCGCAAAGGAGCCGTTGTCAATCTCGATGCTACCACGCAGGCAGTGCGACATGCGGTTGAGGAAGCGGAATCGCTCTCCGGCCTGGCCGTCAATGCCGCTTTCGTCGGACTGGGCGGAGCCAATATCAAAGGGTATAACAGTCGCGGCGTGGTTGCCATTTCCAGCCGCAATCGCGAAATCTCCGAGGCCGATAAGCAGCGAGTTATAGATCAAGCGCGGGCAGTGAGCATACCTCCTGACCGCGAGATTATAGAGGTTCTGCCGCAAGAGTACACAGTAGATGATCAAGACGGCATCGGCGATCCGGTCGGGATGCTGGGAATGCGATTATCAGTGGATGTGCACATTGTGACATCGCCTATCACTGCCAGGCAGAACGTGATTACCAGCATCACCCGGTCGGGCCTGTTGGTGCTCGACACCGTGCTTGCTCCGATGGCGGCAGCCGAAGCTACGCTTAGCGATGATGAGAAAGAGTTCGGCGTGGCGCTGATTGACATCGGCGGCGAGACAACCAGCCTGGCTATCTTTCATCGGGGCACGATACGCCACACGGCTGTCTTTCCTCTGGGGGGCAGCCATCTGACAAATGACATTGCCGTAGGGCTGAGGACCCCCTTCCCCGAAGCAGAGCGAATCAAGCGCGAGTATGGATGCGCCATCAGCAACCGCGCAGTTGATCTTCAGCGCGGGAATGGGGGCCTTGTCGAGGTGCCGAGCGTTGGCGGCAGAGCGCCGAGGACGCTTTCACGAGAGATCCTGTGCGATATTTTGCAGCCGCGAGCCGAAGAGATCCTCTCTCTTGTGCATAACGAGATTGTTCGCGCCGGCTACGAGCGACAGTTATGCAGCGGAGTTGTGCTCACCGGCGGCGGGGCAATGATGGATGGAATGGCCGAGGTGACCGAGCAGATACTGGATCTGCCCGTGCGCTACGGAATACCGGAAGGCGTAGGCGGGTTGACCGAGCGCATCAGCGCGCCCGCTTTCGCCACTGCCGTCGGGTTGGTGCTCTACGGCTATCGCAAAAAGATGAGCGCCAATCGGGCGCCCGCGAGGCAGCAAGCAGGCGCGCTGGCTCGCGCCGCATCGAGAATCAAGGGCTGGCTGGGAAATTTCTTTTAAGTTGCTGCGACTGCCGCCTTCAGGCGGGCTCCCTCTTTAGTTTCGTCCGAGAAGCGCCGATTCAAGGCGGCGGTCAGAGCAACGGGGCGGATAAAAATTTTTTCGCGGGATTGCAAGTTTCTTGGTGATTTTTTTCCTCTCTTGTAGTAAAAGGGACTTGCAATTTTCAAATAATAGTAGAGAATTTATCCAACATCTTGGGTATTCTATGAAACAAGAGGCTAGATGTAGACATAGCGCTCTTCATGCTTTCAGGAGGCTTCGATAATGGCAGAAGGCCGTAGTCCGGAGAGTAATTTGAGTATTACATTCGTGGATAATCCGCCGATCACCGGCGCTAACATAAAAGTCATCGGCGTAGGTGGAGGCGGAAGCAATGCTGTCAATCGCATGATTGACGCGCGGATAGAAGGTGTAGAGTTTCTGGTTGCCAACACCGATCTACAGGCATTGAAGCTATCGCGGGCGCCGATAAAGCTGCAAATCGGCGGCAAATTAACCAAGGGGCTTGGCGCTGGCGGAAATCCTGAGATCGGGCGACAATCAGCGCTTGAAGACACAGAAAAGATCATTGAAGCGCTCGAAGGCGCGGATATGGTCTTCATCACTACCGGCCTCGGTGGGGGCACGGGCACAGGCGCAGCGCCGATAGTTGCCAGCCTGGCAACAGAGCTTGGGGCGCTTACAGTCGCCGTCGTTACCAAGCCATTCCACTTTGAAGGCCGCAAGCGAATGAAGCAGGCTGAACAGGGATTGCAAGAGCTGAAGGAGTGCGTCGATACGGTCATCACCATCCCTAACGAGCGCCTCCTCCACACAGTAGAAAAGACGACATCGCTCGCCGACGCCTTCAAGATAGCCGATGACATTTTGCGCCAGGCGGTGCAGGGCATATCCGATCTTATTACCGTGCCGGGGCTGATCAATCTCGACTTCGCCGATGTGAAGGCGATCATGCAGGGCATGGGAATGGCGCTGATGGGCACGGGCTATGCGACGGGCGAGAACCGCGCGCTGGAATCTACCCAGCGGGCCATCTCCAGCCCGCTGCTGGAAGAGGCGTCAATCGAAGGAGCAAAAGGCGTTCTGGTCAATATCACAGGCGGAACCGATCTGACTCTGTTTGAAGTCAATGAGGCCAATCGAATCATCTGCGAAGCTGCCGACGAGGAAGCCAACATTATCTTCGGCGCAGTGCTCGATCCTACGATGCAGAACGAGATGAAGATCACGGTCATTGCCACAGGGTTTGACAGAGCGTCTTCAATGGCCGAACCGGCTAGTCAATCTGTGAATCTGCGCAGTTTTCCGCCGCGCGCAGCCGCGCCGCCGATTATTAAGCCGCCTCAACCGGAGGGGCCCTCCGGAACCGGCGGGCAGACGAAATCGGATGACTTGAGCGTCCCGGCATTCATTCGTAAGAAAGCTGACTGAAGTTCTGGACATAGCCTCCTTTTGGTGGAAGACTCATAACCAGTCGTTGTCCGGCAACGGACAATCGGCTGGTTTTATTTTTGCTGAAACACTTCGCAAAATAGGCTTGCACAACGCGCCGCATGCGGTATTCGACGCCAATCACAAATTGGCGCTGCTATGCGCCTTCTAATATCCGGGCCCCCTCAAGCACGCGCGCCAAGCTTGCAGACCGATAATTCGTTGCTTCGTATCATTGTGCCTGCTGTTCTTTAACGCCTAGCCTGTCAGCCAGCTCTTTTTGAGTCAGACCCGATGCTATGCGCGCGCGGACAATGCAACGCGCCAGGTTCAGTTGAACTGCGCCGACCGGCGGCTATAAATCGTTTGCATTTTAGGCAATTCCTGTTACAAAATCAGTGACTGCAATCGCAGATCAATGTGGCGTCGAGCCATGACAAATCCTCGGTGAAAGGCGGATACGATTGACACCAGGAAAAACCTTCTGTGTATTGCTCATCCTTATGTTCTGCGCTAACGCGCTGGCGCAATCTCAAACTCCATCATCGGGGAGCGAATCATCCCGTCCTGTATCAACCGAGCTTGATGCCCGTGTGCGAGCCGAGATCGCGCAGTTCAAAGGCAAAGTGAGTCTGTTTGCCAAGAACCTCGATACCGGCGCAAGCTATGGGTTTGGCGCCGACGAGCGTGTGCGCACAGCCAGCACCATCAAAGTCGCAATTATGGTGGAAGCTTTCGCCCGCGTTGCCGAAGGGCGAGCCCGATGGAGCGATGAGCTTGTGCTGACCGATGCCAAGAAGGTGTCAGGCTCAGGCGTGATGCGAGAGATGTCCGATGGGCTGCGCATCACTTTGCGCGATGCCGTGAACCTAATGATAGTAGTCAGCGACAACACGGCGACAAACCTGGCGCTCGATCTGCTCACAACCGATGCGGTGAATGAGCGGATGGAGCGACTGGGGTTAAAGCAGACGCGGGTCCTAAGGAAAGTAGGCGGCGGCGGAGTGAGCCGGGCCGGTGAAGATCCGGCCAATAAACCGTTCGGCCTCGGCATCACTACTCCGCGCGAGATGGTTGCGCTGCTTGAAAAGCTCCATCGCGGCGAAGTCGTCAGTCCTGCCGCCTCAAAAGAGATGATAGAGCTTCTGAAACGCCAGCAGGACCGCACCGGCATAGGTCGCACGCTGCGCGGCATCCCGATAGCTAACAAGCCCGGCGCGCTTGATCGTTTGCGCAGCGATGTCGGCATCATCTATTCCAGACAGGGCCCCATTGCAATGGCTATCACCTGCGATGATATTGCAGAGATAGAGTGGACAGTCGAAAACCCCGGCTATCTGTTGATGTCTCGACTGTCTTTGATTCTGATTGATGGACTGGGCAGCCGTTGAAACTCTTGCGAGCCGCATAGAAGGGGCCCCAAGGCGTCATTGACAGGGTTCGACGCCGGAGTTAAACTCCGGCTCATAATTCACAATCAAGCAATAAGAAGGAGGCGTTATGGAGCTATCTCGGCGCGACCTGCTCAAACAGGGGATGGGCGCGGCGGCGCTTTGCTCCGGTAGTATCGCTCAACCGGCGCAAACTGCCCCTTCCCAGCAGCGTATTCGCATAGGGGTATCCACCTACTCTTACTGGCACTTCACCAGGGAAAAGTATCCGATAGAAAAAGTCATCGAGAATGCTGCCCGCCTGGGCTTCGATGGAGTGGAGATTCTTCATCGCCAGATGGAGAATGAGTCAAAGGAATATATCAATAAGCTCAAGCGGATGGCATTCGCTAATGGACTGGATCTGTTCTTCCTCGCCATTCATCAGAGCTTCGTCCATCCCGATAAAGCCAGGCGCCAGCAGAATATCGACCATACTAAACGCTGCATCGATTTAGCCGTGCAACTGGGGATTCCCGCCATCAGGTTGAACTCAGGCAGTTGGGGCACCAGCGGCGGGATCAGGAAGCTGGTCGAATCGGGAGGCAACGAGCCCCCACTCCCAGGCTACACCAATGACGATGCGTTCAAGTGGTGTATCGATGCAATCGGCGAATGCATTCCCCATGCAGAGCAAGCCGGCGTTGTAATGGCGCTGGAGAACCACTGGGGGCTTACGACTCAAGTCGAGGGGCTGCTGAGGATTTACAGAGCGTTCGATTCGCCGTGGCTGGGATTGAATCTGGACACGGGGAACTTTGTCGGGGACCCATATCCGCAAATTGAGCGGCTGGCCCCCTATGCCATAATTGTGCAGGCCAAGACCTACTACGGCGGAGGCGTCTATTACACGCTGGATCTAGATTACAAGCGAATTGCCAGGATCCTTCGAGCGGCGAATTTCAAAGGCTATGTTTCGCTGGAGATGGAGGGCCTGGAGCCGGCAGAGACAGCCATCCCCAAGAGCTTGAAGCTGCTGCGGGATGCGTTTGCAGTTTGAATCCCGGCGTTTTCTACCTGCTCATAGTGGCCACAGAAAAGCCACGGAGATCGCGGAGCAAAGACTGATGAAAAGAGCAACTGAACGGCCCCGGATGGGCGATTTGTCTATATCAGGCAGGCGAATGAAATCGCTCCTATAGATCTTAAGAAAAAGATTACAGCAGGTTCGGGCGGTTTTGAGGGCCCAAATACTTCGGGCGTGCAACGCCCTCAAAACCGCCCGAAGTTCTTGCGCCCTCAAAACAGTTCAAAAATAAAATTGTTTTGCGGGCGAATTCCTTGAGGTTGACATTGCCGGAGAACCTCATCCTCAAAACAGTTAAAAGATAAAATTGTTTTGCGGGCGCTTGCGCCCGAACTGGAAAACATTTTTCTTAAGAGCTATAGCTCCGTAGGAGCGATCTGTTTATAGAGATGCCCTGGCTGAGTAGTTGCCGAAAAAACGAAGCCCGGCCTTCTCGGTTCCCCTGCGGCTGTGGTGGCTTTCATTTTCAATTCAATAGAAGGCCATGCTGGCATAAGTGACCGCTGAGCGAGTGGGTTCCTCGCTCCATTGATCGTATTTGAGAAGCTTGCCCTCGCTTGCTTCAATTGTTTTAAGTAGCATGTAAGTCGGGGGGAAACCGCATATCTTCCTCTGGTCCCCCTCTCTTTGAATGAAGTTGAAGAAGCCCGCCGCATCAATTCGCTCTACGTATCGGAGCATTTGCAGATCCTCTTCGCCTACTCGCCGGAGAACTGCCTGAGCCGGGAATGGGTCCCCAAACTTCAATCCGACGTGAGCCAGGTCGCCGCCAACTATGAAACAGACCTTCTTGCCTGAAGATTTGATCGTCTCATTCAATGCTCGAATAAAATCCTTCACCACCGGCGCCGAGTCGGGCTGAGTGTTTGTTCGCACAAACTCATGAAATGAAGAGCAGAGAATCGGGACAATCTCTATATCTCTCTTGCCGCCCAGCAAGTGTTGAAGGAAGATGACCTGAAATTCGATTGAATGCTCGATGCGATGCCCTATATCATCTATCGGCGCACCGTTGCAGTAGCGTCGTTCCAGTTCATCAACAAAATCCTTATCGGTTCTCATCAATCCGAGTGGGGTCTCGAAGTCCTTCCTCGTCGGCGTGAGCAGACTGTTGCACTGCGCATGCGCAGTGCCGAAGATGATGAAGAGATCGGCGTCAGAAGATTCAACCAGCTCTTTGTAGGCCCAGCTATAACAGCTTCCGCCTACGCGAAGATCGATGTGTGGAGAGATGATGCCTTTGACCGTTTTGCCCGACGAACTATTTTCCGATGGGGGCCCGGAACCTTCGGGCGGAGAGAAGAAGCCATCAAGCTGCCGGCGCAGCATCTCCGGGTCTGACCAGTAGCTGCGGCCTGCGTGGGCCGAGCGGCGGACAGGCGAGTTCCTGAACCCTCCTTCTATCTGGTCGCGCACTTGATTGAACCGGTCGCTATCGAGGAGCAAATGCTCGTCCATCTCATCGACTATCTTCTGGATAATCTCTTTGTAGACCAGCTCGCCATAGCTGCGCATCAGCGCCAGTTGAATATCTTCGATGGAATGCTCTCCATCGAGCATTCGTATAATCTCCAGAAGCTCGACAGGCACAAAGACCATGCCGCTATTGAATCCCAGCGGATCGCGGAAGCAGATCATCGAGCGCCCGGAAACATCTGCGGGAAAGGCTTCAAGATTGTGTCTCAGTCTTGGGAATACCATAGCTGTCGGAGGAACGAATTAAGCTTGCACCTTGCCAGCGCCAATTGTCTGTTCTATATCTTCGGGGGTGATGATGCGCAGTTGCGGTTCTTCCTGAAGGACGCGCGTGCCCGGCGGCACCGAGTGAATCAACCAGACGTTGCCGCCGATGACGCTTCCCTGCCCTATGACTGTATCGCCTCCAAGTATTGTGGCTCCGGCATAAATGACCACATCATCTTCGATTGTCGGATGGCGCTTGCGCCCGCGAATTATCCTGCCTCGTGAATCTTTCGGGAATGAGAGCGCGCCAAGTGTGACCCCTTGATAGAGTTTGACGTTGTTGCCTATATCGGTTGTCTCGCCGATAACCACGCCGGTTCCGTGGTCGATGAAGAAGCTCTCGCCTATGCGCGCTCCCGGATGAATGTCGATGCCGGTTCTGGAGTGAGCATATTCTGTCATTATGCGAGGCAGCAGCGGCACATCCAATCGGCGCAGTTCATGAGCTATGCGATAGACCGTGATTGCGTAGACGCCGGGATAGCTGAAGATAATCTCATCAATGCATTTGGCTGCCGGATCGCCATCGTAAGCTGCCTGAACGTCTTTAGCCAGGCGGCAGCGCAGATCGGGAATGCTTTCGATGAATGCAATAGCGCACTCGTCTGCCGTGCGCTCGGATGGGATGCAATCATCCTCGCCGAGCAATCGGCCATGCCGCAGGCTCTTGAATATCTGATCCCGCAGATTCTCATAGAGCCATTCGATGCGCTCCTGGACCCGCGCAGTAATGGCCTGGGAAGTGGGTATGCCATTGGTGTTGAAATAGCCGGGATAGATGATTTCCTGCAACGCTTCGATAATGTTTATGACTACCTCTCGCGACGGCAGAGCGCTGCGGTCAAGGTGATGGATTTTAGGGGTGACATTGCCGTAAGTGGCAACGATCTCTTCGCTGATCCTTTCCAGCCGCTTTTTCATTTCGGTACTCCTGACAACCGTATCTCGATACTGAATTGACATTATAGGTTCAGCCAGGTGGAAAGACAATACAGGTGACAGGAATTGACATTTCGTGATATAAGTAAGCTGGCAATCATATCTAAACGTCTGTTGGAGACCGATGGCCGCTTCTGCTTTCGCCGCTGCGATAGACAATTTGATCAAACCCGCATTTGAGTCCTATCAGGAGACTCTACGGCAATCGAATCGGCAGAGCGTCTGTCGCTACGGAGCCAATCAAGCATTGCTGAAGATTCTGGATGGAGGGGCCTTGACTATCAATTATGATGAAGATCGCCGCCTCATCCGCACCCTTCACGAGCGCGCGGGCGGTTGCTGCGGCCAATCCGAGGTGATTGAAGTTATCGCTTCAGACAGATTGACTCCTGAGAAGATCCGCAACTGGTTAAGCGAACTATATTGAAAGTCGGAATGCTCGACGCCGACAAATTCTCTCACTCTATCTTGATCTTGCCGCCATGCCCATTTCCCGTTGAATAGTGATGGATCCGCGCTCGATGCTCGTATATTCCCACCAACTTCTTGAGAATCCGGTTGAGCTGCGAGAGGCGCTCAAGCGTTGAGGTGAGTTCAAGGAGAGACTGTTTGAGGCTGTTTTCAATCGGCATCACAGAGGCGATCAGGAAAGATATCTCTTGCGGATCTCCGGTAACTTCGCTCTGCTGGCTGAGAGAATCGCTGAGGGTCCTGGCTGCCTGGAGGATTCTGTTGAAGAGTTTCTTGGCTTTCTCTGAACCGCTTTCGAGAGCCGCAATATCAGTTTCGATCTCATCAGAAAATAGTTCGACATTTGCTATCAGGTAAGGCTCGTATTCGATGAACTCGAGGATGCGGAACCGCGATACCCCGGTGGTGAGTATATTCATCTTCCCCTCTTCCAGGGGCACAACCAGGCCAATCTCGGCTATGCAGCCTATGCTTCCCGGCGGCGGGTGAGACTCGATCTCGCCGGGAGGCTCGTGAAGAACGACGCCGAACTGCTTATCACCGTCGAGGCAATTGTGGATCATGAGTTTGTATCGCTCTTCGAAGATATGCAGCGGCAGCAGCGCGCCGGGGAAGAGCACTACCGGCAAGGGGAAGAGCGGCAGCTCGCGTCTGTTCTCTGGTTCTGAATTTGTCATTAGTTATTTGTCCTGTGTCGTTCGTCCTCAGTTAATTATTAGCCGTCAAGTGGCCGTTGGCAATGAATAATAGACTAATGATCGGGAACCATAACTAAAATCTCATTCGCCAACCTTGAGCACGGCAAGGAAAGCTTCCTGGGGAATATCGACTCTGCCTACCTTCTTCATTCGTTTCTTGCCCTCTTTCTGCTTCTCCAGCAATTTGCGCTTTCTCGTAATATCCCCACCATAGCACTTGGCAAGCACGTTTTTGCCTATCGGTTTGACCGTCTCTCTGGCAATTATCTTATTGCCGATAGCAGCTTGAATGGCGACTTCAAAGAGCTGTCGCGGGATGAGCTGGCGCATCTTCTCTACCAGAGCGCGGCCGCGGCTGTAAGCGTGATCGCGATGGACGATTATAGACAGGGCATCGACCGGCTCGCCGGCTACAAGTATATCCAGTTTCACCAGGCTCGACTCTTTGTAGCCCAGGAAATGGTAATCGAGCGATGCGTAACCGCGTGAGACGGATTTCAAGCGGTCGTAGAAATCGAGTACTATCTCATTGAGGGGCACATCGTAGGTGAGCAGCACCCGCGTGGTAGTCAAATACTCGAAGCTCACTTGCTGGCCGCGCTTCTCTTCCAGCAGTTTCAAGATCGGCCCGATGTACTCATCATTTGTCATGATCATCGCGCGCAGGATGGGCTCCTCGATCTTCTGGATGCGGCTGGCGTCGGGAAGCTTGGCCGGGCTGTCTATCTCAATCACTTCGCCCGCCGTAGTTGTCACGCGGTAGCGCACACTGGGAGCGGTAGTGATAAGCTCAAGGCCGAATTCGCGTTCCAGCCGCTCCTGGACTATTTCCATGTGAAGCAATCCCAGGAAGCCGCATCTGAAGCCGAAGCCGAGCGCCTCGGATGTTTCACCTTCATAGAAGAGAGATGAATCATTGAGCCGCAGCTTCTCTATTGCGTCGCGCAGCTCTTCGTACTGAGTATTATCCACCGGATAGAGACCGGCGAAGACCATCGGCTTGATCTCTTGAAAACCGGGAAAAGGAACGGCTGTCGGGCGCGTAGCTTCGGCGACGGTATCGCCGATCTGCACATCGGCGACCGTCTTGATATTAGAGATGATGAAGCCGACTTCGCCGACGCTCAACGAGTCAATTTCGCGCGATTTAGGAGTGAGAACGCCCAGGCCATCGACCTGGTACTCGCGTCCTGTCGCCATAAAGCGGATCTTCATTCCCGGCCTGATTGTCCCGTCGATGACTCGGATCATGGAGATGACGCCGCGATAAGTATCGAACCAGGAATCGAAGATCAATGCTTTCAAAGGGGCCTCCGGATCGCCATTAGGCGGGGGCACCTCGCGGACAATGGCTTCGAGTATCTCTTCTGTGCCGATGCCCATCTTGGCGCTGGCGAGAATGGCATTATGCGTCTCCAGTCCAATGACCTGCTCTATTTGCTCCAGGACGCGCTCAGGCTCGGCGCCCGGCAGGTCTATTTTGTTGATTACCGGGATGAGGTGAAGGTTATGATCGAGCGCCAGATAGGTGTTTGCCAGCGTCTGCGCCTCAACTCCCTGGGAAGCATCGACGACCAGCAACGCGCCTTCGCAGGCTGAAAGCGAGCGCGAGACCTCATAAGAGAAGTCAACGTGGCCGGGAGTGTCAATTAAGTTCAGTATATAATCCTCGCCGCTTCTGGCTCTGTAGTGCAATCGCACAGCATGAGCCTTGATAGTGATACCGCGCTCGCGCTCAAGGTCCATTGCGTCCAGCACCTGTTCTGCCATCTCCCTTTGAGAGAGGGCCCCAGTGCGCTCGAGCAAGCGATCTGCGAGAGTGGATTTGCCGTGATCGATATGGGCGATGATGGAAAAGTTGCGGATCAGTTCAGGTCTCAATTCTTCAAATCCAGGATCCGAAATGTCACACGCTATCGCGGGCGAGCATAGCTGCGCCGATCATTCCCGCATTGGGGCCGAGGGCGGCGATAGCAAACTGGCAATTGCGGAATGATGGGCCGAAGGCGCGTTTGCGCGTCTCTTCTACGGTCGGCTTCAGTATCAGGTCTCCCGCCGCCATTACGCCGCCTCCCAGCACTACCATCTCTACGTTGAGCAGGTTGATCACTCCTGCCAGGGCTATGCCCAGAAACATCCCCGTCCGTTCGAGAATCAACTGCGCCAGCTCGTCGCCCTCCGCTGCTGCATCGGCAATATCCTCTGATGTGAGTACCCCCTGGCGCAGGCCGAGCTTGGAGAGGGAAGAGGTAGAATCGCGGAACAACCTTGTGCGGGTGCGGCGGACTATGCTGGGAGCAGAAGCTTTAGTTTCCAGGCAGCCGTGATTGCCGCAGGCGCATTCCAGCCCTTCCGGGTCGATTGTCATGTGGCCGAACTCGCCGGCAAAGCCGTTGCTGCCGCGCCATATCTTCCCGCCCAGTATAATCCCTGCGCCCACTCCGGTGCCTATGGTTACGTAGAAGATGTCTCGCCTGCCGCGAGCTGCTCCGCAGACAAACTCGCCGTATGCTGCCACATTAGCATCGTTGTCAAAGATAACAGGCAATCCGGTGGCCTTTGTTACTTCTGAGTACAGGTCGTAAGAGGAGACATCGGGCAAATTAGGCATGACCTCGACGCGATTGGTCTTGATATTTATCAGGCCGGGAAGACCGATACCGACGCCTCTAATATGGCCGCGCCCTTCTTCATTGCGTTGCACCTCGCGGATCGTTCCGATAAGCTGGTCGATGAGTCTACGTACATCTCGCACTTCTGTTGGCACGCGTTCTTGTGTTAAAATGCGTCCGTCAATGTCAACCAGAGCAACTTTAAGCGTTGTGCCGCCGAGGTCTACGCCGATGTACAAAGAGTCTTTTGACGGTATATTCATTATCTCTTCGGCACAGAAACCCTGGCCTTCGAGCCACAGGAAGAGCGCCGCCCCCCGATTTTGGAGTTACGAGCGGTTTAAAGACATGCTCAGGTCAAGTTCTTTTGAGCTGTCATCCGGTTTCCCGGATGATGTTTGTCTCTCTACTTGCCTGGATCAAGCAATATAACAGACGGCAGTAGGGCTGTCAAACCTGGGGGAAGTAGTATAAAATTTGCTGGTCTAACTCTTTGAGTGGTTCACTGGATGCAGGCGCAAGCTATTGGCCTGGTGGTTTGCTGCCCGCCGGTCGCTCGCCGGATATGATCTGTGAAGTTTGGATGTGGTTATCCGGCGAGCAGCAAGTGAACAGATATAGAGGATGGAAAATCTTATAAGAGAATACGGACTATTGGCCGTCTTTTTGGGCGCGATGATCGAAGGCGACATCACGCTCTTGCTGGCCGGAGTACTGGCTCGATACGGAATATTCAATCTCGAGCATGTTCTAATGACAGCCACGCTGGGCGGTTTCACCGGAGATATGGCCAGCTATACTATTGGCCGCTTCTTCAGAAAGAGAGCGCAATCTACCAGCCTCTATATTCGCAATCGGCCCAAGCTGGAACGATTGACCAAACGCTTCGGCGCCTTTGCCATCTTCGCAGTTAAATATATCTGGGGACTGCGCACGGCAAGCTCTATCTTCTGGGGGGTGACGCACCTGGGCGCGGGGCGCTTCAGTGGATTGACATTGCTCAGTTGCGCACTGTGGGTGATAGTGCTGAGCGGGCTCGGCTATTTCTTCACCGGCGGCGTTGAGATACTCATAGGTGAGGTCAAGCGAGTTGAAGCCAATGTCCTGGTAGTCGTCTTGATCGGTGTGGCGCTGATATTGATAGAGCGGTTCTGGCTGGCGCGGAAGTTTTATAATAAGAACAATGGAATTGCGCTCAATGGCGCATCCAACTCCACCCCCGATAATGGAGACTTGAAACAGGGAGAAGAAGATAGTGATCGTAGAAGCTTCAACGCCAACGCGGATTGACCTTGCAGGCGGCACCATTGATATTTGGCCTCTCTACCTTTTCCACGAAAATGCTCAAACGGTAAACTTCGCTATTGACCGGTATGCTACCTGCCGCATAGAGACAAGAGACGATGGGCGCATAGTGTTACAGTCGAGAGACAGAGGGATCAGAGTCGAAGCCTATTCGGTTGACGAGCTGTCGGGAGACGATGAGCTGGAGCTTCTCTCGAAGCTGGTCTACTTCTTCAAGCCACAATCGGGACTGACAATAACCGCCGATTGTATGGCTCCGGCGGGAGCGGGGCTGGGCGGCTCATCTGCGCTTAATATTGCCGTCTGCGGCGCATTCAACCGCATGCTGGGCGACAAATACGCGGATGAGCAGTTGCTTCATATCGCAGCCAATGTTGAGACTCAGGTCATCAAGGTGCCCGCAGGCATGCAGGATTATTACCCTCCGCTCTATGGCGGCGTAGCGAGCATTCATCTGAAGACAGAGCGGCTCGAACGGGAAGAGATTAGAGTAGATATTGATGAGCTGGAGAGTCGCGTAGTCCTCTGCTACACGGGCAAGCCGAGACATTCGGGGACCAATAACTGGGAGATATTCAAAAAACATATTGATGGCGATCGGGAGATATTCAAGCTATTTGATAATATCCGCGATACAGCCGCCAGGATGCGCGCTGCTCTGGTAGCAGGCGATTTTGATAATCTGGGAGCGATACTTGCCGAAGAGTGGGAGAACCGCAAGCGATTGTCTGCGACCGTCTCCACGCCCAGGATTGACGAGCTGATTGAAATAGCCAGGAGCAATGGCGCCGTGGGGGCAAAGGTATGCGGCGCCGGCGGCGGTGGATGCGTTACCTTCATTACCGAAAAAGGGAGGAAGGAAGAGGTGGAGAAGAGCTTGCTGCGTGCAGGCGCGGATGTGATCGAATTCAAGATTGATCGTGTTGGCTTGAGGGTTAGAGAGGTTGCCGGATTCTGATATAATAGGTGTCACTGCTATCTTGTAATGCTTATGAAAAGAGTGGCGAAGATGAAACGATCGGATCACTTTCTCAGCAATCTTCGATCCTTAATGATACTACTCCATCTGAACGCAAGTTGCTGCGCCGCTTTGTTTGTCATACTGCTTATTGCTCTTGCGGCAGTTGCGCAAGAGACTCGCCCGCGCCGTACTACAACCGCCGCTAACCCGGCCGATTCACCGGAAAGACAGGCGCGCGACAGGCAGATCGCCATTCAGTTTGCTCCGGTGCTCTATCAGGGGCTAGGGAGCCATCCGCGATCAGACTACGTGACTAACTTCGATTATGATGGAGACTGGAAGGGCGACAATAATTGGAAGAACGTAGACAACAAGAGATACCCGCTGCGCGCTTACGTCTACTTCTCAGTATCTGAAACCTCTACTCACTACTTTGTTCATTACGCCTTCTTTCACCCGCGCGATTATAAAGGGGGACTGGTAAAATCGACTCTGCTGGAGACCCTTTTAAGAGAGGGCATCAAACATGCCGGTGGAGATCCGACCGGCGGGCTGGCCGACGATGTTGCCCTCTCGCACGAGAACGATCTTGAAGGCTGTCTGGTGGTAGCTGAAAAGAGCGGCGAAGATCCTGCCGGGGCCACAGTTCAATTTGTCGAGACGCTGGCTCATAATCGTTATCTGAAGTATCGTCCGGCGGGCGCAGGCGAGACTATCCAGATGAAGGGCCAGCGCCCTTTACTCTTTATTGAGCCGAAAGGGCATGGCGTCTATGCCTACACTGGAGACGGCGCTCAACTGAAAGATTCGATCAACGGGACCCTGGTCTATTCTTATACCGGTCAAGCTGAGGATCCGGACGCGACCGATAGTCGGTCCGTTGGCTATGACCTGATACCTATCTACACCACTCTCTGGAAGAATGCCCAGTCGGGCGAGAATGATACCTATGGCGAATCCCTCGATTATAAGGTCTTCTCTGTGCTCATTCGCAATCTCAAGGGAGAGGATTCGACCGTTGAGAGGCAGATAGGCACGCTGGGTTCGGCATTTCGCGGCAGTGTTGGATTTAAGAATAAAGCGCGTCCGCCCTGGGCCTGGTTTGATCAGATGGAGAAGGACCGTCCGCGAGGCGAGTGGTTCTTCGATCCAGCGGCAGTTATTGCGCGCCACTTCAACTTGGGAAAGAGCTTTTCCAGTGCTTACATCTACAATCCGTATTTGAATGTCAGTTCTTATTAGTTGCGCCGTTTTCTCCCAGATTCAAAAGAGTTGCCCCGCTAGTGGCGCTAGAGAACAGCCCGGCCATCTTCCCTCCGTCGTTAGGCCCCCAGGAGATGTGTGATAGAATGTGGACATGGATAAATAAAATATGTCAACTTCCACTGAACCAGAGAGCCCATCGACGCCAACCGGCAAGATGAGATCTGTAATGGAGCGAAAAGGCAGACTTGAAGACCTTGATCGTTCTTTCGATATTGAATTCTGGCAACGACAAGGGGCGGATGCAATCTTTTCCGCTGCCTGGGAACTGATAGAGCTTTATCATCACCATCTAGGGCAAGACAACGATGCACTCAGACTTCAAAGAACTGTTGAGAACTTTCAACGACTACCAGATTAAATATCTTGTAGTCGGCGGCTATGCGGTAATGCAATATACAGAACCGCTCTCAAAAGAGGAAAAGGTCAAGAACGAAAGGCAATAGGCGGTAAAGCTTGAGGCTAATACTAACCTTCAAGTATTCACTATAGAAACTCCCAAAGCGCGAGAAAAAGTGCTAGACTCATGCTTGAACGCAAAATTGATTGATCTGCGTTCACCGTTTATCCTTAAATTTGTCGGGGCGTGCCTCCGGTCATGGGCAAATCATCTTCTAATAGAATAATCTATGCTTGCCAGTCTTGCGGCTATCAGTCTCGCAAATGGCTGGGCAAGTGCCCTGACTGTGGCGAGTGGAATAGCTTTGCCGAAGAGCGCGAAACATCTGTCGTGCTTGAGACGGCGCGCCTCCGGTTTAAACTTAACAGCGTTCAACCGAGACTCTATTGGCAGATCGAAAGCCAGGACGATTCACGCTACTCATCCGGCATTGAAGAGTTCGACCGGGTGCTGGGCGGCGGTGTCGTCCCCGGCAGCCTGGTGCTGATTGGCGGAGATCCGGGCGCGGGAAAGAGCACATTGCTGGCTCAGGTCTCTGAGAAATTGAGCAATACGCTGGGCAAAGTTCTTTATGTCAGCGGAGAAGAGTCCGAGCAACAGATCAAATTGCGCGGCGAGCGTCTCGGCATTAATCCTAAGCAACTTTATATCTTGCCTGAGACCTGTCTGGAGAAGGTCTTTGAAGAGATAGATAAACTCCAGCCGTCAGCGGTTGTTATTGACTCTATTCAAACCGTTTTTTCAATGAAACTTGAATCGGCTCCGGGAAGCATCTCTCAAGTGCGAGAGGTGGCGGGGCAGTTTCTCATACTGGCTAAGAATCGCAACATCCCGGTGTTCTTGATCGGGCATGTCAATAAGGAAGGGGCAATCGCGGGGCCAAAGGCGCTTGAGCATATTGTTGATACTGTGCTCTACTTTGAAGGCGAACGCCATCATAATCACCGCATAATCCGCGCGATCAAGAACCGCTTCGGCGCAGCCAATGAGCTTGGCATATTCGAGATGACGGGCCAGGGCCTGATTCCCGTCAAGAATCCTTCAATGCTGTTTCTCAGCGAGCGCCCGAAAGGGGCCTCCGGCTCGGTGGTGATGGCTTGCATGGAGGGCACACGGCCAATTATGGTCGAGCTTCAGGCGCTGGTCAGCTCGAGCAAGTATGGCACCGGTCGCCGCCAGGCATCGGGCATCGACCCCAATCGTGTGGCGCTCCTGATGGCTATGCTGGAGAAGAGAGTCGGCATGCATCTTCTGGGAGATGATGTCTTCATCAACATTGCCGGCGGCATCACCATCGACGAGCCGGCTGCCGATCTCGGCATAGTGGCAGCCATTGCATCAAGCTTCAAGAATATACCGCTTGACGCCGAGACCGCCGTCTTCGGCGAAGTGGGCCTGGCAGGCGAAGTGCGCGGCACTTCTCAGCCATCTATCCGCGTGCGCGAGGCCGCTGCTATGGGCTTCAGACGGTGTATTCTCCCCCACAGCAATATCAACGGAATAGAATCAGCCGGTGGAATTGAAGTCATTGGAGTGCGCTCAGTAATCGATGCTTTCGATGCTCTCTTTTGAGGGGGCACAGCCTGCATTCGCGAATTTTTTACTTAATTTATTTTTCAACCGCTAGGATGTGGTAAAATCCTGGCAATTAATTTTTCGTTTAGTTAAGGACTAGGGGGTTAATATGCGCGCAGACATATTTATGATTCGTGCAGTCTTCACCTTAGCCCTCACCTGTTCTGGATACTGGCTCAGACCGATTCCAAATCAAGATCCTTGGATATCGGCAGTTGCTGCAGCAGTAATCGCTCTCGCTATAATTCTTTTCGAGACTCGCATCAGGCGGGCCTCGCTCAAGACGCTTATTGGAGCAGCCATCGGTTCTATTATAGGTATTATTGGCGCTGCTTTAATAGGGTTTCTCCTCACCGTCTCTGCCCAGGGCGCCATCGACTCGCAATTGCGCCTGTTCATCACGCTGGCTCTGACTCTGTTTATGGCTTATGTTGGGCTTATGATAGGAGCAGTCAAGGGGGACTACATCGATCTATCTGCTCTGGGCGGGATACTGAGTGCCGAGAGGGGCCCCAGGAACCAGCACATGATACTGGACACCAGCGTTATCATTGATGGTCGGGTAGCCGATATTGCTGAAACTGGCTTTCTGTCAGGCACACTTATAATTCCGCAATTCGTCCTGCGCGAGCTTCAGCAGGTGGCTGACTCGGCAGATGCCACAAAGCGCAATCGGGGGCGGCGAGGGCTTGATATACTGCAAAGGCTTCAGAAGAAGACCTACCTGGACGTGGAGATTTCAGAGATAGATTTTCCCAACGTTCGCGAGGTCGATATGAAGCTGATTGAGCTGGCCAAACAGTTGAACGGCAAAATAGTCACTAATGATTTCAACCTCAACAAGGTGGCGCGATTGCGCGATGTCAAAGTGCTTAATATCAACGAGCTTGCCAACGCGCTCAAGCCAGTTGTGCTGCCCGGCGAGACGATGAAGGTGCTGGTGCTCAAGGAGGGCAAGGAATACAATCAGGGCGTGGCCTATCTTGATGATGGAACGATGGTGGTTATAGATAATGCGCGGCGCATGATAGGCAAGACAATCGATATCAGTGTAACCAGCGTGTTGCAGACTACGGCAGGCAAGATGATATTCGGTCGCTACGGGCAGGAGGATGGGCGACAGCCTATGATCCGACCGACAGCGATAGAACAGTAATGAGTAATCGGTAATGCGCAAAAAGCAGAGTAACCACGATTCGTGAAGAGTGATTAGAGTAAAGAGCAGTTGAAATCAAAGGTCATTACGCATTACGCATCACGCCGGTGCGCATTATGAATATAGCCATTATCCCTGCTGCCGGAGCCGGCAGGCGGATGAAAGCCGCTCGCTCCAAGCCTTTTCTTGAGCTTGGCGGGGTCCCGGTAATCATCCATACCCTTCGCAAGTTCGAGCAGTGCTCTGCTATTGATCATTGCATAGTGGTTCTGCCTTCGGAACAGGCGGCGGAGTTTCTGTCTCTGGCCAACAAATATGGCCTGCGCAAGATCAGCCGTGTGGTTTCGGGCGGGCAGGAACGCCAGGATTCGGTCTACAAAGGGCTTTCGGCAATTGAGAGCAATAAGGTTGAAGTTGTGGCAGTGCATGACGGCGTGCGCCCGTTTGTCACCCCTGACCAGATTGCTGCTGTTGTCGAGAAGGCGAAGCAGAGCGGAGCCGCTATTCTGGCTGTCCCAGCTGTGGACACGATCAAGCAGGTAGCGGGAGGGAAGATCATCGCCACACTTGAGCGCAGCCGCATCTATCACGCGCAGACCCCGCAAGCATTTCGCTATCCGATTATTCGTGAAGCATACGAGCGGGCGCAGGCAGAAGGGGTACTGGCAACCGATGATGCGTCGCTCGTCGAGCGACTGGGGGCCCCGGTATATATTGTTGAGGGCTCGCCCAATAATATCAAGATCACCAGACCTTCTGATCTTGCTATAGCCGAGCTTATCTTGAAGGAAAATCAGTTGCTATCTTGACAGCCGGTAGGAAAGCCCTTAGAATCAGAAATCCTTGTTACGGACTTTAACCGATAAATTCTAATTGCCTCGCTCCCCCCGGGGCCCAGAAAAATCCATGACTACTGAAATAGAGTAATCGCCTGTTGCAACGGTTGCAGAAGGCAAATACGTTTACTGCATAATTGAATCGAAGGAGCCGCGCTCATTCGGGCCGATAGGCATCGGTGGGCGTGGAGATGAGGTCTATACCGTTCACTACGAGGGCCTGGCAGCCGTCGTCTCTGATACTCCGCTCATAGTTTACGACCCAACGCGCGAGAATGTCTTCGCCCATGAGCAGGTCAACGAGACGGTGATGCGCGAGTTCACTGTCTTGCCAATGGCTTTCGGCGCGCTGTTCCGCACCGAGCAGGACATCATTGAGCTGATGCGCGGCACCTACGATGCCTTGCGCGATGTGTTTACCAAGATGGAAGGCAAAGTGGAGTTCGGTTTGAAGGTCAACTGGGACCGCGAGCGCGTGATAGCCGAGATCGAGCAAGAGAACGAAGAGCTACGCAATCTCAAAGAGCAGATCACTTCGCGCACAACCGGCTCAACCTATTTCGCTCGCATGCAGCTTGGCCGTTTGGTCGAAACTGCGCTCTCGGAACAAGCCGACGCCTACGTGCGCGAGGTCTATTCGGTGCTGCGCGACACGGCAGTCGCTTCCCGCGCCAATAAGCCGATAGGCGATAAGATGATAATGAACGCAGCCTTCCTGGTTGAACGCGACCGCGAAGCGGAGTTTGATCAAAAGGTCAAAGAGATCGCTGCTAAATACGAAGGCAAACTCACATTCAAATACAGTGGCCCGTGGCCGCCTTATAACTTCGTTCATATCCGCCTCAAACTGGAACGGGGTGAGGCTCAGTCGGAAGCCATTCTGAGGTAATGCGACAATGTTCCTCATAGACGATCTGCTCCTGGCGCCCATCAACGGCTTCAAGTTCATCCTCAGCCAGATTCAAAAGATGGCCGACAGAGAGCTGAACGATGAGTCGGTGATCAAGGAACAGTTGCTTGAACTGCAAATGCGCCTTGAGTTAGGAGAGATTTCAGAACAGGAGTTTGCCCAGGCAGAAGCGGAACTGTTTGCCCGGCTGCGGGCAATGAGAGCGCGCAAGCTTGAACTCCTGGAGCAGGCTCACACCGCTGAGTCATCTTCCATTGTCATTGAAACAGGCGGCGATGAAGAGAGCGAGTTCTGGGAACCGGGTGAAAGAGGATAGCAAGTGGTAAAGAAGAGAGGCGAAAGCGCCCGCAGCGCAAACAGGGGCCCTCTCCCGTCCGCCTCTTCGCCTGCAACCATCCCTTCATCGCGCTATCTCTTTTTCGGCGGCAAAGGCGGAGTCGGCAAAACGACCGCCGCATCCGCCGCTGCCCTCTACCTGTTGGACCGCGCGCGCAGCGGCGAGAATATCCTGTTATTCTCCACCGATCCTGCCCATTCACTCTCGGATAGTTTAGGCGTAAGCATCGGCGACCGGCTTGTTGAAATCGCGCAAAGAGCAAGAGCGCGCCTGTTCGCATTCGAGATGGACGCCAATCGCGCGCTGGCTCAGTTTAAAGAGAAGCACCGCGCAATACTCAGCCGCATAGCCGAGCGCGGCACAATCCTGGATGAAAGCGACATCAATGAGCTATTGAACCTCTCTCTGCCCGGCATGGATGAAGTGATGGCGCTGTTTGAGCTGAGCGAGCTTGATCGCGCCGGCAGCTATCAGCGCATTGTCATTGACACTGCGCCATCAGGCCATACCTCGCGCCTGCTGCGATTGCCAGCAGTCTTCGCTCGCTGGATCGGCGCGCTTGATCTTATGGCAGAAAAACATCGCTATATGATTGCGCATTTTGTGCGACGCTCTCGAATGCAGGAAGATGAAGTTGATCTTTTCTTGCGCGACCTCAGCGAAAGAATCGAGCGCGTGCGAGCGATGATCTATGACCGCAATCGCGCCTCCTTTGTCCTCGTCACTATTGCTGAAGCGATGGCGGTTGAGGAGACCGCGCGTTATTTCGAGTTCCTCCGAAGCGAAGGCGTGCCGGTCACCGATTTGATTATCAATCGAGTAGAGCAGGAGCGCGCTGATTGCCAGTATTGCTCTGCGCGCGCTGCCGGGCAGAAGCCGCACCTTAAACGCATTGCCAGCCAATTCGGTTCCCTGCGCCTGCACAAGCTCCCCTTGATGGCGCAAGAGGTGCGCGGCATCGCTGCGCTGCGCCGATTCGCCCGTATAACCTGGGAGGAGACGGATGAGAGCGACGCGGAGAGGAAGAAAGAATGGGAGAATGCGGGGCGCCCTCTGGGTCGAGGAGAGTGGGGGACGCCCGCGTCCCCGCGCCACTTCCAGCTTCGCGCCTCCGATTTCATCCTTGAGCCGCGACGCCTTCTGATCTTCGGCGGTAAAGGGGGCGTGGGAAAGACGACAGCAGCAGCGGTGGCGCTGGCGCTGGCTGAAGTTGATCGCCAGGCCCGCGTGCTCATATTCTCGACCGACCCGGCGCACTCTCTTTCAGATAGCTTCGATGAAGCGATAGGCGAATTTAAACAGGGTATCGCCGGGCAGCAGAACCTGGATGGGATGGAGATCGATCCAATCGCGCGATTTGAAGAGCTGAAGAATCGTTACCGCCAGTGGACAGATAAATTATTCGATTCATTGACGGGCAACTCCCGCTGGGAGATTCAGTTCGACCGCGAAGCAATGCGCGAGCTTGTCGCCCTTGCGCCCCCTGGAATTGACGAGATTGCAGCATTGAGCGCAATCAGCGATCTTCTAGGCGAAGGCGGCTATAGCCGGATTGTGCTCGATACTGCCCCCACCGGGCATCTGGTGCGCTTTCTGGAGCTGCCTGATGTTGCGCTCTCCTGGGTGCGCACCTTCATCAAGCTGTTGCTAAAATATAGAGAAGTGATAGAGTGGAGTGGGATTGCTGAGGAACTCGTTGCGCTGTCGAAGAATATCAAGCGCGTGGCGGCGCTGTTGAGCGACAGAGAGCAATGTGAATTCATCGGCGTTGCAATTCCTGAGCGGATGAGCTTGGAAGAGACTGTCAGGTTGACCGGGACGCTGGAGCGACTCAAGGTCCCCCTGCGCCGTCTGTTGATAAACAACGTGATGCCCGCCGAAGCTGCCGCCGGATGCAGCTTTTGCGCTGCGCGACGCCGCGCTCAGCAAAAAGTGATTGCAGATTTCCGGAAAAGGCTTGGCCGCGCAGAGACGCTGTTTATCGCTCCACAACAGCCGCGCGAGATACGCGGGCGCGAGCTGCTGCGCAAACATTTTGCTCACTGGCAGCGGCTGGTGGAGCTTTGATTTGCCGGATGACGTCGGACGTGCAGACGTAGGACGACATGAAAAACTCCCTACATAAGGCGGCGCAGCCGCAGAAAACAAATGGGCAGACGCAGAGGTGAAAGAAAGGGCGATGCGACGCAGAGCAAGAGTCTCGATGCTTTCTACGTCTATTGTATAGGCGAGCGCGATGCGCTTGCGCCGCTGCTTGAGGGGCCACTGCCGGAGGCAATCGAGAGCGGGGCCCGAATTGAGCTGGCAGTCAGCAATGACCTTGCAGCGATTATCAGCGCCGTGCCCCTGGCAGCTTATGAAGAAGATGCGCTGAGGGCGCGCCTTGCCGATCCAACCTGGACGGCAAGGCGCGCTATGCGGCACGAGAAGGTTGTGGAGCATTTCGCTTCACGCGTGACCGTTATACCGTTGCGATTTGCTACACTCTATCTTCAACGCGCCGGCATTGAGCAGATGATCTGGCAAAGGCAAGCCGATCTGCGCACTATTATCGAACGGTTGCGCGGGCGAGAGGAGTGGGGGGTCAACATCTACTACGATCACGCGAAGTTGATGGAGGTTATTACAACCATCAGCCCGCGACTGCGAGAGCTGAGCGAGCAGGCAGCTTCAGCTCCGCCCGGCCAATCCTATTTAATGAGAAAGAAGATCGACGCTATGCGCGCCGATGAAGCTCGCGCCGAAATAAAGCGCGTAGCCGAAGCAATTGAGCGCGAGCTGGCAGCCTTTACCGAGGGTGCAGCGCGATTGCGCGTGCTGAAAGGCGAAACGGCGGAGCAAGGCGAGATAGGGGCAAAGCTAGCATTTTTAGTGGCACAATCGCGCTTCAACGAGTTTCGCGCTGCGGCAGAGCGAGCGGCGCAGGAGCATTCAGTATCGGGATTTAAACTGGAGCTGACGGGCCCCTGGCCTGCTTACAACTTCGCCTCCGACATTGAGCGGCAAAACCGCTGAAAGGCAATTTGATTGTGAAAATGTTCTACGTTCGTCCGACGTCTGTACGTCCGACGTCGGACGTAGGACATACAGACGTCGGACGTTTCTGTCTCCGCGCCATGATTAGAGGGATTATCTGATGGGCGATAATTTAGCTGATAATATAGCGCCGGGTGAACGTCCCCCGAATCTGGATGAACTATTAGAAGAGAGCGAGCTATCACTTCTGGAGACGCTCAATCATGTGCTTGATCGCGGGCTCGTGATTGCCGGCGAGGTTACTATCTCTGTGGCTGATGTCGATCTGATCTTCGTCGGTTTGAATGTCCTGTTGGGTTCGGTAGAGACAATAGATCAAGTGCTCAGCAAACGCCAACAAATCACCGAGCACCCCGAACCGGTGACAGGTAACGAGTAAAGATAGGCCAGCTATAGTTTCCAGAAAAACCTTAGGTTCGGGCGCCAAGCGCCCTCAAAACGATTTAAATCTTAGGATTTAAATCTTAGGTTCGGGCGCCAAGCGCCCTCAAAACGATTTAAATCTTAGGATTTAAATCTTAGGTTCGGGCGCCAAGCGCCCTCAAAACGATTTAAATCTTAGGATTTAAATCTTAGGTTCGGGCGCCAAG